>Ga0307508_10000101_pt1 | contig 100858 bp, 99 predicted proteins | sample 9_EM_MG_FD_203089 | JGI IMG/M metagenome (GOLD analysis project Ga0307508, IMG submission 203089) | Populus trichocarpa ectomycorrhiza microbial communities from riparian zone in the Pacific Northwest, United States - 9_EM | ecosystem: Host-associated > Plants > Roots > Unclassified | place... | reverse complement strand
ACGCTCTCTCGCCCAGGCGCCTGCGCTTGATTCCTTCCATCTCGTTCGCTCCACATCTGTTGTCGATGCAGGCATTCTGCGTACGGGCCTCGCGCGGGGGAAGGGCGCCGGTGGCTTACCGCTTACATTGGTTCTGCCAACCCCAGAGTGACACTGCCGCCGCCGTCCCATTGAACTCGACTCCTTGTTCAAAACCGCTATCCGAATGCCCTCGACACGTCGAAGGGCTTGCCGTCTTTCATGACGTGGTAGCACGCCCGGGCCAGCTTGTGGGCCACCGCCTTGATGGCCACCACCGCGAGGCCGTTGGCGCACTTCTTCTGGTACCAGCGCTTGATCGCAGCGTCGTAGCGCACCGCAAAGTGCGCCGCTTCGATGAAGGCCCAGGCCAGGTGCTTGTTGCCGCACTTGGTGTTGCCTTCACCCTTCTTCTTGCCGTTCGACTCGTGCCGACTGTTGACCGTGCGCGCGTAGGACGCGAAGTTGCCCGGGCTCTCGAAGCGGCCCACGTCGCCGGTCTCCAGTGCGATGGTCAGGGCCAACACCTCGCCGATGCCGCTGACGGTCTTGAGCGCTTGGTAGTCATCACGCAATTTGGCCTTGGCCAAGATGCTGCGCTCCAGTGCCGTGGCCTGCTCGTCCAGGCAACGCATCACGGCGAGGTTTGCCTTCAGGGCCTGCTTCTGTTCGGCGAGCAGCGGCATCTTTTCGATGTCGTCGTCTTTCCAGCGCTTGATCTCATTGCCCCCGGCGTGAGCGCCGAGGTTGCGGGCAATCAGGTTCTCGATGCTCAGGATTTGCGCGCTGCGCTGACGCACGAGTTGGCTGCGTTTGCGCAGCAGATCGCGCACGGCGCGTTGCTCACGCGGATAGATGTAGCCGGTGGGCAAGATGCCCAGGCGCATCAAGTGCGCCAAGTGGCGTGCATCGCTGAAATCCCCGCTGTGCTTCAAGCCGTCGTATTGCTTGACGGCCGCGGTGTTGACCAGCTGTACGGTGAAGCCTGCATCCTGCAAGCCATCGACCAGCCAGTACCAGTTGTAGGTGGACTCCACGGCCACCCCATGCATCGCGCCAGCGCACGATTTCAATGCCGCGATGATCGCCGCCAGATCGTTGGGCAGCCGCTTGGCGAACCCCGTTCGATCTTGCTCGTCGAGCACCAGCAAGACGCTGTTGTTGGAGTGCAAATCAATCCCCGCGTAAAGTTCCATGTCGGCCTCCTTCGTCGGCGCAATCGGTTGAATCGCAATCCAAACGATAGGCGCCCGGTGAACGGAGGTCGACTTCGCGGGTTAGATGTTTATCAGGTCTTGCAATCCAGCATGCCCGCGCTGAGAAGCGCTCAACGCTTGCTGCGAACCTTCCCCTTCGAGCCCTTGTCGTCATCGGTGACGAACCCGATAAGCCGCTTGGGCGGATCGGGTGGCGTCATCAGCTCGCGCAACGCATCGAACACCTGCTTGAGCTGATTGCGCGTGTGGCGGCTGAAGGTGTCGTGAGACATCGCCAGCGCCTCGGTCTTGTGCTCCAACTCATTGAGCCGCTTGGCCAAGTCGCCGCGCGAGACGGCCAGATCGTAGCCGCACGAAAGCGCGCACCACATATACCGCCACTTCCACCGCCCGCGGGCTGTTGAGCACCGTGGCCGCCATGATCGCGCCGTGCTCGTGAACGCCATTGGCGGCTTGTGCCGGCCGCCCCAGCTTGATGTCGCAGATTGCGACTTCAAGCTGGTGAACTCCTCGGCCGAAGCGGCGAGGCTCAGGGGTGCCCCATCGCGGCTCAGTAACGCGTCGGATTGTCCGGCCGGCGATCAGCGCGGTTGGGCACGCCGTCGCCATCACGGTCGCGGTCGGCGCGGTCACGCACGCCATCGCGGTCCTGGTCGTGCCCATGGCGCGGCGCGGGGGCAGGAGCGGGAACCGGATAGGCCACACAGCCCGACAACAGGGCGGCGAGGGTGGTCACGAGGATGGCAATCTTTTTCATGGTCTTCTCCAGGTCAGGCGGGGGCGGTGTCGACCACGTCAATGGCTTTGCTGGCCACGTGGCGCTTGAAGTCCGCGAGCGGGATCGCGGTCGAGCCATGGGTCTCGCCGTCCACCCAGCTGATGGTCACGTCGAGGGCGGTTTCGTCGACCTCGACGGGGCCGCGCGGAATGGCCAGGTTCATGCCATCTCCCTCGCGGTATTCGATCTTGCTGTTGACTCGGGCTTTCTTGCTCATGACCACTGCTCCGAAGCGTTTAGATTGGCTTCATTCTGAGCAGCGGCCCGGCGCCCACGCAGCCGGGAAACGACCTCTCGCGTGGTAGTCGATCTCCTACGGAGATACCTTAAGGCTTGGCCTTGGCCGCCGTGGCCACGGCGGCCTGGAAGAAGTCGTGCACGCCGGTGTCGCTCATGCGCCGGGCGTTCGACAGTTCGCCGGCCCGCGTGGCGTAAAGAATCTCGTTGCCCGGCGACAGCACCACCGCGGCCGGAATGCCTTTCTTCGTCGGCTCGCCGTAGACGGAGCTGATGTCCAGATTGCGATCGAAGCGGCCCACGTCGACCTTCACGACGACGAAGTGGCTGGCCATGAGTTCGGCGTTCTGGGGCGTCTTCAGCGAGGCGTCGAGCGCGCGGCAGTCTTCGCACCAGTTGGCACCGAAGATCACCAGCACCGGCTTCTTCGCGGATTGCGCCGCGGCCAATGCGGCGCGCACGTCGGCCTTGGCATCGGCCGATTCGTTGTAAGGCATGGTGGCTGCGAAGGCGCTGCCGAGCAGCATGCAGAAGGCGGCCGAAAGAAGGGTGCGTTTCTGTTTCTTCATGGCGATGTGATGCTTTCAGGTTCAGGTGGACGAAGCGGCCTTCTCCAGCGTCTGCTTCATCGCGGCAAGGCCCTGCTCGATCATGCCAGCGATGGCAGGGGCCAGCTCGTGCGGCAGCAGGTCGGCGATCCAGACCACGCGGCTGTTTCCGCTGCCGTCGGCAAACACCTGGGCCGAGGCGTTGTGGTGCGTCAGGCGGCCGCCCACCGCTGACCAAGCCACGCGGCGCTCCGGGTCATTCACGTCGACGATCAACTCCGTAGCCACCATGCCATTTGCAAAGGTGACCGTGCGGGTCTCGCCTTCGAGGCGGCAGTCGACCACGAAGCCCGCCACCAGCCGCGTGTGCAGCGCGCCGACGTCGCGCATCGCATCCCACAATGGCTCGGGCGCCACTGCGATGGAAATCTCTTTGCGAATCGAAGCCATGGCCTATTCCTCCGGCAGGTTGATGAAGCCAGCATAGGCGGTCGAACGATCGCCATGTCAGCCGTTTTCGGACACCTTCATCCCAGCGCGGTGGGCAACAAGCCACTGCCGTGGCTGCACCATCGCCGAGGTGGTGGCGGCCGAGGCTGCGTCGTTCGCTTCAGCTCGGCGGCGGTGGATCAGCTCTGTTCGGGCAGCTTGTCCGGCGACAGCATCCCGATCACGCTCGAGAAATCGAGCCCACCGTGGCCGGCCTTGCTGTGCGCGGCATACAGCTCGCGCGCCAGGCCGCCGAGCGGCACCGGGCTGCCGCTCGCCAGTGCGGCTTCGACGGCGAGGCCCAGGTCTTTCAGCATCAGGTCGGTGCCGAAGCCGCCGCTGTAGCCGCGCGAGGCGGGTGCGCTGTCCATCACGCCGGGCATCGGGTTGTATTTCTCCAGCGCCCAGTTGCCGCCCGAGCTGCGGCGCATCACTTCCGACAGCACCTTGGCGTCCAGCCCCAGCGACTGGCCGAGCGACAGCGCTTCCGAGGTGCCGATCATCAGCACCGCGAGCAGCATGTTGTTGCACAGCTTGGTGGCCTGGCCGGCACCGTGGCCGCCGGCGTGGAAGAGGTTGGCGCCCATGTTGCGCAATACCGGCGTGGCACGTTCAAGGTCGCCGGCGTCGCCACCGATCATGAAGGTGAGCGTGCCGGCCGCCGCACCCGCGGTGCCGCCTGACACCGGCGCGTCGAGGAAGGCCAGGCCGGCGCTGCTCGCGGCCTCCGCCACCTTGCGCGCGCTGGCGGGTGCGATGGTGCTGGAGTCGATCACCAGCGTGCCCTTGGGCAGCAGTTTCAGCAGGCCGGCTTCGCCGAGGTAGAGCGACTCCACGTGTCGGCTCGCGGGCAGCATCGAGATCACGATGCCGGCACCATCCACCGCATTGCTCGCCGACGTGCTGACGGTGACGCCCTGCAGCGCCGCGGCCTTGCATGCGTCTGTGCTGAGGTCGAAGGCACGCACCGTGTGGCCGGCCTTGAAGAGGTTCAGCGCCATCGGCGCGCCCATGTTGCCCAGGCCGATGAAGGCGATGGTGTGTGTGCTCATGCGTGTCTCCGTGTTGTTTTGATTGGGGATTCAGCCCAGGTCGGCCAGCGGGTGTGCTCCGGTGTAGCGGGCTTTGAAGTGCTCGGCGATCAGGCCTGGTGTCACGCCTTGCAGCGCGGCCGGTTGCCACTTCGGCGTGCGGTCCTTGTCGATCAGCAGCGCGCGCACGCCTTCGGCAAAGTCGTGCTGCGTGCAGCAGCCGACGGACAGCTGGTACTCGAGGCGGAACACATCCGCCAGCGACATGTCGCGCGTGCGGCGCAGCACCTCGTGTGCGAGCATCAGCGAGGTCGGCGAGCCTTTCGCGATGCTGCTCGCTGCGGCCGCAAGCCACGGGTCTGTGTGGTTAACCAAGGCCTGCAGCCGCACCACCGTCTCGGCCAGCGTGTCATGCCCGATGGCCTGGTCGATCAGGTCGAAGTGGCGGCGCAGGGGTGAGGTCTCAGGCGCCATCGGCGACTCGAAACCGGCCAGCAGCCGGCTGAGCTGCGCGGCATTCGCATCGGGTCCGTTTGACCAGTCAGTGCCGGCCATCGCCTCCAGCACGCGCGCCTTGTCGTCATGCTGCACGGTGAAGTCCGCCAACCCGGCAAAGCGCGCATCGGCCGCGTTCAGCGGCGCACCGGTCAGCGCGAGAAACTCGCCGAGCTTGCCGGGCATGCGGTTCAGAAACCAGCTGCCGCCGACGTCGGGGTACAGGCCGATGCCGATCTCTGGCATGGCCAAGCGGCTGCGGTGCGTCACCACGCGGTGCGACGCGCCCGCGAGCAGACCGATGCCGCCGCCCATCACGATGCCGTGGCCCCAGCAGAGAACCGGCTTCGCAAAGGTGTGGATGCGGTAGTCGAGCCGGTACTCGCGCTCGAAGAACGCTTCCGCCAGCGCCGGCACGTCGCCAAGTTGGCCGCCGCGGATCGCGCGGTAGAGCGCGGCCACGTCACCACCCGCGCAGAACGCCTTTTCGCCCGCCCCATCGAGCACGATGCCGACCACCGATGGGTCTGCTGCCCAGGCCTCGAACTGCGGCGCCATGCGGTCGATCATCTCGAGCGTCAGCGCATTCAGCGTGGCCGGTCCGTTCAGCGTGGCATGCCCGAAGCGGCGGCCACCTGCGGTGGCAATCTCGCCAAAGATCACAGAGTCTTCCATCACAGCGGTCATCGAATGCTTTCTGTCGCGCCAGCTTGCAGCATGCGGCGCGCGACGATCACCCGCATGATTTCGTTCGTCCCTTCGACGATCTGGTGGACCCGCGCGTCGCGCAGGTAGCGCTCGAGCGGGTACTCGCGCATCACGCCGTAGCCGCCGTGGATCTGCAGCGCTTCGTTGCAGATGGTGAAGGCGTTGTCGGTGGCGATGCGCTTGGCCATCGCGCAATAGATGTTCGCATCGGGCGCGCCGGCATCGAGTTTGGAGGCGGCCAGCCGCACCATCTGCCGCGCGGCCACGAGCTCGGTGGCCATGTCGGCGAACTTGAATTGCAGCGCCTGGAAGTCGGCCAGCGGGCGCTTGAACTGCTGGCGCTCGTGCAGGTGGCGTTGTGTCGCGTCGAGCGCGGCCTGCGCGGCGCCGACCGAACAGGTGGCGATGTTGATGCGCCCGCCGTCGAGCCCGCGCAGCGCGATCTTGAAACCCTCGCCTTCTTCGCCGAGCAACTGGTTGGCCGGTATGCGCACGCCGTCGAAGGTGATGGCGCGCGTGGGCTGGCTGTTCCAGCCGAGCTTGCTTTCCTTGCGGCCGTATTCGATGCCTGCGCTGTCGGCGGCCACGGCAAAGGCCGACACGCCGGCCGCGCCGGAGCCGCCAGTGCGCGCCATCACCACCAGCACGTCGGTTGCGCCGGCGCCGGAGATGAAGGCCTTCCCACCGTCGATCACGTACTCGTTGCCCTCGCGGCGCGCGGTGGTGCGCAGCGAGGCGGCGTCCGAGCCGGCACCGGGTTCGGTGAGGCAGTACGACGCGAGCTTCTCGCCGCGGGCGAGCGCCGGCACCCAGGCTGCCGCGATCTCGGGCCGTGCGAAGCGGCTGACCATCCAGGTGGCCATGTTGTGGATGGTCAGGTAGGCCGCGGTCGAGGCGCAGGCGGCGGCCAGCTCCTCGAACACGATGCTGGCGTCCAGCCTCGGCAGGCCGAGCCCGCCGTGCGCGGTGTCGGCGTACAGGCCGCAAAAACCCAGCTCGCCCGCTTGGCGCAAGGTGTCGCGCGGGAAGAAGCCTTGCACGTCCCATTCGGCCGCGTGCGGCGCCATCGCGCTGGCCGCGAATTCGCGCGCAGCCTGCTGATAGGCCCGTTGATCCTCAGACAGCTCGAAGTCCATGCGTGGGGCTGCGGGTCAGCGCAGGCTGATGGTGGTGTTGACGCCGTTCGACAAGTCGTCGTCGAACCAGCGTTCGGTGATCGTCTTGGTCTGCGTGTAGAACAGGATCACCTGCTTGCCGTACGGCCCCAGGTCGCCGAGCTTGGAGGCGCGCGAGCCGCTGAACGAGAACAGCGGCACCGGCACCGGAATCGGCACGTTGATGCCGATCTGCCCGACGTCGATCTCTTCCTGGAACTTGCGTGCCGCCGCACCCGACTGCGTGAAGATCGCGGTGCCGTTGCCGTTCGGGTTGGCATTGATCAGCGCAATGGCTTCGTCGAGCGTGGCCGCCTCGGCGATGCACAGCACCGGGCCGAAGATCTCCTGGTGGTAGATGCCCATGCCGGGCTTCACGCCCGAGAAGATGGTCGGGCCGACGAAGTTGCCTTCTCTCAGCGCGCTGTCGAGTGGCGGCTTGCGACCATCGAGTTCAAGCTTGGCGCCTTCTTCAATGCCGCGGGCGATCAGCGTCTCGACGCGGTCTTTCGCGGCGCACGAGATCAGCGGGCCCACGTCGACACCGGCCGTGGTGCCGCTGCCGATCGAGAGCTTCTTCGCGCGGCTCACCAGGTCGGGAATCCAGCCACGCGCATCGCCCACCAGCACCGCGACCGACACCGCCATGCAGCGCTGCCCGGCCGCGCCGAACGAGGCACCGATCAGCGAGTCGAGCGTCTGCGCCTTGTGCGCGTCGGCCATCACGATGGCGTGGTTCTTCGCGCCCATCATGCATTGCACGCGCTTGCCGGCGAGCGAGGCGCGCTGGTACACGTGGGTGCCGACCTTGGTCGAGCCAACGAACGAGATGGCCTTGATATCGGGGTGGTCGCAGATCGCGTTGACCACGTCTTCGGCGCCGTGCACCACGTTCAGCACGCCGGCCGGCACGCCGGCTTCCATCGCCAGCTCGCACAGGCGCATGGTGACCATCGGGTCCTGCTCCGAGGGCTTGAGCACGAAGGTGTTGCCGCAGGCAATCGCCATCGGGAACATCCACAGCGGGATCATCGCGGGGAAGTTGAACGGCGTGATGCCGGCGCACACGCCCAGCGGCTGCAGCAGCGTGTAGGTGTCGACGCCGTTGGCCACGTTGTTGGCCAGCTCGCCGAGCTGCAGGTTGCCGATGCTCGCCGCGTGCTCCACCACCTCGAGGCCGCGGAACACGTCGCCTTCTGCATCGGCCAGTGTCTTGCCCTGCTCGGCGGTGAGCGTGGCGGCCAGCTCCTTCATGTTCTCGCGAATCAGCTGCTGGTACTTGAGGAAGATGCGCGCCCGCGCGCCGATGGGCGTCTTGCGCCAGGTCTTGAAGGCCTCTTTCGCTGATGCCACGGCGGCGTTCACCTCGTCGGCCGTGGCGAGTGGCACGCGGGCCAGCACCTGCTGCGTGGCCGGGTTCACGATGTCGCGCCAGCGCTCGGAGCGCGAGGGCACGAGCTTGCCGCCGATCAGCAGCGGGATCTGGGGAGGGGTGGGGGTTTGCGGCATCGTCGTCTCCGTGTCGGTATGTGAAATGCGGCCTGCGAGCGAGGCCCTGAGTCGTTCGAATCTATCCACTGCCCCTGCAATCCACAACCGCGGGTATGTCAGGACAAAGTCTTTGGCGGGACGCTTGCCGCGGGCTCTGTGGCGTCAGCCCGAAATGCGCACCACCGTGCTGGTGAAAGTGCGTGAACGCAGTCACGGCGGCAGCCTGCGTAGTAACCCTCGGTCGGCACAGATTGCTGCGGCGCAGCACAATTGCGCGGACGGTGCGCGCCGTCTCCGTTTTTCACAGCCCACTCCCCGCCATGACCGCCGTTTCGACCTCACCCGCTGCCACCGCCTCCACGTTATCCGTTGGCGCCAGCCAGGATCGGGGTTTCTGGCCCGCGGTGATCGCGCTCGGTGTCGGCGGCTTCGCCATCGGCACCGGCGAGTTCGTCATCATGGGCCTGCTGCCCGAGGTGGCGAGCGACCTCAAGGTCACCATTCCGCAGGCTGGCCATGTGATCAGTGCGTATGCGCTGGGCGTGGTGATCGGCGCACCGGTGCTCGCGGTGCTGGCCGCCAACTGGCCGCGGCGCGCGCTGTTGATCGCGCTGATGGCCTTGTTCGCCGTGGGCAACCTGGCCAGCGCGCTGGCGCCTGGCTACCTGTCGCTGAACCTGCTGCGTTTCATCGCCGGCCTGCCGCATGGCACGTTCTTCGGCGTGGCTGCGCTGGTGGCTGCCTCGCTCGCGCCGCCGCACCGCCGCGCCAGTGCCGTCGGCCTGGTGATGCTGGGCCTCACCAGCGCCACGCTGGTCGGCGTGCCGATCGCGGCCTGGCTGGGGCAGCACCTGGGCTGGCGCGCGGCCTTTGTGCTCGTCGGCGCCATCGCCGCGCTGGCCTGCGTGCTGATCCGCCGCGGCGTGCCCGACCTGCCGGCCGCACACGGCACGAGCCCGCTGCGTGAACTGAGCGCGCTGGCCAAGCCGCAGGTGTGGCTCACGCTCGGCATCGGCGCCATCGGCTTCGGCGGCATGTTCTCGGTGTTCAGCTACATCAAGCCGCTGCTCACCGAAGTCACCGGCATCTCGATCGACGCAGTGCCGCTGGTGCTGACGATGTTCGGCGTGGGCATGGTGGTCGGCAACCTCGTGGGCTCGCGCCTGGCCGACAAGTCGCTGATGCGCACCATCGCCGGCGTGCTGGTGTGGGACGCGGTGGTGCTCGGCGCCGTGGTGTTCACCGCGCCGCATGCGCTGGCCATCTCCATCAACGTCTTCCTGATCGGCACCGTCGTCGCCATCGGGCCCGCGCTGCAGATCCGCCTGATGGACGTGGCCGGCGACGCGCAAACGCTGGCCGCGGCCCTCAACCACTCGGCCTTCAACGTCGCCAACGCACTCGGCGCATGGCTGGGCGGCACCGCCATCGCCGCCGGCTTGGGCTGGACGTCCACCGGCTGGGTTGGCACGCTGCTCGCGTTCGCCGGCATGGCGATCTTCGGCGCGGCGGTGTGGCAGGCTCGGCGCGCCGCCGCTGTCTAGCCCTGACCCGTGGAGTCGCGGAGGCTGGCTTGGAACGTGCTGGCCTCGTGGTGAAGCGGCCGACAATCGGCCACCTCACCCTCGGAGAAGCACATGGACCGGCCCGCCCACCAACTGACGATGACGGTGCTGATGACGCCCGACATGGCCAACTTCACCGGCAACGTGCACGGCGGCTCCATCCTGAAGCTGCTCGACCAGGTGGCCTACGCCTGCGCGAGCCGCTATGCCGGCCGCTACGTCGTCACGCTGTCGGTCGACCAGGTGATGTTCCGCCAGGCCATCCACGTGGGCGAGCTGGTGACCTTCATGGCGGCGGTGAACCACACCGGCACCTCGTCGATGGAAATCGGCATCAAGGTGATCGCCGAAGACATCCGCAGCCAGGTGGTGCGCCATGCCAACAGCTGCTTCTTCACGATGGTGGCGGTCGACGACGACCGCAAGCCGGTGGCCGTGCCGCCCCTGCAGCCCACCACGCCGGACGAGCTTCGCCGCTACTCCGCCGCGCAGGTGCGCAAGCAGCTGCGGCAGGAGTTCGACAAGCGCTTCGAGGCGGTTCGCGCCGTTGCCGGCTAAAAGGCGACGCTGACCCCGTTCACATCGGCGCGGGTTGTGTGAATTTGTCGCTCTCCGCGGCGACCGTATGCCCCCATCGGCAGGCAGCCGGTGTTCCGGCGGAACGCTTCGTGCGTTCGTGTCAGGGAAGCTCTGACGTCCGATCTGGCGCGGCCCCGACTGGGAGCGCGAGACGGCCCGGCCTACAGTCCACGCGCGCTTGCATTCACCGACTTTTCTTTCATGACCCAGCCGTCTCTCCCTGCCGTCGCCACACCCCTGCTCCAGCTCTACCGCCACGTGTGGCAGCACGCTGCCGGCGTGCGCGCCCGCATGACCGTGGCGCTCGCCATGCTCGGCGGCTCGCAGCTGCTCAAGCTGGCCATGCCGTGGATGGCCGCGCAGGCGATCAACAGCATCCAGACCGCCGGCATCGCCGGGCTCGCGGCCGCCGGCCGTTGGATCATCGGCATCCTCGGCCTGCAGATGGTCGCGTGGGCCGTCCACGGCCCGGCCCGCGTGATGGAGCGCTCGGTGGCGCTGCGCGTGCGTCGCAGCGTGGCCGACGCGCTGTACGCACGGCTGACCCATGCGCCGCTCACCTGGCATGAGCGCCACCACTCGGGCGACCTGCAACACCGCGTCAACCAGGCGAGCAGTGCGCTGTCGGGTTTCACCGAGAGCCAGTTCATCTACCTGCAGAACCTCATCAACGTGGCCGGGCCGCTGGTGGCGCTGGCGCTGTTGTCGACACTCACCGGCGCCATGGCGGTGGTCGGCTTCGTGCTGATCGCGGTGGCCATCGTCCGCTTCGACGGCGCGCTGATGCGCCTGGCCGAGCGCGAGAACACGGCGCAGCGGCGCTATGCCTCGCGCCTGCTCGATTTCGTCGGCAACATCTCGTCCATCGCCAGCCTGCGCCTGCAAGACGCCACGCGCCGCCTGCTCGACAGCCGGCTGGTCGCGGTCTTCGCGCCGCTTCGCCGCAGCATCGTGCTGAACGAATGGAAGTGGTGCGCCGTCGACCTGCTGACCGCCTGCCTGAGCTGGGGCCTGGTGATCGTCTACGCCTGGTCGAGCAGCGGTGCCAGCGCTGCGGGCGGCGCGCTGCTGATCGGCAGCCTGTTCATGATCTACCAGTACGCGCAGCAGGCGGCGGGTGTGCTGTGCGCGATGGCGTCGAACTACCAGAACCTCGCCCGCACGCAGACCGACTTCGCGAGCGCCGACCTGATCCGCAGCGCTCCCCAGTCGCCGGCGCCTGCCTTCGGCCTCGACCCACAGTGGCAGCGCATCGACCTGCAAGGCATCAGCTTCAAGCACCCCGGCGCAGAGCGCGGCGGTGTCGAGGAGCTGAGCCTGAGCCTGCTGCGCGGCGAACGCATCGCCCTCGTCGGGCCGAGCGGTTCGGGCAAAAGCACGCTGCTGCGCGTGCTGGCCGGCCTCTACACGGCCGAGCATGGCCACGTGGCCGTCGACGGTGTGCCGCAGCTCGGCCACCGCCACCTCGGCGCGCTGTCCACGCTGATCCCGCAGGAAGCCGAGATCTTCGAGCTGAGCGTGCGCGACAACATCACCCTCGGCGCCGACACGGCGGACACGGCGCTGCACCAGGCGGTCTTCGTCAGTGGGCTCGACGGCGTGCTGACCGAGCTGCCGAGGGGCCTGGAGACGCCGATGTCGGAACGCGGCTTCAACTTCTCCGGCGGCCAGCGCCAGCGCCTGGCATTGGCCCGCGGCTTTCTCGCCGCGCGCGACAGCTCGCTGCTGCTGCTCGACGAGCCGACCAGTGCGCTGGACGCGCTGACCGAGCAGCTCGTTCACCGGCGGCTGGACCGCGCCTACGCCAACGCGTGCATCGTCGCGGCGGTGCACCGCCTGAGCCTGCTGGCGCACTTCGACCGCGTGGCGTTCATGGTCGCCGGCCGCATCGTCGATGTCGGCACGCCGGCCGAGCTGGCCGAGCGCCAGCCGCTTTTCGCGGCCATGCGGAACGGAAGCCTGGCAGAACCCGAGCCCGTGGAAAAAATCGTCGCCTGACGCGGCCGATCGCGCCGATGTCTCAGCCTCTCAGCCGGTGTACGGACCCTTGACCTCGCCCCAGCCCCATTTGGGCATCGGCGCCTGCTCGTCGACCTGGGCACCCGGTTGCGAGTTGATGACGGCAAGGCGTGAGCCCCATTCGAGGTAGCCCACCAGAGCCGAGCGGAACTCCGGGTCATCCGGCAGGCCGAGCTCGTCGGCCGTCTCCAGCAGCAGGGCCACCCAGCGGCGCCGCTTGTCATGCGTGAGATGGCGGTTCAGGTGCTGCTGGATCATGTGCGGGTGGCCGCCGTGCTGTTCGGAATACGCCGTCGGCCCGCCCAGCACTTCGGCCAGGAACGCGGCCACGTGGGCCGGGTGGTCGGCACCCATGTGGGCGAACACCGGCGCGAGCAGCGCGTCCTGGTTCACGTGCTCGTAGAAGCGTGTGGTCAGGCGGTTCAGTGCGTCGATGCCGCCCAGCCATTCGTAGAGCGTGGGCACGTTGGGATCGGACATGTCGTTCGTCTCCGGGTGATCGTGAACAGCTAAACCTTTTCGAAAGAGACCGGCTGAGTCCGCGGGCGTTTCGAGCGGATGACGACGGTGCCGGCCAGCTTGTCGTGCCAGCCCTGCTTGCGCGGATCGAAGGCCACCCAGATGAGGCCGAGCCCGAACGGCAGCATCGAGACGAAGTAGCCCAGGTAGCGCCCGATCGACTGGCCGACGGTCAGCGTGTTGCCGGTTCGCGCGTCGACCACGCGCGCCGACAGCAGCATCTTTCCCGGTGTGGCCTGGCGGGTCAGCCAGAAGACGATGGACGCGGCCGCCGGCAGCAGCCAGGTGATGACGAAGTCGCCGGTGCCCGCGACGAAGCCGGTCTTCTGGCCGTCGAAGTAAGCCCAGCCGTAGAGCGCGAACAGCAGCGGGAAGCTGATCGCGATGATGAGCACCGTGTCGATCAAGGCCGCGCCGGTGCGGACCCAGAAGCCGGCGTATTCCACCTCGGTCGGGTCGATGTCGGAGACGGGGGCGTTGGGCGGTGCGTAGAGGTTGGTGGTCATGGACAGGTACGGGGGTGAAGGTTCAGGCCTGCGTTTCGCGCCACGAGCGGGCGATGTCCGCGGTCGAACGCAACTCGGCCCCGCGCTTCTGCAAGTCCTGGTTGATGCGTGCCGAGATGGCGTTCGCCTCTTCGGTCTTCGACGGCCAGGTGCTGTGCCCGTCTTCGGCCACGACGAGCGCGAAGCCTTTCTCCAAGGCCGAGCGGCTGGTATTGAAGACGCAGAACTCGCTCTGCAGGCCGCACACGACCAGTTGCTCGGCGCGCAAGCCGTCGAGCAGGCCGGCGAGGTCGGTTCCGTCGAAGGCGCTGGACTCGTGCTTCTTCACCCGCTTGTCACCGGCCAGCGGCTGCAGCGATTCGTGCAGTTCCCAATGGGGCGTGCCTTCCTCGAAAGCCTGGCCGGCCTCGTCGCAGTGCTGGATGAAGACGATGGGCACCGCGGCTTCTCGCGCTGCACCCACCAGCGCGACGCAGCGGTCGACCAGGCGCTGCGCATCGGTAATGGGTTCGCAACGCACGCCGTCGAAGGCGCCACGTTGCACGTCGATGACCAACAGGGCCGTGCGCGGCATGGTGTCGCTCCCCATCACTTGCGCGAGGTCTTGGTGGCCGACTTGGCGGCGGGCGACTCTTGCAGGCCTTCGGACATGCCGATCAGCACGCCGCTGACCAGCGTGGCATAGCCCTTCATCAGCGCCTCGGCGGCCTTGGCGCCGGCGGCGCGGCCTTCGCGGCTGGCTTGCTGCGCCGAGGCCATCAACTGCTCGACGGTGGCGGTGGCTTGCGCGCCCGAGGCCGTGCCCTTCAGCTGCATGCCTTCGAGCACCTGGTTCCACGGGCCTTGCAGTTGCTCGCTCGCGGCCTGTGCGGCCTTGGTGACGGTGCTGAAGAACATGTCTTCCATCTTCTCCAGGTCACCGAGCGCGCCTTTCAGCTGCTTCTCTTGCGTGCTCACACCTTGCTCGACGAACTGCTCCAGCGCCTTGCGCTGCGCCTCCACCGCCTGCAGCAGTGCCGCGTCCATGCCGGCCAGGGCCTTGCCGAGCAGGGCCTCCACGTCGACCGCCGGCAGGCTGCTGCCCGCCGCGCCGGCCGAGGCGGCCTGCGTCACCGACTTCAGCACGCCCTGGATGTTCTTCACCGTCATCTCGCGGCCCTGCAAAGCCTTCAGCGTCGCGCTGCTCACCGCCTGGCGCAGCGCCTCGCCTTGCTTGGTGGTGGCGTTGGTGAACATGTCGGCCAAAGCCTTCTGGTCGATGCCTGACTTGATCATGCGTATCTCCTGGATGATGGGGCGCCAGCCGGTCGGACAGCGTGCCCTAGGTTACTGCGGTATTGCGACAAAGGCACTGTATTGCCGTTCGCCCTGAGCCTGTCGAAGGGTCAGCGAAGTGCACGGCGCACCCTTCGACAGGCTCAGGGCGATCGGAATACAGGCCCCCGGGGCGAACGGAAGTGAAGCAGCCGAGGGCGACCCCAGTCGTGCACGCTCACCGGATCATTTCGCGGGCAAGGCGTAGGAGAGAACGTAGTCGCCCGGCTTGGTGCCGGTGGAGCCGTGGCCGCCTGCCACCACCAGCAGGTACTGGCGTCCATCGGCACCGGTGTAGGTCATCGGCGTGGCTTGGCCGCCGGCGGGCAGGCGGCTTTCCCACAGCTGGCGGCCGTTGGTCGCGTCGTAGGCGCGCACGTAGTTGTCGAGCGAGCCGGACAGGAAGGCCACGCCGCCCGCGGTGAGCATCGGGCCGCCGATGTTGGGCACGCCCATCTTGAACGGCAACGGCAGCAGCGAGAGGTCGCGCACCGTGCCGTTGCGGTGCTTCCAGGCGACCTGGCCTGTGCGCAGGTCGGCCCCGGCCACATAGCCCCAGGGCGGGGCTTGGCACGGTATGCCCAGTGGCGACACGAAGGCGCTCATCTTGGCCGCGAAAGGCGCGCCGAAGTTCTCGTTCAGCGCGGGCAGCGGGCCCTTGGGCGGGCCTTCGTCCTGCACCATCAGCTCGGTGTCGTTCGGGCGCGGTACCAGGGTCGACGTGAAGGCGAGGTAGGTCGGTGTCGTGAAGGCAATCTGCCGCACCGGGTCGACCGCCACGCTGCCCCAATTGAACACGCCGAAGTTGCCGGGGTAGATCAGCGAACCCTGCGTCGATGGTGGCGTGAAACGCCCTTCGTAGCGCAAGCGGTGGAAGGCGATGCGGCAGTAGAGCTGGTCGAACGGCGTCGCACCCCACATGTCGCGGCCTTCGAGCTTCGGTGGTTCATACGAGAGGGCCGACTTGGGCTGCGTGGCAGCCGTGTGGTCGCCTTCGGCGGCGCCCTGCGGCGCGGGGTGTTCGGTCACCGGCAGCAGCGGCTTGCCGGTGCGGCGGTCGAGCACGAACAGCTCGCCCTGCTTGGTGGGCTGCACGAGCGCGGGCACGGTGTTGCCGCCGATGTTCAGGTCGACGAGGCTGGGCTGCGCCGGCACGTCGTAATCCCACAGGTCGTGGTGCACCGTCTGGAACACCCAGCGCGCCTTGCCGGTGGCGATGTCGAGCGCCACCACCGAAGACGAATGCTGCTCAACGGCCGGCGTGCGCTTGCCGCCCCACTGGTCGGGCGGCTGGTTGCCCATCGGCACGTAGACCAAGCCCAGCGCTTCGTCCACGCTCGAGATCGACCAGCTGTTGGGTGAGTTCGCCGTGTAGGTCTGCCCGGCCGCGATGGGCGTGGTGGCCTCCGGGTTGGCCGAATCCCAGTTCCACACCAGCTCGCCGGTGTTGATGTCGAACGCGCGGATCACGCCCGACTGCTCCTTGGTCGACGCGTTGTCGAGCACGGTGCCGCCGACGATCACGTACTGGCGCGTGACGATCACCGGCGAGGTCGAGTAATACGAGCCCGGCATCAGGTTGGGCATGTGGGCCGACAGGTCGATCTCGCCCTTGCCGCCACCGAAGCTCTTGCACACGGCGCCGGTGTCGGGGTTCAGCGCGATGAGGCGTGCGTCTGCTGTCGGCATGAACAGTTTGGCGGTGCAATCGGCCGGAGCCGCGGCGCCCGCATCGGCACCGGCGGGCGGCTGGTACGACAGCCCGCGGCAGGTCAGGTGCTGCAGCGCGAGCTGGCTGCGGATCTGCGAGTCGTAGCGCCACAGCTGCGCGCCGGTGGTCGCGTCGAGCGCGATCACCGACTGGTGCGGCGTGCAGAGGAAGAGGCGGTTGCCGATCTTGAGCGGCGTCACTTCGTAGGTGGTCTCGACCGGGTCGCCGGCGCGCCCGCGCAGGTCGCCGGTCTGGAAGGTCCACGCGAGCTTCAGGTTACTCACGTTGGCGGGCGTGATCTGGTTCAGCGGCGAATAGCGCTGGCCCTCACCGGTGCGGCCATAGGCCTGCCATTCGCCCGGTGGCATGGCGGCGCTCAGCGCCGACAGCGAACCGGCTGACGCTGTGGGCAACGCGCCCTCCACCGTCGTCGGGTCTTTCCACACCGTGGCCAGCGCGACCACCGCGTACAGGCCCAGCATCGCACCGAGTGCAACGCGGCCCGGTCGGCGCGCCGAGCTGCCACCGAGCCAGCGAGCCACCGAAGGCAGCAGCAACACCAGGCCGAGCACGAACCACACGTCGAGCCGCGCGGCCAGCGGCCACCAGTTCAACCCCGCCTCCCACAGCGCCCACGCCAGCGTGCCGGCCAGCAGCAGCACATAGACCCACCAGGCGGCAGGACGCCGCTGCCACAGCAGCGCCGCGGTGACCCAGCTGCCCAGCGCCGCGACGAGGTAATACGCGCTGCCGCCGAGCGAGACCAGCCAGCCGCCGCCTGCTGCCAGCGCAAGACCCATCAGCAACAGGGCGATGACGCACGCGTGCGCGGCGCCTGATGAAACGGCGGGCGAAGAAGTGGGGGCTGTGCTGGCCATCGAGAAGCTCCTGGCGCGGTGTGGGTGAACTGCCCATGTTGGCGACAGAGGCCGCGGGCGGCTGTCGGCGCTGCGCCGATGCCTGCGTAGGACAGTGCCCAAGCTGCGCCCCGCACCGCAATGTTCGATTCAGGAATGCGCTTGCATGGAGAATGAGCGCCAGTCGCCGCACCGGCGCTTCACAACAAGAGGGTTCGCACATGAAGGTGTTGGTCTTGGGCAGCGGCGTGATCGGCGTCGCGTCTGCGTATCAGCTGGCGCTGGCCGGCCATGAGGTGACCGTCGTCGATCGCCAGCCCGCAGCGGCGCTGGAAACGAGCTATGGCAATGCCGGCGAGGTGTCGCCAGGCTACTCGGCCCCATGGGCCGGGCCGGGCGTGCCGATCAAGGCGGTGAAATGGCTGCTGATGCATCACCGCCCGCTGGTGATCCGCCCCAACCTCGACATGAACCTGGTGCGCTGGGGTCTGGCCATGCTGCGCAACTGCACCAGCGCGCGCTACGAGGTCAACAAGAGCCGCATGGTGCGGCTGGCCGAGTACAGCCGCGACTGCCTGAAGGAGCTGCGCGCGCAGACCGGCATCCAGTACGACGAGCGCATGCAAGGCACGTTGCAGCTCTTTCGCACGCAGGCACAGCTTGACGGCACGGCGGCCGACATTGCCATCCTCAAACGCTACGGCGTCGGCTTCGAGCTGCTCGACCGCGACGGCTGCATCCGCCACGAGCCCGCGCTCGCGCAGGTGCGCGACAAGTTCGTCGGCGGCCTGCTGCTGCCCGGCGATGAGACCGGCGACTGCTTCAAGTTCACGCAAAACCTGGCCGCGCTGGCGGCGCAGCGCGGTGTGCAGTTCCGCTACGGCACGCACATCCAGCAGCTGCAGACCGCGAGCGGGCGCATCGAAGGCGTGCTCACCGATGCCGGCCTGCTGAAGGCCGATGCCTACCTGGTGGCGCTCGGCAGCTACTCGCCGCTGCTGCTGAAAGGCATCGGCATCCGCATCCCGGTGTACCCGGTCAAGGGCTACTCGATCACCGTGCCGATCACCGACGCGAGCGGCTCACCGGAGTCGACAGTGATGGACGAGACGCACAAGGTCGCGGTGACGCGCCTGGGCGATCGCATCCGCGTCGGCGGCACGGCCGAGCTCGCCGGCTACACGCTGAAGCTACACGACGCGCGCCGCCAGACGCTGGAGCATGTGGTGACCGATCTCTTCCCGCGCGGCGGTGACGTCTCTCGCGCCGAATTCTGGTGCGGCCTGCGGCCGATGACACCCGACGGCACACCGGTCGTCGGTGCCACGCGCCTGCCCAACCTCTACCTCGCCACCGGCCACGGCACGCTGGGCTGGACCATGGCGGCCGGCACCGGCCGCGTGATGGCCGACATCATCTCGGGCCGCACGCCGGGCATAGACATGAGCGGCCTCACGGTCGACCGTTACCCGAACGCGTACGCGTAGGTTGGAACTACGCACCGATGATCAAAAAGCTTCTCTCCCTGTTTCGAGGCGGCTCCAAGGGCAAACCACAACAGAAAGATTCGCCTCCTCCAAGTTCACCTCAAAGTGATGAGACGTCGCTGGCTCGATGGCTCACCAAGGACAACCCGGACAATCCGTTCATCCTCGAAGGATTCGACTGCTACGGCTTTGTACGCTCAATGCTGTCAACGACGAAAGATCCAGACATCGCCGCGTCATTCGTTTCACTCAGAGCGGTCGATGGGCAGGGGGTGCGCGGCTCACTCCCCGAAGATGCGATCGAGATTCCATGTTCACTCTCGTACGAATCTGATGGAGAAACAAGCGACGGAATCCTGTTCAAGTCGGCGGTGATGGAAGAGAAGTGGGACATCTATCTCTACGATGGGCGTGTCTACTTTTGCCGCAGTTGGACAGGCTTGCTGGCTTTGGTGGCCGAGATCACGCCCGCAGAGAAGTCGTTGCATGTCGCTCGCATATGGGCCGCTCGCGCTGCTGAGCCCGCACTTGCTATCCAGCAAGTTGACTATCTCATCAAGAGTCACCTCTATAGACGCCAGGCTCCACATCCCTTGCCTTCAGACTTGCAGCGGGATCCAAGCACTGTTGCGATGTACTCCTTTAGTCAATACGGAAAGCTCTGCTGCTTCGGATCATTTGAAAGCACGCTTGGCGCAGGCATGTTGAAGAGCGAACCGCGCTTTCAACCAGAGGCGTAGCTCCGTCGAGCTGACGAAGCGCCCATCACGTTGGAGTTTGATAGAAAGTACAGCCCAGTCAAAGACCTTCGGCGTGGCCTCGGAAACTATGACGTCAAATCCTACGACTCTTCGATAAAGATTGATCGACAGTAGGCGCAGGCAATGATGTCCAACTTTTCCTTCGTTCGAACTCAAGGCCGCACGGCAGGCGCTTCCAGCTTCATGCCGCGGTCACGCCAGGCGAGGTACAGCTCAAGTTCGACGATCTCGGGCGAGCCGTAGGCCAGCGGTTCGGCGCGCACGCCGGTCATGCAGTTGCGCAAGCGGCGTTGCAGCGATCCGAGGGCCTGCCATTCGAGGCGATAGAGCGGGTAGCCGTTGGCGTGTCCCTGCGGGATCAGGCTACCGCCGAGCCGGCCGCCTGCGCGCTCGTCGTGGCACTGTGCGCACGACAGGTCGAGCTGGCCGATGCGTTGCCGGTACAGCGCTTCGCCGCGCGCGCGAGCGGCGCGCAGCTTCGGATCGGCGGGCGGTGCGATGGGCAAACCGCGTGATTGGAGTGCGACGTAGCTTTCGACGGCCAGCAGCTCCGGGCTTTCTGCGGCGAACGGCGTGCTCTGCTGGTGGCGCTCGCGGCACAGATTGATGCGCTGCGAGAGGTCGATCGGCCGCTTGAGCGATTTGTCGAATGCGGGGTAGCGCGCTGCGACACCGCGCATCGAGGTGGCCGCCGCACCGTGGCAGCCCGAGCAGGCCTTGGCCGATGCGCTCGGCGCGCGCTCCCACAGCGCGGCACCGTCTTGCACCGTCAGCATGGCGGGGTTCTGCATGTCGTCGCGTTGCATGGCCTGCGTCTGCGGGCTCATGTCGTCGAAGCCCGAACGGCGCGCATCCGGCGTCTGGGCGATGGCGCTCAGGCAGGCCGCCACCATCGCGATGGCCGCGGCCCAACGTTTCATGTGACGGTGAGCACCGCGCTCTCGCTTTGGGAGAAGCCGTTGTCACCTTCCCAGTTGAAGCTCAGCGTGCCGCTTTCGGTCGCGAGCATCGTGAACGAGAAGTACGGGTTGGCCGCCACCGCGGGATAGAGCTCGGCGCTGCACACCAGCTCGCCGTTGAAGCGGCAGCTGAAGCGGTTGATCAGGTCGCGTGGCTTCACCTGGCCGTTGGCATCGGGTCGAAAGCCGGTTTCCATGATGTGGGCAATCAGCGTGCGCAGTTCGATGACCTCGCCGCGCTTGGCGGTGGTGGGGACGGTGAGGAGGGTGCGTGCCATGTTGTCGGAGTGCGGAGTGGGCATCACTCCAGACAAGCCGCGAGCGTGACCAGCACGTCCACGCTGTGCGACCAATAGCTGCCGTCGCTCATACGCGCCACCGCCACCAGCTGCTGCGAGGTCGCGAGGCGGATGCGCGTGGACACCAGCGCCTTGCCCGAGCGCGGGCCGAGCGTGAAGCGCACCACGTCGCGCTGCGGGTTGCGGTCGTTGAAGACGGCGATGCCGGTGACGTGCTCGGTGGCGCTCATCGGGCTGTCCACGCTGACGGTGATCGGCACCGCGTTGCCGTTCTCCACCAATGGCGGCACGTCGAGCTTCACCTTGCCCGGCTTCACCGACGCGCCGTTGGCATAGCCGCGGATGGCGTCCTGCATCTCGGACGAAGTGGCGCGCACCGCCGGCACGGTGACGACGGTGCCGAGGGCCACGCCGAGCTGAAGGAGTTCTCTTCGTTGCATCGCCACGCTATTTCAAGGTTTCGAGATAGGCCACCACGTCTTCGACCTGCTGAGCGGTCAACAAGTTCTTGCCGCGCCAGGCCGGGGCTACGCGTTGCAGGCCCATGCTGCGATGGTAGGCCGGCATGATGGTTTGCGGATTGAGCCGGCGTGCATCGGCGATGCGCAGCCGTAGCTGCCCGGTCGACCAGCGCGAGCCGGCGCCGCCCAGGTCGGGTGCCAGGTTGCCCTGGAAGCGGTCTTCGGGAATCGGGCCGGTGTGGCACAGCAGGCACAGCCCCGTCTGCCGGCTGGCGACGATCTCGCGGCCGCGCGCCGGGTCGCCGGGGGTGGCCGTGAGCGACTCGGGGATCGCGTCACCGAGCACCTTCAATTCCGTCTGCGCAAACGCTGCGCCTGCTGCAAGGACCAGCATGGCGGCAGCCCGGCGCATCAGACCTTCTTCAGGCTGTGGTTCTTCAGCGGCATGTCGCGAATGCGTTTGCCCGTGGCCGCGAAGATGGCGTTCATCACCGCCGGCGCAGCCACCGCGATGGTGGGCTCGCCCACGCCGCCCCAGAAGCCGCCCGAGGGCATCACGATGGTCTCGACCTTGGGCATGTCTTCCATGTGCACCACCGGGTAGGTATCGAAGTTCTGCTGCTCGATGCGGCCGTCTTTCACGGTGCAGCCGCCGAACAGCGCGGCCGACAGACCATAGACGAACGAGCCTTCCACCTGGGCCTGGATCTGCTGCGGGTTGACGGCATGGCCACTGTCGGTGGCGGCCACGATGCGGTGCACCTTGAGCTTGCCATCGGCATCGACCGACACCTCGGCGCAGGCCGCCACATAGCTACCGAAACCCATAGTCTGCGCCAGGCCGCGGTACACGCCGGCCGGCGGTGGCGTGCCCCAGCCCACGCGCTCGGCCACGGCATCGAGCACGGCCAGGTGCTTCGGGCTCCTGCCCATCAGCTTGCGGCGGAAGGCCAGCGGGTCTTGCTGGGTGGCATGCGCCAGCTCGTCCATGAAGCATTCGAGGTAGAGCGTGTTCTGGTTCAGGTTGACGCCGCGCCAGAAGCCGGGCGGCACATGCGGGTTGCGCATCGCATGGTCGATCAGCAGGTGGGGCACGCTGTAGCCGATCGACGCTTCGGGGCCGGGCGGGTTGAGCCCCTGGAAGACCACCGGGTCCTTGCCGTCCTTGATCATTTGCGGGAACACGCCCGCGAGGATCGACTGGCCCGAGATGCGCATGTGCAGTGCGGTGAGGTTGCCTTGCTCGTCGAGCCCGGCCGTCATCTTGCATTGCGTGACCGGGTGGTAGCGGCCGTGCGTCATGTCTTCTTCGCGCGACCAGATCAGCTTGATCGGCGTGCCCGGCATCTGCTTGGCGATCTGCACCGTCTGGTGCACCCAGTCGTGCACGGCACCGCGCCGGCCGAAGCCGCCGCCGAGCAGCAGCTTGTAGACCTCGCACTTCTCGGGCGGCAGGCCCGAGGCCTCGGAGGTGGCAGCGAGTGCGGCCTCACCGTTCTGCGTGGGCGTCCAGACTTCGCAGCGCTCCGGTGTGTAGCGAGCCGTCGCGTTCATCGTCTCCATCGTCGCGTGGTTCTGGAACGGGTAGGAGTAAACCGCCTCGACCTTGCGCGCGGCCGACGCAAGCGCGACGCGAGCATCGCCATTGCTGTTGCCCACCACGGCCTCGGGCGCGTCGAGCCCGGCCTTGAGGATCTCGGCGATGCTCGCGCTGCTGACCTGTGCGTTGGGGCCTTCGTCCCACTCGACCGCCATCGCCTCGAGCGCACTCTTGGCGTGCCACCAGGTGTCGGCCACCACCGCCACCGCGCTGTCGCCCACGCGCACCACCTTCTTCACACCGGGGCGCTTCATCGCCGCTGCTTCGTCGAAGCTCTTCAGTTTGCCGCCGAACACCGGGCAATCGCGGATGGCGGCGTTGAGCAGGCCGGGCATCTTGAGGTCGGAACCATAGACCTGCTTGCCGGTGAGCTTGTCGAGCGTGTCCAGCCGAGCCAACGGCTTGCCGGCGAGCTTCCAGTCCTTCGGGTCTTTCAGCGCCACCTCGGTGGGTGGCGTGAGCTTGCCGGCGGCCAGCGCCACCTTGCCGTACGTCGTCTTGCGGCCCGAGGGCGTGTGCGTGATCACGCTGGCCGCGGCACTGCATTCGGAGGCCGGCACTTTCCATTGATCAGCCGCGGCCTGCACGAGCATCACGCGCGCCGTGGCGCCGCCCTTGCGCACGTACTCATGCGACTCGCGGATGCCGCGGCTGCCACCGGTCGAGAAGTTGCCCCAGGCCCGCTTGCGCGCGAGGTTCTGCCCCGGCGTCGGGTACTCGGTGGTCACCTTGGCCCAGTTGCAATCGAGCTCCTCGGCCACCAGTTGCGCCAGGCCCGTGAGCGAGCCCTGCCCCATCTCGGATCGCGCGATGCGGATGATCACGGTGTCGTCTGGCTTCACGACGACCCAGGCGTTGATCTCGGGAGTGGCGGCTGCTTCGGCCGCTTCGGCTGCGCCTGCGAATGGAATGTGGAAGGCCACCACGAGGCCACTTGCTGCGGCACCGCCGAGAAAGCCGCGACGTGAGATATCGAGGGTTGGCGTGTTCATGCGACACCTCCACCGATGTGCTGGATGTCGATACCCGCCTGCTTGGCCGTGCCGCCTTGCGCGGCCATCTTGATGGCGGCACGCACGCGGTTGTAGGTGCCGCAGCGGCAGATGTTGGTCATCGCCGCGTCGATGTCGGCGTCCGTCGGGTTGGGCTTGGCCTTCAGCAGCGCGCTGGCCGCCATGATCATTCCCGACTGGCAGTAGCCGCACTGCGGCACGTCCAACGCAGCCCAGGCCTTCTGGATCGGGTGCGTGCCTTTGGGCGAGAGCCCTTCGATGGTGACGATCTTCTGCTTCGCCTCGATCGTCGAGGCGGGGCGCACGCAGCTGCGCGTGGGTTCACCGTCGAGGTGGACGGTGCAGGCACCGCATTGCGCGACGCCACAACCGTACTTGGTGCCGGTGAGGCCGAGCTGTTCGCGCAGCACCCACAGCAAAGGCGTTTCGGGTTCGGCGTCGACCTGGTGGCGTTTGCCGTTGACGTTCAAGGTGATGGCCATGGGGGAGTGGCTCCTGGTTGTCGTGTCGGTGGGCTTGCTCGTGGGTAGGCCGGGAGCATGCGACATGGATGGTCGGGGGGATTGAAGACCCTGATGGGGATGGGGGTTGATTCGCGTTTCTCTTTGCCGCTTCGCGTTGGTAGTTCTTCTGCCTACCGGCGGGTGCGCCGGGTGGTCGCCCCGGCGGGCGAGTCACTTTCATTTGTCGCGTCAAATGAAAGTAACCAAAGCAAAGACGCTCTCCACTTTGCTGTACCGCTTCGGCTGCTTCCTTCCGCGACTTGTCGCCGGAGAGGTTCATCGAACCACGGCACACCTGTTCAACGTACCCCACCGCTCGTCTCGCTGCGCATCGTCTCGATGACGCATCGGCGCGCCGCGCGCCGATGCGAAGCGAGGCGTGGACAGGGAAAGTTGCGAAGCAACGACCGTATTGCTCTTGGGCCCCGCGGGAGGCGTCGAGGAGCGCAGGGGTTTGGGGCCGCGCGCGCCAGCGCGCTTCGTCAACTGACTTCGCGCGGTTGTTTGAGCGCAGCGGCCGCAGGCCGCGTAGCGAGTTCGGCGCGAGGCCCCAAACACCGAGCACCGCAGAGCAGTCGGCCCTAGGCCGACCGCCTCCGTCGGGTCCCCCTTTCTTTGGTGACTTTCTTTCGGGGAAGCGAAAGAAAGTTACTGCCCTGTCGGGGGCACATCCCGACGCAGCCTCACGCAGTGAACAGAAACCAAGACAAATCACAGCAAGGCTTCGATACCTCAGCCCGACGGCCCGCCCATCCACAAACCACCCCCCAGACAAATCCCCCGATCAGGCGCAAGATGCCGCCGTTCGAACAACAGGAAACAGGAGACCCCATGACCTCGCTGCCCCCGAGCACGCGCCGAGCATTGAGCGTACTCATCTGCTGCACCGCCCTCAGCGCCCACGCGCAAACACAAGCCACCTCTTCGTTGCAAGTGCGCTCCCTGGCCGCCACCTGCGCCGCCTGCCACGGCACCGACGGCAACGCCGAGGCCGGCGCCGGCCTCATCGGACTGAAGGGTCGCGACAAGGTCTACCTCGCCGCACAACTCACCGCCTTCAAAGACGGCACCCGCCCCGCCACCGTGATGCACCAGATCGCCAAGGGCTACACGCCCGCGCAGATCGATCAATTGGCCGCGTACTTCGCGGCGCAGAAATGAGGAGCGTGCGATGAAGCGTCGTGAATTGATCCAGGCAGGCCTCGCCGGCAGCACCTTGCTCACCCTCGGCGCCTGCGCCACCTCACCGGTCGTGCCGACAAGTGCAAAGGTGGTCGTGATCGGTGGCGGCTTCGGTGGTGCCACCGCCGCCAAGTACGTGCGCATGTGGTCGGACCACCAGATCGACGTGGTGCTGATCGAGCCGCAGGCGAGCTTCGTGTCGTGCCCGGTGTCGAACCTGGTGCTGGGCGGCACGCGCACGCTGGCCCACATCACGGTGAGTTTCGACACGCTGGTGTCGCGCCACGGCGTGAAGTGGGTGCGCGATGAAGCGGCCAGCATCGATGCCGACAAGAAAGTGGTGACGCTCGCCTCGGGCGCGACCATCCGCTACGACAAGCTGGTGCTCTCGCCCGGCGCCGAACTGATGTTCGACGAGGTGCTGGGCCTGCGCGCTGCGCAAGCGTCGGGCCAGGTGCTGCAGGCCTGGAAGGCCGGGGCCGAGACGCTGGCGCTGCGCCGCCAGCTCGAGGGCATGGCCGATGGCGGTGTGTTCGCCATCACCGTGCCCGAAGCACCCTACCGCTGCCCACCCGGCCCCTACGAGCGTGCCAGTGTGATCGCGGCCTACTTCAAGCGGGCCAAGCCGCGCTCGAAGGTGTTGATCCTCGACGCCAACCCCGACGTCACCTCCAAGCCCGGGCTGTTCAAGAAGGCCTGGGCCGAGCTCTACCCCGGCATGCTCGAGTACCGGCCGCTGCACAAGGTGACCGGGGTTGACGCGGCGGCGGGCAAGCTGCGCATCGAGGTGCAGGACGACGTGCGCGCCGACGTGCTCAACGTGCTGCCGCCGATGCGTGCCGGCACGCTGGCGGTGAAGGCGGGGCTCGCCAACGCGGGCGGCCGCTGGTGCGGCGTGAACTACCTCGACTTCGAATCGACCGTCGCGAAAGACGTGCACGTGCTCGGCGACTCGATCCAGAGTGCACCGGCCATGCCCAAGAGCGGGCACATGGCGAACGCACACGGCAAGGTGGCGGCCGCGGCCATCGTCGCGCAGATCACCGGGCAAGAGGTGAACCCGCACCCGATGCTGACCAACACCTGCTACAGCTATGTCGACGCGAGCCAGGCCATCCACGTGGCCAGCGTCCACGAATACGTGGCGGCCGAAAAGACCTTCAAGCCGGTGGCAGGGGCCGGCGGCGTGTCGGCGCAGCGCAGCGAAACCGAAGGCGCCTATGCATCGGCGTGGGCGAAGAACATCTGGGCCGACACCCTCGGGTGACCCGCGGCGCCTGTCGTTTTGGGTAGAAGAAGTTGCCGGTCCGCGTCGGGTCGGCGTCAGCTTTTGCGTTGGCGCCGATGCTTCGCCGCCGCAAAGAGGCCGAGGCCCGCCGCCATCAATGCCAGCGACCCGGGCTCCGGCACCGCGGGCACGAAGCCGAAGTAGAGGTTGTCGATCTTCGCGATGATGCGGGTGCTGGCCTCGGTGCCGAACCAGAGTGACGAGATGCCGTTCGGCGACGAGAACGAGGCGAAGCTGTGCGCGTTGTAGTGCGTGTGGACCCAGCCGAGATCGGGGCCGGCCCAGTAGTCGCCGCCGGTGTCGAAGCTGCCCAGGGATTCGTTGGCTGAGCCGGTGGCCCCCACGGTCGCTCTGAACTCCTGTATCGGCGATGTGAAGGAAAGGTTCACGTAGGTCGGCAGCGTGCCGGTGAAGCGGATGCCGAAGTCCGGCCCGCCGAGGATGAACTGGCTCGCGCCATAGGGCGGAAAGGGTTGCTGCAGGTAGGCGCTGGTGAACTGCACGCCCAGCCCGTCGTACTCGGTGGTGATGGGGTTCGAGTACCAGGCGTATTCGTCGGGGCCGAGAACCCAGGGCCGTTCGTCGAAGGTGATGAAGGTGGCGTGCGCCGCGTGGCTGGCCGAGGCCAGCGCCAGGAGAAAGCCCGCATGGCGAAGCGCGTTCGCGATGCGGGCCGGGGTGTGCGCCATGGTTGTCTCCGTCGTTGTGGTACCGAACGGCGGCAATCGGCGTTCCGCAGCGGGCTGCGGCTTTACTGCATCAGGTGCCGGGCGTGCTGCTCAGCAGCCGCAGGTAGCTGGGGTGTTGCATCACGGTGTTGTGCGACACGCCGGGGATCACGCTCAGTGTGGCGGCGCCCTTCGCGAAGCGCAAGAAGAGCTGCTCGGTGCTGGCGCGCGGGATCACCTCGTCGTGCTCGGCCATGATGAGATGCGCCGGTGCCTTGACCTGCGCGACGTACTTCCACGACTCGAACTTGTCGGTGATCAGCCACCGCACCGGAAAGTACGGGAACTGCCGAACGGCCAACTCCTGCAGGCTATCGTAGGGGGTGACGAGCACCAGGCGCGACACCGGGCGCTGGCTCGCCAGCCGCACGGCGACGCCCGTGCCCAGGCTGCGGCCGATCACGACCACGCTGCCGTGCTTCTGGTGAGTCAGGTCGAACAGCGCGAGCGCATCGCGCTGGATGGCCTCTTCCGTCGGGCTGCCACCGCTGCGGCCGAAGCCGCGGTAGTGAAGCAGGTAGAGCGCATGGCTGGGGAACGCCTCGCTCAGCGGTTGCAGGTCTTGCGACACGTCTTCGGCATTGCCGCCGAAGTAGACGACGGCCTGGGTGCCCGCCTGCTCGCGCACGCTGGCCTGCACGGTGACGCCGTCGCTGCCGTTCTGCACGCGGATCAGCGGTGTGTCGACGCTCTGCGCCTGCGGGTGGTAGATGAAGGAACGCTGGAAGACGAACAAGACGCCGCAGGCGGCGGCATAGGCGAGGGCGATGAGGCAGAGCGTCAGTGTGATCAAGCGATTCATCGGGCGAGAGGTTGAGCCGACGGCAAGCGCGCTGCCCCGAAGGTGCTCGGGAACCAGCGGTCCCGCAGGGCCATGAAGGGCGACTCGACCCAGCGGTACAGCAAGGCGCCCACCAGCACCGACAGCACGGTCGTGGCCAGCAGCACCACGCTGGGCGGCAACTCGAGCGGCTTCGCGTAGTTCTTGACGATCACGCCCACCGCCTTGTGCGAGAGGTAGATCGAGTAAGACCACACGGCCAGCCGCTGCGCACCGGGAATCTTCAGCCCATGCAGCCACGAGTTCGGGCTCAGCGCTGCCATGACCAGCAGCGAGAAGGCCACCGCGACCAGCGAGTAGCCGAAGGCCGACATGAAGAAGCCGTAGCCGTAACCGTCGATGTAATAGAAGTTGTAGACGCCGACCAGCATCAGCACGGTGGCCGCGACGCCCGCCGCCAGCAGCGCCTGGCCGTGCTGCATCGTGCGTTGCCAGGTGCGCGGGTGGAAGTTCTTGAAGAACGCGACGGCCACGCCGGGCAGGAATTCGTCGATGCGGCACAGGGTGCCGTAGTACACGTTCGGGTAGTAGTGGGCGAGCTGGCCGGAGTCTTCCCGGCCGTAGAGCGACCACAGCACGGCGCGGGTGGCCATGCCGGCCAGCATCAGGCCGACGAAGGCCATCCAGGCGTGGGCACGGCGCGAGCTGACCCGGCTCGCCAGCAGCAGCGCAGCCGGCAGCAGCAGGTAGAACTGCTCTTCGATGCACAGCGACCACGCATGTGAGAAAGCGGTGCCGGGTTGCAAGCCGATGTTCTGCGTGAAGCTGAGAAAGCGCCACAGCGGCGGCGGCGTCTTGCCGCCCATCACCGCCGGGAACAGGAAGTACGCCGCCAGCACCACCCAGAAGGCCGGCCAGGTGCGCAGGCCGCGGCGGGCGTAGAACGCCTTCAGCGACAGCGCCTTGCCGCGCGCCATGCCGGCGAAGAGCTGGTTGGCGATGAGGTAGCCGCTCAGCACGAAGAAAAGGTCGACCCCCACCCAGCCCACCACGCTGAGCCAGCCGAAGGTTGGCGTGTCGCTCACGAACACCATGTAGTGGTACATGAAGACCAGCGTGATCGCGAGTGCGCGCAGGGTGTCGAGGCCGAGGGTTCGGGAGGGGCCGGGGTTCGTCATCGGGAAGCTGCGGGGCCAGACCAGGGTCGGCGGAGTCCTGCTTGCGGGGCCTTCTCAGCTTTCTTGCTTGGGGTAAAGAATCAGCTGCGTGCAGCGGAAGAGCGCAATCGTCTTGCCGGTTTCGCGGTGGGTGACGACCGAGTCCCACACCTGCGTGGTCTTGCCCAGGTGCACGGGTTTGGCCGTGCATTCGATCGTCCCTTCGCGGGCTGTGCCGAGGTGGTTGGACTTGAGTTCGATGGTGGTGAAGCCGATGGCGCCGTCGGGCAGGCTGGCGATGCAGCCATAGCCCGCCGAGGTGTCGGCCAGCGTGACGACGCTGCCGGCATGCAGGAAGCCGTTGGGCGCCATCAGGAACTGCGTCACCGGCATCTCCGATCGGATCTCGGTGCCGATGACTTTCTTGATGACGATGCCCAGATGCCCCGGCAGGTTGTTGGCGCCACGTTGGTTGAATTGCTCGGCAGTGATCATGGGAGTTTCGATGGACGGTGGTTGATGAGGCGATTCTGCCGGGTTCGTTCGCACCTTCTCAGCCGCCGGCTCGCACCACGGCCCAGCCGCTGGCTTTGAGCCGCTCCATCGTGCGCTCGACGTGGTCGCCCTGCAGCTCGATCACGCCTTCCTTCACCGTGCCGCCGGTGCCGCACAGCGTGCGCAGTTGCTTGCCCAGGTCGGCCAAGGCAGCGGCATCGAGGCTCAGGCCGCGCACCAGCGTCACGGCCTTGCCGCCGCGGCCCTTGGTCTCGCGGCTCACCCGCACTTTGCCGTCGCCTGCGGGCACTGCCGGCGATGCCTGCTTGCAGGTGCACGCCGCCATCGGCTGCCGGCAGGCCGGGCACATGCGGCCGCTGTCGGTGGAGTAGACGAGCCCGCCGCTGCCTGCCTTGCGCATCTCGGCTCCAGCGCTCAGCCGAACACGATGCGAACCGAGTTCGCCAGTGTCTCCGGGTCTGCCAATGCCACGAACGCGATGCCGGCCAGGGCTCCGAACAAATGCGCGTCGTGGTTGACGCGCCCGCGCGCCTGGCGCGAGGCCCAGTAGGTGTAGGCCAGGTAGCCCACCGCGAACAGCGGCGCCGGGATGGGGATCGGAATCGGCAGCATGTAGAGCGACGCCTTCGGGTGGTACACGATGGAGGCGAACAGCACGGCCAGGATGGCCCCTGATGCGCCCAGCGTCCGGTACTCCGGGTCGGTGCGGTGCGTGAAGTAGGTGCCCAGGTCGCTCGCGAGCAGGCCGAAGGCATAGAGCACCACGAAGGCCTCGGTGCCGATCGTGCGTTCCAGCGAAAAGGCGAACGCCCAGAAGGTGAACGCGTTGAAGAGCAAGTGCGCCAGGTCCGCATGCAGGAAGCCGCTGGTCACGAGCGTGAGGTACTCGCGGCGTTGCAGCAGCCAGTAGGGCCGGAACAGGTTGCGCTCGATCATCGGCGGCGAGACGAACAGCCCGATGAGGCTGGCGATCACCATCGCTGCGAGCAGCAGCGATGCCGCCGGGTTGGCGTTGATGTGGCCGGAAAGCTCTTGCATGAACGTGACGGCCGGTTCAGCGTGGCGCACGGCCGCGGCGCTCGCGCACGGCGGCGGCCAGCGTTTGCAGCACCGGCACCGTCTGCGAGAAGCCGATGCAGGCGTCGGTGATGGACACGCCGCGCTTCAGCGGCACGCCGGGCGCCTGGTCTTGCCGGCCTTCTTCGAGGTGGCTCTCGATCATCACGCCGGTGATGCGCTGCTCGCCGGCGGCGATCTGCGCGGCCACGTCGTTTGCCACGACCACTTGCCGCTGGTGCTGCTTGCTGCTGTTGCCGTGCGACACGTCGATCATCACCTGTTCGCGCAGGCCGGCGGCGCGCAAGGCATCGCAGCTCGCGGCCACATGCGCCGCGCTGTAGTTGGGTTCTTTGCCGCCGCGCAGGATCACGTGGCAGTCGTCGTTGCCGCGCGTTTCGAAGATGGCAGCCACGCCCATCTTCGTCATGCCCATGAAGGCATGCGGTGCGCGTGCGGCGAGCACGGCGTCGGCTGCCACCTTGATGCTGCCGTCGGTGCCGTTCTTGAAGCCGACCGGGCAGCTCAGGCCCGAGGCCAGCTGGCGGTGGCTCTGGCTCTCGGTGGTGCGTGCGCCGATCGCACCCCACGCGATCAGGTCGGCGATGTACTGCGGGCTCAGCAGGTCGAGGAACTCGGTGCCGGTCGGCAAGCCCAGCGTCGTCAACTCCAGCAGCAGGCGGCGCGTGCGTTCCAGCCCTTCGTTGATGGCGAAGCTGCCGTCGAGGTGCGGGTCGTTGATGTAGCCCTTCCAGCCGACGGTGGTGCGCGGCTTCTCGAAGTAGGCCCGCATCACGATCAGCAGCTCGCCGCCCAAGGCATCGGCCTGCGCCTTCAGCAGGTGGCCGTATTCGATCGCCTGGTCATGGTCGTGGATCGAGCAGGGGCCGACGACGACGATCAACCGGTCATCACGGCCGTGCAGCACGTTGGCGATGGAAGCGCGGCTGCTTTCCACCAGCGCCAGCGTGTTGTCGCGCACCGGCACGCGCTCCTGCAGCAGCGCCGGCGTGATCAACGGGCGGACGGCACCGATGCGCGTGTCGTCGATGCGGGTGGTGTCGAGCGTGCTGTCGCGCGCACCGACCTCGCGGTCGTGAAGAGGGTCGTCCAGGGTGGGCATGGTGGCTTCGTCTCCGAGGAGAGGCGTGCTGAGTGGGAAGGGGCGATTGTCTGCTGGAGCGCGAGCGGCGCCATGACCTCGGCCCAAACTGCAGGCAACTGGGCAAGGTGTTTGGCGTGGGCCAGATTTGCAACCGGGGTCAGTCGTCGAGTCGATTCAGACCGGCGACACCGGCGCCTGCCCTGCGAAATGGCGCGTCGCGTTCTCGACGAAGCGCTCGATCGAAGCGGCAATGGCTTCGGGCGATCCACCGGCCACGTGCGGCGTGAGGATCACGTTCGGCAGATCGAACAGCACGGTGGGCGGTTCGGGCTCGCTCTCGTAGACATCCAGGCCCGCACCGGCGAGGCGTCCGGTGTGCAGGGCAGCGGCCAGGGCCAATGTGTCGACCACGCTGCCGCGTGCGATGTTCACCAGAAAGCCCTGCGGTCCCAGGGCCTCGAGCACGCGTGCGTCGACCAGGTAGCGGGTGGCCGCGCCGCCCGGTGTGGCCACCACCAGGTAGTCGGCCCACTCGGCCAGGGCAACGGGTGTGTCGAAGTAGGTGTGCGGCACGCCGGGCCTCGGCTTGCGGTTGTGGTACCCGATGGCGAGGTCGAAGCCCTGGCCGCGCTGCGCCAGCTTGGCGCCGATGGTGCCCAGGCCCAGGATGCCCAGGCGCTTGTGTGAAAAGTTGGGCCGCAACGGCAGGCGGTCGCGCCACAAACCTTGGCGGCAGGCTACGTCGACTGCCGGGATGCCGCGCACCACGGCCAGCAGCAGCGCGAACGCGTGGTCGGCCACGCAGTCGTCATTCGTCCCTGCGCCGTTGGCGACGACGATGCCGCGCGTGCGCGCATGCGCCACGTCGATGTTCTCGTAGCCGGCGCCGAGCGCACACACGATGCTCAGCGCCGACAGCGCATCCATGTCGGCCGCGCTGAAACCGATCGGGCCGATGGTCAGCACGCCGCGGATCTGCGGGCCGTGCGACCGGATGAATTCAGCCTTCAGCGGCGGCTTGGGGGCATACAGCACCTCGAAGGACTCGCAGATGCGAGCAAGGCTGGTCTCGGACAAGAGGGTGGTGATCAACAGCAAGGGCTTCATCGTGAAGAAGTTCGGTGGCGACACCGGGGTTGTACCCGGTGCGCCGACCGCTCGCTGCTGCGGGGTGTTTCATTCCTGTGGGGCTTCAACTGCACCGAGCGCCCACGCCGCCCCCGCTGCGTCAGGCCACAGAAGTTCTCGCGCTGATGTTCGCCGTCCAGCATTCCACGAACTTGCCGTTGGCGATGCGAAGAACGTCGACGCCGACTTTCGCGACGTCACTTGCCGAGCGATGCGGCGTTCGAGCCCGGCCCGTCGCGCGCCAGTAGGCCATGACGGTGGTGGGGCTCACCGAGGGCTCGTCCTTCACGTCGTAGGTCATCGCATCATTGTTCGAGCGGGTGGCGTCGACCCAGGCGCGCACGGTTTCGGCATTCTTGATCTCGGCTTCGGGCTGCGGACAACCCGCAGTCAGGTGAACGACGAAATCGTTTCCAATGATGCGATCGGACAGTTCGAGTTCGCCGTTCCACATGCGCACCCATTGCGAGTACAAGGCCATGTTTTCTGTGATTCGGGGTTCTTGCTCCATGTCGGGCTCCTTTGGCCGCAAAGCGTACGAGGCGCCTGCTGACAGCGTTGTGTCAGCAGCGTCGCGCAAGCGAGCGGCCCTGCTCGACCGTGCGGAGGCTTGATGCCGTACCTCGTCGACTTCGTCTCGCCGCTGCACTGGTCACTCGCCTGGGTGCTGCTGCCGCTGGCCGCGCTGGTGGCGGCCAGCGGCGCATTGCGCGACGACCTCTCGCGCACTTGGCGCCGCGTGCTGGCGGTGGGTGCTGTGCTCACCGTCACTGCGCTGGCGATGCGCGTGGCGCGCCACGGGCTGGCGAACTGGGGCATTCCTTTCGGCGTGTGGATGGTGGCGCCGGTGGCGCTGGCCTTCATGGCGGTGGCTGCGCGTCGTGAAACGCCGCTGCTGGCCTTGTTGCTGTGCGCATTCACGATAGCGCTGACGAGCTGGTTCGTGACAGGCTTGCTCGCGCTCGGCGGCTGGCCCGCGGTGGTGGCCGGGCATGACGCGCTGCTCGTGGTGGCGGTCGCCGTGCTCGTCGTCGGGTTGGTCAAGCACATCTACACGCCCGCTCCGGCGGCGCCTCCACCTCCCGTGGCCGCCCCGCCCGATCGGGAGGCCGAGCTGCAGCAGCGCCTGTCGAGCGACGAAGCGCAGGAAGCCGCCGACAAATACACGCGAGAGTAAACCTCCCGGAAATCTTTGCCGCAGGTCTGACGTGCTGCTACCGACAAAGCGTCGTGGACAACACCTTCGTCTTCCGAAGAAAGGAGCTTGCCACCGAGCGCAGTGCAGCCGCCCAGGCACCAGACGGCACCAACGGAACGCCGTTTGCTGTGACCGGCTGATCTCTGCCGGAGGACTCCCATGCTGAATGCTCGCCTTGCCCGCTTGTTGCAATCTGCCGCAGCGGCGGCGGTGCTGGCCCTGGCGGGTCAGCAAGCACAGGCCACCCTCCTGAGCTTCAACGAGTTGGCATGGACGCCGCACGACTCCTGGAGCGACTTGCCGGTCACCGACCAGTACGCTGCGCTGGGCGTGACGATGCAGGGGGCCTACCTGGACCGGAACGACGCCGGCAACCAGTACCTGATCACCGACATCTTTGCCACGTTCTCGTTCAGCGGTACCTTGCCGCACTACGTCAGCCTCAACCTCAGTTCGCCTGACGGCAGCAGCGAGTCTTACGTCGAGGCGTGGAGCGGCAACACCCTGGTCGGGTCGGGCCGCACGGGCGGCTACTTCCCGGACGGCACGGCAGACGGCGAGGTGTCGTCCGTCATGCCGTACCAGGCGAACCGCTACATCCCTCTGAGCTTTGCCGGCGGCATTTCGAAGCTGACCTTCGCCAATGCCTACGGAACCCGCGTCAGCGCGCTGGTGGACAACCTGTATTTCGGGGCCGTGCCCGCCGTTCCGGAACCGTCCACGCTCTTGCTGTTGGGCGCCGGCCTGCCGCTGCTGGTGATGGCCGCGCGCCGGCGCAAAGGCACAGGCGGTTGAACCGATCCCGCTTGCGCCCGTGACGCGGGCGGTCCGTCGCCAGGGGCCAGACGTCGACGACACTGAGGTGTCCATGAACGCGCGCGCCTGATCTGCGCTCTGCGGCCACGCTCGCCCAACGCGTGCCGAATCCGTCCGGGTAAAGTGATCGAGAGCCCAGGCCTCCGAGGAGACCTCATGAGCACTGCCGACACTCTCTCACGAACCGCCTTCCCGTTTCGGCCACACGCGCACCGCGCGCTGCCGTGATCGTGAGCCCGTGACCGCAATCACATCAGACCCGCTGTTCGACGCCACCCGCCTGCCGGGCTTGTCGCCACAAGCGCGTGCCTTGCTGCGCTGGATGCGCGATCACCCGCAGGCGCCTCGCTACCGAGACCACAGCGGCCACCGTTTGAACCTGGCAGCGCGTTGGCAGGCGCGTGCACGGCATGCGCTCATCGAGCACCGGCCGCTGCCGCGCTGGGTGCCCGGCGAGCCGCTGCCGGCGTGGGTGCTGCGTCTCGTCGATCGCTGCCGGCGCGAGGTGGCGGCCCATGCACGCACACTGGTGATCGCGCGTAGCGAATCGCTCGACGACATTCCGACGATGGACCGGCACGCGCTGGCCAGCGCACTGGCGGCGCACATGCCGCGTGATCTGCCGCTGCACGAGGTGATCTGCTTCTCGACCAGTGGCACCACCGGCCACCCGCTGCGCGTGCCTTCGCACCCGCGTGTGGCCTGCGACTACTACGCTCACCACCGGCGCGCACTGGCCCACTTCGGCATCGCGCCACGCGCTGGGCGCGGCCAGGTCGGCATCGTGCTGGTGGGGTTCCAGCGGCGCTGTTTCACCTACGTGTCGGTGAACCCGCTGCAAGGCGAATGCGGCCTGGCCAAACTCAATCTGCACACCGATGAATGGCGGTACGCCGGCGACCGCGCGCGCTACCTCGATGCACTGGCGCCGGAGCTGGTCTCGGGCGACCCGGTGTCGCTGGCCGAGCTGCTGCGCTTGGGCATGCGGCATCGGCCTCGCGCGCTGATGTCCACTTCGATGGCGCTCGCGCCCGCCTTGCGCGCCGAACTCGAACGCGCCTTCGCCTGCCCCGTCGCCGATCTCTATTCCTTGAACGAAGTCGGCCCGGTGGGCGTGTTCGTGTCGGCGCTCGGCGGCTTCGCCTTGCTGCAGCCGCGCTTGCTGGTGGAGATCGTCGACGACGAAGGGCGTGCCTTGCCGCCAGGGCAGCGCGGCGAGATCACGGTGACGGGCGGCTTCAACCCCTGGCTGCCGCTGCTGCGCTACCGCACCGGTGACTTCGCTCAGATGGCCGTCACGCCGCAGGGCCTGGTGCTGCGCGATCTGGAAGGCCGTGCGCCGGTGCGCTTTCGCAGCGTGAGTGGCCAGTGGCTGAACAATATCGAGGTCACGCGCTCGCTCGCCGCATTTGCATTGACGCGCTTCAGCCTGCACCAGCAAGCCGATGCCTCGTTCATGCTGAAGGTCGACGCGGCCGAGCCGTTCGTCACACTCGCACCGCGCCTGGCCTCAGCGTTGAAAGCCCTGCTCGGCGAAGCCGCCTCGCTGCACATCGAGCCCTTGCCCGCAGGCGACAAGGTGCGGCAATACACCTCCGAACTCTGCCCATGACGCCACTCGAGATCGCCGCCAACATCGCCATCACCGTCTCCATCGCGCTCGCCGCGCGCAACAGCCTGCACACCTGGTGGACGGGCATCGTCGGCTGCCTGCTCTTCGGCGTGCTGTTCATGCAGACGCAGCTGTACGCCGACGCCACGCTGCAGGTCTTCTTCATCGCGACCAGCCTGTGGGGCTGGCGGCATTGGCGCCAGGGCCAGCATGGCGCGCCTGCGCCGGTGCAGCGCACGGGCACGCGCTCGCTGGTGGTGCTGTGCCTCGTCGCGCTCGCCGTCACCTTTGCCTACGGTAGCCTGCTGAAGCACTGGACCGATGCCTACGCGCCCTTCGTCGACTCGGCCGTGCTGGCCTTCAGCGTGGTGGCGCAGCTGCTGCTGATGCAGCGCCGGCTGGAGACGTGGCCGACCTGGCTGCTGGTCAACACGCTGTCGGTGCCGCTGTTCGCGTCGCGCGGGTTGACGCTCACCGCGTGCCTCTACGCGGCCTACTGGTGCAACGCGTGGTATGGGTGGTGGCACTGGCAGCGCCAGAGGCATGCGCTGGCCGCCGGATGAGCGGTGCCTTCAAGCTCGGGCTGGTGGTCGGCAAGTTCGCGCCGCTGCACAACGGGCATCTGCATTTGATCGAACACGCGGCTGCGCGCTGCGAGCGGCTGTTGATCGTGAGTTGGTGCCAGCCCGAGCCGGCGAACTGCGACGCTGCGTCGCGCGGGCGATGGCTCGCGGCTTGTTGTCCGCAGCGCGAGTCGGTGGTGCTCGACGATGCCGCGCTCGCCGAAGCCTGCATCGCTCGCGGCCTCACACCGCGCAAGCTTCCGCCGGACGCGAGCGACGACGCGACGCAGCAGCACTTTCTCGCCTGGCTGTTGGCCGAGGTGTTGCAACGTGCACCCGATGCGATGTTCGCGAGCGAGCCCTATGTGCAGCCCTGCGCCGCGGTGCTGGCAGAGCGTCTCGGCCACGCGGTCACCCCCGTGCTGGTCGACCCGGCACGCCAAGCGGTGCCGGTGAGTGCCACCCGCATCCGCCAAGCGCCCGATTCGCTGCGCCACTTTTTGCCCGCTGACGTGTGGGCCGACTGGGTTCCGCGCGTGTGCTTCCTCGGCGGCGAATCCAGCGGCAAGAGCACGCTCGCCGCCGCGCTGGCGGCACGCCACGGCACAGCGCCGGTCGCAGAGTACGGCCGCGAGCTGTGGCTGCAGCAGAGCGGCGATTTGAAAGAGCCCGACCTGCTGCCCATTGCGCAAACGCAGCAGGCGCGCGAGGCCGAGATCGCCGCGACGGCACCGCGCATCGTGTTCTGCGACACCTCGGCGCTCACCACCTTGTTCTACGCGCTCGATGGGTACGGCCGCGCCGACCCCGAACTCGCCGAACGCGCACGGCGGCCCTACCGGTTGAACGTGCTGTGCGAGCCCGACTTCCCCTTCGTGCAAGACGGCACACGGCGCGGCGATGCATTCCGCCGGCACCAGCACGCGTGGTACCTGCGCGAGATCGCCGAACGCCAATTGCCGGTGCTGCGCGTGCACGGCCCATTGGCACAGCGCGTGCTACAGGTCGAAGCAGCGCTCGGCATTCAGCCGCCCGAACCGCCGCCCCCCTGCTAAGCTGCGCGCGCCGCACCCGCGGGCTCTTCCACCGCCGACCCGCATGGATTTCGCCACCTTCCTCGTCCAGTGCCTCAACGCCGTCCAGTACGGCCTGCTGCTGTTTCTGCTGGCGAGCGGGCTCACGCTGATCTTCGGCATCATGGGCGTGATCAACCTCGCGCACGGCAGCTTCTACATGCTGGGCGCCTACATGGCCTTCGGGCTGGCGCCCTTCTTCGGCGGCAACTTCATCGGCATGCTGCTGGTGGGCGTGCTGCTCGCCGCGGCCTTCGGCTACCTGCTGGAGTGGCTGTTCTTCAGCTACCTGTACCAGCGCGAGCACCTGCAGCAGGTGCTGATGACGTATGCGCTGATCCTGGTGTTCGAAGAGCTGCGCAGCCTGCTCGCGGGCAACGACGTGCATGGCGTGCAGGCGCCTGCGTGGCTCGCCGGCAGCATCGCTCTCGGCGAGTTGATGAGCTACCCGGTGTACCGGCTCTTCGCCTCGGCCGCCTGCATCGTGATCGCGCTCGGCCTCTACGCACTGGTGAACCACACGCGGCTGGGCATGATGGTGCGCGCCGGTGCAAGCAACCGCGACATGGTGCGCGGCCTGGGCATCAACATCAAGCTGCTCTACCGCGGCGTGTTCGCAGCCGGCGTGGCGCTCGCGGCACTGGCCGGCATGATCGCCGCGCCGATGTCGTCGGTGTACCCCGGCATGGGCGGCAGCGTGCTGATCATCTGCTTCGTGGTGGTGGTGATCGGCGGCATCGGCTCCATCACCGGCGCGCTGATCGCCTCGCTGCTGGTGGGCTTCGTCGACACCTTCGGCAAGGTGTTCTTCGCCGAGTACAGCGGTGTGGGCGTGTACCTGCTGATGGCGGTGGTATTGGTGTGGCGGCCGCAGGGCCTGATGAAGCGGAGCTATTGATGACCGCGCCACGTCTTTCCTGGTGGGTGCCGGTGATCGCGGCGCTGGTGCTGCTGTGCTTGCCGAGCGTGTTGTCGCCATACGCGCAGGGGCTGGTCGCGAAGATCATGGTCTATGCGGTCTTCGCGCTGAGCCTCGAGTTGCTCGTCGGCACGACCGGTCTCGTGAGCCTGGGGCACGCGGCCTTCCTCGGCATCGGTGCCTACGTCACCGTGCTGGCCGCACCCGAGAGCGGCGGCAATGCGCTGATCTGGCTGATGCCGCTGGCCATGCTCGCGGCTGCTGTCTATGCCGTTGCCGTGGGCCTGCTGAGCCTGCGCACGCAGGGCGTGTACTTCATCATGGTGACGCTGGCCTTCGCGCAGATGGCGTACTTCGTGTTCCACGACACCAAGCTCGCCGGCGGCAGCGACGGGCTCTACCTCTACGTGCGGCCGGTGCTCGGCCTCGGCAGCATCACGCTGCTCGACCCGGCCGAAGGCAGGCAGCTCTACGTGCTGGTGTGGGCGGTGCTGGTGGCCACCTACGCACTGCTCGCACTGCTCACGCGCTCGCGCTTCGGCCATGCGCTGGCCGGCATCCGCGTCAACGAGCAGCGCATGCGAGCGGCCGGCTACCGCACGCAGCACTACAAGCTCGCGGCCTTCGTGATCGCCGGCGCGCTGGCTGGGCTGGCCGGTTGCCTGCTCGCGGTGAAGGACGGCGTGGTGAACCCCGAGCTGCTGTCGTGGCACGAGTCGGGTGCGGTGCTGTTGATGCTGATCCTCGGCGGGCTCGGCCACCTGCGCGGCGCTGTGATCGGCGCGGTGGCGTTCACGCTGTTGAAAGAGTTCTTCGCGAGCGAAGGCCTGGTCGGCCCGCTGGCGGCGCATTGGCAGCTGAGCCTGGGGGTGAGCATCATCGTGCTGGTGGCCGCACTACCGCGCGGGCTGATGGGCTTGCGGTCGCTGTGGAGGCCACGTGGCTGACGCCCCCGCCTTGCAAGCCACCACGCTGACGCGGCGCTTCGGCGGGCTCACCGCCGTGAACGCGGTGTCGCTGAGCCTGCACGTCGGCGAGGTGCACGCGGTGATCGGCACCAACGGCGCGGGCAAGTCGACGCTGGTGAACCTGCTGTCAGGCGAGTTGGCGACCGATGAAGGCCACGTGACACTGGGCGCGCATGACGTGACGCACTGGCCGCAACCCAAGCGCGCGCGCGCCGGCATCGGCCGCAGCTACCAGCGCAGCACCCTCTTCGGCGAGTTCAGCGTGCTCGAGAACTGCCGGCTCAGCGCGCAGTCCGCCTTGCAGCGGCCGTGGCATGTGTGGCAATCGGCATCGCGTTGCGACCAGAGCCTCGCGGTCGCGCAAGAGGTTCTCGCCACCACCGGCTTGGCCGACGTGGCCTCGCGCATCGCCGGCACGCTGAGCCACGGCCAGAAGCGCCAGCTCGAAGTGGCCATGTGCTTGGCGACCCGCCCGCAGGTGCTGCTGCTCGACGAGCCGCTGGCCGGCATGGGCGCCGAAGAGACCGAGCGCATGCTGGCCCTGCTGCAAAGCCTGAAGCCCACGCATGCGGTGCTGCTGATCGAGCACGACATGGACGCCGTGTTTCGCGTGGCCGACCGCATCACCGTGATGGTCGACGGCCAAGTGATCGCGAGCGACGTGCCGGGCCGCATCCGCACCCACCCCGAGGTGCTGCGCGCCTACTTGGGTGAGGCCTTCGCGTGATGCTTGCGATCAACGCATTGAATGCGCACTACGGCGACAGCCACGTGCTGCGCAGCGTCGGCCTCACGCTCGCCACCGGCACCGCGCTCGGCCTGCTCGGCCGCAACGGCATGGGCAAGACCACGCTGATCCGCACTCTGATGGGTTATGTGCGCGCCACCGGCGGGCGAGTGCAGTGGGATGGCCGCGACGTGACAGGCCACGCCCCCGAGCGCATGTCGCGCCTGGGCATCGGCTATGTGCCCGAAGGCCGCGGCATCTTCGGCAACCTCAGCGTGCGCGAGAACCTGGTGATGGCCGCGCGCGCCGGCGTCGACGGCCAGCGCTTGTGGACGCTCGACCGCGTGCTGGCCACCTTCTCGCGGCTGTCAGAGCGCCTGTCGCACGGCGGCCAGCAGCTCTCGGGCGGCGAGCAGCAAATGCTCGCCATCGGCCGCGCCCTGATGACCAACCCGCGCCTGATGATCCTCGACGAAGCCACCGAAGGCCTGGCCCCGCTGATCGTGGCCGAGATCTGGCGCGTGGTGAGCGAGATCCGCACGACCGGCATCAGCACGCTGATCGTCGACCGCAACTACCGCGCCGTGCTCGCGCACACCGACCGCGCCGTGGTGCTCGAAAAAGGCCGCGTGGTCGCCGACGCCAGCTCGGCCGAACTCGCGCAAGACCCTGATGCGCTGGCCCGCTGGCTGGGCGTGTAGGCTGCGATTTTTCTTCGCTTCCAACGCAAGGGCACACCATGATTCTCGAACTCGCCGACATCCGCATCGCCCCCGGCAAGAACGCCGAGTTCGATGCAGCCATCCAACGCGGCGTCGAAACCGTGATCTCGCAGGCCAAGGGCTTTCTGGGCTATGAGGTCCGCAAGGGAGTGGAGTCGCCCGAGCGGTATGTGTTGATGATTCGCTGGGCAACGCTCGAGAACCACACGGTGGACTTTCGCGAGGGGCCGCTGTTTCCGCAGTGGCGGGCCATCGTAGGGCCGTTTTTTGCGGCTCCGCCGGTGGTGGAGCACTTTTCGTTGGTGGTGGCGTCCGTTTGAGATTTGTCGGCGCTTCGCGTGGGTATTTCTTCTGCTTACCGGCTCACGCAGTGAACAAACACCACGCAAAAGCACAACAAGGCTTCGATCCGCCGCAGGCGGACCCTGTCCTGAGCCCCGTCGAAGGGTCAGCCCGAACGGATGGTGGCGCGCAAAACGGGCGGCGGTGCGCGAGCCAGGCTTCTACAAGCCGAACGGAGGCAGTATGCAAAGGCAAGCGCTGGTGGAGACGCGCTCACGCAATCGGCACATGAATATCCGTAGTCAACTCCTCCGCCGGCACCACCGACGCATCACTCACATACAGCTCATAAGGCGCCGCATCCCGCAGCGCCACCTTTGAAGCAGGCACCCAATCCCGGTAGATTGCCCGCCACGTCTGCCACAAGGTGTTGTACGGCCCGATGTGCCGAAACACCGCCCACTTCCCCGCCTCGATGCGCTCGCAGGTGATGCCAGGTGTCGATGCCAGATCCGGCGCAGGCCCGTCGAACGACAGAGCCGCGACGAAGCGCACATCCGGGTCGTCGGGCGACTTCATTTCGTCAGGGCACACCGCCAGGCACCCGGTCTGGCGCGAGGCAACGCCCAGCGCCCCGGCCGCAGGGAACAAACGTGCGAACGCACGTTGTGCCGCAGCCGTCATGTCGTTGTTGTCGGCGCCGTGCTCGGTAGCGCACAGCAGCTGTTGGGAAGGCAGGTCGCGAATCGTCGGTTGAAGCATGGTCTTTCTCCTTTGAAGGCGTGCAGGATTCGCCGCCGCCGCTGAGCCGATGCGCGGGTCCAGCACGGCTTGCCGCGCGCCGCTCGGCGACACGCCGAACTGGCGGCGCATGGCCTTGGCGAGCGATGCCCCGCCGTCGAAACCGTGGTCCAGCGCCACGCTACCCACCGAGGCCGACGACGTGCGCAAAGCGCCGATGGCCGCGGCCAGCCGCGTGCGCAACACGTACTGCGCCGGCGTCATGCCGGTCATCGCGGCGAACACGCGGTGAAAGTGGAAGCGCGACATGAACGCCACCTCGGCCAGCACGCTGCCGTCGAGGTCATCGCCCAGGTGGGCCTGGACGTAGGCGACGACGCGATTGACGCGCTGGCGGTAGGAAAGCTCGGACTGGTTTCGCATCAGGTTCAGGAAGACGACAGCCTCACTGTAGGAAACGCCACCCGTTCGCGCGCGTCCAGGATTGCTCGAATGCGCAAACCGTTCGCACCCGCCCTGCGGTGTTTCGCGCCCGAGCCGCACCGTTCGTCGCAACACCGCTGCTGCGGGCGCCGTCGATCCGGATGATGCAGGCATCGAAGCAACCCACCCGGAGAATCCTCATGGCCACCGCCCTCCTCGCCGCAGCCGAACGCAAGAAAGTCGGCATGCTGATCCCGCCGCCGGTCCTGGCAGGTGCACTCGCCAAGCTGGGTGTGCTGGCCCAGGTGGTGTGGCTCGGCGGATTGAGCTTTTCGCTGATGCGCAGCGTGATCGGCGGGCTGCTGCTGGCGGCGGCGCTGGGGCTGGTCATTGCCTGCGGCCGGCTGTTCAAGCGGGCCGGCACGCCGGTGCGGCCGACCTCGCCGGTGACCGCGATCGTGCAGCACGGCCCCTATCGCTTCAGCCGCAACCCGATGTACCTCGGCATGGCCCTGGGCCTGGCGGGCCTGGGTGTCGTGCTCGGCAGCTACTGCATCGCCGCGGCAACGCTGGTGTTCCTGGCCGTCGTGCACCACACGGTGGTGCTGCCCGAAGAACGCTACCTCGAACGGCTGCACGGCGAAGCGTTTCGCCGCTACAAGCAACAGGTGAGCCGCTGGATCTGATCAGGCGGTTCGCGCCACCGCCAGCCACTTGTCCAGCGTGGCCGGCTCGGCCAGCAGCGCCGCGCTCTCGCCGCGGTGCACCACCGCGCCACGGTCCAGCACCACCGCGTGCTGCGTGATCGGCAAGATCATCCGCGGGTTCTGCTCGACGATGATGGCCGACATGCCTTCATCGCGCACCACGCGGGCGATGCTGCGCAGCAGCTCTTCCACGATGATGGGCGCCAGGCCTTCGAGCGGTTCGTCGAGCAGCAGCAGCTTGGGGTTCAGCACCAGCGCGCGTGCCACAGCCAGCATCTGCTGCTCGCCGCCGGAGAGCTGGTTGCCCATGTTCGATTTGCGTTCGGCCAGGCGCGGAAACATCTCGTACGCGCGCTGCACCGTCCACGGGCCGGGCCGGGCGACGGCGGTGAGGTTCTCGTCGACGGTGAGCGACTTGAAGATGTTGCGCTCTTGCGGCACCCAGCCGATGCCGGCGGCGGCGCGCTGGTGGGGCGCAAGGGCCGTGATGTCCTGCCCGGCGAGCACGACGCGCCCAGCATGCCGGCGCGTCACGCCGATCAGCGAATTCATCAGCGTGGTCTTGCCGGTGCCGTTGCGGCCCAGCAGGGCGAGCGACTGGCCTTGTTCCAGTGCGAGGTCGATGCCTTGCACCACCACCGCCTCGCCGTAACCCGAGCGCAGGCCTTCCACGCGCAGCAGCTCAGCCATGCTGGCCCTCCCCGAGATAGACGGCTTTCACGCGCGGGTCGGTCGAGATGCTGGCCACGTCGCCTTCAGCGAACACCGCGCCGTTGACCAGCACGCTCACCGTGCGCGCGAAGTTGAACACCAGGTCCATGTCGTGTTCGATCAGCAAGATGGACACCTCGGGCGGCAGCGCGTTGATGGTGTCGAAGATCTCCTGCCGCTCGCCTTCGGGCACGCCGGCCACGGGTTCGTCGAGCAGCAGCACGCGCGGCTTCGATGCAATCGCGGTGGCAATCTCGAGCAGCCGGCGCTTGCCGTAGGCCAGCAGCTTGACCTTCTGGTCCATCACGTCGTCGAGGCGGAATTGCTTCAGCAGCGACTCGCAGGCCACGGCCACACGCGGGTCGCTGCCGAGCGGCTTCCACCATTGGCGGCTGATGCCCAATTGCGCCGACACCGTGAGCGCGAGCGACTGCAGCGGCGTCAGCTCGTTGAACAGCTGGTTGATCTGGAAGGTGCGCACGATGCCGCGGCGCACGCGGTGGTGCGGCGCGAGCTGGGTGATGTCTTGCCCGTCGAGCGAGATGCGGCCCGAGGTGGGCTCGACCACGCCGGTCAGCAGGTTGACGAGCGTGGTCTTGCCCGCGCCGTTGGGGCCGATCAGCGCATGGCGTGCACCGGTCTCGACCTTCAGCGACACGTCGTTGGTCGGCGTGATGCCGCCGTAGCGCTTCAGGAGGCTGTGAGTCTCTAGGACGATGCTGCTCATCGTTTCTTCATCCAAGTCCAGGGGCGGATCAAACGATCGCGGCCAACCAGCATCAACACCAGCAGGAACAGGCCCAGCCAGAAGGTCCAGTACTGCGGCGTCCAGGCCGAGATCACGTCGTGCAGCAGCTTGAAGGCGATGGCGCCGAAGATGCCGCCATACAGGTAGCCGGTGCCGCCGATCACCAGCACCAGCATGACGTCGGCGCTGCGGTGGAAGTCCAGCCCGTCGAGTGAAGCAAAGCCCGAGGTCTGCGCCAGCAAGGCGCCCGCCACGCCGGCGAGCGCCGCGGCCAGCGTGTACACCGCAGCCAGTCGCGCATTGACCGACATGCCGATGCTGGTGGCGCGCAAGCGGTTGTCGCGCAGCGCCTTCAGCGAGTAGCCGAAAGGCGAATGCACCACGCGGCGCGCGATGAACACACCCAGCACCAGCACGACCAGGCTGTAGGCGTAGGCGGTGCGGCCGTACAGGTCGAACTCGAAGCGGCCCAGAAGCGGCCCCATCGCCACGCCCTGCAGGCCGTCGGCACCGCCGGTCAGCCAGTCGAGTTTGTTGGCCAGTTCGTACAGCACGGCGGCCACACCCAGCGTGACCATCAGCCGCGTGAGGTCGGAGCCACGCAGCACCAACACACTGCTCAGCGCGCCGAGCAAGGCTGAGGCCACCATTGCAACCACCAGGCCGACCAGCGGGTCGGGCATCACGTGCTTGGCGAACAGCGCCGCCACATAAGCACCGAAGCCGAAGAAGGCCGCATGGCCCAGCGACACGATGCCGGCGAAGCCGAGGATCAGGTCGAGCGACAGCGCGAACAGCGCAAGGATGGCGATCTCGTTGAGCAGCAGCGCATGGCTGCCCGCGAAAAAGAGCGACAGCAGCGCGACGACGCCCAGCGCCAGCTCCCACCAACGCCATGCCGCGTTCGCACGCAAGGATGTCTGCACGGCGCTCATTTCGCCCCCTTGTGGCCGAACAGGCCCTGCGGGCGCAGCGTGAGGATCACGATCATCAAGGTGTAGACGATGAAGGCGCCGAGCTTGGGCGCGTAGTACTTGCCCATCACGTCGGCGATGCCCAGCATCAGCGCGGCCAGCAGCGGGCCGGTGATGGTGGTGGTGCCGCCGACCGAGACAACGATCAGGAAATAGACCATGAACTTGAGCGGAAACGTCGGGTCGAGCCCGAGCACTTCGGCACCGAGTGCACCGCCCAGGCCGGCGAGGCCGGAGCCCACTGCAAAGGTCATCAGGAACACCTGGTTGACGTTGATGCCCAGGCCTTGCGCGACGCGCGGGTCGTCGACCGCGGCACGCAGCCGGCTGCCGAAGCGCGTGCGCGAGAGCACCATCTGCAATGCGAGCGTCAGCAGGCCGCAGATCACGATGATGAAGAGGCGGTACTTGCCGATGCCCACCGCCGCCAAGTCGAAGCGGCCCTGCAGGTAGCTGGGCACCGAGATCATCTGCTGCTGCGAGCCGATGAAGTAATCGACCGCCGTCACCGCCATGAACACCAGGCCCAGTGAGAACAGCACCTGGTCGAGGTGGGGCCGCGAATACATCGGCCGGTACAGCGTGCGTTCGAGCAGTGCGCCGACCAGCGCGGTGAACACGAAGGCCAGCGGCAGCGTGGCAAGGAAGGGCACGCCGAGCCGGTTCATCAGCAACACGGTGACGTAGCCGCCGGCCATGGCGAACGCGCCGTGCGCCAGGTTGATGAAGTTCATCAAGCCCATGGTCACGGCCAGCCCGACGGCAAGCACGAAGAGCAGCATGCCGTAGGCGATGCCGTCGAAGAGGAGAGTCAGCATGCGAATTCAGAACGGTAGCGAAGCGTGGTGAGCGAAGAGGGCGCGACGGAGCGCCGGGCCGCCCCAAGCCCGGCGCGCTCTCCCTCGGGGGGATGGCGCCGCCAGGCGTCAGGGGGCCGTCATCACTTCGTCTTGCCCGGGTCCTTCACCGCCTTCTGCACGTCGAACTCCTGGTTGTAGAGCTGGCCGTTCACGCGCTCGACCTTGCGGATGTAGATGTCTTGCACCACGTCGCGCGTCTGCGCGTCGATCATCATCTGGCCGCGCGGGCTTTCGAAGACCTGGCCCTTCATCGCGGCCAGCAGGTCGTCGCCGCCGCCCTTGCCCTTGGTGGCTTCGAGCGCCTTGTAGATCACGCGCATGCCGTCGAAGCCGGCGACGGCCATGAAGTTGGGGCGGAACTTGTTGGCGGCTTCGAAGGCGGTGACGAACTTCTTGTTGGCCGGCGAGTTGTGCGAGGCCGAGTAGTGCTGCGCGGTGACCACGCCCAGCGCCACGTCGCCCATGTCGTTCAGCTGGTCGTCGTCGGTGATGTCGCCGGTGCCGATGAGCTTGATGCCCGACTTGTCGAGCCCGCGCTCGGCAAACTGCTTCATGAAGGCCGCGCCCTGGCCCGAGGGCAGGAACACGAACACCGCATCGGGGTTCGCATCGCGCACCTTCTGCAGGAAGGGCGCGAAGTCGGGGCTCTTCAGCGGCGAGCGGATCTCGGCCACCACCTCGCCACCGTTGAGCTGGAACTGGCTCTTGAAGAACTTCTCGGCGTCGATGCCCGGCGCGTAGTCGGCCACGAGCGTCACGACTTTCTTGATCTTGTTCTTGCCCGCCCATTCGCCCATGCTGACCGCGGCCTGCGGCAGCGTGAAGCTGGTGCGCACGATGTAGGGCGAGGCGGTGGTGATGATGGATGTGGCCGCAGCCGTCACGACCATCGGCGTCTTGCTCTGCGTGGCGATGGGCGCTGTGGCCATGGCCAGCGGCGTGAGGCCGAAGCCGGCCAGCACGTCGACCTTGTCGTTGACCACCAGTTCTTGCGCGATGCGGCGGGTGGAGTCGGCGACGCCGGCGTCGTCTTTGATGATCAGCTCGATCTTGCGGCCGGCCACCGTGCTGCCGTTCTGCGCCATGTAGAGCTTGGCGGCGGCTTCGATCTGGCGGCCGGTCGAGGCCGATTGCCCGGTCATCGGGAGAATGAAGCCGATTTTGAACGGCGCCGTCTGGGCGAAGCCCGTAGACAGGGACAGGGCAAGCGCAGCGGCGGACAGTCCCTTGAGGACGTGGCGTTTTTTCATGGTGATATCTCCAAGACGGGAAGGCGGTGAACGCCCGTGAATGTGCGGTATCGACGCATCATCCGGCAATTGGGGTGTTCGACTAGCAGCTATGCCGTTGCGACATAGCTGCTAGATTGATTTTCAGTCGCTGCGATAGGCCGTGTCCAGCACCACCCCGCCGCCGTTGACGCGCGAGACGCAGGCGCACAGGCGCTGGTTGCTCTGCTGCTCATGCGGGCTGAGGAACACGTCGCGGTGGTCGATGTCGCCCTGGACCGAGAGCACGTCCATCGTGCACAGGCCGCATTCGCCCCGGCAGCAGTCGAACAAGGTTTCGACGCCCGCGTCGTTCAACACGTCGAGCAGGCTGCGGTCGGCCGGCACCTCGATGCGCAACTGGTGGCGTGGCAGCTCGACCCAGAACGGCTGAGCCGCGTGGTGGCCGCTGTTGCCGAAGGTCTCGAAGCGCAGGTCGGCGCTCGGGCGGCCTGCGTGCGCCCAGGCCTCGCGCGCCGCGTCAAGCAGCGCGATCGGGCCGCACACCAGCATCTGCGCGCGCGGCGCGAGTGCGGCGATCTCGGCGGCCAGGTCGATGCGCTGGCCGGCGTCGCTGCAGAAGGTCTGCAGCCGTTCGCCGAGCGACTGCTTCAGCACCTCGGCCAGCACCAACTCATCGGCGCAGCGTGCCGCATAGCGCATGCGAACGTCGGCACCCTTGCCTGCCAGCATCTGCGCCATGCCGGCCAGCGGCGTGATGCCGATGCCGCCGGCCACCAGCAGGAACTGCGGCGCGTTGAACGACAGCTCGAAATGGTTGTTCGGTTCGCCGATCATCAACTCGCTGCCCGCCTCCAGGCTCCACATGAAGCGCGAACCGCCGCGGCCCGGGTCGGCGCGCTTCACCGCGATGCGGTAGACCTCGGGGTCGTGCAGGCCGACCAGCGAATAGGAACGCGTTTCTTCACGGCCATCGACGAGGACGCGCAGGTTCAGGTGGCTGCCCACCGTCCACGGCTTCACGCCCCCTTCGGGACGGATCTCGAACGCCCGCACCGTGGGGCTCAGGTTGTGGTGGGCCCGGATGTGGGCGGGGTGCCATTGCTGGTTGTTACGCATGGGGAAGTCTTTCAAAAGTCTCCGTTCGGGCTGAGCTTGTCGAAGCCCTTCGACAGGCTCAGGGTGAACGGAGATCTGCGGTTAGCGGTGATTGGGCGTTGCGCGGCGGCGGATCAGGCTCGCGCCGGGCAGGCGCTGCAAGCTCTGGTGGCTTTGCAGCGCCTGCTGCAGGTTCTTGTGGGCGATGCGCGCGTGCTCGCGCATCAGGGCTTCGGCGCGGGCGCCTTCGCGCTGCACGATGGCTTCGATGACCGAACGGTGCTGCTCTTGCGCGACGACGAGGATGTCGCGCGCGTCAGGCCCGGTCGAGCGCGCCATCACGAAGCCGTTGGGCGACGCGAAAGGCAGCGTCTTGGCGCGTTCGAGCTGGCGCGCCACCAGGTCGCTGCCGGCCATTTCGGACAGCAGCGCGTGGAAGCGGCCGTTCTGCTCCACATAGCCGGTGAACGAGTCTTCGCTCAGCTCGGGTTGAGCCAGTAGGTCGTCGATGCGGGCGATGCAGTCGCGTGCCTCGGCCAGCAGCACCGAGGTGATGCCGCGCTCGGCCGCCAGGCGCGCGGCCAGGCCTTCGAGCGTGCCGCGCACTTCGATCGCGTCGTGAATGTCGGCTTCGGAGAAGTCCTTCACCGCGAAGCCGCCGTTGGGCAGCGCTTCGAGCAAGCCTTCTTCCTGCAGCCGCACCAGCGCCATGCGGATCGGCGTGCGCGAGGCGCCCAGCATCTCCACCAGCGCCAGCTCGGCGATGCGGCTGCCGGGCTTGAGCTCGCCGCCGACGATCAGCTCGCGCAGCTTGAGCTGGGTACGCACGGTCTGCGAGGTGCCTGCGTCATCTGCTATTTCAAGTTTGGTGCTCATCGTGGGCTTTTTTTGGACGCAAAGGGCGCGAAGAGAAGACGCAAGGGTCGCCAAGAAAGAAGGAAGTTTTTCCTTTGCGTTCTTTGCGTCTTCCCTTTGCGCCCTTTGCGACAACTCTTTTAAGCAGCGGTGCGCAGAGGAATCACCTTCGGCGCGCCCGGCGGCGGGGCTTCGGCTTTCACCATCTTCTCGATCAGCTTGCGCGCCCACATCGAGCCGGCGTCGATGTTGAGGTTGTAGAAGCTGTAGCCCGGGTGTTCGTCGATGGCCTGCTGCTGGGCTTCGAGGATGAGTTCGTCCTCGCGGAAGATGCCGGCCACGCCTTCGCGCAGGTCGTGCGTGAGGCGCTGCTCGCCGAGGCAGTAGTTGCGCGCGAAGGCCCAGAAGTAGTGGCAGGTGCCGTCGGTCTCGGGTGTGATGGTGTTGAGCACGAAGCCGTTGACGCCCTTCGAGCGGTCGCCTTGCGGCGCGCCGGTGCCCGTGGGCGCCACACCCACGTCGATGGCGATGGTGCACGGCGCCTCGAAGCGGATGATCTGCCAGCGGTCGACCTTGCCTTCGTAGCCGGTGGCGTGCTTCAGCTGGCCGGCCCAGAAGGGCGGTGCGTCGATGCCTTCCATCCAGCGCGTGACGGTCGCCGTCTTGTCGCCGTGCGTGGCCACGAAGGGCGCCTCGGCCACGGCGCGCTGGCCGATGCTGGAGCCGTGCACGAAGGTCTCGTGCGTCAGGTCCATCAGGTTGTCGAGCACCAGCCGGTAGTCGCACTTCACGCGGATCAGCTTGCCGTCGCCGGCCCAGGCGGGGTCGTCGTTCCAGTGCAGATCGGGCACCTTCGATTCGTCGGCCAGCGCCGGGTCGCCCGGCCAGACCCAGATGAAGCGATGCTTCTGCACCACGGGGAAAGACCGCACGCAGGCCGAGGGGTTGATGGTTTCCTGCGAGGGCATGTGGGTGCAGCGGCCGTCGCCGTTGTAGACCAGGCCGTGGTAGCCGCAGGTGATCTCGTCGTCGTGCAGCGTGCCCTTGGAAAGCGGCAGCAGGCGGTGCCAGCAGGCGTCTTCGAGCACGGCCACCGAGGCGTCCTTGCGGCGGAACATGACGATCTTCTGGCCGCAGATGGTGCGGCTCAGCAAGGCCGCCTTCACCTCCACGTCGTAGGCGGCGGCGTACCAGGCATTGAGGGGAAATGACGGAAGGGCGGACTTCATGGCGGCGGCTTTCTGAATACGCGTTGTATACAAAGAAAGTCTAGCCGGCCTTCAGAGCCACCGAAATAGCGGGTTTACCCTTGTTTCAAGGCAAGCCCTGTATTCAGCAGCTGCCGGGCTACTACCATCTTCCCTTTTCGCGACCCGTCAGGAGACATCATGAGCACGCGCACCCATCCCCCCTTCCGCGCCGACCACGTGGGCAGTTTTCTTCGGCCCAAGCGCCTGCTCGAAGCGCGCGAGAAGAAGGCCAAGGGCGAAATCTCGGCCGCCGAACTGCGCAAGGTAGAAGACGACGCCATCACCGAGATCGTGAAGTTCCAGGAAGACGTGGGCCTGCAAAGCATCACCGACGGCGAGTTCCGCCGCACCTATTTCCACATCGACTTTCTCGAGCAGCTCGGCGGCGTGAAGACCGACATCCCGGTGACCATCATCCGGCCCGACGGCAGCGAAGAGCTGGCCCCGCCGGTGATGAAGGTGATCGACAAGGTGCGCCACGTCAAAGACATCCAGCTCGCCGACTTCCAGTACCTGAAGAGCCAGCTCTCGCCGGGCAGCACGGCCAAGGTGACCATCCCCTCGCCGACGATGCTGCACTTCCGCGGCGGCCGCGCCGGCATCAGCCGCGAGCACTACCCCGAGCTCGAGCCCGCGTTCTATCAAGACGTGGCCAACGCCTACGGCGACGAGCTGCGCTCGCTCGCCGCCGCCGGCTGCACCTACGTGCAGATGGACGACACCAACATGGCCTACCTGTGCGACGAGCACATGCGCGAAGCCGCCCGCAGCCGCGGCGACGACCCCAACGAACTGCCGCACCGCTACGCCAAGTTCATCAACCTCGTCGTCGCGCAAAAGCCCGCCGGCATGACGCTCGCCATGCACCTGTGCCGCGGCAACTTCAAGAGCACGCACGCCGCAGCCGGCAACTACGAGCCGGTGGCCGAGGCGCTGCTGGCGGAGATGGACCTCGACGCCTACTTCCTCGAATACGACGACGACCGCTCCGGCGACTTCCGCCCGCTGCGCTTCTTACCCAAAGGCAAGACGGTGGTGCTGGGCCTCGTCACCACCAAGTTCGGCGAGATGGAAAGCAAGGATGCGCTCAAGCGCCGCATCGACGAGGCCGCGAAGTACGCGCCGATGGAGCAGCTGTGCCTGTCGCCGCAGTGCGGGTTCTCGTCCACGGTGCATGGCAACAACATTGCGGTGGAGGCCCAGCGCAACAAGTTGAAGCTGGTGGTGGAGACGGCGCGTGAGGTGTGGGGAGGCTGACAACCCGCACGGCCATCCACCTGTCACCCCGGCGAATGCCGGGGTCCACCGCCACGCAGTGCACCGAGCATGCGTGGATCCCGGCGTTCGCCGGGATGACCCGGCGGGCTCAGCGAAACGGCTTGCTGAGGTAGCGCGAACCAGCCAGGCCAAACCGCCACGGCACGTCCACCGCCTTGGAGATGCCGATGCGCGGGCCGAACATCACGCCGTTGCGTTCGGTGGGGCCCGAGTAGCTGTGCGAGGCCGGGTCTTCGCGGTCGTAGGCCTCGGTCTCGACGATGCGGCCACCGATGCCGTCCAGGTAGACCTGCGCGCCGATCAGCGCGCGCGCCACCTCGTCCGAGGGCGCGAGAAAGTCGATGCGGTGAGCGGCGTCAACCAGGTCTACGCGGCGGCCGTCACTGGCTCGCCGCCTTCTTCTTGGCGCGCTGCTCCTTGAGCGCGGCCTTGCAGCCGTCGGACAGCTTGGAGCGGTTCTTCGCCATGCATTGCTTGATGCGGCCGTCGCCCGGCTGAACGCCGGGGCACAGGGTCTGCACATCGGCCTTGCAGGCTTCGACTGCCGGCCCGGCCGCAGCAGCCGGCGCATCCGCCGCAAAGACGGTCGACGACGCCACCAGGCCGAACAAGGCCAAGGCGCTCAGAGTGCGTGTGATCTTCATGAGGGGTTCTCCAAGGTCAACGGAATGGAAGGGGCTTGTGCTCAACGCGCGCTCCCCGCCGGTGTTGACCGCGCCGCCGCACGAATCCGGCATCTTTGCCCTTCTTCACACGCGCTTCGCCTGCGCCTACGGAAACTTGCGCGCGCGGTACGAGAAGTAGCCGTAGGTCCGGTAGCTCGGCAACAAGGTCAACTGGAACGCGATGGTGCCGGTGGTGGTGTCGTATTCGGACACGTCGGTGCTCGCGCCGTTGAACTCGCCCCAGCCCACCAGCGCATGGCCACTGGCAAACAGCTGGGCGCTGCCGAGGTTGTAGCTGGAGTGGGCGTCGGTCGTGTAGGGCGTGAATGCCGTCAACGTCTTGCCGGCTTCGTTCAGGTCGAAGGCGACGACGCGCGACAGCACGCCGGCCGCGCCGACGTCGAACAGGCTGAGCCGGCCATCGGCCGCGCGCCGTGCGTCGTGCGGGCTGGTGAACTTCTGCGCGGCGCTGAGGCCGAACTGGTCGCAGCTGCCGCCCAGGATCCAGCTGACCGAGCCGTCGGTGCGGTTGATCTTCAGCACCGAATCGAAGTGGCGGAACGAGGCGACCCAGTTGCCGTCGCCATCGACGACCAGCGAGTTCCAGTGCGCGTAGTCGGCGCCGTTGTTGGCGCTGTAGCCGTTGCCGCGTGCCGAGCAGGCGTACAGCTCGGGGTGGTCGGTCGACAGCCAGTTGAAGACGGCGGCGCCACCGACGATCTCCTGCAGGCCGGTGCCGCCCACGAACAGCGACTGCCCGACGAGTGACGGGATGTTGGCCACCGTCTTCGACGCCCGCAGGCCGATGATGTAGTGCCCGTCGTCGACGATCACGTGGTCGTGCCCGTCGACCGCATAGGTGTTGCCGTCACTGGACGGCAGCGCCTGCACCACGGTCAGCGTGGTGAAGCTCGCATCCATCACGCGGATGCCGTTGCCCGCTTCGTCGTAGAAGCTGTAGCGCGTAGCCCCACCGGGGATCACGGTCTTCTTGAAGTCGAGGATGTCTTTGCCGGGCGAGTTGCGGTAGTAGTACGTCAGGCTGCCGTCGCTGGCGATCAAGTAGGCGAACGAGGGGCCGAAGCCATCGGGGTCGAAGGGCGTGAGGTACAGGTCGCCGGCCTCGGCACCGGTGTTGGTGCCGATGGTGTAGGGCGCCGCATCGAGCGGGCGGGCGCGCAGCACGTAGTTGGCCTTGGCGCCGCTGACGTTGTCGGTCACGGTGACGGGTGCGTCCGATGCCGAGCCCAGCGTGGCGAACGCGATGCCGATGTACTGGTTGGCGCCCACCGTGGTGGTGCCCGAGGTCACGCTGAGGTTGCAGCCGCTGCATGAGAAGCGCAGCTGTACCGTGCCGCCCGCGAGGTTGGCGCGCAGCTGCAGGTCGTTCGACGCCGCGCTGCTCGACAACAGGCCCGCGCCGCCGACGCCGACGGCATCGACCGAGCTGATCAGCCGCGCCACGGTCGGGTTGGCCGGGTTGCTCGGGCCTCGGACGTGGTCGAAATCGTCATCGTCGCCGCCGCAGCCCGCGAGGCCCGCCAACGCAAGGCAGGCGATCGATGCAACAAGGGGAACAAGGGATTTCCTGACGTGAAGCAACATGGCGGGCTCCTTGGCGTGACCGCCGGAAGAATAGCCTCCCTTCACGCGCGCCGGCTGATCGGCCCGGGCCGAAAGAAGGTTAAGCCGGCACGGAAGCCTGGTGCCCCTGGCGGCGCAGCAGCCCGCCACGTTGCCCAGGCACACGAGCGTGTAGCTCAGGTCATGGCTGACGAGGTGGGCATACAAGAGCGAGACGGTGGACAACGCGCACCACACGCCCCAGGTGCCGAGCGACAGCTGACCCCTTGTTGATGCGGCTCAGCGCAACACGTCGGCCAGCACACGTGCCAGCTCGCCGCGCTGCAGTGGCTTGGACAAGACCCGCGAGACCCCTGCCGCGGCCGCGCGCTGGGCCAGCTGTGCGCCTCCGTAGCCGGTGAGCAGCAGCACGGGCAGGTTCGGCGCAAACGCTCTCAGCGCCTCGGTCAACTGGGTGCCGCTGAGACTGGGCATGACCTCGTCGGTGATCACCGCGGCATAGCGGGCCGGGTTATCTCGCAGCGCCTGCAATGCGTCGGCCGAGCTGGTGAAGCCCACCGGCGCGTAGCCCAGGCCCTGGAGCAGCTCCTCGACCAGGCCGACCAGCGTGGGCTCGTCGTCCACCACGAGCACGGTTTGCCCCGCGCCGAAGGGCCCGGCATCGCTCGCAGGCTTGAGCGCCGCCGCGGCATCGAAGCACTCCGGAAAGTACAAGGTGAATCGGGCGCCGTGCCCGGGTGTGCTTCTGACGTCGATGGCCCCGCCAAACTCGGCCACCACGCCATGCACCACCGCCAGCCCCAGGCCCGTGCCGGACTGCGCGCCACGGGTGGTGAAGAAGGGCTCGAACAGGTGCTCCATCACGCCGGGCGTGATGCCACCGCCCTGATCCGACACGGCCAGCGCGAGGTAGTCCCCGGCAGCCAGCGCGCTGTGCGACAGCACACGGGCCGAGCCCACGTGCTCGCGCCGGAGCTGAACACTGAGCATGCCGCCCTGCGGCATCGCCTGCATCGCGTTGGTACACAGGTTCATCACGGCTTCAAAGGCCTGGGTCGGGTCACCCCTCAAGTGGCCAGCCGGCGCTTCGAGAATGCGCTCCAGAACGACGCCCGGCCGCAACGATGCCGACAGCAAGGTGAGCACCTCTTCGATGACGGATTCGAGTTCGAACACCGTCGACGCTCGGGCGCCGCCCTTGCTGAACGCGAGGATGCGTTCGACCAGTGCCTTGCCTCGCTGGGCTGCCTTCAATACCTTGTCGAGATGGCGTGCTTGCGGAGTGCCTGGGGTTGCGCCGTCTTGCGCCATTTCGCCGAAGCCGATGATGCCTGCCAGCACGTTGTTGAAGTCGTGTGCCACGCCTCCGGCGAGCGTGCCGAGCGACTCGAGCCGGCTGGCCCGGATCAACTGGGCATCGAGTGAGCGTTGCGCCTCGCTGCGCTTTCGATTGGCGCGCAGCACCAGCTGAACCGCCGCGGCCATGACGGCGAGCAACAGCGCCAGCGCGATCACGGCGCCCTCTGCGGCCTCGCGCCACGACAGGAGCGCAGCCCCCAGTTCACGCGAGACCAGCACCTTCACGCCGAATCGCGGCACGCTCCGCACGGCCACCAGGCTTTCAGGCCCGTTCTGGAACCTGCGCACTTCGATGACCGGGCGATGAGCCAGCCTGCGCGCCACGCTGGCTTCGTCGTGCGTGGGCTCGCCGACGTTTTCGCCGCTCAAGCGGGTACCGTCGGCACGCAGAACCAGCACGCGCGCGTCGGCAGCAGACAGGGCCGCCCTGAAGGCGCCCAGCAGGCTCTTGGCCGGCATGGCACCCAGGAGCCACCCTCCGGAGTGGCCGGGGATGTCTTGCAAAGGCACGGCCAGCGCGATCAGCGGCTCCTTGCCTTGCTGCGGGTCGACGAACGGGCGGCTCATGGAGACTGCGTCGGCCGGCAGGCCGTCCAGGGAAGGGGCGAACGAGCGCAAGTCAGGCAAGGGCGTGGCATCGGACGCCGCGATCACCTGGCCGCCGCGATCGACCAGCCAGACCGTTTGCACGAGAGGCATCAGGCGGGCACGCACGCGCAGGGCCTGCATGGCATCGTCGCCCTTCAGCGGCACGCCTCCTTGGCGCAGCTCGCCACGCAGATCGTGCAAACCCTCTTCCGCGCCGCCCAGCCCTCGCTCGATGGCGTCGGTCAAGGCAAGGGAGAGCAGCCCGAGTTCGCGCTTCTGGCTTTCGACCGCGTCGCGCCTGAGGTGCCACAAGGCCAGCGATGCCGTGGCGGCAAGCATGGCCCACAGGCACAACGCAAGCAGCCACGGCCTCCATGAACTTGTCGAACGTGGCTGAGGGTCAGGCTGCATGCGTTGGGCCGGATTCGAATCTTCCAGAGGGGTCTGATGCAAAAGCGGCCCAAGAGTTTGCGGCAGATTGCATGGCCTCAGGCGAAGCCGTGGCAGCGAGCCGCCGCAGGCTCGATGACAAATGACATACAGCCTGCCGAGCCCGCAACATTCCCCACATGAGCCCGCAGGAGCATCGTCATGCCGGGCCGGCCGCGCCACTCCCGATGCGGCCCCGAGCCCCGGCCAACCATGAACAGAGGAAGCACCATGACACCGCATCACATCCCGAAGATTGCATGCGCCGCCGGGCTCTTTGCCATCACCATGGCCCACGCCGCCACCGGCTTTACCGTGACGTCCAACCAGGAAACGCAGGTCACACCCGGCATGAGTTCCGACGAAGTGCGGCAGGCGCTCGGGCAGCCCGAGAGCCATATCAAGTTCCGCAACGAGCCCGGCCCGACCTGGACCTACCGCCTTGTCGGCGGCGACCACACCCTCTTTGACGTCGACTTCGACGCGGATGGCAAGGTCGCCTCCACCAGCGAACGTCTCGACGAATCGGGAGACGGCGGGCCTTGAGGCGCCCGTGGAGGCCCGGCGGCAACAGGCTCGGCGCGATCGGCAATGCCGAAGCCTTGCGCTACGATGAATCGAACCGCTATGAATCGAATCGTTGCGGCAGCCGAGCGCTGCCGCCTGGCCTTCACTGCGCATGAACACAAGCACCGCTCCGCACATCCTCGTTGTCGACGACGATGCCGATGTCTGCGAACTCGTCTGCGAGTACCTGGGCAGCAACGACATGCGTGTCAGTGCAGCGAGTTCGGGGCACGAGATGTTCGAGTTGTTCGACCGGGAATCCATCGACCTGGTCCTGCTCGACTTGAAGCTTCCCGGGGAAGACGGCATGCAGTTGGCCCGCAGCCTGCGCGAGCGAGCCACCGTGCCCATCGTGCTGCTCACCGGCCGCAACGAAGAAGCCGACCGTGTGATGGGGCTAGAACTTGGAGCCGACGACTACGTCACCAAGCCCTTCAGCCCCCGCGAACTCCTTGCCCGCGTGCGAGCCGTGTTGCGGCGCTACCAGGTGCAGGCCACTTTGCCGGAGCGCGACAACTCGCGCCGCGCGTTTCGCTTCTCGGGCTGGGAACTAAACCTGCGCACGCGGCGCCTGGTGTCGCCCGACAGCACGTCGGTGGAGTTGTCGAACGGCGAATTCAGCCTGCTCAACGCGTTGTGCCGCGCACCGCAACGGGTGCTCACACGCGACCAGCTGCTTTCCATGTCTCGCCTGCACGAGGCCGAGGTCTACGACCGGACGATCGACGTGCAGATCCGCCGCTTGCGGCTCAAGGTGGAGGCCGACAGTTCGAACCCGCAGCTGATCGTGACCGAACGCGGCGCCGGCTATCGCCTGGCCTGTGACGTCGAGACGCTCTACTGAGCGCCCCAAGGACGCCGCCTTGCGGCTCGCTCAGGCCGCCGGCGGGAGCGTGTCGATGAAGCTCTGGCGCAAGGCGAGCTTGGCTTCCAGCTTCGTGAGGTTCGGGTACTGCGAGCGCCAGTCGATGTGGCTGAAGCGGAAGTCGAGGTAGCCCAACGCGCAGCCGGTCGCAATGTCGGCCAGCGAGAAGTGGATGCCGGCGCAGAAGGGCTTGTCGCCCAGGCCCTGGCTCATGGCTGCAAGCGCGGCATGCACCTTGTCCATCTGCCGGCTGATCCAGGCGGGGCTGCGCTGCGCTTCGTTGCGCCCGGCCCAGTTCTGCTCCAGGCGCGCGAGGATGGCGGCGTCCATCACCCCATCGGCCAGAGCCTCCCAAGTGCGTACCTCGGTACGCTCGCGGCCACGGTCGGGGATGAGCTTGCCGACCGGCGACAGCGTGTCGACGTATTCGACGATCACGCGCGAGTCGAACACGGCCTCGCCGCCTTCCATCACCAGCGTCGGCACCTTGCCGAGCGGGTTGGACTTCATGATAGTGTCGCGGCTCCAGACGTCTTCGAGTTCCATCTGGTAGTCGAGGCGCTTCTCGGCCATGACGATGCGCACCTTGCGGACATAGGGGCTCGTGAGCGCGCCAATGAGTTTCATGTGTGAGAGATTCCCTGTTTCAAACGATTCTAGCCAAGCGCTTCACCCCGGCGCCGCAAGATTTCAGGCGTCGGGTTGATGCCACGCCAGGCGGCTGTCGGGCTTGACCCGAGGGTTTACGCCGCTGTTTTTGGCGCTGCCTGGCCGCCCAGCGACCAGTCGATCTGCGCCGGCCGCCCGGCCAGGCTCAGCGTGGCCGTGGCCGCCGGGGTGCGCGACACCACGGCCCCGCGCCGCACCACCGCCAGCCGCGTGGCGCGCAGGCGGATCGCCTCGGCCGGCGAGTGCGCCTGCAGCAACACGAAGTCGGCATGGCAGCCGACCTCCAGCCCGTAACCTTCGAGGCCGAGGATCTTCGCGCTGTTGACCGTGACGGCGTCGAAGCACGCCCGCATCTGCGCCTGTGACGTCATCTGCGCCACGTGCAGGCCCATGTGGGCCACCTCGAGCATGTCGCCCGAACCCATCGAGTACCACGGGTCCATCACACAGTCGTGGCCGAAGCCCACCGTCACGCCGGCGGCCATCAGCTCGGGCACGCGTGTCATGCCGCGCCGCTTGGGGTAGGTGTCGTGGCGGCCTTGCAGCGTGATGTTGATCAGCGGGTTGGCGATGGCGTTCACCTGCGCTTCAGCGATCAGCGGGATCAGCTTGCTGACGTAGTAGTTGTCCATCGAATGCATCGACGTGAGGTGCGAGCCCGTCGTGCGGCCGTGCAGGCCGAGGCGCTGCGTGTGGAAGGCCAGCGTCTCGATGTGCCGGCTCAGCGGGTCGTCGCTCTCGTCGCAATGCATGTCGACGCGCAGGCCGCGCTCGGCCGCCAGCTCGCACAGCAGGCGTACGCTCTCGGCACCGTCGGCCATGGTGCGCTCGAAGTGCGGGATGCCGCCGACCACGTCGACACCCATGTCGAGCGAGCGCTTCAGGTTGGCCAGCGCCGTCGGCGAGCGCAGCACGCCGTCTTGCGGAAAGGCCACCAGCTGCAGGTCGAGGTAGGGCTTCACGCGCTCTTTCACATGCAGCAAAGCCTCGACGGCAAGCAGCCGGTCGTCGCACACGTCCACGTGCGTGCGGATGGCGAGCAGGCCCTTGGCCACCGCCCAGTCGCAGTACTGCATCGCACGCTCGACCAGCGCTTCTTGCGTCAGCAGCGGCTTGAGCTCGCCCCACAGCGCGATGCCTTCGAGCAGCGTGCCGCTCTGGTTGATGCGCGGCAGGCCGTGGCTCAGCGTGGCGTCCATGTGGAAGTGCGCGTCGACGAAGGGTGGGCTCAGCAGGTGGCCTTGCGCGTCGATCACCGTCACTTCATCGGGCACCGCGAGCCGCGGGCCGACGGCGGCGATGCGGCCACCCTGGGCCAGCACGTCGATGCCGGTGCGGCCATCGGGGAGCGTTGCGTTGCGGACGAGCAGATTCATGGCATGGCTCCTGGTGTGCGCTCGGGGTCGCGGCATTCTGACGTACCCTTGCCGGCCCCGATGCAAAACACGTTCCCATGATCACCAAGCGACACCTGCTGCGCGCCCTGGCGGCCAGCCCGCTCCTCGCACACACCCTGGGCCGCGCCCAAGCGGCCTGGCCGACCAAGCCGCTGCACCTGCTGGTCGGATTCCCCGGTGGCTCCACGCCCGACCTGATGGCGCGGGCTCTGTCCGACGGCCTGGCGCGTGCGCTCGGCCAGCCGCTGGTGGTCGACAACAAGCCCGGCGCGTCGGGCAACATCGCCGCCGACCAGCTCGCCAGGGCGACCGACGAGCACACGCTCGGCGTGCTGATCAACGGAAATTTGACGGTCGCCAGGCTGGTCAACCCCGCCACGCCCTTCGATCCGGCACACGACTTCGCGCCCATCTCGCTGCTGGGCACCTCGCCGCTGGTGCTCACCGCCGTCAACGCCGCCACCGGCAGCACGCCGGCCGAACTGCTTCAGTGGGCGCGCGCGCTCGGCGACACGGGCAACTACGGCACGCCGGGCAACGGCACGGTGGCCCACCTGGGCATGGAGCTGCTGAAGAGCAAGACCGGCATCGGCGCGGTGCACGTGCCCTTTCCCGGCAACCCGCAGGTGGCCAATGCGCTGCTCGCCGGGCAGATTCAGCTCTCGCTGCTGCCGCCCGCCATCGCGATGCCCCAGGTGCGCGCGGGCAAGCTGAAAGCCATCGCCGTCACCTCGCCGACACGCAGTGCGCTGGTGCCCGAGCTGCCCACGCTGCGCGAGAGCGGCATCAGCGGCACCGACCTCGAGGTGTGGACGGCGCTGGTCGGCCCCGCGTCGCTGCCCAAGCCCGTCATCGCCACGCTGTCGGCCGCCATCGCCGAGGTGATGCACCAGCCCGAAACCCAGGCGCGCCTGCTGGCCGCGAGCTGGCAGGCGGTGGGCAGCAGCCCCGAGGTGCTGGCCCAACGAATGAAGGCCGACACGGCGCTGCTCGCCGACATCATCCGCACGCGCAACATCAAGGCCGACAGCTAAGCCGATCCGCAAGCCATGACCTCCCACGTCATGGACGCTGCGCAGCTGCGGCGAGACCATCTCCTTGCCAACGATTCATCAACGCAAGGAGAAACAACATGGAAAGCCTCAACCTCGTCCCTCTCGCCGTGGGCCACATGATCGGCCTGGGCGCCATCGGCTCCTGCCTCGGCGTGGGCGTGATGGCCAGCAAGTACCTCGAAGCCTCGGCGCGCCAGCCCGAGCTCATGGAGCCGCTGCAAAGCAAGGTCTTCCTGCTGGTCGGCGTGCTCGACGGCGCCTTCATCATCGCGACCGGCATCGGGCTCTGGTTTGCGACAGCCAACCCGTTCAAGGGCTGAAGCGCGCGCACTGTCCTACAAGGCCACAGGCCGGAAGACGACTTCACAGAGTTGCCCGGGAGGTCTACGCTCGCAGGCATGCTGAGCCGACTGATCGGGCGACTGGCTTTTGCCCCTTTTTCCAAGGCGCTGCCACCGATGGGCGACACCGAGCGTGCCGCCCTCGAGGCAGGCACGGTCGGCTTTGAGGGTCAACTGTTCGCCGGGCGGCCCGATTTCGACGTGCTGCGCGGCATCGGCCCCAACCAGCTGACCGAGGAAGAACAAGACTTTCTCGACGACGAGGTGGTCGAGCTCACCGCGATGCTCGACGACTTCGCCATCGACCAGGCGCGCGACCTGCCGCCCGAGGTGTGGCAGTACCTGCGGCAGAAGAAATTCTTCGGGATGATCATCCCCAAGGAGTTCGGTGGTCTCGGTTTCGGCCACTACGCGCATGCCGCGGTGGTCACGCGCATCGCCACCGTCAACGTGGCCTGCGCGGTGACGGTGATGGTGCCCAACTCGCTCGGCCCCGCCGAGCTGCTGCTGCACTACGGCACCGATGCGCAGAAGCAGCACTACCTGCCGCGCCTGGCCGATGGCCGCGAGCTGCCCTGCTTCGGCCTCACCTCGCCCTACGCGGGGTCAGACGCCGCGGCCATTCCCGACCGCGGCGTGCTCACCGAACGCGTGGTCGACGGTCGCCGGGTGCGCGGCTTCATGGTCCGCTTCGACAAACGCTACATCACGCTCGCGCCAGTGGCCACCGTGGTGGGCCTGGCCTTCCAGGCCGTCGACGAAAGCCTGCCGGAAGACAAGCAGATGCTGGGCATCACCTGCGCGCTGATCCCGGTGCCCACAGCCGGCATGACCATCGGCCGCCGCCACCGGCCGATGGACTCGGCCTTCATGAACGGCCCCATCCACGGCGACGACGTGTTCGTGCCGATGGATTGGATCATCGGCGGCGAGAAGCAGGTCGGCCAGGGCTGGCGCATGCTGATGGAAAGCCTGGCCGCCGGCCGCGCGATCTCGCTGCCCGCGCTCGGCTCGGCGATGCAGCAGACCACGCTCTTCGTGCTGAACGGCTACGGGCAGATCCGCGAGCAGTTCGGCCTGCAGATCAGCAAGTTCCACGCGATCGCCGGGCTCATCGCCAACACCTCGGCCCGCCTCTACGCCACCGATGCGGCGCGCCGCTACACCGCGGCCGCGCTCGACGCCGGCGCACGGCCCAGCGTGGCCAGCGCCATCCTCAAGGTGCACCTCACCGAAGCGGGGCGGCGCGCCGTCAACGACGGCATGGACGTGCTCGGCGGCAAGGGCATCATCGCCGGCCCGAAGAACCTGCTGGGCGTGTCGTACCGCCATGCGCCGATCGCCATCACCGTCGAAGGCGCCAACCTGCTGACGCGGGCGCTGATCATCTTCGGCCAGGGTGCCATCCGCTGCCACCCGCACGTGTTGAACGAGATGGCCGCCGTGCAGGCCAAGGACCCCGAGAAACTCGGCCGCGCGCTGCTCGCGCATGCGGGCCACGTGCTACGCAACCTGTGGCGCAGCCTCGTGCATGCGCCGGTGCTGGGCATGCCGCCCGAAGAGCTGTTCAAGGAAGCCGAACTCATCGCCGCGCTGTCGGCCAAGTACGCGCTGACGGCCGACCTCGCAATGGGCCTGCTCGGCGGCAAGCTCAAGCGCATGGAGCTGCTGTCGGCCCGGCTGGGCGACGTGCTGTCGTACCTCTACATGGCGTCGGCCAGCGTGTGGCGCTACGAGATGGAAGGCGACCCGAAGATGCTGCCCTTCGCACGGGCCGCGATTCGAGTGCAGCTCGACCAGGCCGCCGCCACCTTGCGCGACCTGTACGCCAACCTGCCGTCGACGCTGCTGCGCATGGCCGCGCCGGTGCTCCTGCGTGGCACGCGCCACCTGGCGCCGCTGCGCGATCTCGACCTGATTGCCTTCGCCGACACGCTACGCGCCAACCCCGGGCTCATCGCTCGCCTGTGCCCGGACTTGTCACGCCCGAAGAACGGGGGCTTGCTCGACTTGATGCAGGCGCTCGAATACGCGCAGGCCGTGGGTGACGAACTGCCCGAGCTGAACCAGGCGCTGCGGCGCACGCATTCGCTCGAAGCCGTGGCACGCAACGCCCGCAACCCGGCCGCAGCACTCGCATACCTGCGGGCAGCCGATCGGGTGATCCAGGTGGATGACTTCGACGACGAAGTCGGTGGCGCTCAGCGAGAGCCGGCGGCAACGCCCTTGCGATCGATCGCCTGAGGCTCATCGGCGGGCTCCGTGCCCGGACTCCAAAGCAGGCTGAACAGGCCCGCTGGCCGCGGCACCAGGCCGAGCGCAGAACAGGGAGAATCCGGCGGTTCCCGGCATTCCTGCCGACCCATGACGCCCGCCGATGTCTCGCACCCGCCTCACGCTCGCCCGCCTTGAATCCCTGCTGCTCACTGCCTGCGACGACCTGCGCGGCAACATGGACGCCAGCGAGTACAAGGAATACGTCTTCGGCATGCTGTTCCTCAAGCGCGCCAGCGACTTGTTTGATCAGCGGCAAGAAGAAATTCGCCAGCAAGGCAAGGCGCAAGGCCTGAGCACCGACGACATCGCAACCAATCTTGAAGACGAGGACCAGTACTCCGGCAAGTACTTCTTCGTTCCCCCGCAGGCACGCTGGAGCGCCCTCAAGCACGTCAAGGAGAACGTGGGTTCGGTGCTCAACAAGGCACTGGCGGCACTGGAAGACGCAAACATCGACGCGCTGCAAGACGTGTTGCGCGACACCATCAACTTCAACCGCAAGATCGGCCAGCACACGCTGGATGACGACACCCTCGTCAACTTCATCCAGAACTTCGACAAGATACCGCTGCGCGATGAAGACTTCGAGTTCCCCGACCTGCTGGGCGCCGCCTACGAATACCTGCTGAAAGACTTTGCCGACAAGGCCGGCAAGAAGGCAGGAGAGTTCTACACCCCAGCCGAGGTGGTGCGCGTCTGCGTGGAGATCTGCGACCCGCAAGAGAACATGCGCGTCTACGACCCCACCTGCGGCTCGGGCGGCATGTTGATCCAGGTCCGCGACTATTTGCGCGAGCACGGGCGCGATGCGAACGGCGTGTCGCTCTTCGGCCAAGAAAAGATGGGGACCACCTGGTCCATCTGCAAGATGAACATGCTGCTCCACGGCATCCCAGACGCCAACATCAAGCAGCAAGACACGCTGCGCGAGCCGCAACACCACGACGAGAGCAACCAGCTCCTGCGCTTCAACCGCGTGCTGGCCAACCCGCCCTTCAGCCAGAACTACATCAAGAAAGACATCAAGCACCCGGGCCGCTTCCCGGTGTGGATGCCCGAAAAGGGCAAGAAGGCCGACCTGATGTTCGTGCAGCACATGCTGGCCGTGCTGGTGGCCGATGGCAAGCTCGCTACCGTCATGCCGCACGGCGTGCTGTTCCGCGGCGGTGAAGAGCGCGAGGCGCGCCGCCACTTCATCGAGCGCGGTGTGCTCGAGGCCGTGATCGGCCTGCCTGCCAACCTGTTCTACGGCACCGGCATCCCCGCCTGCATCCTGGTGCTCAACAAGGCTGGCGCCACCGATCGAAAGCACGTGCTCTTCATCAACGCCGACAGCGAGTACCGCGAAGGCAAGGCGCAAAACCACCTGCGCCCCGAAGACATCGACAAGATCGTGCACGCCTACCGCGCCGGCCACGACATCCCCGCCTACGCCCGCCGCGTGCCGGTGGCCGAGATTGCCGCGGAAGACTACAACTGCAACATCCGCAGGTATGTGGACAACGCGCCACCGCCCGAGCCACACGACGTGCGCGCCCATCTGCATGGCGGCGTGCCGCTGAGCGAAGTCGAGACGCTGGCGCACTTCTGGCAGAACTACGCGGACTTGCGCGAGAGCTGTTTCGTGTCGCGCCCTGGCGATGCCACGTATGTGGACTTCAGCCCCGCGCTGCAAGACAAACGGGCCATCACCGCTCACGTGGCCCAGCACCCTGGGGTGCTGCAGCGCCACGCGCAATTCATGCAGCAACTCGAAGCATGGTGGCACGCCCAGCTGCCAGTGATCGACAGCCTCGCCCCCACACCCACCTCCACCTCCGTTCGCCCTGAGCCTGTCGAAGGGCAAGCAGTGCACGGCGCCGGCTTCGACAGGCTCAGCCCGAACGGAGTAAATGGCGAGCCCATCAAAAACCGAAACGTCTACTCCCTGCGCGCCACCCTGCTCAACGGCATCGAACACACCTTCACCAACGGCCAGACCCTGCTCACCCGCTACCAGGTGCGCGGCGCCTTCGCCAACTACTACAAGCAGCTCACGCCCGATTTCAAATCCATCGCCGCCAGCGGCTGGGGCGCCGAGCTGATCCCCGACCAAGACATTCTGCAAAGTCAGTTCCCCAAGGTGCTGGCCGAGCTGGAGCAGCAGCACGCCCGCCTGGCCGAGCTGCAGGCCTTGTTTGCGGCGGCGAGCGAAGAAGACTTTGAAGACACCGACGGCAGCGGCGTGCTGCCCGCCGATCAGGTGAAAGACCTGAAGGCGCAATTGAAAGAAGCCAAGGGCCAGCTCAAGCTCGCCAAGCGCGACCGTGCGTTCGGCGACCCGGCTGACCACCAACGTGAGGTGGCGCGCATCGAGGCGCAACTGGCCCAGCACAAGGCACTGGAAGACGAAGCCAAGACGCTCAAGGCACTCATCAAAAGCACGCAGAAGAACCGCGACGAGCTGGTGGAACAAGCCCGCCTGAAGATCAACCGCGACGAAGCGCGTGTGGTGATCGTGCAGCGCCTCGGGGAGACGCTGTTCGACAGCTATCGGCAGTACCTGCGGGTGGATCAGCGGGCATGTGTGGCGGCGCTGGAGAACCTGTGGGGCAAGTACGCGGTGACGGCTAAGCAGTTGGAGGCCGAGCGGGATGCGGCAGCTGCTGCGTTCAGAGGGTTCTTGGTGGAGTTGGGGTATGAGTGAACTGTCGCCACGGGGTTGGCGAGAACTCAAGTTCGGTGAGCTATGCCAACGCATCGTCAACGGCGGCACACCGGCGACCGACAACGCACGCTTTTGGAACGGGCACACGCCCTGGGTCACTGGAGCTGACTTCACATCGCATGGCATTGGAGAAATTCGGCGTTTCGTGTCCGATGCGGGCGTTCGCTCCAGCGCTACATCGATCGTGAAAGCCGGCAACCTTCTTGTCGTGACGAGAACCGGCGTCGGCAAGCTCGCGATCGCGCCGTTCGATATCGCCATCAGCCAAGACGTATCGGGTGTCTACGTTGACGGAGACAAAGCAGACACCTCTTTCGTTTTCTATCTTCTCTCCAAGGAGTTGGAGGAGATCAAAAAGCTGAACCAAGGCACGAGCATCAACGGCATCATTCGTGCCGATCTGGAGAGGCACCCGCTTCGAATCCCGGTCAACAAGCGGGCACAGCAAAAGATCGCCGCCATCCTCACCAGCCTCGACACGACGATTGAAAAGACCGAAGCGCTGATCGAGAAGCACCAGCAGATCAAGGCCGGGCTGATGCACGACCTGTTCACCCGCGGCGTGCTGCCCAACGGCCAACTGCGCCCGCCTTACGAGCAGGCGCCTGAGTTGTATCAACGCACCCTACTTGGTTGGCTACCGAATGAATGGCGCGTGTCGTCTTGTGGTCAGACTTGCTCCATCGACGCGGGCATCACACTCGGGCCGCATCGGCGGCCGGGGAAACGTGCGCACCCATACTTGCGGGTTGCAAATGTGTACCGAGACGAACTTCGGTTGCATGACGTGGCAATGCTTGAAGCACTACCCAGTGAAGCGGACTTTGTGCTGCGAAAGTTCGATCTTCTTGTGGTCGAAGGGCACGCCAACGTCGCACAAATCGGGCGCTGCGCGATGGTCAATGGCGACGCGGAAGGCATGCTGTTTCAAAACCACCTATTCCGCTTACGTGTGCTAGGCATGCGCCCTCTCTTCGCTCTGTTGTGGATGAACTCACATCACGTGCAGCGCTACTGGGAACGAACTTGCGCTACAAGTTCCGGGCTCAACACAATCAATCGAAGGATGCTTAACGCCGTACCCGTTTTCGTTCCTTCAGAAGAGGAACAGACGCGCATCGTCGAAGCCGTAGCGATATCACGTGATCGGATCGCCTGTGAGATCCGCCGCCTCGACAAATTGAATGATCAGAAACTCGGCCTCATGCAAGACCTCCTCACCGGCAAAGTCCCGGTGAAGGTCGCCACCCACGGAGTACCCGCCTGATGCCCACCTGTTGGATCATCGCCGGCCCCAACGGCGCTGGCAAAACCACCTTCGCACTGCAATACCTGCCGCAGGTGGCGCAGTGCGACCACTTCATCAACGCCGATCTCATTGCGGCGGGCCTTTCGCCATTGGCACCCGAGCGCGAGCAGGCTGCGGCGGGCAGGCTGCTGCTGCGTGAGGTCGAGTCTTGCGTGCGCCGTCGTGTCAACTTCGCGTTTGAAACCACATTGGCCGGGCGCGGTTACCTCAAGCTCGTGCAGCGCTTGCGCATCGAGGGCTGGCGGGTGGAGTTGATCTACCTCGCCCTGCCCGAAAAAGCCATGTCGCACCTGCGCGTAGCCGAGCGGGTGGCCCACGGTGGCCACGACATCCCGTCCGCCGATATCGAGCGCAGATTCGCCCGCAGCCTGCGGCATCTGCTGACAGACTTCAGCCACCGGGTGGACTTTTGCCGTTGTTTCATGAACATTGGGCCGATCCCGGAACTGGTGTTCGAGCAGACCGACGCCCAGCGCGAGCTGCACCACCCTACCTACTACCAACAGCTGGTCAAGGAGTCTGAGCAATGAGCCAACCCCCTATCGGGCCTGCCGCCGTTCCGCAGATCGTCGTCGTTCATCAAGGCGTCGCACCAACGGCAGAGGGGGTAACCACCCTGCGGGTCTTGCAGCAAGCAGTCGCCCAGGCACTGGATCGCAAGCGCCGACTCGGCCAGTACGCGGTGGTGTGGCAGAACGGCCAAGCCATACAAGTGGCCCCTGAGGATTTGCCGCAGATGCCGTGAGACGCAGCCCCGACTTGCCCGTGCCCACCAAGCTCCCCATCAACCTGCAAGACTTGCTGCGCCAGTGCACGGTCGAGGGCGAGCGCATCGAATACAAGGCGGGTTGGAACCCCGATGCCATCCTGCGCACTGTCTGCGCCTTCGCGAATGACTTTGCCAACCTGGGCGGCGGTTATGTGGTGATCGGGCAAGAATGCGATGCGAACGGCCAGCCGGTGTTCCCGCCGGTGGGCCTGGCCGAGAACCAGCTCGACAAGATCCAGCAGGAGCTGCTGGCCCATTGCCAGCTGATCCAGCCGGCTTACTTTCCACTGCTGAGCATCGAGCACGTCGAGGGCCGCACGCTGATCGTGCTGCAGGTGCCCGGCGGCATGAACCGCCCGTACAAGGCGCCGGCATCGGTCTCGGCCAAGCACAAGAGCTGGCACTACTACGTGCGCCGCTTCAGCAGCACGGTCGAGGCCAAGGGCGAGACCGAACAGGAGCTGTTGAGCCTGGCGGCCAACGTGCCGTGGGACGACCGGCTGGCCCAGCAGGCGCGCGTGGCCGACTTGTCGCCAGCGCTGATGCTCGACTACCTGCGCGAGGTGGGCAGTGCACTGGCCGACGATGCGCCCGCGATGTCGGTGGAAGACCTGGGCCGGCAGATGAACCTGGTGGGCGGCCCGAACGAATCGCCCTGGCCCAAGAACGTGGGGCTGTTGTTCTTCAACGAGGCGCCCGACCGCTTCTTCCCTTACACGCAGATCGACGTGGTGTGGTTCCCAGAAGGCGCAGGCGGTGACCGCTTTGAAGAGAAGGTGTTCAAGGGGCCGCTGGCGCGTTTGACGCGCGAGGCCTTGGGGTACATCCAGCGCAACTTCTTGCACGAGACCGTCATCAAGCACCCGGACCGCGCCGAAGCCACGCGCGTCTGGAACTACCCCTATGCGGCGATCGAAGAGGCCTTGGTCAACGCGGTGTACCACCGTTCGTATGAGGAGCGCGAGCCGATCGAGGTGCGCATCAGCCGCGACGAACTGGCGATCCTGAGCTTTCCGGGTCCGGACAGGTCGATTCGTCTGGAAGACTTCGAGGCCGGGCGGGCGGTGAGCCGCCGCTATCGAAACCGCCGCATTGGCGAGTTCTTGAAGGAGCTGGAGCTCACGGAGGGGCGCTGCACGGGCGTGCCCAAGATCCTGAAGGCGATGGCAGCCAACGGCTCGCCGCCGCCGCTGTTTGAGACGGATGACGACCGCGCGGCGTATGTGATCCGCCTGCCCGCCCATGCGCTGGCGAAGGGCCCGCCAGGGCTGGCCGAACAAGTCACCCCGGAAGTCACCCCGGAAGTCACCCCGGAAGTGCGCCGGGTTGTCACGGCCTTGAGCGGCGAGCTGTCGCGCCAGGCGCTTCAAGATGCCCTGGGGCTGAAGGATGCGGAGCACTTCCGCAAGACCTACCTGCTGCCCGCGCTGGCCAGCGGCGTGCTGGAAATGACCTTGCCCGAGGCGCCGCGCAGCAGCAAGCAGCGATACCGCCTGACCGTTGCCGGCAGGCGGCTGAAGGCGCGCCTGTGAGAACAAGGGCATGAGCGAGTACACCGAGGTCGAGCGCCCCTTCCTGCAACAGCTGGCGGCGCAGGGCTGGACGGTGATCGACCAAGGCCCCAACGTGCCTCAGACCGCCGCACCGAGCGTGCGCGAGAGCTTTCGCTCGTGGTGGCTGCCCGGTGTGTTCCGCCAGGCGGTAAGTGCGATCAACCGGTTGCACGACGGCAGCGAGTGGCTCACGCCGCGGCAGCTCGACGAGCTCGAGCAACAGTTGCTGCGCCAGCCCAACCGCACCCTGCTCGAAGCCAACCAGGCGGTACACGAGCTGCTGCTGAAGACGCAGGTGGACGTGAACGAGGCCACCGGCGAACTCGACCCGGTGGTGCAGCTGATCGACTTTCACCACCCCGAGCGCAATCAGTTCCATGCGATCAACCAGTTCCGCATCGAGACGCCTGGCTGCGTGCGCGAGTTCATCATTCCCGACATCGTGCTGTTCGTGAACGGTATCCCGCTGGCAGTGGTGGAGTGCAAGAAGGGCTCGGCGACCTGCGCCAACCCGATGCAAGAGGCCTTTGTGCAGCTGCAACGCTACATGCGCCGCCGCACCGAGACCGAGCGTGCCGGGCTGAAGGAAGGCGAGCCCCGCCTGTTCCACAGCAACCTGCTGCTGATCCGCAGCAGCGGGCTCGAAGCCGACTACGGCACGGTCACCTCCAGCGAAGAACACTTCTACGCCTGGAAAACGCTGTACCCGCAGGCCGATGCGGCGCTCGACGGCATGAACGCCCAGCAGCAACTGGTAGCCGGCATGCTGAGCCGCGCCAACCTGCTGCAGATGCTGCGCACCTGCACCGTGTACATGGAGGCCGAAGGCGGCACGCGGGTGAAGGTGCTGTGCCGCTACCAGCAGTTCCGCGCGGCCAACAAGGTGATGGAGCGCCTGCGCGGTGGCCGCACAGCCATGGAGCGCAGCGGCGTGGTGTGGCATACGCAGGGGTCGGGCAAGTCGCTGACCATGGTGTTTTTGGCCCGCATGCTGCGTGCCAGCCGCGACCTGAACGACTACAAGATCGTGCTGGTGAACGACCGGCACGACCTGGAAGACCAGCTGAGCGAAACCGCCACGCTGATCGGTGGGCGGGTGAACGTGATCGACAGCACCCAAGGCTTGCGGCAGCAGCTGGGTACCGACAGCTCCGACCTGAACATGGTGATGGTGCACAAGTTCCAGGAGCGCGAGCCGGTGCTCAGCAACGCGGTGGCCGAGGTGCTGGGCACCTACCTGGCGATTCCTGCAGGCAAGACCTTCGGCGCGGTGAACACCTCGGACCGCATCGTGCTGATGATCGATGAGGCCCACCGCACACAGAGTTCCGACCTGGGCGACAACCTGTTCGAGGCGTTTCCCAACGCGACACGGCTGGCCTTTACCGGCACACCGCTGCTGACCGAACGCCACGGCGAGCGCAAGACGCACAAGCGCTTCGGCGAGTACATCGACACCTACCGCCTGCTCGACGCGGTGAACGACGGCGCCACGCTGCAAATCCTCTACGAAGGCCGCACGGCCGACAGCGCGCTGAACGAGAAGCATGCCTTCGACACAGCGTTTGAAGACCTGTTTCGCGAACGCAGCGACGAAGAGCTGGCTGCGATCAAGAAGAAGTACGGTGCCACCGGCGACATTCTCGAAGCCACCGCACGCATCAATGCGATTGCGCGAGACCTGGTGCGCCACTACGTCGACAACATCTTGCCCAATGGCTTCAAGGCCCAGGTGGTGTGCCATTCCAAGCTGGCCTGCATTCGCTACCAGGCGGGCATCGAGGCGGCCCTGGCCGCGCGCATCGCGGTGGAGACCGATGATGCCCTCAAACGCAAGCTCGCGTTCCTGAAGGCGGCCGTGGTGGTGTCTTCCGACGGCGCCAACGAGGCGGCTTTCATCACCCTGGCGCGCAAGCAGGCTGCGCGCATGAATGCGGTGGAGAACTTCCGCAAGAGCTTCGATCTCGATGATCCCGACAAGGCGAACACCGGCATCGCCTTTCTGATCGTCTGCGACATGCTGCTCACCGGCTTTGACGCGCCTGTAGAGCAAGTGATGTACATCGACAAGCGCCTGCGCGAGCACACGCTGCTGCAGGCGATTGCCCGCACCAACCGCGTGAAGCGCGGCAAGCAGCGAGGCTACGTGGTCGACTACATCGGCCTGGCCAACCACCTGACCGAAGCGCTCACGCTCTACACCGCCACCGACGAGCTGCAGGAGCTGCACGATGGGCTGAAGAACATCAGCACCGAGTTGCCGGTGCTCGACGAGCGCTACCACCGCTTGCTGCAGTTGTTCGAGGCGCTGGGCGTGAAACGGCTGGCGGCGTTCGTAAATGGCCAGCTCGCCGATGGAGCCGCTGAGGCGGCCGTGGTGCACGCCGCCGTGAAGGCACTGAAAGACGAGCGGCAGCGCGCCGACTTCGAGGTGTACCTGAAGAAGTTTCTGATGAGCCTGGACATCATCCTGCCCCACGCATCGGCGCAGGCCTACCGCGTGCCGGCCAAGCGCTTCGGCTACATCCTGCAAGTGACGAAAGAGCGCTACAAGGATGCGAGCCTGCAGCTGGGCGATGCGGGCGAGAAGGTCAAAGCCCTGATCAACGAACACCTCATCAGCCTGGGCATCAACCCGAAGGTCGCGCCCGTGGAACTGTTGGCTGAGGACTTCCTGCAGCGCCTACAACAGCATGCAAGCGGCAACGGCGAAGCCAAAGCGAGCGAGATGGAGCACGCCATCCGCAAACACTGCACCGTTCACCACGACGAAGACCCGGCGTTCTACAAGCGCCTGTCGGAAAAGGTGGATGCGTTGATCGAGCGTCACCAAGATCAGTGGGATTTGCTGGCCGACAAGCTGGCCGAACTGCGCACCGAGGCGTCGCAGGGGCGCCAGCAGGGCGAAGACGGCATGAGTCGCGAAGCCACCACCTTCTACGAACACATCGTGCAAGTGGGCTTTGCGGATGGCCCGGTGCGACCCGAAGACAAGCCAGCCCTGAAGGCCTTGATGGAAGCATTGGTGGAGCTGCTGCAGACCACGATCGGCAGCATCGACTTCTGGCAAAGCCCCGACAAGCAAAAACGCCTGCGCGGCGAGATCAAGACCGCAATCGGCAAGACACAGCTCGGCACGCTCAAGACCCAGCGCGAACGCGTGGCGGTGGAAGTGATGAAACTGGCGAAGAACCGCCACGATGAACTACTGCGTGCGAGGCGCGACTGACATGCAACACCGACAAGTGCACGACATCGCCTACCGGCTGCTGCCGGGCGCCGACCGCCAAACCACCGACATCGTGATTGAGCGCGATGGCCAGATCAGCGTTCGCCCGCCACGCCGCATGACGCCCGAGCAGGTGGACCAAACGGTGCTGGCCAAGCGCCTCTGGATCTACCGCAACCTGGCCGATTGGCGCGACCTCAACGCCACCCGCGTGGTGCGCGAGTGGGTCAATGGAGAGAGCTTCCTGTACCTGGGCAGCAGCTACCGCCTGCAGCTGGTGGCCGAGCAGGACGAGGCCCTGAAGTTGAAGGAAGGGCGCTTCTGCTTGCTGCGCAGCGTGGTCGAGCAAGGGGGCAAATCAGCCGCACAGACAGCGTTTCAGAACTTCTACATCGAGAAAGGCGAGCCGCGACTCGCGCAGCGGGTGGCGCACTACGCTGCTCGGGTGGGTGTCGCGCCCGGCCCGCTGCTGATCAAGGACTTGGGATATCGCTGGGCCAGCTGCCTGCTGGACGGCAGCCTGCATTTCCATTGGAAATGCTTGATGGCGCCCGCCAAGATCATCGACTACATCGTGGTCCATGAGCTGTGCCACAGGCACCACCGTGATCACAACAGCGCTTTTTGGAACGAAGTCGACAAGGTGATGCCTGACTACCGCGAGCGCAAAGAGTGGCTGCGCCAACGCGGCGCGCAGATGGACCTCTGAAGTCGCCGGATCAGGGCACGGCGCGCTGGCAGCGCGCGATCAGCCGATCCGTCATGTGCTTGATCTCTTCGCCGCTCACCGTGGGCAGGTAGCCGGTGCTCTCGAAGCACATGTTCGCCAAGGCTTCTTCGAGCACGCCCCACACCACGGCGGGGTGGCCGTCGAAGCCGGCTTCGGGGTAGGTCATCAGTGCGCGGCGCAGCATCTTGGCGTTGACGCGGTAGGTCAGCGGCTGCATGGGCACGCGGCCCGATTCGATCGCCTCCAGCTTGTGAGCCAGGCTGTCCACGTAGAGATGACGGCCATCAAGGCGCTGCTTGGGAGTTTTCAATGCACGCTCCTGCGAGTTTGCGGTGTTCAAGCCTGTACGTTACGCAAACGGAGCCGTGGCCGATCTGTGGATCAGACGGGCCAAACTGCCGTTTTCCGAACCCTCGCTGCCGGCGGCTACTGGACCGATCCGTTGTCGGTGGACAGCGCCTCGCGGCAGCGATACGGCATCACGATGCCGCGGGCCAAGTCTTCCACGGCCCAGGCGCGAATGGCCGGGGCCTGGGAGCGCACACCGCCGAAGATCGTGGCAAATGCCACATCGGCGGCGTCTCTGCCGGTGCCGAAGCGCACGAAGGCCATCGGGATGGCCGTGCCGGAGGGGTCGAAGATGTACCAGCGGTCACCCAGGTACACCTCCACGTAGGCGTGGAAGTCGGGCGGGCCGAGCACCGGGTCGGCGCCGTAGTCGGTGCCGGTCGCAAAGCGGGCGGGGATGTTGACTGCGCGGCACAGCGCGATCATCAAATGCGCGAAATCGCGGCACACGCCCACCTGCTCGATCAGCGTGTCGACCGCCGAGGTGTTGGAGTTGCTGGTGTTCGAGGTGAAGCTCACATGCCGGCGCACCCACTCCTGGATCGCCTGCACCCGGCTGTGGCCCTGCCAAAGCTGGCCGAATTCGTTGATCGCCATCTTCACCAGCCGGTCGCTCTGGCAGTAGCGGCTGGGGTAGATGTAGCCGATGACCTCGGGCGGCAGGTTGCGGATGGGCACCTCGGGCAGCTGCGCCGGGTCGGCGCGGTGGTGCTCCATGTCGACCGTGGCCATGTACGACAGCTTCAGCTCGCCCGGCAGGCCGCGCAGGCGCATGTAGCGGTTGCCGGTGACGGGGTCGGTGTGGATCTGCGGCGTGACGGGCTGGCTCAGCACCAGGCTCTCGGACGAGATGGTCTGCCGCGCGGTGTGCGCCGCATGGATGTTGAACACGAAATCGGCGCCGCCCTGGTCGATCTCGTAGGTCAACTCAACGTGAAGTTCGATGCGGATCATGTGCGGGCTCCTGGGTCGTGTTGCCAAGACGGCAGCAATGCAATGCGCTCCCTGAGGGCCGTCGCTCACCGGGAGAGTATGGCGTGCACATGCAAGGCCTGCGCCCGAAAGCTGGTATACCCCTGCTAAATGACAGAACCCCTCCTACTCGCCGTCACGCAGATCTCCACCTTCGACGGCACCCGCCTGCTCACGCGTGCGAGCGGTTTTTTCTTTCTGCGCAACGAGCGCCTCTTCCTCGTCACCAGCCGCCACGTGGTGATCGACAAGCCGAGCAAGCACTACCCCGACCGCATCGAGATCGAGCTGCACACCGATGCCGCCAACCTCACGCGCTCGACCGGCCTCTCGGTGCTGCTGTACCTGAACGGCAAGAGCATCTGGCACCAGGGCAAAGACCCGTCGGGCGAGATCGACGTCGCGGTGATCGAACTCGACCGCAGCGCGTTGCCGGCCTCCGTCGCGCTGCGCGCCTTCACGCCGCAACACCTGCAAGCCTCACTGAGCGAGATCGAGGTCGGCGCGGCGCTCTTGATCGTCGGCTTCCCGCTCGGTTTTCACGACACGCTGCATCACCTGCCGGTCGTGCGCCAGGCGGTCATCGCTTCGTCGTTCGGCCTGCGCTTCCAGGGCCAGGGCTTCTTTCTGACCGACGCGCGCACGCACCGCGGCACCAGTGGTGCGCCAGTGGTGATGCGCGCGCCGGCTGCCGACATGCCCGAAGGCGACCTGCCGTGGAAGCTGCTGGGCGTGCACTCGGCACGCATGGACATGCGCACCCGCGACCGTCAGGAAGACGAGTCGCTCGGCCTCAACTGCGCCTGGTATGCCGACATTTTGATGACGCTCACGGGGCCGACCGATCGGCCGGCGGTGGGGGGTGAGCCGGCAGAGCTGCATGATCAAGATCTGGCCGATGCCAAGGATCAACGTGTGTCATCAGATTGAGCACGCGGTGGTGCTGTAGCACGCGCTGCCGCGCTGCCACCGCGATGTCGTGGCCGGCTTCGACGGTGAGCGAGGCGTCGACCTCGATGTGCGCATCGACGATCACCATGTCGCCCATCTTGCGTGTGCGCACGTCGTGCACGCCGCTCACGCCCGGCGTGTCGGCCAGCGTGCGGCGAATCGCCTCGACCTCTTGCTCGTCGACCGCGCTGTCCACCAGGTCGGAGAGTGAGCTCCAGGCAAAACCCCAGCCCATGCGCATGATCAGAAAGCCGACGATCAGCGCCGAGATCGGGTCGAAGATCGGGTAGCCGGCAAGGTTGCCGACGATGCCGGCCGCCACCACCAGCGACGAGGCCGCATCCGAGCGCGCATGCCAGGCATTCGCCACCAGCAGGCTCGACTTCACCCGCTTGGCCACGCCCAGCATGTAGCGGAACAGCAGCTCCTTCGCGAGCAGCGCCACGCCCGCCACCCACAGCGCCGCCACGTGCACGGTCTGCACCGTGGCAGGCGCTTCGAGCTTCAGGAACGCCGACCACAGCAAGCCCAGCCCCACCACCAGCAAGAGGGCGCCCAGCACCAGCGAAGCCGCGTTCTCGAAGCGCTGGTGGCCGTAGGGGTGCTCGGCATCAGCCGCCTTCTTGCTGTGGTGGTTGGCGAAGAGCACGACGAAGTCGGCCACAAGGTCGGACAGCGAATGGATGCCGTCGGCCACCAGCCCTTGCGACTTGGCGAGCACGCCCACTACGATTTGCGTGGTGCTCAGGCACAGGTTGACTGCCACGCTGACCCAGGTGCTGCGCGATGCAGCGGCTGCACGCAGCTCGGGGCTGCGCGCGGGGTCTTCAGGATCGTCGTGTTCGATGAACTTCATGCCGGGCTGCCAGGGTGCGTGGCCGCCCAGTGTCGCGCAGTGTTCGGCGTTGGGTTCAGAAGCGCGCACCGTTCCGGGGTAGGACAGCTACTACAGAGATATCGCCCCCGCGCTGGCAGGCGCAGAGGCCGTGAAGGCACACCATGGGTGCATCTGATGAGTGACTTGCCTCAGCCATCCTCCGTTCGCCCTGAGCCTGTCGAAGGGTGCGCCGTGCACCGCGCCGGCTCCCTTCGACAGGCTCAGGGCGATCGGGAATACAGGCTCAGCCCGAACGGAGATGGGGGTCCGGCTGACGCAGATCACCATCAAGTGGACGCAAGTGCATTCCAAGGAGCCTTCAATGACCAAGCCCTTCAAGCAATGGACCGTGTTGCCGCACGGCAAGCTCTCCGAGATCGACGACAACATCCTCACCGTGGTGGGCCAGCTCCACATGCCGCTCACCGACCTGCCGCGCCGCATGACGGTGGTGCGTTTGAAGGACGGGCGGCTGGTGATCTTCAGCGCAATCGCGCTCGATGAAGACGAGATGGCGTCGCTGGAGCAGTACGGCCGGCCCGCCTTCCTGATCGTGCCGAGCGACATCCACCGGCTCGACGCCAAGATCTGGTACGACCGCTACCCGTCGATGGAAGTCGTCACGCCCGAAGGCTCGCGCCACAAGGTCGAAGAGGTGGTGGGCGTCGACTCCACGACGCCGAAGTTCGACGACCCGAACGTCATCTTCATCACCGTGCCGGGCACGCGCAAGCGCGAAGCCGCGCTGCTCGTGCGCACCCGCAACGGCACCACGCTCGTGCTCAACGACCTGGTCGGCAACATCCGCAGCGAAGGCGGTTTCGGCAACTGGCTGCTGCGCGTGGCGGGCTTTGCCGGCGACGAAGCGCAGATCCCGCGGGTGGTGAAGATGGCGATGGTGGAAGACAAGAACGCGCTGCGCGCGCAGTTGCTGCAGTGGGCCGACATTCCGTCGCTGCAGCGCATCCTGGTGTCGCACGGCGCGGTGATCGCCGAAGACCCCCGGCAGACCCTGCGCGAACTGGCGGGCTCGCTGCTCTGAGGCCACCGCGGAACACCGCTTGCCCGCAGCGCAGGGCATGCGGACCGACGATCTCGAACGAAAGGCTTTCCTGCTGTTGCTGGCCGGCGTGTCGGTGGCGGCATCTTGTGGGCGGTGACGTTCTCGGCGGCATCGCGCTGGTGTGGGGCCCCATCTCGATCTACCTGCTGGCCACCGGCCAGATGGCACAGGGGCTCGGTTTGATCGCCTGGGGCGCGGTCGTGATCGGCCTGGTCGACAACCTGCTGCGGCCCATGCTCGTCGGCAAGGAAACCCGCCTGCCCGACTACGTGGTGCTCATCTCCACCCTCGGCGGCATGAGCCTGTTCGGCATCAGCGGGTTCGTGATCGGCCCGATGGCGGCCGCGCTCTTCATCGCCGCCTGGGACCTGTCGGCCACCGAGAGCGAGAAGCACGGCGGATAGCGCGTGCAACGGGTACGCCGATTGCCGGGTTCAGGTCTCACTTCCAGGAGGTCGAGCCATGGCCAATGCCCTTTTTGCTTTCACTGACCGAAACGCCGGCCAGCGCGCCGCCCACCGATTGATCGAGGAAGGCCTGCAGCCCGCGGCCGTCCACCTGCGACCCGAAGAAGGCGTTGCCGACGACACCCTGCGCCGCCAGGTCGACGAGCAGGTGACCGGCGGCCTCGTCAGCAACCTCGTCGATCTGTTCCAAGGGGTGCTCGACTGGGGCTCGTCGCCGCACGACGCCAGCAGCTACGAAGAGACCGTGATGCGCGGCGGGGCGGTGGTCAGCGTCGACGCGAAGACGGAAGACGAACGCGACACCGCCGATGAGGTGATGCTCGCCGCCGGCTGCAACAAGCACACCGACTGGAGCGAAGCGCCGACCCGCTGAGGCGGTCATCGCTGACCGCCTCGCTGCCGGGCGGCCACCGATCCATTGGTAACGATTGCGTCACGCTTCCGCGGGAGCGGGTGGTTAGACTTGCGCGAGTTTTCGCGGACCCACCCTGCATGACCCTAAGAATGACGCTCCGGCAGCTTGGTAGCCTGGCCCTTGTCACCTGCTTGATGTCGGCCTGCGCCGGCCCGTCAGGCGATGTGTTCAGCCGCATGAAGGCGGCCGATGCGCAGGCCGTGCCGGCCGAGAAGCTGGTCATCGTCGACTGCCTCACGATCGGCCAGGTGCGCCGCCTCGGCGCCTTCGGCACCACCATCTCGCCGCGCCGGCCGCTGCGCATCTCGATCGCCGAATGCGAGTCGGCCGGCGGCGAATACGTCTCGGCGAACACCGACCCGGGCGGCGCGATGAAGATCTGGCTGCCGTTCGCGAACGACGGCGACACCGAAGCGCAGGTCAACGTCGGCGAGCTGTATGAACGCGGCGTGGCCGGCGGGCCCGACTACGTGGCCGCCGCGCTCTGGTACGAACGCGCCGTGGCCAAGGAGGACGTGCGCGCGATGGTCAACCTGGCCGCGCTGTACGAGCGCGGCGCCGGCGTGCCGCGCGATGTGCCCCGCGCGCGGGCGCTCTATCGCCGCGCCTCGGGCATCGTGCCGGCGAACGACAAGCCGCGCATCCAGCTGATCGACCCGCCGGCCGTGATCTCCACGCTGGCCCAGCGCAGCGACGAGGTGGTGTACGTGAAGGCCGCGCCGGGCCCGTTCACGATCAGCGGCCGCGTGAGCGCCGACACCACACTGCGCGGGCTCAGCGTGAACAAGCGCGAGCAGACGGTGGCGGCCAACGGCCTCTTCAGCAGCAACGTGACCCTGGGCGCCAAGCCCACGCGGGTGGACATCACCGCCACCGACGCGCGCGGCAACGTGACGCAGTCGAGCTTCCTGATCGCACTCGAAGGAACCGGCACGCCCACCCCCTTGGCCACAGCACCGAGCACGGGCCTGGGTGCGCGCCACGCGCTGGTCATCGCCAACCAGAACTACCGCCACCTGCAGAGCCTGCACACGCCGGTGGCCGACGTGACGGCGATCAAGGGCCTGCTCGAACAGCGCTTCGGCTTCAGCGTGACGGTGGTGAAAGACGCCTCGCGCCGCGAGCTGCTCGCCGCGATCAACCAGCTGCGCTCGCGCGTGGCCGAGAACGACCAGGTGCTGATCTACTACGCCGGCCACGGCGAGATCGACAGCGTGACGCAGCGCGGCTACTGGATCCCGGTGGACGGCGAGCAGCGCGACGTGGCCAACTGGGTGTCGATCATCGACGTGACCGACCAGCTCGCCGCCATGTCGGCACGCAGCGTGTTCGTGATCGCCGACTCGTGCTACTCGGGCACGCTGACGCGCTCGGCCGTGCCCGAGATCGACAACGCACTCTCCGAAGAAGCGCACCGCACCGCGCTGCGGCAGCTGCAGAAGAACCGCTCGCGCATCGCGATGACCTCGGGCGGCCTGGAGCCCGTGGTCGACGGCGGCGGTGGCGGCCATTCCATCTTTGCGCGCAGCCTGCTCGACGTGCTCGCCAACCTGCGCGAACCGGTGCAGGCGCAGCAGCTGTTCAACGCCGTCAACGCGCGCTTCGCGCTGCTGGCGCAGCGGCTGCGGGTGACGCAGCAGCCCGAGTACGCGCCGATCCGTTTTGCCGGCCACGAGTCGGGTGACTTCGTGCTCACCCCCAGCCAGGCCGCGCGCAGCCAGTGAATGCCTTTCTCTTCTTGCTGAAGCCCATGAACCCTCGTCATCTGCCATTCCCTTCGTACGCCCGCATCGCGGCCGGCCTTGCGCTGATGCTGGCCGCCTACGCCGCGCTGGCGCAGTCGCAGTCGGTGCTGCCGCCCGGCACCACCCTCCGCGTGCTGCCGCCCGACGGGCTGGTGATCGACGCCAACGGCGGCATCTTCGGCGGCACGCTGGAGGTGCGCGACCCGAAGGGCAACCCGGTGGCCGGCACGGAACTCACGCGCTCGCGCGTCAACAGCGCCGGCACGGTGGTCGGCATGGCGTCCGGCCTGCTCACCAACGCCAGCGGCATCGTGAGCCAGGGAACGCTGATCTGGGGCACGGACCCCGTCGCCCTGCAAGGCGGCACCAATCGCTACTGCCTGGTCAGCGTGCCGGCGGCCGAGGCGGGCCAAGCCTGTGTCGACGTCACGGTGCTGGGCAACGTGATCACCACCGTGCGGGGCACCAAGGCCTACACCGTGGGTGCCACCGAGCTGGCGGCCACCGCTGCAGCAGCCGCCGCAGCACGTGCGAACACCACCACGGCGATGCAGGGCATGCACATCCAGCTCGACCACGCCCAGTCCCGCATGCGCACACTGCGCCAGGGCAGCCATGCCGCGTGGGTCAACGACACCACGGTGCAGATCAACGGGCGCAACGTGCCGCTGTCGTCTGCGGGCGCAACCGGGGCCGGTGAATCCGGCCCGGACGCGACGCGCAGCGAAGGCTGGGGCGCCTACATGATGGGCACGCTGGCCGTGCAAGAGGCGAAGACCGGCAGCGCGCTGAAGGTAAAGACCGACGGCATCTCGATCGGCACCGACTACCGGCTGAGCCGGCGCGCGGTGTTGGGCGCGTCGCTCGGGCACGCGCGCTCGAGTTCCGACCTGTCGGGCCTGTCGGACGCGCAGACCTCCAGCGGCAACAGCCTGACGCTCTACGGCTCGCTCGAACCCGCAGCCGCCTGGTACATCGACGCCGCGCTGTCGCTCGCGCGAAACGACTTCTCGCTGAAGCGCAACACGGCCACCGGCGGGCAGGCAAAAGCCGACACCCGCGGCACCGGCAGCGGCATCAGCCTGACCACCGGCTACCAGCTGCTCGGCCGCGCGACGGTGGTGTCGCCCTACGCACGCATCGAGACACTGCGCGTGAAGGTCGACGGCTACACCGAAACCGGCGACACACCGCTCTCGGTGAACGAGCAGCGCCTGCGGTCCAACGCGGTTGCGCTGGGCACCGAAGCGCAGCTCATCTTCGCCACGCGCTACGCCATCCTCGTGCCGCATGGCCGGGTCGAAGTGCAGCGCCAGAGCGAGCGCAACGACGGCAACCTGAGCGCAACGCTGGTCGGCTCCGGCGTGCAGCTGGTCGCCGAGCCGAACGCCGAAGCCGACAAGAACTTCGGCCTGTGGAGCCTGGGCCTGTCAGCCCAGTTCAAGCGCGGCGTGGCCGCCTTCATCGACTACGAACAGCTGTTCGGCCGGTCCGACGTGTCGGAGCGCCGCGTGAACCTCGGGATGAAGGTGGAGTTTTAGGAACCTATTTCTTGCTGTCGGTCGACGCCTCGACCTTGCGGATCGCCTCCTTGAACTGGTCGACCAGCTCATTCGGCACCGCGATCGACAACTGGTAGTGCAGGATCTGCAGACCGCTCGCCGTTCGCTGCACCACGCCCGAGGCTTGGCACACGCCCATCTGCGTGTCGAGTTGTTCGTCGAACCAGATGAACTGCTTGTCGGCCGAGAAAGCCACGTTGCGCTTGGTCGGCGTGAAGGCCCAGGCCGACGGGCGCTCGAAGTACTTCTTCGACCAGGCCTTCAGCTCGTCGCGCGTCCAGCGCTCGGTCTTGTCGGTGCCGATGTAGATGGCGCCGGGCGCCATCTTGTCGAAGAAGCGCGAACGCGCGTGGGCCGCGTCGTCGTGCCACTCGTCGATGAAGACGTTGACCTGCTGCGTGTCGGTTGCGATGGGATCGGCCGCGAAAGCAGGCGATGAGAAAACCACCAGCGCGAGCCCGAGGGCAAGCAGGGCGCGGCGCATCTACTTGGTCCCGAACAGCCGGTCGCCCGCGTCGCCCAGGCCCGGCACGATGTAGCCGTGCTCGTTGAGTTCGCGGTCGATGGCCGCGGTGTAGACCGGCACGTCGGGGTGGGCTTCGGTGAAGTTTTTCAGCCCTTCGGGTGCGGCAAGCAGGCAGACGAAGCGGATCGACTTGGGCTTGGTCTCCTTCAGCCGGTCGACCGCGGCCACGGCCGAGTTGCCGGTGGCGAGCATCGGGTCGAGCACGATGGCGTCGCGCTCGTGCATGTCGGCGGGCATCTTGAAGTAGTACTCCACCGCCACCAGCGTCTTCGGGTCGCGGTACAGGCCGATGTGGCCGATGCGTGCGCCGGGCACCACGTTGAGCATGCCGTCGAGGAAGCCGGCACCGGCGCGCAGGATGCTCACGAACACCGTCTTGCGGCCCTCGATCACCGGCGCCTGCATCTTCTCGAGCGGGGTCTCGATCTCGATCAGCTGGGTCGGCATGTCGCGCGTGACTTCGTATGCCATCAGCATGCTGATCTCGTTCAGCAGGCGGCGAAAGCTGTTGGTGCTGCGGTCTTTCTGCCGCATGAGCGTGAGCTTGTGCTGGATCAGCGGGTGGGTGATGTGGTGGACGGGCGCGGTCATGGCAAGGGTCTCCTGTTGATGGCCAGCATATCGGCTTCGGCGTACGTTGAAGCTGCGCTTCGTGACAGTTCTGGCATTTGCCGCTTCAAGTTTCCCCGATGGGCGGTCGAAAATGACGATAGGACGGTTCGGCCGATGGCTGGGCTCGTCGCTTGTTCGCAATAGGCGTTCCACCCTGATCGAGGTGTCAGTTCGTATGAGCCGGATTCTGTTCACTCGGGTGCACGCCCGCGCGTTGCTGCTGGCGGCCCTGGCCTGCTTGTCGATGCGCGTCTCGGCCGCAGACGTGCTGCGCATCGTGACGGAAGAGCTACCGCCCTACAACATGACCCAGAACGGGCAGGTCACGGGGCTGAGCACCGAGGTCGTGCGCGCCGTGCTGAAAGAGGCGGGGGTGCAGGGGAGCATCCAGTCCATGCCCTGGGCCCGTGCCTACGACATCGCGTTGAACGCCGAAAACGTGATGATCTATTCGATCACGCGCACCCAGCAGCGCGAGAAGCTGTTCAAGTGGGTGGGGGTGATCGCGCCGACCCACTGGTACCTGTATGCAAAGCCGGGCAAGAACGTCCGGCTCAAGAGCCTGGAAGAAGCGCGCAAGTACCAGATCGCCACGGTGAACGAAGACGCCGGCGAGCAGTACCTGGTGGCCAAGGGCTTCGCGACAGGCAAGAACCTGCAGTCGAGCAACAAGTACGAGCTCAACTACGAAAAGCTGAAGCTCGATCGCGTGGACCTCTGGATCTCGAACGAACTCAACGCGCTCTACCTGGTGCGCCAGGCCGGCGACGACCCGGCCAAGGTGATCACGCGCGTGCTGGCCCTGCCCGACCTGGGCACCGAAGGCGGGCTGGACATGGCCTTCAGCCTGAAGACTCCCGATGCCGTGGTCGAGCGCTTCAAGAAGGCCCTGGAGACGGTCAAGAAAAACGGCACCTATGACGGCCTTCAGAAAAAGTGGCTCTGACTCGGCCGGTGACGTAGCCGGCACCCGTGCACCGGCACGCTCGCTCGGCCGCCGGCTGGTGCTGGCGACGCTGGCGTTCTGCATGGTGTTCACGCTGGCGGCCGTGGCCGTGCGCACCTGGTCGGCATGGCAGCGCAACCTGAGCACCATGACGGCCGAACTGGCGCTGATCGACAAAGTGTTCCAGCGCACTCTCGCCAAGGCCATCTGGGAGATGGACCGCGAGGAGCTGCAGTCCCATGTGGACAGCGTGTCGCAGGTGAGCCCGGTGGGGCGCATCGAGCTGCGCATACCGCGCGCCGGCCGCGCGCCCGAGGTCATCGAGCGCCGGCAGCTCGGTGTCGAGCCCTCGCAGCGGGCGCCGTCACTGCAACGCGTGCTCACCTTCGAGCCTTACCCGGGTGCGCGCGAAACCGTGGGCGAGCTCACGCTGGAAGGCGACGAGCGCGTGCTGTGGGTGCGGCTGCGCAGCGAAGTGGCCAGCATCGTGGTGACGCAGGTGATCCAGTCGGTGCTGCTGGCCGGGCTGATCATGTGGCTGTTCAACCGCACGGTCACCGTGCACGTGCAGCGCATCGCGCGCCACCTCGACAACATCACCCCGGACACGCTGGACCAGCGCCTGGCGCTCAACCGCCGCGCCACGCGCCGCGATGAGCTGAGCCTGCTGGAAGCGGGCGTCAACCAGCTGCAGAGCAACCTGTCGGACTACCTGGACCGGCAGCACCGCGCCGAGCGCGACCTCGCCGCCCACCGCGACCGCCTGGCCGAGCTGGTGGACGAGCAGACCGCCGAGCTGCGCGCCGCCAACGCACAGCTTCAAGAACTCTCGAGCAGCGACCCCCTCACCGGCCTGGCCAACCGCCGCCACTTCGACGAAGTGAAAGACGCCGAGTTCCGCCGTGCCCAGCGGCTGAACCAGCAGCTCTCGGTGCTGCTGTGCGACGTCGATTTCTTCAAGCGCTACAACGACACCTACGGCCACGCGCAAGGCGATGAATGCCTGCGCGCCGTGGCCGACACACTGAAGCAGACCTTTGCCCGCGCCGGCGAACTCATCGCGCGCATCGGCGGCGAAGAGTTCGCCGTGCTGCTGCCGGGCATGGACGCGGCCGGCGCGCGCGCCGCCGCCCAACGCCTGCTCGACGCCCTGAAACTGAGGGCGCTGCCGCATGCCGACTCGCAAGCCGCCGCGCACGTGACCATGAGCGTGGGCGTAGCCGAGTTCGACCCCGAGACCATGGACCGCTTCGAAACCCTGCTGCACCGCGCCGACAAGGCCCTGTACCTCGCCAAGAGCCAGGGGCGCAACCAGATTGCCGGCTAAGAATCACACGGAGAACCTCGATGAAGCACCGTTCGCTCAGTGTTGCCCTGCCGGCGTTGGCCCTGGCCCTGGCTTGCACGGCCGCCCCGGCCCAGACCATCAGGGCGGTGACGGAAGCGTCGGCATTCACCTACCCGAAAGGCGGCAAGGTGAGCGGGCCGGCCAGCCAGATCGTGGAGATGGCGCTGCAGCGCGCGGGCCTCACCGACTACAGCATCTCGCTCTACCCCTGGGCGCGTGCCTACGACATGGCGCTGCGCGAGCCGCAGGTGCTGATCTACCTGATCGCCCGCACGCCGGCCCGTGAAGACCAGTTCAAGTGGGCCGGCGAGTTCATGCGCGTCGACTACCACCTGTACAAGCTGCGCAGCCAGAAAGACATCGCGGTGCGCAACCTGCAGGACGCCAAGAACTACACCATCGGCGTGATGCGCGACGACGTGCGCCACGAGTACCTGCAGGCGCAGGGCTTCAACAAGCTGGTGGTGTCGTCGCAGAACATCGACAACTTCAAGAAGCTCGTCAACGGCCAGGTGCAGCTCGTTCCCATGCCCGAGCGCGACGCCACACTGCTGTGCGAGGAGTCGCGTTTCGATTGCGACAAGCTCGAGAAGGTGTACACGCTGGACGCGATGTCGACCGGCGTCTACATGGCCTACAGCAAGTCGACGCCGGACGACATCGTGCAGCGCACTCGCACTGCCTTCGACAAGCTCAAGGCCGAAGGCACGGTGGCGCGGCTGATGAACGCCAAGCGCTGAGCCCAGCGCCCGGCCGTCAGAACACCGTGCCGTCGCTCTCGATCTTGAGCGGCGGGCTGCCGCCCTCGCGCAGGGTCTTGGCGATCTCGCGCCCTGCCGCCCAGGTGCCGCCTTCGAGGATGCAGGCAAGCGGCATTTCCTCGGCCGATTTGCTCAGGCGCTCGCGCACCAGCGGCGCCACTTCGTCGAGCAGCGCCACGGTGAGCGCACGCCATTCGATGATGGCCTCGTCGGCCGCGGTGTAGCTGCGTGACGCGAAGGCCGGGTCTTTCGGCACGATCACGCGCGCGTCGAGCAGCAGGCCGCCATTGCGGTATTCGGGCAGGCCGGTCAGGCCGTCGATGTCGGTCAGCGTGATGCCGGCCCACTCGAAGGGTTCGAGCAGCGAGTAGGTCAGCCACTGGCTCAGCTTGTGGAAGGGCACCCAGCCGGCGGTGAGGCCGGTGCCGCCCGCGAGCGGGTGCTGCCAGCAGTCGCCGAGCGGCACGCCTTGCAGCTGGCTGCCTGTGAGCCAGATGGCGCCGAGGTGGTCGAGCAAGGCCTGCAGCACGCGCGGCGCGGGCAGCCGGTCGAGCTGGCCTTGCTGCGTCAGCGCATCGAACAAGCCACCGGGCCGGCTGTTGGCGCCGAAGACCTCGGGCTGCGCGCGCATCGCACTGCCCAGCCGCTGCAGCAAGGCGACGCGGCCGTCGAGCCCGACCAGCGGGTTGTCGCTGCGCAGCTGGAACACCTGGGCCAGCGTGGCCGCGTCGATCTGCCGCAGCGCCGCCGCATCCACCCGCAGCGGGTCGGCGGCATCGGAAGAAAAACGGCCCTGCATGAAAGCGCGAAAGCTCGCGACGCCCAGGCCTTCGGAGCGGCTGAAGGCTTGCCCGCTCTCCGCCTCGGCATAGCGCCACGACGGGCCGGCACCGGCATCGAGCAACACGCTCACCAACGTGAGGTCGATGCGCGCGCGGGCTTGGGCGGCCGCATCGCGATCGGCGAGGTGCGCATCGAGTTCGGCCTTGCGGTCGACGTCGCCCGCTTCGAAATGCCGCCAACGGCTGTGGTACGGAATGCGCAAGCTCGGGTAGTTCTGCCGCGTGACGTGCTCGACGCGGCGGGCCACTTCGTCGAGCTGGCTGCGATTCAAAGTGAAGTGGCGCGAGCGGCCTTCTTCGACGGCGCGCAGGATGTTGCCGCAGCGTTCGCGGATCGTCGCGGTGGAGCGAAGCAGGGCGACGATCTGGGGCGTTTCGGCCTTCATGCGTTCTCCGTTCGGGTTGCCTCTGAGCCCTGTCCCGGGGAGCCTGTCGAAGCCCATTTCCGCAAGGCACGAGGCCCTTCGACAGGCTCAGGGCGAACGGAACGGATGGCGTGCTCAGGCAAGATCGCGGCCCTTGGTGGCGGCTAGCTTCACGTCATCCGGCACGCTGCCGTCGGTGAAGTAGCCCGCTGCGATCTTCGCTTCGATCTCGACCTTGGCATCGGCCGGCACCAGATCGTCGGGGATCTTCACCCGCTCACCGACCTCGATGCCGCTGCCGGTGATGGCGTCGTACTTGTCGTTGCTCATGCTCACCAGGCGGTGGATTTTCTGGATGCCGAGCCAATGCAGCACGTCGGGCATCAACTCCTGGAAGCGCATGTCCTGCACACCGGCCACGCACTCGGTGCGCAGGAAGTACTTGTCGGCGCTGTCACCGCCCACCTGCCGCTTGCGCGCGTTGTAGACCAGGAACTTGGTGACCTCGCCGAGCGCGCGGCCCTCTTTGCGGCTGTAGGCGATGAGCCCCACGCCGCCGCGCTGCGCGCCCAGCACGCACTCTTCGATTGCATGCGTGAGGTAGGGGCGGCAGGTGCAGATGTCGGAGCCGAAGACGTCGGAGCCGTTGCACTCGTCGTGCACGCGCGCGGTGAGCGTGACGCTCGGGTCAGCCAGGTCGCGCGGGTCGCCGAAGATGTAGAGCGTCTGCCCGCCGATGGGCGGCAGGAAGATGCCGATGTCGCTGCGCGTCACCAGCTCGGGGTACATGCCGCCGGTCTCTTCGAACATCACGCGGCGCAGGTCGGCCTCGCTGACGTTGAAGCGCTTGGCCACGCCTTCGATCCACCACACCGGCTCGATGGCGATCTTGGTGACCATGGCCGACGAGTCCTCGAGCAGGTACTTGCCGTCGGGCTTCAGGCGCTGGAAGGCGATGGCCTGCTTGATCTCGGGCAGGTGCACGTGTGCCTGCGTCACCGCAATGGTGGGCCGGATGTCGTAGCCCTGTGCGAGGTAGTCGGCGAAGACCTCGCCGACCGTGGCGCCCCAGGGGTCGAGCGAAACGATCTTGTGCGGGTCACTCCATTGCGGGTACGGCCCGATCGGCGTGGTCGGCGAGGTGTTGGTCAGGTCGGCGCGGTGGCCTTTCGCCAGGTTGCCCGCCGCCACCGCGAGCGCGCGGTAGATGCCGTAGCTGCCGCTGTGCGTGCCGACCACGTTGCGCTGCGAGCGGTTGGTCGTCGTGCCGACCACCGGGCCGCGCACCTGCGGATCGGCCGCGCCCCAGTTGATCGTGGGCGCCCCGCTCGTGCCTTGCTGGCCGGGGTGGGAGGTGAGGCGAATGTGTTTGGTATTGACCTTGGCTTCGCCTGCCTTGTCACTGCTCATCACGTGGCTCCTTGGGTGACAGCCGATCGCTGCGCGAGCATACGCCGTTGCGTCGCCGCCGATCACTGCGCGAGGCCGAATGCAAACGTCGTGCCGCATGACCCTGCGAAGCTCATAGGTGAGTGCTTGGCCGTGAACACCGCGTCAAGCCATGATCGAGGCCGCTTTCATCCACCGCGCGCCGCGCGCAAGGAGACACCCGCTTGAAGAAACCACTTCCGTTCGTGATCGCCGGGGTTGCCGCACTGGCCTTGGCCGGCGCTGCGGTGTTCCTGCTTCGCCAGAACGTACCGCCCGCGCAACCGGAGCCCGCATCGGCACCGCCCGTGGCACAGCCTGCTGCAGCGGCACCGGCTGCGTCCGAGCCGGCCGTCAAGTACCCGATCGAGGCTGCGGCGGCCGCGTCGTCGGCAGCGCAGGCGCCCGACCTCGATGGCGCACTCGGCGAGTTGTTCGGCCGCAAGGCGGTGCTGTCGCTGTTCCAGCTCGAAGACTTCACGCGGCGCTTCGTCGCGACGGTCGACAACCTCGGCCGCTCGCAAGCTTCGCCCAAGCTGTGGCCGCTCAACCCGACCGCCGGCCGCTTCGTCGCGCAAACGCAGGCAGGTGCCGAGACCATCGGGCCCGACAACGGCTTGCGCTACACGCCCTACGTGGTGCTGCTCGAGAGCGTTGACCTGCCGCAGGCGGTCGCCGTCTACACGCGCTTCTTTCCACAGTTCCAGGATGCTTACCGCGAGCTCGGCTACCCCAACGGCTACTTCAACGATCGCCTGGTCGAGGTGATCGACCAGCTGCTGGCGGCCCCCGTGCCCGGCGAGGTGATCAAGGTTCACCTGCCTCCAAGCAATGGCCTCGCACCGCCGCCGCGGCCCTGGGTGCTTTACGAATTCGACGACCCCGCGTTGCAGGCACTCACGGCCGGCCAGAAGCTCCTCGTGCGGATGGGCTCGGTCAACGAGCGCCGGGTCAAGGCGCGGCTCACCGAGCTGCGCCGGCTGCTCACCGCCAGCAGCGCGCTGCCGAAGTAGTGGCGCTCCGCTTTCAGCCGAGCGCGAAACGGTGCGCCAGGCGGAAGGGTTGCCCCGACGCTGATTCGACGAAGAGGCTCAGCGCATCGCAGCCCAGCGGTTGCGACAAAGCCGCAGCGACGTGTTCGGTGGCCGCCGGCAGCAAGACATCGGCATGGCGGTCGGTCAGCGTGATGTGGAAGCGCCAGTGCTCCAGCACGTAGGGGTAGCCGTGGCGCTGCAGCGCGTCGCGCTCTCCGTCACTCAACACCAGCGCTTGGCGGCGCTGCTGCTCTTCGGCCGAAGGGGGTGCGCGCAAGGCGTCGAGTTCCGTCACGCAGGCATCGGCCAGCCGGCGCAGTGGGTGGTCGGGCTGCAGCGGGTGGACCGGGCGCAACGCGATGAAGTCGCCCAGCGGTTGCACTGACAACGGCGGCATCTCGAAGCGTGGCGTGCGTTTCGCCAAGTCAGAGAGCGCAGTGCGCAGGTTCGCCTCATCGCGGCCGTCGATCAACCGCATCGGCGGCTTCAGCGTGGCGTGGAAACCGTAGCGCCAAGGCTCGTTCACGCCCACGCGCGCCGGTGGCGTGACTGCCGGCACCGACGGGTCGCGCCCCAGCCATTCGCAGCCGGCGTGCCACAACGGGTGATCGGGCGGCGGCGTGTAGTAGATGCCGTAGCGGGCGCTCATGTCGGGTCGGACTCCGCGGTGAGTTGGTTTCGAACGCAGATCTGCTGGCCAGCATGCCACACGGCTTTTGCCGATGGACGAGCCGACCTCGTGCTCGACGAGCCGCAGAATGCGTATACGCAGTCAGTGGTGGCGCCTTGATGGCCCGCACAATAGAACGAAAGACCCACGATGAACGAACTGGTGTTGAGCAATGCGCGGCTGGTGCTGGGCCACGAGGTGCTGCTGGGCAGCGTGGTGATTCGTGGCGGGCTGATTACTGCCGTCGACAGCGGCACCACCGCCGTGCCTGGTGCGCTGGACCTCGAAGGCGACTACCTGCTGCCCGGCCTGGTGGAGGTGCACACCGACAACCTCGAACGCCACGTGACGCCGCGGCCCAAGGTCAACTTCCCGATGCTCGGCGCCGTGCAGGCGCACGACGCCGAGGTGGCCACCGCCGGCATCACCACCGTGCTCGACGCCATCGGCGTGGGCGACCCGTACGGCGACGGCTTTCGCTCGCGCGACCAGAGCGAGCTGCTCGCGGTGCTGGACACGCTCCAGGCCGCCGGCCTGCTGCGCGCCGACCACCTGATCCACGTGCGCTGCGAGTTGCCCGCGGCGAATGCGCAGGCGCTGTTCGCGCCCTTCGCGCACCACCGCCGGCTGCGGCTCATCTCGCTGATGGACCACACCCCCGGCCAGCGCCAGTGGACCGACGTCGAGCAAGCACGCATCTACTACACCGGCAAGAAGGGCTGGAGCGACAGCCAGTTCGACGATGAAGTGCGCATCGCACCGCAGCGCCAGGCGCAGCACGCGCAGCCCAATCGCGCGTGGTTCACGAGCTTCGCGCGCACCCACGCGGTGGCGCTGGCCACGCACGACGACACCACCGTTGAGCATGTGGACGAAGCGCATGCGCTGGGTGCCGGCATGAGCGAATTCCCGACCACGCTGGCAGCGGCGCGCCGCGCCAAGGCGCTGGGGCTGAGCACGGTGGCCGGCGCGCCGAACGTGATCCGCGGCGGCTCGCACTCGGGCAACGTCTCGGCGCTGGAGCTGGCGCGCGAAGGCGTGCTGGACGCGCTCTCGTCCGACTACGTGCCCGGCAGCCTGCTGCAATCTGCCTGGCGGCTGGTGCGCGATGGCGGCTTCTCGCTGCCCGAAGCGGTGGCGGTGGTCAGCCGCAACGCGGCGCGGGCAGTGGGCCTGGCAGACCGTGGAGAGATTGCCGCAGGGCTGCGCGGCGATGTGATCCGGGTGAAGGTGCTGGGGGATCATCCAAACGCGCACGCAAGGGCGCACCCAAGCGCGCACCCCACGGAGCACCCAGTGGTGCGCGAGGCCTGGGTGGGCGGGCGCCGGGTGGCGTGACCACGCCTTGGCTACGACATCACCACCAGCACTTCGGCATCGCCCGGCCCCGTCGACAGATAGATGTGCCCGATGCCGCTGTCGAAGTACGCGGTCTCCAGGCGCTTGAGCTCCACCCGCTCGCCCGTCTCGAAGCAGATGCGCACGCGGCCCTTCAGCACGATGACGAACTCCTGGCCTGGGTGGCGCACGTAGTCGGCGAACTCGTCGGTCCGGCGGGCGACGATCCGGCCGTGCAGCGGCGTCATGCGCTTGCCCGCAAAGCGTGTGGCCAGCATGCGGTAGTCGTAGTTGTCACTGTCGTAGCGCGGCGATTCCTCGATCGTCGAGCGGACCACTCGCGGCGCAGCAGCCGAGGCGATCGCAGCACGCGGATCGAACAGCTCGCCGATGTCGGCCCCCAGCGCGCGTGCCGTTGCCGCCAGCTTCTCGTAGCCGACCGAGATCTGCCCCAACTCGATCTTCGACAAGGTGCTCAAGGCCACGCCCGAGTGCTCGGACAGGGCCTTGAGCGTCAGCTGCTTCTGCTTGCGCAGGAGCCGCAGGCGCTCCCCGAGGCGTTGGCGGTCGGGGGCCGCGTCGGGTCGCGCACCAAGGGGTTTCACGGGCATGGGCACAATTCTCGCATGCGAGAATTCTCATATGAGGGAATTTGACGTCGCCATCGTCGGCGCCGGCATTGCCGGTGCATCGCTCGCCTTCCGGCTGGCCGGGCAGCGCAGCGTGGTGCTGCTGGAAGCGGAAGCGCAGCCCGGCTACCACACCACCGGCCGCTCGGCCGCCATGTTCATGGAGAGCTACGGTGCACCGGGCGTGCGGGCCCTGACGCGCGCCAGCCGTGCGTTCTACGAAGCACCGCCGGACGGCTTCACCGAGGGCGCGCTGCTGGCGCCGCGCGGCGCGCTCTACGTCGCCACGCATGAGCACGCGAGCCTGCTGCCGCAGATGCAGCGCTCGCTCGCCGAGAGCGGCGGCCGGGTCGAGCGGCTGGATGCCGAGGCCGCGCTCGCCCTGGTGCCTTGCCTGCGGCTCGACGTGATTCATGGTGCGCTGCTGGAGCGCGACGCACAGGACATCGACGTCCATGCACTCCACCAGGGCTTCTTGCGGGGCATGCGCCGCAGCGGCGGCACATTGCAAACGCAGGCGCGGGTGGCCAGCGCCCACCGCGACGCCGAAGGCTGGGAACTGCGCCTGGACAACGGCGAGGCCCTGCGTGCGCAAGTGGTGGTGAATGCCGCCGGGGCCTGGGCCGACACGCTGGCCGCGGCCTGCGGTGCGCGGCCCATTGGTGTGGAACCGCGCCGCCGCAGCGCGTTCACCTTCCCGGTGCCGCAGGGCATGCAGGTCGCCGATTGGCCGGCGGTCGCGGGTATCGACGAGAGCTGGTACTTCAAGCCCGATGCCGGCCGGCTGCTGGGGTCACCGGCGAATGCCGACCCGACCTTCGCGCACGACGTCATGCCCGAGGAGCTGGACATCGCCATCGGCATCCACCACATCGAGTCGGTGAGCACGCTGCAGATCCGCCGCCCCGCCAGCACCTGGGCCGGGCTGCGCAGCTTCGCGCCCGACGGCGAACTGGTGATCGGCTGGGACGACGCCTGCCCCGCATTCTTCTGGCTCGCGGCGCAAGGCGGCTACGGCATCCAGACTGCTGCCGGTGCCTCTGCCCTGGCAGCGGCTCTCCTGCTGGGCCAGCCGCTGCCCGAGGCGCTGCTGCGCCATGGCGTGGACCCCGCCACCACCGATCCGCGTCGCCTGCGCTGAGCGCGCGCCCCCGCGCTCCTTCACCCCGAGAGGACCCGACCATGAAACAAGCCTTCGCCGCCGCGTGGCTGGCCACAGCATCGCTGATCGCCGCCGCTGCGCCCTCCTATCCCGACAAGCCGGTGACGCTGGTCGTGCCCTTTCCGCCCGGGGGCGCCACCGACACGCTGGGCCGCATCCTCGCGCGCGGCCTCGGCGAGCGGCTGGGCCAATCGGTCGTCATCGACAACCGGGCCGGTGCCGGCACCGTGATCGGTGCCACGGCGGTGGCGCGGGCCCCGGCCGATGGCTACACGCTGCTGATCAGCTCCAACACCACCTTCACGGTGAACCCGGCGCTGCGCGAACGGCTGTCCTATGACCCGCAGCAAAATTTCGAGGGGATCGGCGTGGTCGGCACGGCGCCGCTGGTGATCCTGGCCAACAAGTCGCTGCCGGTGCAGAACGTGAAGGAACTGGTGGCCCTGGCGCGCAGCAAGCCAGGCCAGATCTCCTACGGTTCGTTCGGGAATGGCACGACCTCGCACCTGGCCGGTGAAATGCTCAAGCTGATCACCGGCATCGACCTGCTGCACGTGCCCTACAAAGGCAGTGCACCGGCCATGACCGACCTGATCGGCGGGCAGGTCCAGCTGACCATCGACACCAACGTCGCGGCCTTGCCGATGCTGCAGGCCGGCAAGGTCAAGGCCCTGGCTGTCACCACGCCGAAGCGCTCGCCATCGATGCCGGATGTGCCCACCGTGGCCGAGGCCGGCTATCCTGACTACGAGATGGTGCCGTGGATCGCGATCGTGGCCCCGCGCGGGCTGCCGGCACCGGTGAGCGAAGCGCTGACCAAGGCACTGGCCGACACCGTGGCCGACGCCGGCATCCGCGCAGAGCTGAAAAAGACCGGGCTCGATGTCGCCTACGAGCCCGCCAGCGCTTATGGCCGGCGCGTGGCCAAGGAGCTGCCCTTGTTGCGAGCCTACGTGCACAAGGCCAACATTCAACCGGAGTGAGCATGCATCCCGACACCGAACTGCCCGAACGCTCCGCCGTCGAACTGAGGCGCCTGATCGGCTGCCGCGAGGTCTCGCCGGTCGAGTTGATGCAGGCCTGCATCGCCCGCATCGAGCGCTTCAACCCGGCCATCAACGCCATCGCCGCCACCGACTTCGAGCGCGCGCTGGCGCAGGCCCGCGAGGCCGAGGCGCAGGTGATGAAAGGTGCGCCGCTGGGGCCGCTGCACGGCCTGCCCTTGGGCGTGAAGGACCTGCAAGACACCGCCGGCCTGCTCACCACCCATGGCAACGTCGCCCTGCGCGGCAACGTGCCGTCGGCCGACAACACGCTGGTCGCCCGCCTGCGCGCGGCCGGCGCCATCGTCACGGCCAAGACCAACGTGCCCGACATGGGCGCCGGCGCCAACACGCGCAACCCGGTGTGGGGCGCCACCGGCAACCCGTTCGACCCCCGGCTCAACGCGGGCGGCTCATCGGGCGGTTCGGCCGCGGCCCTGGCCACCGACCTGCTGCCGATCTGCACCGGCTCCGACACCGGCGGCTCGCTGCGCATCCCGGCGGCGCTGTGCGGCGTGGTCGGCTTGCGGCCCTCGCCGGGTCTGATCGCCAACACGGCGCGGCCGCTCGGCTGGTCTGTGCTGTCGGTGCTCGGGCCGATGGGCCGCAACGTGGCCGACACCGCGCTGCAACTGTCGGCCAGCGTCGGCTTCGATGCGCATGACCCGCTGTCGATCCCGGCCTCTTCCGATGCGCTGTGGCCGTTGCCGCCGGTCGATCTGTCGACGCTGCGCATCGGCTACACCGAAGACTTCGGCGCGTGCATCGTCGACCCGGAGATCCGGCGTGCGTTCCGCAGCCGCATCGAGGCGATCCGCCCCTGGGTGGCCCGCTGCGAGCCGATCACCTGGCAACTGGGCGACGCCGACCGGGCTTTCGACATCCTGCGCGCTGAAAGCTTTGTCGCTGCCTTCGCCGACACCTACCGCCTGGCGCCCGAGACGCTGGGCCCCAACGTGCGTGCCAATGTCGAGATGGCGTCGGCCATCACACTCGCCGACCGCGCCTGGGCCCACCTGGAACAGACCCGCATCGCACGCCGCTTTGCCACGGCCTTCGAGCAGTTCGACCTGGTGCTCGCGCCGACCACGCCGCTGACGCCCTTCCCGTGGACCGAGCTGTATGCCGGCCGCATCGATGGCCAGGCCATGCGCAACTACTACCAGTGGCTGGGCCTCACCTACGTGGTGACGTTAGCCACGAACCCTGCCTTGTCCTTGCCCTGCGGCCGCGACGAGCATGGCATGCCCTTCGGCCTGCAGGTGGTGGGGCGGCTGCGGGGCGATGCCGCGCTGCTGGGGGCGGCCGCGGCGCTCGAGCAAGCCTTCGACGGCGACGATGCGTTGCGCCGGCCACGGCCCGAGTTCGGCGCGCTGCAAGCGGCGCAGCCGGCGCTGAAATCCATCGTCACGCACCCGCCCTCGCAGGGTGTTTTCAGCACCACCGCACCGGGCGCGACCGCCGTGTAGCAGTTCACCCGTTGCTCTGTGGTTCGTGCGCACGGCCCGACCGCAGAGCATGCGAAGAGATTGCCGATTCCAGCGTAGGCGGCCACAGCCGTTGTTCGGGCGCGAGCATCAAATCGACGAGTTGGCGTCACCACGCCACACAACGCATCAGCTTCACGAATGAGTTGATGCGACCGGCCTCCCGCGGCGCCACACTTCCTGCCCTTCCACCCAAGCGGCATGCCGCCAAGCCGCCGCTCGTGTGTGCCGGCGGCCGGCCACCAGCTGCCGTCCGCCAACAACCGCTTTGGAGTAGGCTTTAGTACTCGCTAGGACACACAAAAGAAGGGGAGTTGAACATGACCGCACACCTCACACAGAATGAGTCTTCCTTTGAGTTTGAGGAGCGAGGGGTAGAACTCGCGCGCGCACTTCATGACCCATCTGGAGTCCAAGGTGCGTTGGTGATAAACGGGCGAGAACGTGACGGCGTATTTGTCTCCCACGACGACATTAACGCCTACGAGTTCACGCTCATGCGCACCAAGGATAAAGCGGAGAAGGACGCCGGCAAGTTGGTGGAGCTCCTCGACCACCTCACCAAAGGTCCTGAAAATTCGTTCAAGACCGCGACCGGATGGTTCGTTACCCGGGAAGAGCCGACAGCCGATCAGCGCACAGCAGTCACCACCATCGCGAGGAAGGCTGGCCGCCAGATCCATGCGATCAGCATCGCTCAGATGTACAAGCGCATCTGCAACTCCGAGATGTATATCCAGGGTCGCGATAAGGCACCCTTTGGAAGTACCGCTTTTACACCGGAGACATCCGGCAAGCCAATTCGCGTCCCTGTTCAGTTAGTGGGCTCAAGCGGCGACGTTTCATCGACTGAAGATGTCGCAAGAGCGCTAGCGGACGGCCGCCGAACCTTGATTGTCGGGGACTACGGGGCGGGCAAGAGTCACGCCTTGCGCGACATCTATTCATTCCTTCGCAAGGAACACTTTCGGCACGGTCATCTAAACCCTTTTCCAATTCACATCAATCTCCGGGACTGCGTCGGACTGAGGACACCTGCAGAGATTCTCCGCCGCCATGCAGAGGAGATTGGCTTCGACCACGCCAACGGCTTGATCTCCGCGTGGCGTGCTGGCCTGTGTGTACTGCTACTGGATGGCTTCGACGAGGTGCTGCCGAGTAGATGGCTTGGCAGCGTCACAGACCTGAAGCGCGTTCGATGGGAGGCTCTCGCGCCAGTACGCCGCCTTGTCGATGAAACCCCGGCTAGCGCCGGTGTGGTGGTAGCCGGCCGCTCCCACTATTTCTCAGGACAGGTTGAAATGACCGAGGCACTCGGCTTCAAGCCCCTCGAAATTCTGTCCATGCTCGACTTCGACGAGGAACAGCTCGCCGACTTTCTGCGGCAGTCCGGTGCGACTTGGACGCTACCGGACTGGGTGCCCACACGCCCCCTACTTCTCGGCTACCTCGTCACTCTGGGCAAGGACACCTCCGGAGCAATTGCGTCGTACGTGAGTCGTGCAGAAGGATGGCGCGCATTCCTTGATGCCATCTGCACACGTGAAGCGAAGATGTTCAGTGCGGTACGCCCAGAGATCATTGGCCAGATTCTCTCGCGTGTCGCTACGATCGCCCGAGGCGGCACATCGGCGATTGGACCAATCTCGACAGACCAACTTAGCGCGGCCTTTGTTTCAGTCAATGGTTTTCAACCCGACGAAGAAGGTATTCAACTTCTTCTTCGACTTCCAGGTCTTACAGGGTCGATTGGTCCTGCCGGCGAGGAGATGCGCTCATTCGCAGATGAAGACTTGGCGGAAACTGCCTACGGGCTCGATCTGGCGGCCTTCATCATCAACCCCTACGACGAAACAAACCCGCTAGCCAGTCCAGCATCATGGGTAAATGCGTCTTCCGGACTTGGTGCCGAGGTTGCCGCAGGTCGTCTCCAAGCTGACGCCCAACCATCTGGAGTGGTATCAGCAGCCATCACAAAGCGGCAGAAAGCTGGGAAATTTGACGCCGTGCTCGCAGACCTTCTCACCGTAGTCGCAGCCATGCCTATCGATGGTCTGAAGGTTCAAGGGAGCTTCCTCATTGCAGGCGTCGCTTTCGAAGAACTCCAGATTGCCGAGCACCCGGTCTATGGCGGTACGACCTTCCAGGACTGCCTCATCGAGCGTCTCGACATGAGCGGAATCGACGAAGATTCATCAGCCCCACATTTCAAAGGCTGCATCGTTTCACACTTGGAAGGACTCGTCAGTATTCCAGAGTGGCTCAAGCCCAACTTCGAAAACACCGAGATCGAGCGCTTCAGCACTGTGGCACAGACCACATCCGGAATCATGCAACTCAAGATCGACCGAGAGTCGCGGGTTGCACTGACCGTGCTAAAGAAGGTCTTCAGTCAACGTGGCTCTGCTCGAAAGGAGGGGGCACTCAGTCGCGGGCTTTCACCCACCGACCGAGGGATCGTGCCGGCTGTACTCGCAGAACTTGCATCGAAAGGGTGGATCCGCAAGGAGGATTCCGGTAGCAACGTCCTCTACGTAGGATCCAAAGATCGACGCAAGGAGGCCCTACGCGCACTGGAAGCGCCGACCGAGTTCCGACTTTGATAGGCAGAGCTGGCGCCGAATCGAGTTCGGATGCAGTCTCGAACTTCAAGCGCCAATCGACTCCAGCAAGGATCAAATTCGATCCCTTTGGACACGACAGCGTACATGGTGTGCACGAGCTTATGCATGGGAGTCAGGACAGCCAATTTCTTGGGCTGGCCCGCGGCTGTATGGAGATCGCAGGTTCGGGGTCGATCTTGCCCCCACAAATCCCCGCAGCTGGCCGTAGGCGGTGCATGACGAAGGCGATTCTGGATTCGCGATTCCTACCCCGGGCACAGCGAATTGCAGTCACGCACCGGGGCGCCACTTCTGCTCGCGTCGAGCATCGGTGCAATGAAGGCTACAGCGTTCGGATGGCGCCAGCATCGCCCGGCGTGTAAGACTGCTTCAGGGCAGTCAAAACAGCTACTGAAGGACTGCTCTGGGTCGTTATGCACAGGACCCAGTTATGTGCAGTTGGCCCTGCAACGAGGCGACACCGCCCTCGCAAGAGGGACGGCGGTCGCGCCGTTGAACTGCGCATAGTCACAGGGTCTTGAGGAACTCCAACAACG
>Ga0307508_10000100_pt1 | contig 102032 bp, 80 predicted proteins | sample 9_EM_MG_FD_203089 | JGI IMG/M metagenome (GOLD analysis project Ga0307508, IMG submission 203089) | Populus trichocarpa ectomycorrhiza microbial communities from riparian zone in the Pacific Northwest, United States - 9_EM | ecosystem: Host-associated > Plants > Roots > Unclassified | place... | reverse complement strand
CGCGATTCGCGCGCGTTGCCACGTTCGGATCGCGGCATAACGCCGCTCCTACAGCAAGAAGTGGTGACGGACGCCTGCACCGCGTGGCCCGACCTCGCTGTCAGGCGCTCAGCTCAACCGCTGAACGGCCAGATCTTGAAAAACTGCAGAAAGAAAACGGCAGCGACGATGTAGCCGACGACGGTAAGGGATTTGGGTTTGCCGAGGCCGAGAGCGAGCACCGCGGCGGAAATCAGTCCCAAACCAATGCCCTCGGCGATGCTGAACGTGAGCGGAATCGCAAAAATGGTGAGCACCGCCGGCGCCGCAATTTTGAAATCACTCATGGGGATTTCGATGACCGATTGCATCATGAAAATGCCGACGACGACCAGGGCCGGCGCGGTGGCGGCCGCAGGCACAATTAAAATCAAAGGCGTGAACAGCAGCGCGAGCAGGAAAAAAACCGCCGTGGTGATGGAAGTGAGACCGGTGCGCCCGCCCGCTTCCACGCCAGAGGCGGATTCGATGTAACTAACCACGGTGGATGTTCCGAATAACGCACTCGCAATCGTCGCAATCGAGTCTGCAAGAAGCGCCCGTCCCGCACGCGGCAGGGTGCCGTCTGCTGCAAGGAGCCCGGCGCGTTTGGTAACACCGATCAAGGTCCCGATATTATCGAACATATCGACCAGGAGCAGAGTAAGAATCAGCGGCAGGGCGGTCGAAAATGACGTCCAACTTGTGAGAAAGTTGAACGTGAGTTTCAGGAAAATCGGAGCGGGCGATGCAGGGAAGGCCATCAGGCTCGATGGGAATTGCGTCACTTTTCCGGCTGGTCCCGCGGAGACGAAGAGGCCGAGCACAGTGACGATCGCGATGCTCAGCACAATCGCGCCGGGCACCCCGCGGGCGACAAGGATGATTGTGAGCAGCACGCCGACAAGACAGAGGGCAACTGGCCCCGAGGAGAAATCGCCGGCGCTGACGAAGGTCGCGGGATTCGAGACGATCACGCCGCCATTTTTCAAGCCGATGAATGCGATGAAAAGTCCGATGCCGCAGGTAACCGCGATTTTCAGGGAATGAGGAATTGCCGCGATGATTTTTTCCCGGACGCCGGAAATCGAAAGCGCGAGAAATATGATGCCGTTGATGAACACCATGCCCAGCGCCTCGGACCAGGGCAGTCCTTTACCGAGACAAATCGTAAACGTGAAAAAAGCATTGATCCCCATGCCTGGCGCCATGGCGATCGGATAGTTGGTCAGAAGCGCCATCAACGTCGTCGCAAGCGCAGCGGTGATTGCGGTAACCGTGACGAGCGCCCCTTTGTCCATGCCAGTGTTCGCGAGGATTTGAGGATTCACCGCGAGGATGTAAGCCATCGCGGCGAAGGTCGTGAGGCCGGCTTGGATTTCGCGACCGACGGTGGTGCCGTGTTGGTCGAGTTTGAAGAGACGGTTCAGCATAAAACGGGTTCTCGGCTTGCGGGGTGGGGGTGGAGCAGACGTACTGAAAGCAGATTCATTTTAGATGTACAATTTCGCATTCAGCCCAGGCGCAAAAAGCGCAGAAGGTAAAAAAACAGCGTTTGAATTATGCGAGTGATCGACGCCCATGTGCATCTTTATCCGCCGGAAGCAGGGCGCGAGCCAATTGCCTGGGCCGGGGCGAAAGGCGAGAGTCACTGGGCGAAATTGTGTACGCGCCGCCGTAAAAACGGTTCCTGGGTTCAGGGATTTCCCAGCGTGGACGAGCTTTTGCGGGAGATGGACGCCTCCGGTGTATCCAAAGCGGTCCTGCTCGGCTGGTATTGGGAAAAACACGCGACCTGTGTCGAACAAAATGCATTTTATGCCGATTGCGTGCGTATGCATCCGGATCGGCTCGCCGCGTTCGCGACCGTCCACGTTGGAGCGGGTGAAGCGGCGCTGGACGAGGTGCGCAAAGCTAAGGACGCCGGTCTGATCGGGCTGGGGGAGCTATCGCCACATTCCCAAGGCGTGTCACTGCACGATCCCTGGTGGCTCAAGTTGATGGCGCTGGCGGGCGAACTGAAACTCCCGGTCAATTTGCATGTGACCGACCCGAATTCGGCGCTCTATCCCGGGCGGGTGGAAACGCCTCTGGCCGATTTCATCGGGCTCGCGCGCGAATTTCCCTTTACGAAATTCATCCTCGCGCATTGGGGCGGAGGACTGGCGTTTGATTCGGAATGTCGCGCACTCCTCAACGTGTACTACGACACCGCCGCGTCGCCTCTGCTTTATCCGCCGGATATTTGGTCGCGGGGAATTGCCGGAGTTGGCCAGGAGCGAATCCTCTTTGGTTCGGATTATCCGTTGGTGCTTTATCCGAGAACCGAGCCCACGCACGGCTTCGCAGGGATCTTGGATGAAGTCGCGGCTGCCGGGCTGACGGAAGGGCAAAAAAGTTCGCTGCTCAATGAAAACGTGAAGCGGTTGTTGGGAGTTTAGCTGATTTCTTCTTTTTTCGTGTTCTTCGGATCAGAAAGTGGCCCTGCGCGGGAGCGCAGGGTCCCGCGCCTCCCGGCGCGGGCTACATTCCAGCAAATCTCCCACGCAACACGCGCGCGGCGTTGCGGCCCATTTCCGTGGTGTGAATTTGATGTGATTTTAGATCTCGTTTTCGCAGCGAAAAGTGATCCGGGTTCGCGCGTTCCATTTCGCGGAAAATTGCACGAGATTTTAACAACGTTGTTCTTTCTAAATCACTCTCTCGTGACGATAAAAAGGAAGAGTTTTGCACGATGCGTATCTTTTCCAGTTCAACCTTTTTTTGGTCCCGTTTGGGATTGGTTTTTGGAACGGGACTTTGGGTTGGAATCGCCTCTTCGCCGGTTGCTGCGAAGGACGCGATTACGATTTCAGGGTCCAGTCAACCTGGCTACACGCTCAATGCGTCCGAGCAGTCATTCGTGGCCGAGCTGGAGCAACGGGCTTTTTTGTATTTCGACGAGCAGACAGATGCGGTGACCGGGCTGACCCGTGATCGCGCACCCGCGGACGGCAGCGCCGCCAAGGCGCCAGCCAGCATTGCGGCGACCGGATTTGCCCTGACCGCGTGGTGCATCGCCGATCAACACGGCTGGCTGCCCGCGGGAGAAGCGCGGCACAGGGTTTTGAAAACGCTGGAATTTGTCGCCACGCAGGCACCCCACGAGCATGGCTGGCTTTATCATTTCATGGATGCGCGCGATGGTCATCGCGTATGGAAATGCGAAGCGTCGACCATCGACACTGCGCTGTTCTTGCAGGGCGCACTGGGTGCGCGGGAATATTTTAACGATCGTGAGGTGAACGAACTCGTGAACGCGATCTATGCGCGGATCGACTGGCGCTGGGCGCTCAATGGCGGCACGACTCTCTCGCACGGCTGGCGTCCGGAAACCGGATTTATTGCGAATCGGTGGGACAGCTACGCGGAAATGCTCGGACTTTATCTGCTTGGGATCGGCGCGCCCGGTGAGGCGTTACCGGCGTCGACCTGGCAGGCGTGGAAACGCGGTCCGGTGGTCAATTACGCCGGACGGACTTTCATTCAATGCGCTCCGCTTTTCACCCATCAATACACGCAGGCGTGGTTTGATTTTCGCGGATTGCGCGACGGGGATTTCGATTATTGGCAGAACTCGGTCGACGCCACGCTTGCTCAGCGGGAGTGGTGCGCAAGCCGGGCCATGGATTTCCCGGGCTGGTCCCGCGAACTCTGGGGCGTGACGGCCTGCGATACTTCACGCGGCTACAAGGCCCAAGGCGGACCCTTTGGTTCAGCGGACAAGGTCGACGGCACACTCGCTCCGTGCGCTCCGGGCGGATCGTTGCCTTTTGCCCCTCAGGAATGCCTGGCGGCGTTGCAGGAAATGCGGACTCTCGGTGGCGTTCAGGTCTGGGGTCGCTACGGATTTGCCGATGCGTTCAATCCCCAAACCGGTTGGGTTTCATCCGATGTAATCGGGATCGATGTGGGCATCACGCTGATCATGGCTGAAAATTTGCGCAGTGGTTTTGTTTGGGAGCACTTCATGCAAGCCCCGGAGGTGCGCCGTGCGATCAGATTAGCCGGATTCGCGCCCGCAACTCAGCCGACTCTGGCGGGTGGTTCGCTCGTGGCGTTCCTGCCGTAAGCCGTCGTCGCGGATGTAGGGCTGTCGCTCGTCGACACGCCGTCGGTGATTGCGGCATGGCCACAAGGGCCAGCCCTACAAATTTGAGGATCAGATCCGGAAGGGGTAACCACTAAGCCACTCTAATGACTCACGAGTTTGAGACCGAATGGTGGTCGCTGGTTTCCACACCGGCGATATGGGACCTCCGAGCGCGCCGAAGCGTCGGTATGGAAACCGACGCCCACCCGATTGCATCGTTGGCTTAGTGGTTAAAAATTCCGTCGTTTGAATCGCAGGGAGTAAGGGCGGTCCCATACTCAAAGTTTCTTTGGCTGGTCATCGCCGGCGGAATTCTCCGTGATGTCGCGATGCGCAAATTTACCCCGTGGGCTGCTTCGTGGATTGCGATGATTGCGCTGCCGCTGATGGCGGTGGCGGATGATTTTCCGGCGTGGGCTTATCCGGTGAATCCGCCTGCCAATGGAGCTCCATCCACGGACGATGGCCTGTCCCGGCACGTTCCGGACAGTACCGCGGCGTTTACACGCAAAGAAATTTCCGCGATCACGGTGCAGGTGCCCGATTGGCATCCGGAAGAACATGCACCGATGCCGCCGATTGTGGCCAATGGCCGTGCACCGGCAGTCTTGGCTTGCGGCTATTGCCATCTGCCCACCGGCGCCGGCCGGCCGGAAAACACAAGCATTTCGGGACTGTCCGCGAATTATATCAGGCAACAAATGCACGCCTTTAAGAACGGTGATCGCCCGGGCTCCGAACCCAAGCGCGCTCCCCAGACCAATATGATTGCGCTGGCGCGAGGCATCACCGACGCGGAGATCGAATCGTCGGCGTTGTATTTTGCCGCGCTGAAACCCGCATCATTCGTCAAAGTGATCGAGGCGTCGACCGTCCCGAAGACCATCGTGGCTGGTTGGACGCTCACCTTTGCGCCGGAAGGGGGAACCGAACCGCTAAATCATCGCATCATCGAGATGCCGGAGGAATTTCAGCGGTTTGAGAACCGCGATTCACGGACGCCTTACGTGGCTTATGTGCCAATCGGGAGCATCAAAAAGGGCGGAGAACTGGTGTCGTCGGGTTTTGGCGACAAAGCGCTGCAATGCGCGACCTGCCACGGCCCCGACCTTCGCGGGTTGGCGGATGTCCCACGACTGATGGGGCGCTCGCCCAGTTACTTGTTTCGCCAGTTATATGACCTAAAAAATGGCACCCGGAAAGGCGGGGCGGCCGAACTGATGAAGCCCATCGTCGCCAAACTCGACTCTGACGATATGATCGCGATTGCCGCTTACCTGGCGAGTTGCCCGCCGTAGTTTTACCGGGGTCCGCGTAGACGGACCGCATCGGGATTAACCTGGATTCCGCAGATGAACGGGCCACAAAAGGCACAAGAAGCGCAAAAACAGAAATTTAGATCCCAGCATGCTACTGCGTGGTGTTCACTTCGCGGGTGAACTGCCCGCCGATTTCAATTCTTCATTTCCTCCTCTGCGCGCTCTGCGCCCCCTCCGCGTTTCAACCGCGTTTTTTAGAATTTAAAATGATAGCCGCTGTCGAAGGGCCAACGACAGCGGCTAGAAGCACGCTTTTGCCGGAATCGTTCCGGCAGATAATGCAGCTCGGGCCGTACGACATTTGGGCGGTCGATTTCCGCCATTGGCTAAAAGAATATTTCCGGGACCGTCCGTTCTTGGGTGTAGGAGCGGGTTTATGCCGCGATGACGCGCTTGGCGCGTCCCGATCGCGGCATAAAGCCGCTCCTACATTCCGGGCCTCGGACTCGAAATCACGACGAATGCGGCTTATCCCACAGCGGTTTGCCGGATTCCGCGGGTTGAGCCTTCGGCGCGGATTTCGTGGGCAACTTGGGCGCACGAGCGTCTTTCTTTTGCAGCGCGGCGTTTATCGCAGCGTTGTCGGAAATCGCAGGTGAAATGTGATGTTCCACCATGCTTTCGGCTGCGGTCTCCGATCTCATTTGGTCAGCGAGTCTAACCGCACCTTTTGATTCGGAGGTTGTGCGGGGGGATTCATACTGGGCCGAATCATTTTCGGTGGAATCCTCCGGATTTTCCGTCAGCTGGCGTTCAGCTTCGAGCCAGATTTCCGTGTCCCGTCCTTCCGGGCTGCCATATCGTTGCCAGATTTCCTGGGCGCGCTGGGCAATATCGTCATGCGTAGGCGAATGAGTTTTCATAAGGCTATGGGGTTCCTGTACCCGGACAGAAATATGCCGGGATTCCCGTTAATGGACCGAGATGGCACAGGTCAGTTCCTGTCTTAGGAGTGTCTGGGCAGAGAACAGAAGGTTGAGAGTTGAGAGCTGAGGGTTGAGCGTCGAACGTTAGAGCCAGACCAACGTTCAACTGCTCGCGCCACGTTCAGTTACCTTTGGTCGCTTTCCGCGCTCTCAACACTCAACTCCTGCCTCTCAACTGAATGGTTTCCGCTTAGGGTTTTGGCGTCGCGGCGACTGGGGTTAAACCTCGTTTGATCTTCGACACTTCGCTGCTAACCTAAGCGTCAGTCTTTGTTCTACCTCACAAAAGATGAACCCGACCATTGATCTGAATCCCCAACGCAAGCAGATGGCCGACGAGTCGATGGTGCGTAATCTGGACGCGCAAGCCCGCGCGATCTGGCCGCAGGAAAAACAGCTCATTCGTCGCTACGAACTGCCTCAATCCCCGCGCATCCTGGACGCCGGTTGCGGCACGGGCGAAGGCGCAAGACGGTTTGCGGAATATTATCCCGGCGCAAAGGTGCTCGGGGTGGACGTCATCGATGCGCATCTCGATTTGGCGAGAGAGCGTTCAACGGCGTTTGCGCCTCGTTTGTCGTTCGAACACCGCAGTATTTTTGGTTTGGAGCTGCCTGAGGGGCTGTTCGACCTCGTGGTGTGTCGTCACGTGCTGCAATCCATCCCGCAGCCGGAGAAGGTGCTCGCGGAGCTGGCGCGCGTCACCCGGCCCGGAGGATATTTGCATGTGATTCCCGAGGATTACGGCATGTTGCACTTTGAGCGGGATCATCTCGATCTCGATCGATTCTGGAACGTGGCACCGAGGGAATTCGGGGCATCGACACGAACGGATTTCCAGATCGGACGTAACGTTTGGGGCCATCTGTCCGCGCTTGGGCTGGAGGCGATCACCGTCGACTACGTAATTGTTGATCCGGTTCGTGTATCGCGGGACATCGTTGCAACAATTATCGAGGCATGGCGCGATGGATTTTCGGCCGCGATCGGGCAGTCAACCTCCTATTCAGAATCGCAAGCGCGTGACCATTTCGACGCGATGATCGCGCAAATCCGCGATCCGCGACGTTATTTTGTCTGGATGGTCCCGGTCGTCAGCGCCCGGGTACCGAAAGTCAAACGCAATTGATTTAGCGAATACGAAGGAGGCCCGAATGCTTGCTAATCAGAAAATTCCCTTGGAAATCGAAAATCAGGGACTGGTAGCCGGAGTCGTTGCATCGGTCGGCCGGTTGGAAACGGGAGACGATGTGGTGGAGGTCCATTGCTTCCCTTGAACGATAAAGTCTTTGGGATCCGTCGGTCCCATGGCCGGGCCGTAGCATCCGCTGGAGAGAAGGGCCAAGGTCCCGGCAGATGCAGCCAGGAGTGTGCGTGCAATGATGCGGACGCGTTGAGGATGATTGGATAAGGCAAGGACGGCGTTCATGACGATGTGGATTGAGACAAGCGTCGATCGTAGAGGTTCAGAAGGGAAGTGCAAGAACGCGGCGAGGCTTATCAAACGGAATGGGATGGGTTTATTGCAAATTGATGGCCTCGGGGTGCCGGCCATTGTCCCGGAAATGGAGCCGGGCTCATTGGTAGCCCGCGCCGGGAGGCGCGGGACCCTGCGCTCCGATCCGTCTGGCGCGGCGGGGCCGCAACCGTAATTCCCGCGGCTACCGGGCGAAAAACTTAAGGAAAATTTTCCTGAATTTTTGCGCAATCCTCCGCGTTTCGTCTTTCGTTTTGCCGTCCGGACACGATGTTTTTGTAACACCCGTTCACCTCTCAATTTCGTTGAATGTCCACTCCCGGAATTTCCCAAAATTTTTCGACACCTGAATCATTGGTTGCTGTTCTCGGACCGCTTCCGCCCACCGCTCAGGTATTGGCTCGCTTGCAAGTCATGCTCGCCGATCCCAATTCCGATTTGACCGATGTATCGAAACTTCTCCGGTTGGATGCGGCGATGACGACCCGCGTCATCAAGATCAGCAACAGCACCTGGTTTAGTCGGGGTTCGCCATGCCATACCATTGAGGAAGCGGTGAACCGCATTGGTTTTAGGGAGGTTTTCCAGGTCGTCTCGATCGCGGCGTCCAGTGCACTCGTGGCGCAACCGCTCGCAGCCTACGGCCGTGGCGCAATTGCGGCGTGGCGCGAATCGGTCGCGTGTGCTTTCGCGGGCGAGTTGATTGCGGAGTGTCTGTCCGAAGATACGTCGGCCGCGTTTATGAACGGCCTGCTGCATGGCGTGGGCAGGCAGGCGTTCAATCGGTACGCCACTGCCGCGGGAAAGACTGTCGCCGATGCCGGGTTCCCGATGGATTTCAGCGGTGCGGAGTTTGTCATGCTCGGTTTCACCCAGGCGGATGCTGCTGCATGCATGCTCAAGAAAGGCGGTTTTACCGTCGAAAACATCGAGCCGGTTCGCAAACAGTACGAACCGCTGGAGGCCCCGGAGCCTTACGATCGCCTCGCTTCCATTCTTTATGGCGCACGACTTCTGCGTACCATCGTCTGCACCGGTCAGCCCGTGCCTGAAATTCCCGGTGAAGAAGAAATTCTCGGTGGTCTGCGGCTAACCCGGGACGACATCCTTTCACACCAGCCCAGTCTCATGCACAAACTGACCCGCGCCGAACAAATGGCGCGAATCTGAACGGGTTTTGCAGTAGGCAACAGGGGTGGAGTGGGGGAGGCCGCCGCGGTAATCCGCCTTGGACTGTTGCTCAGTGGCCTTTCTTTCCACCACTGGTTTCACTGATTTTGCCAGTGATCGCGAAGCTCCCGTTGGTCTGGGCGAACTGCGCTCCGCTGGCCGAAAGGGAAACATTTGAGCCGCTAAAAATAAAGAGTTGATATTGACCGGCTGCCAGCGCGACATCGCCGTTGAAAGTGATCGTGCCGCCGCTGGTATAGCGCGACCAGATCACCGTTGCTCCTTTCTTGATTTCGATGCGACCCGAAATCGACACGAAGGATGCGGATGCCCCGCTGGAGAATGAACGCGCAGCTGTCAGAGTCGTCGACAGATTGATTTTTCCTGAATTTGTCAGCGTGAAAAAAACTGAAAACGAACTGCCGCTCGAGCCTTGGAAAAACGCGCCATTCGCCACATCGTTCGCATCGAACCGGGCGTCCTGGTCGATATGAACGGTTCCATTTCCCAAGAAAGACAGTCCGGCAACGTCGACGTTCGAAACGATGTCCGCTTCGAACAACGCAACATTATCGTTCAGGGAAATCGGCACGGCGGAGTGCGCCGTATAACTTCCCGCCAGGGAACTCGAATGAGGATCCGCCTGGTCGTCCTCCGCAAACGGGGTGAAATCAACACCCTGACCGTCACTGGTGGTCGAGCGGTAGACCGTATCGATGTGGGCTGCGGCACGTGCGCTGCCCGTCCACAACATACATGCGGATGCGATGATGATAAAAACGCGGGCGATTTTTTTGTTCAAGGTGACATCCTTGCAGAGGTGCACCGGGGCATTGAGGGAATAAGTTTTCACGGGCGAGGGTGGGCTGGTTTGGAACGCCTCACCAGTAAGTCGGACGCGGCAATCACCTCAGTGATACAAGAGTAACAAGTCCGTTACGGCGCACCCGCCCGTCATCACTTCATAGTGTAGGAGGGGCTTTCTTCCAATCGGGGCTAATATTCCCGGAGCTTGTTTCGGCCCGCACTAAAGGTGTCGGTAAATTATGGTGCGCGTCGCGAGGCCGACCCACCCGCACTTTCGCGAATGCCAACAAAGCGCGGGTCGAACTCGGCTGGAAACCGAAGTTTAACACGATCGAATCCATCGTCGAAACCACTTGGCGCTGGCACATGACGCGTCCGAATGGCTACGCGGATCGGTAGACGAATATCCGGCAAAGGGTGGTCGTCGTATCCCCATCGACGATCCGTTCCGGACGAAGGCAGGTTTAGCCACAAAGAACCTCGTGGTGAATCACGAGTCTAAATGCCTCTATAGAGGCACGGAGATTTCTACGAGAACAGGAACCGTGATTTTCGTGACTTTTCGTGGCCAACCTTCCGGGCGGCTAGCGCTTTTTCGGAACAGGCTTTTTGCTTGAATGTAGCAGCGGTGGTAACACCGCTGGCCAGCCGTCTGACGACGGCTGCTACAAGGCTGAAGATCGGGTTCGGTGGCTGATCGAATGCCGCTCTCACATCAAACCAAGTCGAGTCCTTCGACGAGCTCAGGGTCCGTGACCGTTCGAACGGGCGGCGCCCGCCCAATGTGAATTGGAAACTGTCCGTGCGATCTTACTTCTTGGGGAAATTAGGATCGGCTTTTACCTCGAGGATTTGCTTGGTGTGGCGGTCGCTATGCGCGGCGATAAAAAGTATCCATTGATACGCGTCGAGTTTCTTGCCGAGCGGGCTGTCGACGGCGTGATCGCGTAATCCTTTCGTGTCTTTTAAAAATTCAATCGTTTTGGCCCGGCTGTCCTTGAAGTGGGTAAGGCTTTCCGTGGGGGTGTGGAAGCGGTTAACGGGGATCAACGGCTCGGGCGCTTTCAATTTGTGCGAGCGATCGGGAATTGCCTGCAGCACGAGTTCGTCCACCGCTTTGGTTTCGGTGGCTTCGGTGTTGGCGGGAGCCGTCATGACCTGACCTTGGATCAAGCCCATCAGCATGTCCTCGGCGGCGGCGATGTGTTCGGTGACTTCAGCGACCGACCAACGCTCGGGAGCCTGTTTAAAAGTCCACTGGGCCTCCGATAAATCCTTCGTGGCTGCCACCACGCCTTCCTGCGTGGTTTTCAAATAATTCAAGGCGCGTTGAACTTCCTCGTTGGAGAGCTCGACGGCTCGGAGGAGCGGGTTGACCAACACGACAAAACACAGCGCGATCAATAGACGTTTCATTGGCTGAAGCAGGGTTGTGGGTTATGGGGCAGCAGACGACGGACCCCTCAAAGTTGACGATTATCTGTTTTGAAGCGAGGGGAATGATTACGAGCGTCTTCAAACCCGGTTTAATTTGGGCGCGCTCCTTTTTTAGGAAAACAGCAGAATTTTAACCGCTAATGATTTCGCCGAAAGGGGAGCGAAATCTACTTTTACCCCTCCGACTAATCGTCCCTGCCGCGCCGAAGCCTAGCGCGAAGGCGGGTCCGATTTGGGTTCGAAGGAGTCCGCTGATCGCGGACTTGATCGACACGGGGCGTGGCTCACAAGTGCGGGTATAAATACCCGGATGCGAGTACGCAGCAACGGTATTGGACACGGGGTCTTACCTCAGTCGTTTTTCAAATGAGCTTGAATCCGGAGTTGAAATGCGGAGATCGCGGTTCGCGGAGTGAGCTGGACTGCGATAGGCGAAAAACTCGCGGCCCGGTGAAAAAATTCCCGCAAATATGCAGTTTTTTTCCTGTGCGCTTTTCGTGTAGCAGCCGTCGCCAGACGGCCGGACCAGCGGTGTTACCACCATTGCTACATCCAAGCCGGAGCGGGCAAAAAATGCTCCTTAAGCATTCGCGTTGAACTCTGCTGACATAGCGTTGTCAGTTACTGGTGGTAGAGTGACGCCTCAACTCGAACGTAACCCCTAACCACAGAAATCATGAATACCACGGAAATTATTAATACGACGGAAATCGCCGGGCGCCTGGTCGCTCATTGTCGGGAAGCAAAATGGGAAGCAGCGCAACGCGAGTTATACGCCAACGATGCGGTCAGCATCGAGACAAAGCCCAGCCCAGTCTTCGAAAAGGAAACCAAGGGGCTGAATGCGATTATCGAGAAAGGCCACAAGTTCGATTCGATGATTGAAAAGGTTTATTCAGTCTCCGTGTCCGAGCCGCTGGTGGCCGGAGATTCCTTCGTTTGCACGATGGCCATGGACGTGAAGATGAAAGGCCAGGATCGGATGAAGATGGCCGAGCTTTGCCTTTATCAAGTGAAGGACGGGAAAATTATCTCAGAACAGTTTTTCATGTAAGGATGTCCGGGATTGATTTCCAACCGCGGCTTTGCCGCGCGGTGGGCGTCGGTCTCCGCACCGACGCCGATCGTCCTTCGTCAAGGCTTCGGTGGAGGTCGTTCAGAATGACAGGCAGGGTATTCGTTACAGTGCCGTGAGGTCTGGAAGCAGGCTGAATTACATCTCCGTGGCCTGCCAGCAAAAATAGGATGAAGCTGGATTCAGTCCTGCATCTGCCCGGTGCCGTTCAGATGCTCTCTCAAATTCTTCGTGACGAAAAGCGATTCGCGGGAGATGTTTCGAGGGCGTGCATAAAATACTGAATCGAGTACTTACCCTGACTCTGTTTCGCCCCGCCAAGCTGCTTCCCGCGTTGATGGCCGTTCTGCAATTCGGCACGACGTCGCTCCGGGCCGAGAGCCCCAGGGATTTCGCCTTGGTGTCAGGAAAAAACGCCGCGGTGTTCATCGTCGAAAACGACACGGCGCACGCAGTGGCAAGGGCGGCAGACGATGTGAGAAACGATATCGAACTAGTCACCGGCGTTCGTCCGGAATTGGTTCACCAATTTCCCGCGAAGAAAACCCGCCAAGTGGTGATCGCAGGCGTCGTGGGTCAGAGCACGTTACTCGACCAGCTCGCCGCGAACGGAAAAATCGACACCCGCCAACTTGCCGGTGCATGGGAAAGCTTTATCGTCGCGGTCATCGCCGATCCTTTTCCGGATGTCGACCAGGCGCTCGTCATCGCAGGCAGCGATCGACGCGGCGCAATTTATGGATTGTACGAAGTGTCTGCGATGATCGGCGTTTCACCCTGGCACTGGTGGGCGGACGTGACGCCGGAAAAAAAGGAAATTCTGACGATTGCGCGCGGCACGCATCGCTTCGGTCCGCCGTCCGTCAAATACCGTGGTATTTTTATCAATGACGAGGATTGGGGTCTTCAGCCATGGGCCGCTAAAACGTTCGATCCCGCCACCGGCGACATTGGCCCCAAAACCTACGCGAAAGTTTTCGAACTTCTGCTGCGGCTGAAGGCTAACACGCTGTGGCCCGCGATGCATCCTTCGACGCACGCGTTCAATCACTTTCCCGAGGACAAACAGGTGGCCGATGATTACGGCATCGTCATGGGGTCGTCCCACGCTGAACCGATGCTGCGCAACAACGTCAGTGAGTGGACTGCACCGCACGAAGACTATAATTACGTCACGAATCGACCGGGCGTATTGGATTATTGGGAGAAGCGGGTCGCGGAAAACGCGCGATTTGAAAACATCTACACGCTGGGAATGCGTGGAATCCACGACTCGAACATGCAGGGTCCCAAGTCCGATGTGGAGCGCATTCAAGTCCTCGAACGCATTTTTGCCGATCAGCGGGCGCTGATCGCGCGTTACATCAAACCCGAACTTGAGCAGGTGCCGCAGATGTTTTGCGCGTACAAGGAAGTGCTCAGTCTTTATCGACAGGGATTGCGGGTACCTGATGACGTGACGATCGTCTGGCCCGATGATAATTTCGGCTACATCCGGAATTGTGCGACTGCAGAGGAAAGGAAACGCGCGGGCGGGTTTGGCGTGTACTACCATCTTTCCTACCTCGGAGCTCCGCTCTCGTACCTCTGGCTCGCCACGACGCCGCCCGCGTTGGTCTGGGAGGAAATGCACAAGGCCTATGAGCATGGCGCTGACCGCATCTGGATCGCCAACGTGGGCGATATTAAGCCAGCAGAAGTCACGATGGAATTTTTTCTACAAATGGCGTGGGATATTCGCCGTTGGCGGCCCGACAATCTCGGTGAATTTATTCCGGATTACGTCTCACGGAACATCGGCCCGGAACACGCGACTGAAATCGCGGCCATTCTGGAGCGTTATTACCAGCTTAACACCCAGCGAAAACCGGAACACCTGCAGTGGTGGCGCAGCCGGCAGCCCCGCGTCCCGAGTCCGCTCACTGACGAAGAAATCCAGGAGCGGCTTGATGCTTTCCGCGATATCAAATCGCGCGTAGTCGCGCTCAGGGCGAAGATTCCAGCAGCGAAACAGGCCGCCTATTATCAACTGGTGCAATATCCCATCGTAGGTTCAGCGCTCGCGAACGAACGATACTTTGAGGCCGAGCGCGGAAACGTGGTGGCGGCGCAGGCCGCCAATGAAAAACTCGTCGAAGAAACACGTTTCTTTAACGAAAAGCTGAGCGACGGAAAGTGGCGGGGAATCATGGCCCTCGAACCCGCCGACGCGGACTGGCCGACCATGCGGATCGAGCGATGGTCACCACCTGAAGCCGCACGGAAGCCCGTTTCGTCACCCGCCGTCGGAAGTTATATTTCCCTAAACGCTGCACGTTTCACCGCCTGCAAATCGCGACATGACGTGGAGTGGAAAATTATTCCAGGTCTCGGACGGAGTGGGGAAGCGGTGACGACGATCCCTTCCACGTTTGCCTCAATCGCATTGACTGACGCTTTGGAAAAGGCGCCACGACTTGATTATGAAGTCACTTTTCCGAAATCCGGTGAGTTTACTTTGCAGGTTTATCTCGTGCCCACGCATCCAATCTCGGGTCATTCGCTGAGTCTGGCGGTCGGCGTAGATGATGCGCCGCCACAATTGGTGTCGCTCGAGGTCGACGACGGCGGACCGGGCTGGTCGCAAGGGGTGCTCGATGCCGCGCGTCTGGCAAAAACGGCGTTGAAAGTGGAAACTCCGGGTGCCCACACCCTTCGCATCTACGGCATCGATCCAGGAGTGATGCTCGATAAATTTGTGATCGATTTAGGCGGCCTTACGCCCACTTATCTTGGGCCTGCTTCTCTGCGTTAATCTGCTTAACAAATTCATTTCCCTGTCTCACCTGATCCATGATTACTGCTGATTCGCTTTTGATGGAAGAATCCATGCGTTGGTTCGGCCCGGCCGATACGGTTTCGCTGGCGGAGATACGCCAGACGGGCGCCTCGGGTATTTTTTCCTCGCTGCATGATATTCCTTACGGCGAAGAATGGCCGCAGGAAGATATCGAGCGGCGTCGTGACCTGATTACCCGAGCAGGGCTGCGTTGGACCGCGGTGGAATCGGTTCCGGTGCATGAATCGATTAAGACTCGTACCGGCGATTTTACGCGGCATATCGCGAACTACCAGGAGACGCTGCGCCGACTCGGTGCAGCGGGGATTAATACGGTGGTTTATAATTTCATGCCGGTGCTCGACTGGGTTCGCACTGATTTGCATTATCGTCTGCCGGACGGCGCTGAAGCTCTGCTCTACGATCCGGTTAAATTTGCGGCCTTCGATCTTTTTGCGCTCGCACGGCCGGAAGCGGTGGCGGATTTCACCCCTGCTCAGAAAACCGCAGCTAAAAATTACTGGGACAGCCTTGATGACCAGGCGCGGGATGCATTCACGCAACAGACACTGAATCTTTTTCCCGGCGTGAAGCTGAATGTGAGCCTCCACGATTTGCGCGCGATGCTGGGACGTTACGCGGCGATCGATGCGCAGCAGTTGAAGGAACATCTCCGGCTTTTTCTCGCCGCGATTGTGCCGGTCGCTGCGGCTGCCGGCGTGCGGCTGGCGATTCATCCCGACGATCCGCCGTTTCCTGTCCTGGGTTTGCCGCGCATTGTTTCCACCGAGCAGGACATCGCCGATATCCTGGATATGGTGAATGAAGCCGCGAATGGACTCTGTTACTGCACGGGTTCGCTCGGTGCGCGGCTCGACAACGATCTGCCGGGCATCGCTGGACGTTTCGCACCGCGTATCCACGCCGCCCACTTGCGCAATGTGGTGCACGCCGCCGATGGTGTTTTCTACGAAGGTGCCCATCTCGCAGGAAATGCCGATATGTATGCGGTCGTCCGGGTTTTGCTCGCGGAACAACAACGGCGTCACATTCAAAAACGCGCCGACTGGCAAATCGCGTTTCGGCCCGATCACGGACACAAGATTCTCGACGATTTCCGTCGCGCCGAACCCACGTGTCCCGGCTATCCGTTAATCGGGCGCATGCGTGGTCTGGCAGAGTTACGCGGGCTGCAGCACGCGATCGGACGAAGTTTGGCCGACGGTCAGTAACAAGACACAAGGCGCAGAGTGGCGCTATCGTCACTCGCGAGCCGGTGCTCTTGTGGAATGGTAGGGCGGATTTTCCTAATCCGCCGTGCTGTACGCATAACGCGATCTCGGCGGATTAAGGATGCCTAGCTATTTAGATGACACCCCCAACCACAATATATTCGGGTGTTTTCGCTGATCGGACCACCATTAGTAGCGTTTGGGGGTGTCATCTAAATAGCTAGGTAAGGATAATCCGCCGCCCTACCACAGCTATGTCGATTAAGGCGTCGGTTGCTCGCGTGGAAGCACGTTTTCATATTTGGACCAATGTGCGATGAGATCATCCACCACTTTTGAACCAACCTGATGAATTCCTTCCAGGGCCGGCAAATAACCGACGAACGCTTGTGGGCCTTCGCGGAGTAATTGCTCTGAGGCCGGCGTGCCGGCTGGCGGCAGGTCAAAATTACTTGCTCCGCGCAGCAGCAGAACCCGGTTAGGATCCACCCGGCCCGTTTGGGCGAGGGCGGCGATTGCGACCATCGTGCCGGCGTCGTTGGTTTCAGTGGTGCGGAAATGTCCTTTGCCATCGGTCATGTACTCCACCCATTGCCGCGCCCATTCGTCAAGTTTTGCGCCCAACCAGAACGTCTCGGCAGAAAGGGTGGCACCGATTGATACCGCCGATTCGGCCCGCGCAGCAACGAATGTATACTCGTGCCGAAACTTTCGCATCGCGCCGGTGTTTTGCAGAGTCAGGTCTTTGGTCAGGACGTACGCCCATTGCGTCAGTTGCAGATTGAGCTGCGTAATCGTGCGGGAACGGTTCTGATGAAATTCACCCGGCCAAGTGCGCACATCTTCTTCGGAGCCTGCCGCAACCCGCGGCTGCGGAGCGGGCCGCGTCTTTCCGGCGGGAAAATATCCTGAAGGCCAGTCTGCGGGAATTTCCCTGGCGTCGATTTCGTGCGCGACGTCGCCGTTAACGACAAAATCCGTCCAGACGATATCGCCAATCGTACCGGTGACCGGCGAGGTGCCTGCGATGCCGCTGATCAACCAGTACGAATGGGACAGATCGAATTTTCGATCGAGGCCGAGCGCGGTAACATTGACTGCCGGGTGCAGGCTGTTCGGTCCGATCTTGAGCGCGATGATCGAGCCTTCTGCGTTGGCCCACGCTTCGCTGAACGCCCCGTCGACGGGAATCCGGCGTGTGAGCTGATAGCCTTCGATCCAGAAATAGAGTTCACCGGGTTTCTCCGCTTCTCCCCAATAGCCTTTGGCCCCGTAAGCCCGGCTCGTTTCGAAATACCCCAGCAAGACTATTTTCGGGCGGATCGGTTCCGCTTTCGCGCCGGGGTTAGCGATCGCAATTAACAGGATGCTGAAAATAAGTAATAACGAAGAGGATACGTTCATTATGCGGAAAGTGAGCGATACCATGAAGCCTGCGCAGATCGTAGGCTCGCCGAATAGCTTCGGCTTGGCTTGTTGTAGGAGCGGCTTTATGCCGCGATACGCGTGCTGCCACGTTCGTATCGCGGCATAAAGCCGTTCCTACAGTAGGAAGATAGCGGGCGCATATGCTTGGCTGGTCCTGTCAAACGCCCCCAAAGGTTGCTCGCTGCTATTGGGATTATATCAACGCTTCACGTGCGGAGGCCTCGTGAATGGGGACCGGCTTGCGCCGCGGTCGATACTTTCACGAACAATCTTGGCGAGGCCGGTCGGCTCAAAAGGTTTTGAGAGATAGTTGATTCCTTCAGTCAGCGGATAGCCTGCGGAAACCTCCCTGCTGTATCCGCTCATATAGATGATGGGCAGTTGGGGATTCTCTTCGCGCAAGCGGACGGCGAGTTCGCGACCGGTGACGCCATCCGGCATGATGAGATCCGTCAGCAGCAACTCAATATTGTCCCTGTGAGCCTGCCATATTTCAAGAGCGGCAGGCCCATTAGCCGCCGAATATACGCGATAGCCGAGACCGGCGAGCACGGCTTCAGCGATGATCCGAACACTCGCTTCATCTTCGACCAGCAGAACGCCCTCATGTCCGCCCGGCAGTGCCGCAATCGCTTTATCGGCGTTCAAGCTCATCGTTGCCGACTTGATTAGCGGGAAGTAGGTCCGAAAGGTGGTGCCGACTCCCTCGGTACTTTCCACACTGATCCATCCCGCATGTTGCTGCATGATGCTATACACCGTTGCGAGGCCGAGTCCGGTTCCGTGACCAACCGCCTTGGTGGTGAAAAACGGATCGAATATTCGCGGCAGGATATTAGCAGGGATGCCGGTTCCGGAATCGGTGACGGTGAGGCAAACGAATGAGCCCGCCCGGGCATGGGGATTATTTTTAACCCCGGCTTCGTCGACCTCAACATGCTGGGTGGCGATCAAAAGCGTTCCGCCCTTCGGCATGGCATCGCGCGCATTGACCACCAGGTTGAGCAGTACTTGTTCGATCATGCCTTGATCTGCGCGAATGGTCAGCGGACGTTTCTCGCATTCGACCGTTAGCGCGATGTTTTCGCTCAGAAGCCGGCGCAACATCTTGACCATATTCTGCACCAGACCGGTCAAGTTATATTCGGTCTGTTCCATTTCCTGCTGCCGGCTGAACATCAATAATTGCCGCGTCAGGTTGGATGCGCGATTGGTTGCCTGGTCGATTTGTTGGATCGAACTGATCATGTCGGGCGAAATCAGACCCTTCATCCGGAGCAGTCCGATATAACCTTTGATGACCGTCAGCAGGTTGTTGAAATCGTGGGCCACGCCGCCGGCGAGCAGGCCGATGGCCTCCATTTTCTGCGCCTGGCGCAACTGTTCTTCGAGTTGTTTTTGCTCCGTGACGTCGCGGGAGACGCCGATCAACCCAATGACTTTTCCCTGGGGATCGCGCAGCGGAACTTTCGTGGAGGACACCCAGGTGCAATGTCCATCGGGCCAGGTCTCCATTTCCTCAAAACCGACGATTGGTTCTCCCGTGGTCATGATCCGCTGTTCATCCGCGTAGGCCTGGAGGGCGTGTTTTTCGGTGAAATAGTCGCTGTCTGTTTTGCCCACCACGTCGTCGGTGGAGGGGAGTCCGAAGCTTCGCGCGAATGCCTCGTTGACGCGCACAAAACGACTGGTGAGGTCCTTGAAGTAGATATGATCGGGAATCGTGTTGAACAGACTGTTGAACAGCGCCTGCTCTTTCGCCAGGTCCTGCGCCACGCGTTTTTGTTCTTTGCGCAGCTTTGCTTGTTCCAGGTTTTGCCGGACCGCCGCGCCGAGTCGCGTGAGCCGATCCTTCATGAGATAATCGCTGGCTCCCGCTTTGATGGCTGAGACCGCTTTCTCTTCGCCGACTGTGCCCGACACAATGATCACTGGCACTTCGAGCTCCATCTGTTTCACGAGTTGGAGGGCGGCCATGGCATCGAAACCGGGCAGGGCATAGTCGCACAGAATAATGTCCCACTCTTGCTTGGTGAGCGCCGCTTCCATTTCGGCCACGGTCTGAACGCGGAGGGAACTCGGTTCATACCCTTCCCATCGGAGTGCTTCGAGCACGAGGAGTGCATCGCGTTCCACGTCTTCAACCAGCAAACTGCGAAGAGGTTCATTCATTTGATTGGAAGTTCGCCCCCCAATAAAATTCTCCTCAATCGCGTTAGTGCGACCTCCCTGCAATGAAGGGACGATGGTGTGGGCATCAAAAGGATGGACATCGAAGCGGAGAAGAAGTGCGGAGTCGGCGATTGCGACTTGGCAAATGTGGGGGGTGCTCGGGCAAGAACGTAATAGTGTTTCACGTCTTCGCGAGCGGTTTTATTACCGGAATCCCGGTAGAGCGTTTGCTCTATTTTACAAGGAGAGCGCGGGCACGGTGACAAACGTTACTGTCGCTCCGCCGTGTTGAAAAAATATGGCAGTAATTTCCTTCGTATAACATGGGTGAGCGCGGCAACGACTCACCGACTGGTCATGGATTCTGTACCACCGAGCGCTGCAGAATGGTAGGTGCCGTGCCCTCATCGGCCCGTCCGGAAGCCCCTCCGCGTTTCAATCAATGTCGTGCCGCGATCTGAACCTCACTTCCAGATAGTATTTTAGTTCTCCCACGAGTAATGATGATACCACCCATGGAGAATCTCAGTAGCGACGGAGTTGTTTGGACATCCATTAAACAGTGGGATTCGTGGCTGGCGAAGCACCATCAGCAGGAGGGCGGCCTCTGGCTGCTGATCGCGAAGAAGGGATCGGGCAAGGAATCGATTACGATCAGCGACGCGCTCGATGTCGCGCTCTGCTACGGTTGGATCGACAGTCAGCGGAAGGGTTATGACGCCGGTTATTATTTGCAGCGCTATTCGCCGCGACGCCCGAAAAGCCCTTGGTCAAAAATCAACGTTGACCGGGCCGAAGTCCTGATTCGCGCGCGACGCATGCGCAAGCCCGGCCTGACCGCGATCGCGGCGGCGAAAGCTGACGGTCGTTGGAGCGCAGCGTACGCATCGCAGCGGAGTTCCACTCTACCTCCCGATCTCGCGGCGGCGCTCAAAAAAAATAAACGTGCCAGTGCGGCGTTCGGACAACTCGACAAGACCGGCCAGTATCTGGTCACGTTGCCGCTCTTAAAAGCCACGACCCCTACGACCCGGTTGATCCGATTGAAACAAGCGATTACCAAGCTGGCTTCGGGAAACAACGCAAGCGGGTAGGCTGCGTTATCCCTGACGCACCGTCGCAACGAACGCCTGCCAGTTTTCCGTTGATTGGAATGTAGGAGCGGCTTTACGCCGCAATTCCGGGACGCGCGACGCGCCATCGCGGCGTAAAGCCGCTCCTACACCCAAAACATTCCCGAGCCGGAGGCGTTTGAAATCGATCTGGATTTTATGGAGTCAGACAGGTGAAAATCCCTCTTGTATACTCCCATTGCCTCTGTGTCAGCTCTCTGTGATCTCTGTGGAAACTGCTTCGTTGAATGATGTGTGAGATTCCGACGCCAGGAGAAATCATGAACGGTGTCCGTCCGGCGCGGTCTCGTTCGTTGAGTAGTTGAAACAAACAACCATCACCCTCAAATAATTCATTACCATGTCTACAAATACCATCCTTCTTCACCGTGTCATTCGCGCGACTCCCGAAAAGATCTACCGTGCATTCACCGATGCCGATGCCATGACCCGGTGGCTTCCGCCGTTTGGTTTCACCGGCAGGATGCACAGCTTCGATGCCAAGGTGGGCGGCAGTTTCAGGATGTCGTTTAAGAACTTCACCACCGGCGCCACCCACAGTTTCGGCGGAAACTTCCTCGAGCTGGTGCCGAACGAGAAGCTTCGCTACACCGACAAATTCGAGGATCCAAACCTGCCCGGGGAAATCGTGGTGAACGTGATCCTGAAGAAGGTGTCGTGCGGCACCGACATCAACATCGAGCAATCCGGCGTGCCCGCGGTGATCCCTGCGGAGATGTGTTACCTCGGCTGGCAGGAATCGCTCCTCCAACTCGCCCAACTCGTCGAGCCGGACATTCAGAACTGATTTTCTAACGCGGGAAGGGGATACCTCTCCGGCTGATGAGTCGTGGGGCGCTCGGCGTTTCCATGTCCGCGATCCTTTCAGTAAACTCATTAACATCCTATCGCACCGCACAACGAACTGAGGGTGTTATTTGTTTAGCTGGGCTAAACCAAACCAGCTCGACGAGTTTTTCAGAGGCGTACGGATTCCAAAGGCCACCGTCCGAGAATTTCGTAGCGGCTTTTGCCGACAAAACTTCTTATTAGGGTAAATTCCCGTACGATCCAGCCAACGGGCTGGATCTCATGTGGCTCGATTCGCTTGTCATCCCAAATGAGCGTCAAATGAGGCGTGAAAGACGACAGTTTAACGCCAAAGGCGGCGCTCACTTGGCCGGCAAATTCCCGCAGTTTCGCCAAACTCTCTTCACCGGTGAGGACAAAGGGTGATTTTTTTGCACTTTTAAAGCTAAGCGCGCGATCAAACCTGACTTCAAACGGCAGCGCTTGAATCGTGCCTGCAATTCGAGTCACTGCTTCAGCAAGTTTTGGATCATAATCGCCGAAACCTAAGAGCGAAATGTGAAAGCGTTCCGGAGAAATCGGACGACTACTGAAGTTATATTTGAGACAACTTGCGGCTGTTCGCCGGGCCAGACGGGTTGCTGTGGTTGGATCGGGAAGAACCGCCAGAAAAAACGATTCGCTCATGTCGCATTGGAAATCATTGGCTTCCTATTTCCAATACCGTAAAAATACGTGGTCGCCACGTTAAACTGCACATGAGCGACTCGGTTGGTCGCCACCAACGTGATGAATCTCTAATCCTCATCGCTGAACTTCCTGCCTGCTCTACTTAAAAGAATTCGGAAAGTGAATTGTTTCTGACGCTCCAATTGCGAGTTTCACTTGCTGCGTCGCAGCGCCATATCGAACCGTGGTTTCTGTTCCGGTGATGCCGTGGACTGTCGCGGAGGTGAGTCGACCTGAGGACCAGGCGAGATCGACTTCAAAGCCGCCGCGAGCACGGAGGCCGCGGACTTCGCCTTCGGGCCATGCCTTCGGCAAAGCGGGGAGGAGGTCGAGGATGACGACTTCTGGAAGGTAGGGGCCGTTGCCCTCAACGGCTCGCGCGCCCGGAAGGCCGTTGGGGGCAGCAGCCTTCGCCAAGGCTTCGGCTCCCAAGACGGCCCCTACCGGACTGTCCTGGGAATTTGAGATTTGGACTCTGGATTTTTTTGAAGTTTGCGGCGCAGCCGCCGTTTGGTGGCTTTGCAAAAGCATTTCGGCGATGGCGGCGGTGCCGCCGAAGTTGCCGTCAATTTGGAACGGCGGGTGTGCGTCGAAAAGATTGTCATAGGTGCCGCCACTCCATTGTTTCTTATCAGGTGCGGATGTGGCTGGTCTCAGATGCAGGCCGAGCAGTTTGTAGGCGCGGTCACCATCGCCCAGCCGGGCCCACATGCCCATTTTAAAGGCGAGACTCCAGCCAGTGCCAGCGTCGCCGCGGGCATCGAGTGTTTTCCGGGCCGCAGCGGCGAGCGCAGGCGTGGTATGTGGATCGATTTCATTGCCGGGATACAGGCCCCACAAGTGGGAGACATGACGGTGATGCGGATCTGCTTCCTTGTATTCCTCGAGCCATTCCATCACGCGTCCGTCTGAGCTGATTTGAGTTGGTGCAAGTCGCGCGCGCTTTGCTTTCAGTTCGGAGCGTAATTCCGGATCCACGTCGAGTCGTTCCGCGGCGCTGAGACAGGCGTCGAAAAGATAACGCAGTAGTTGCTGATCGATCGTGGGTCCGAGACATACATGCGCGGGCTTGCCGTCAGGCAGATTCGACGGACTCACTGCGGGCAGGAGAAAAGCGTTCTCAGGGGAGTTCGATGGCGCGGTGACGAGCCAGCCGTGTTTCGGTTCCTCGATCAGCATGTCGAGATAGAATAGCGCCGCTTCTTTCATTGTGGGATAAACCCGGGCTAGAAATTCGCGATCATTGGTGTAGAGATAATGTTCCCAGAGATCCTGACAAATCCACGCGGAGCAGGAAACGGTTGAACCCCAACTCGCAGACTCGCCGGGCGAAGTGAAGCCCCAGGGATTGGTGATCAAAAACGAAACCCAACCACGGGCACCGTAGTAGGCTTTGGCCGTTTTGGCACCGGGGACTCGCAGCGAATCGATAAGCGCGAACATCGGTTGGTGCAGATCGGAGAGATTGCCCACCTCGGACGGCCAGTAGTTCATCTGCGCATTGATGTTCAGGTGCCAGTCGCCGTTCCACGGAGTCTGGATCTGGTCGGCCCAGATGCCTTGCAAGTTCGGAGGAAGACCACCCGCGCGCGAGGACGAGATAAGAAGGTAGCGGCCGAAATTAAAATAGAGCGAGGCGAGTGCAGGATCGTTGGCGCCCTCCTGAAATTTTTGCAGACGTTCCGGGGCGGAAAGAATTGCGGCGTTCGCATCCTGTGCGCCCAGCTGCATGCTGACGCGATCGAAGAAATACTGATAGTCGGCGAGATGAGCGGCCTGGAGTTGGTCGAATGACTGGGTAATAGCTCGCGCGAGATCGCCGGCAGCACCCGCGCGCGCATCGCTGAGATGACGACCGGCGAACGTTTTGATGTCGGTCGCCGCGGTGACGAGCAACAGTACCTCATCGGCATCTTGGACTGAGAGTACGTTGCCATCGACGCTGACCTTGCCGCCGCGTGGCAGGGCGCGAAGTTGAGCGGCGAACTTCACGCCGGTGCCGCCTTCGCGGCCGTCGTTGAGCTGGCCGGTCATCAACAGGCCGGTTGCGCCACTCGGTCGCACGTCGGCAAGCGACGGCCCTACACCTGTAACGGAAGCGCGTTCCGGACGGGAGAAGCGGGCGTCGAAGGAAATTGCGCCCGGTTTGTCGGCGGTCAGTCGGATCACGATCGCTTCGCCTGGTTTGCTGACGAATGCTTCGCGAGTGTAACGAACGCCGCCTTGTTCGTAGCTGATCCGGCAGATTGCTTCGGCGAGATCGAGTTCGCGGCGATAATTGCTGACTGGTGCGCTGGCGGCGTTGTGGGTGAAATCCAATTTCAGATCGCCAAGAGTTTGGTAGCAACCGAACGGCACATTAGCGCCGGTGCCAAAGCCCGAACCTTTTCCCGCGCAGGTAAAGTTGGCATTAACGAGTGCTTCGGCTTCCGCATTTTTTCCTTCGAGGAGCAATCGGCGGATTTCTGGCAAGGCCTTGGCGGCGTCGGGGCGGTCTGCCTCCTGCGGAGAGCCGGACCACATGCCGTTTTCATTGAGGACAACTCGCTCGTGAGTCGGATCGCCAAAGAGCGTCGCGCCGAGCCGGCCATTGCCGAGCGGCGTTGCTTCGGTGAACAATTGCGCGGGAGCGGCGAGCCAGATGTAGCGTGATTCCCGAGGAGGCGTGGCGTGGGCGGCTGCCAGGAGAAGCAGCGGTAAAATAAAAAAGGGAATGTGTGTGCGATTCATGGCAAGGATGGGAGGAGGGGGTATGAGATCAGCGTGGCCAAACGACAATTCTATTGAAGCGTTTATTCAAATCTTGGTTTGTCTTCCTGAACAATGAATTCCTGTTTTCAAGGTTCTCGGAAAAGTTTCGAGAAAGGTGGTCGTCGATTTCTCCGTTCGACAAGCCCGTCGGCAGGCTCTGGGTGGTGAGCAAAGCCGAACCACTCAGGACCCAGAGCCCGCCGTGGGGCACATCGACGATCAGCGTCGGTGCGGAGACCGACGCCCACCCCGTGCGCTGCCGGTCCTTCGCTGCGCTCGGGATGACGCGGTTCAATTATTTTTTTGGGAAGATAATGTTTTTCTATTTGCGCAGGTCTTTCGAGGTCGCGAGTGCGATGACGCGGCCCTGGTCGCCCACGGCGCAGTAGAAGTGGTAGACAATACCCTCGTGCTTCAGCAACCATGGCTTATGTGCGAAGGTTTTGTCGAAGGGTTCACTGGGCTCGAGGAGATGCGTACCGTCCCATTTGGTCCAGTGGACGAGATCGTAGGAGCAGGCGAAAGTATCGAAGGCGTTGGGTTTCCAGAACGCGCCGAAATAGAACATCACCCACAGGTCGCCGATCTTCGTCAACTGAGGGTCACCGCTGATGGCCCACGGCGAGCTGCCGATGTTGCTGACGACGGAGTTTTGCCCGAAGCGCCGCCAGGAGTGCATGTCATCGGATACTGCAATGCCGATGCTTTCCTGGCCGTAGGGTTGTGACTTGCCGTTGTAGAACATGACGAAAGGTGCGCCGAGCGTGCGGTTCTCGTCGCGGATGACCGAGGTCTTGTAAAGCGTGGCGCGCTCGAAATCGCGGGCGTCGACATCAGTGCCGGTGAGCACCGGATTTTCCGGGAGGCGTGTCCATTCCTTCGCCGCGCCCGGATCGTCGGTGTGCGCGATGCCAGTTGAGAGCGGATCGGGCTCGTAACCCTTCTTGTTGCCGCCGAGGTAGGACATCCAGTAATGGCCTTCGTGGGTGCCGAGTTCGTGCGTGGCGTCTTCCCAACGTGTGTCGTAGAGCGCGGGACCACCGTCGGCCTGCCAGGCGTCCCAGACATCAGGACGAAACGATAGGACGCGGCCCAATTTTTCCCAGTGGAGCAGGTCGTCGCTGCGGGCGAGGTACGTTTGGTAGCCGACCTTGTCCTTGTTTGCCACGTACAGCATGTACCAGCGGCCTCGGTGGCGGAAAACATTCGGGCAATCGACCAACTCGCCCGTCTCACCCTTCATGATCACACCATATTTGAACGGCGTTTTCACCTCGTCGTAAATGCGCTGCATCGCTTCGGCCGAAACAAGTTTGGGTTTCGCCGTTGGAAAAGGAATCACCGCCGGGCGATCGGCGGCCACGAGAGAACAGAGATTAGCCAGCAGGATTGTCGCAAAAACCAGGTGCAAAGAGAAAGTGGCCATGACGGAGTGATGAATTTTCAGCTGGAGAAACCTCCGGATTTTTTGCCACAAAAATTAGGGGAGGCGGACTGAGGTTTAAAGGCCTCTATAGAGGCGCGGAATATCTACGATGGCGGCAAAATGATTTTCGTGACTTTTCGTGGCTAACTCTGGTTCGAATAACTTATGCCTCGAGTGTCACTGAATTGGTGAGCGTGCCGATTTTTTCGATTTCTATGCTGACGCTGTCGCCGGGGCGCAGCCAGCGGGGTGAAGGTTTCGTGGCCATGCCGACACCTTGCGGAGTACCGGTGAGAATCACGGTGCCGGGAACGAGCGTCGTGCTGCCGCTGAGGTATTCGATGATGGCCGGCACGTCGTAGATCATATCGCTGGTGTTGGAATCCTGCACGCGATCACCATTGAGCACGGTTGAAATTCGCAGCGTGTTCGGGTTTGGGATTTCGTCGGTCGTCACCAGACGCGGGCCGAGCGGCGCGAAGGTGTCGAAGAATTTTCCGCGACACCACTGGCCGCCGCCGAGTTTGATCTGGTGATCACGGGCGGAGACATCGTTGGCGCACGTATAGCCAAGCACGTACTCAAGCGCGTGAGCGCGAGAAACGTTTTTGCAGGGGCGGCCGATCACGACGGCGAGTTCGCATTCGTAATCGACTTCGTGGCTCGCGAGCCGGGTGGGAATCTCGATCGGGGCGCCGGGGTGCTGGAGGGTGTTGATGCCTTTGACGAAGAGGATTGGGCGCTCGGGAATTTTCGCACCGGTCTCGGCGGCGTGCTGGCGATAATTCAAACCGATGCAGAGAATCTGGGTGGGCACAATCGGCGCGAGGAGTCGGGACACATCGGCTTTTTCCGTAGTCACAGAATAAGTGCCGTAAATATCACCCGCGATGCGGAGTGCAGAACCGTCAGGCTGTTCAGCGCCGTGGTGGACGACGTTCTTTGAGTCGGAATAACGAATAATTTTCATGAAACAGATTTTAGAAGAAGGCAATTAACCACAGAATACACGGAACACACAGAAGTGGGAGGGAATGCCTGAAAAATACGGACTCTGATGAGTCATGGTTTCTGTGTGTTCTGTGTATTCCGTGGTTTCTCTTTCCGACTTATTTTCCTGCGCTCCATCCGCCGTCGATCATCAGGCAGCTGCCGGTGACCATCGCGGCTTCGTCGCTGGCGAGATATACAGCGGAGGCGGCGATTTCTTCGGGGCGGGCCATGCGGCCGGTGAGCTGCGTGGCGGACATGTCGCGATAGGCTTGCGCGGGATCGGGATATTCGGCGATGCGCGACTTCACGAATGGCGTTTCAACGCGACCCGGGCAAATCGCATTGAATCGCACGCCGGTGTGCGAGTGGTCGAGCGCGAGCGCGCGGGTAAGGCCAACGACCGCGTGCTTGGTCATCGTGTAGGCAAGTCGGTCGCGCACGGCGACGATGCCACCGACTGATGCGAGATTAATCACGCTGCCGCGACCGCGGGTGAGCATGGCAGGCACGAATGCTTTGCAGAGATTGAAGGGGCCGCGAACATTCACGGCGTGCAGGCGGTCGAGATCGGAGGCCGTGGTGGCCAGCAGACTGCCGACGTGTCCGATGCCTGCGTTGTTCACGAGCAGGTCGAGCGTCGGAAGGCGGGCGGCGAGGGCGAGGGTTTCGGATTCGCTGGCCACGTCGAGCGCGGCGAATTCAGCTTTGCCTCCGTCGGCGCGGATGGCGGCGGAGGTCGACTCACCGGCGGCAAGATCGCGATCGGCGATCCAGACGCGGGCCCCGGCGCGCGAAAAAGCGTGAGCAATGGCCTGGCCAATGCCGGAACCTCCCCCGGTAATTACTGCGGTTTTATTGGTGAGATCAAACACGGTAGATTTTTTCAGCGTTAAGGTGGAAAAATTTTGCCTGCTGTTCAGGAGTGGCGTGGGCGACGAGTTGATGGGAGGCACCGACCCAGCGGAACAAAGGAGCGGACAAAGTACAGACGGGCCAGTCGCCACCCCAGAGAACCCGGTCCCAACCGAAGCAGTCAAGAGTGTGTTCGACCCAGGGGCGCAGGTCCGCGAGTGCCCAAGAGGACGGATCGGCGTAGGCGACGAGACCGCTAATCTTGCAAACGACGTTGGGACGCTGCGCGATCGAGCGAAGATTGTCGCGCCAGGGATCGAGCGCGCCGCTCTTGACGTCGGGTACGCCGCAATGGTCGAGAATAAAGGTCACGTGCGGGCAGGCATCGACGAGGGCAATGGCCGTCGGAAGCTGGCGTGCGTTTACGCAGAGATCGAAGGGCAGCGAGAATTCCGGTAATAATCTGACGTTTTCAATGAAACGCGTTTGTTGGGAAACGGCATCGGGCTGCGTGTGCAAGACCCGGCGAAAGCCGCGGAGTTTGGAGAATTTCGCCAGCTGTTTTAGATGCGCGGAAAAATTTTCGTGTTCAGGGCGACCACTGGCCACAAAACCAGCGATGAGAGGATGTCTCTCGGCCAGCTGTTGGACTTCCCGGGCTTCGTTGAACGCGTGGGGTTCATCGACGTCGCATTCCATGAAAATGGTCTTGGTAATTCCGCATCCCACCGAGGCAGCCAGATAGTCTTCGAGCAGAAAGCTGCGGTTGAGCGCAGGAATACCGGCGCACCACGCATAAGGGAATTGCTGGAGATTCCAGAGATGCTGATGCGTGTCGACGAGGTGCATTACAGGAATATGAAAAGAGCGCTAAATTCGTTCTACACCAAGACCGCAAGGACGCGAAGGAAGTACTTCATGGATCAGTTGATTGTTTTGCGTCTTTTGTGGCAGAAAATCCTTCTGTGATCAGTGGATTGCCGGGGCGGAAGCGAGGAAGTTACCGTAGCCGATCAAGCCGACGGCACCCAGCAGCAACGCGATCGATGCGGTGACGAGTAGCCGGGTGTTTTTTTTCGCGGATTTCCATTCTCCGATCGCAACGCCGAAACCGCAGCTGAGCAGAATTAAAATGATCATGTGGATGGCCCAACTGGAAAATTCGAACCGACCCATGCGTACGTGACCGAGGCCGTAAAAGAAGAACTGCAGGTACCAGAGAAGTCCGGTGAGAAAAGAGAGCAGGTAGTTGCGAACCAACCCGGTGCCGTCGGATGTGCGAAAAAATTCACCCCAGGTTTTGCCACGGGTCGCGAGGAAGCCGGCGTAGATGAGTGTGGTGGTGAACGCTCCGCTGTTGGAAAAAAGATAGATGACGTTGCCCTGAAAATATCCCGCGCCATGGCGCGCGGCAACTTCCGCCACAGGCGCCGCGGCTTGCAGGGAGAAATTGAAAACAGCGGAAAGAACTCCGGCGAGAAGAACGATGGGCAAGCCGAGACGGGCATTGAAAGGTGTTTTGCCAGCATCGCTGGTCGTTTCACGCTCGCGACGAAATCCCGCGAAGCCGGTCACAATCATGGCTCCGCCCCCGAGCAGCACGCCCCCGATCACGAGGAGGCCGGCGTGAGTGTTTAAAGTTTCACCGAGTTTACCCGCGAGCAAAGGTGGCAGCAGCGTACCGAGCACGCAGGAAATACTGATGGCGAGTGCGTAGGTGAGCGAATAGCCGATGTGGCGAATGGCGACGCCGAATGCGATGCCGCCAATTCCATAGAGTACGCCGAGCAAGTAGGATTTGAGCATCGCATCCTTTGGTGCCTCGGTGAGGACGGCACCGAGCTCCGGAATGGTGAGAAGGGCAAAAATCCACGGCAGGATGAGCCAGCACGCCGCCGCCTGGAGCAACCAGTACGTTTGCCAGCTCCACTTGTGAAGATAACGCTGCGGCGCATAACAGAGTGCCGCGCTCCCGGCGCCGACAGTGTGAAACGCGGTGCCGAGAAGGGGATTGGGTTCGGGGGGTAACATGGCAGGGGTAATTTTTGGCGTTCGGGACTTGGGGTGCTATTGAATCCTTAATCGTCGTTGGCTGTCGTTCTTGGGTGTGCCGCACGGTGGGCGTCGGTCTCCGTACCGACGCTGATCGTCGATGTGGAAATCGACGACCACCTGTCGATATATCTTCGCCAGAACGCCGAACATATGGATGTGATATCAGCCTGTTGGCTGGATCTCAGGTTATTCGGAATCACAAGGCGGGTGATGAAGACAGTCACTAGAGATTAAATTCCGCTTGAATTTGCGCCGTGTGCTGGCCGACGCGCGGCGCACCGAGCGATGATTTCAATCGTTCGCCATCGATGGTGATCGGACAGCGGGTCGTGCGCAGCGTCGGGCCGTCATCGCGGGTGACGTGCTGAACGAAGTCGAGCGCACGGAATGCCTCCGTTTCCCACAGCTGCGACCACGAGAGTACTTCGGCGCACCAATAATCGGCAGGCTCAAGCCGGTCGAGCCAATGTCGGGTCGATTGCATGCGCAGATGGTCGGCGAGCAGACGCTTGATTTCGTCGCGGCGTGAAAACCAAGTGGACGGATCGGCAAATTGTGCGAGCGCCGGAAGCGCGAGGAGTTCGCCCAGTTTGATAATCGAGCCCATCGCGAGCGCGAGGTGTCCGTCGGCCGTGGCGTACACACCGTAAGGTGCGCCAAGGTAGGCGTTGGCGTTGTTCACGGCACTCCGCTGCGGATGCTTGCCGCCATCGTTGAGAAAAGTGGTGGTTAACTCGAACTGTAGATCGAGGATCGATTCGAGCAGTGAAACCTCGACGAGTCCGCCATGCCCCGTGGTGCCGCGGCGGACCAACGCGGCAAGAATACCCTGCACGAGATGCGCGCTGGCCGTAAGGTCGGCGACAGAAAGACCGAATGGCAGCGGAGGCTGGTCGGAGTTGCCGTTGAGGTGGGTGAGACCGGAGAGCGATTGAGCGAGCAGATCCTGGCCGGGTTTTTCCACCCACGGTCCGGTAGTGCCGTAGCCAGTGACTACACCGTAAACGAGCCGCGGATTGAGCGCGGCGCACTCCGCCGGTCCGAGGCCGATGCGATCCATCACGCCCGGACGAAAATTTTGAATCAGCACATCGGCGCGAGCGATGAGCTTTTTCACCTGCGCAAGATCCGCGGGATTTTTCAAGTCAGCGGCATAGCTTTGCTTGTTGCGGTTGATCGAATGGAAGAGCGTGCTGTCGCCATCGAGAGCGAGATTCGAAATATAAAGCTGGCGGCCGATGTCGCCTGTGCGCGGGCGCTCAATTTTGATCACACGCGCACCGAGATCGGCGAGACGCGTTGCGGCCCAGGGGCCCGCGAGAAACTGGGCGAAGTCGAGAACGAGGAGGCCTTCGAGAGGTTTCATGTGACGGCGGGCGCGAGCAGCAGGCTCTCGCGATACAGATGATCGAGCTGGGTGAGCGCGTCGTTCGCCGGTAGATTCCCGCGCAGCGCGTCGTGGAGAATCAGGGCGCCGATTTTCTGGAAATTCACATAGCCCGCGAATTGAGGCCGGAGCCAGGCGCGATCAAGCACGGGCAGGGTGCGGCTGAAATAATCGCGGGTGAAACGGTTGTTGTCGGGGTCGAGCCACGCGCTGCGGTGTCCGGGCTGGCCGCCGCTTTGTGTGTAGAGGGTGCGCTGGATAGGACCGGACGCAACGAACTCCGCGTAAGCCAGTGCTTCGCGGCGATGCGGGCGGATTGCAGAGACTCCGAGTCCTGCGCCGCCGAGGGTGGTGCGGAGCGGGCGACCGTTTACCAGCGGAGTTTCGCCGGAGTCGAGCGGACGTTCGGCGAAACCAGCGCGCGCGTAGTTGGAGTAGCCGTAGGCGAGGGGGCAGTAGAATAATTTTTCGTTCACCTCAGCCGACACGAGATCGTGCGACGCGATGGGATTGCGGGTCCAGCAGCCGGGATCACAAAGGACGAGCAGTTCCTGCAGCTGGGCGATGGCTGCAAGACCAACGGTGCGTGAAACGAATCTGTCCGAAGAAACGAAAGGCTCTTCGCCGGCAGCAATGCACAGCGAGTAGAAGTTCATCAAGCAGTTGATCGGGGCGGCGGGAATTTCGACATGCCCGAGCCGCGCCATGGCTAAAACATCCTCCCACGTTTTCGGCACGGCCATGCCATGGCGGGCGAGGAGGTCGGCGCGCCAAAAAGCAATGGGAGTAGCGGCGTCGATCGCGAGCGCCCATTGGTGTCCGTCACTCTGGTAACTCGCGTGGGAAAGCCCGACGTGGTGAGTGGCTTGATCGGCGAGGAAGCCGCTGGAAAGGTGTGCGTCGAGCGGAAGCAGGGCGCCGCCCGGCACGGCTTTACTGATACACGGATGATCGAGCACCATGAGATCGTAATTGGCGGCAAGCCTGGCGACGGGAGATTCCTCAAATATTTTGAGCGAATGTTTTTCCCAGATGATTGTAATACCGGGATACTGTTCGTTGAACCGCTGCGCCGTTGCCGTCATGGGCGAGTAACCGCGCGGGTGATTCCAAGTGATGCCGTGAAGTGTGATAGAAGAACTCATGTGGGGGGAATGGGAGTCGCCCCAGTGGCGCTGGATTGGTAGGCGGCCTCGACCACGGCCATGGTCCGGCAGGCGTCCTCGACGCGCGTTGGCAGATCTGTCGTCTCGCCGTTGGCAAATCGCATCAGACTTCCCATCGTGCCGATGAAAGCGTGCGGGTACCAGCTGCCTTCGACTGGCACCGGCTGCCAGGCGCCGGGGGCACCCGCAGAGTCGATTGTACAATATTCAAGATAGTCGGCGGCACCATGCGGGTAATTCATGAGCAGCCCGAGTTGGGCTTTGATGGCGCCGTGCGTACCTTCCCACTTCACATAACTTTCCTGGTGACGCGTGCCGAAATTGTGGCCGTGGTTCACTGTGACATTGGCCCGCACACTGTCGCCATAGTCCAACGCCATCGCCGAGCGGGTGGCAGCAAGTCGCGGCGTGGCGGGATGCTTGAGGGTCAGGGCATGAATTCCGCGCGGATCGCCGAGGAAGGAGCGGATGAGATCGACGTGATGTACGCTGTGATAGAGGATCTCCACGCGTGGGGTATTCTCGAGGAAAGTCCACAAATGCCACGGCGTGTGAACGGTCACGCGGATTTCCATGTCGTGGAGATGGCCGATGGCACCGTCCGCGATCATCTTCCGGGCGATGGCGACGGCGGGAGCAAAACGCAGCTGGAAGTTCACCGCGGCAACGAGCTGCTTGCGCCGGCAAAGGGCGAGCAGGGAACACGCTTGTTCAAGGTTTTCGCCAAAAGGTTTTTGGATCAGCACCGGCGCACGATCGGGCAGCACTTCAAGCACGGCCGCCAGCGCGGGTGCTGGCACCGCGACATCGAAAATCGTTTCTGCCGGGGCGAGACGAATCGCATCCGCGAGCGTGGCGGATACGCGCGGCACGCCAAACTCATCGGCGAGCGCCTTTGCTTTCGCGGAATCGAGATCGTGAATGGCGGCAACCGGAAAGCCCGCGAGCCGGTAGGCCGGCAAATGCGCGTCACGAACAATTCCACCCGCGCCAATCACAACGATCGGACGCAGACGGGCGGGCGGGGGAAAGGGAAGATTGATCGGGGTAATCAATTTTTATTTGCAAAATGAAATTTTATTAGCAAACCAAAGCAAGTCGGAAATGTCCTCTACCCCAAATTACACAGTGCCGGCGTTGGAGAAAGGCCTTGATATCATCGAGGCTTTGGCGGCGGTCGCCGTGCCTCTTTCCCTGGCGGAATTGGGCGTGAAACTCGATCGCAGCAGCAGCGAACTTTTTCGGATGTTGAACTGCCTTGAACAGCGCGGCTACATTGTGCGCGACGACGCTTCGGGGAAATACGGTCTGACCCTGAAGCTCTATTCGCTCGCGCACGCTCATTCCACCACGGAGAAACTTTTGCGCGCGGCGGAGCTGCCGATGCGGACGCTGACCGAAAAGGTTCGGGAATCCTGTCATTTGAGCGTGATCGATCGTGGAAATCTTCTCGTCATTGCCCAGCAGGAAAGTCCTGAACGCGTGCGATTGTCGATCGAGGTTGGCGCATTGTTCGATCCGGTGGCGACCGCTTCAGGGCGTTTGCTGCTCGCGCAACTGGACGAAACCGCGCGTGCGGCCGTGGTGGCCGGGTCGCCGGGTGGACGTAAACTGACGGGTAAAGCCCTGGCCACTTTCGCTCATACACTCGCTGAATTGAAAAAGAAATCGGTGTCCACTGCCGAAAGCGAAACGATCGAGGGTGTGCGCGACTTGTCCGTGCTCGTGGGCAATCCGGCTGCGGGCATCACGGGCGCGCTGGCCATCACCCGCTTGTTACGACGCGGGCAACGCGGCGACGAATCAGCGCTGCTCGCCGAAATGACGGCGACGGCTGGCGCGATTACACGGGCACTCGGGTTGGAGGTGGTCGCATGAAGACGAGATTTTTCGAAGATTATGCCACCGGTGAGACGCGGGCATCCACCGGTCGCACCATTACGGAGACCGACATCGTCATGCACGCCGGTCAGACGGGAGATTTTTACCCGCACCATATGGATGCCGAGTGGTGCAAGACGCAGGATTTCAAGCAGCGCATCGCGCACGGTACGCTGATCTTCAGCGTCGCCGTTGGTCAGACTGCTGGCGAAATCAATCCCGCGGCGTTTTCATACGGCTACGACCGGCTGCGTTTTATAAAACCGGTGTTCATCGGCGATACGATTACGACGCGCTGTACCGTGAGGGAGAAACGTGATCACCCGAAGCGGTCCGATCACGGTGTGGTGGTTGAGGCCGTTGAAGCGATCAACCAACGGAACGAAACCGTGCTTGCGGCGGAACATCTCCTATTGGTTCGGCGTCGGGATGTGCCGCCGTCTCCATGAGGACAATTCGCGGCTTCATCCACATGGAGTAATATGAAAAAAAACTGGCGCCGATGGGCGTTTGTCTTCGCGATTTTTTTCTGGTTTGGGTCATTGCGCGCGGCCGAAATTTCTCCCCTCATGCTGGGCTCCGCGTGGTATCCCGAGCAGTGGCCCGAAAGCCAGTGGGAAGGGGATCTTTCGCGGATGCAGCAAGCCGGACTGAACATGGTGCGCATCGGCGAGTTTGCGTGGAGCAGCCTGGAGCCGGCTGAGGGGCGCTATGATCTCGATTGGATGGAACGTGCAGTCAACGCCGCGGCGAAGCACGGCATGGTGGTGATCATCGGTACGCCCACGGATACTCCCCCGGCGTGGCTGACGACGAAATATCCGCAGACGCTGCGGGTGAGCGAGGACGGCAGGCAATTACAGCACGGCTCGCGGCGACATTTTTCCATTGGTAGTGCCGAATATCGCGAACTCTGCGCAGGGATCGTGAGACAACTCGCAGCTCGTTTTGGTCACAATCCCAACGTGGTCGCGTGGCAGACCGGCAATGAGTACACGGAGGATTCGTTCGATGAGGAATCGCGGAAAAAGTTTCATGACTGGCTTGAGAAGAAGTACGGTACGCTCGAAGCGTTGAACAAGCACTGGGTTACCGCGTACTGGAGTCAGACCTACGATCAGTGGAGTCAGATTCCGATGACGACGGGACGGGCCAACCCGGGATTGCTGTTGGATTATAAACGATTCGTCACCGATACGTGGCGAAGTTTTCAGAAAAATCAGATCGACGTGTTGCGCGCGGCGATCGATTCACGACAACTCATCACGACGAATCTCGGCGGCCTCGGCTGGGCGAATCGTTTCAACCGTCAGGTTATCGCGGAGGATCTCGACGTGATTGGATGGGACGAATACCTCGGCTCGGGTTATTTCGATCAATCGAAGAATGGTACGGGGCACTTGAATCCCGACCGGAGCGGCTCGACGCACGATCTCGTGCGCGGCTGGAAGCGCAAAAATTTCTGGGTGTTGGAAATGGCGCCGGGTTTCGTCGATTGGTCGCCGACGGTGAGCAATTCGCTCGATCGCGGTGAGACGCGTGCGATGGTGTGGCACGCGGTCGGACATGGCGCGGATTGCGTGGCGTTCTGGCAATGGCGAAGCGCGCTGAACGGCCAGGAACAATATCATGGATCACTCGTCGGACCCGATGGAGAGCCGGTGCCAGTCTATGCGGAGATCGCGCAGACCGGGGCTGAATTTGCGAAGGCCGCGCCCGTGCTGGCTGGCACATCCCCGGTTTCGGAAGTCGCTCTCATCCACGATTACGACAGCCGCTGGGCAATCGATTTCAACCGCTTCAGTCAGCGCTACGATCAAATGGAGTTGTTGGAAGGGTACTACAAAGCGCTGCATGACGTAACGCAGGCGGTGGACATTGTTGTTCCGACGATTCCGCTCACTGGTTACAAGCTGGTCGTCGCTCCCAGTCTCAACGTAATTTCTCCCGCACTGGCACAGCAATTGACGGAGTATGTTCGTCAAGGCGGGCATCTCGTGTTGGGGCCGCGATCGGGGATGAAAAATGAATTCAATGCGCTCAATATCGAGCGGCAACCGGGACCACTCGTGCAGACGATAGGCGGCCGGGTGGAGCAATTTTATGCGCTGCTCGAAGACGTGCCCGTTGAGGGTGCGTGGGGCACGGGTAAGGCGACGGTTTGGGCGGAATTTTTTGACCGGCTCGCCCCGGACACTGAGGTGGTGCTGCGTTATGGTGCGGGCAATTCGTGGCTCGAAAAGCAACCGGCAGCGATCACGCGGCGAGTCGGCGCAGGTACCATCACGTATCTCGGTGCGGTGCTCGATTCGACGCTGATGAGTGCGGTCGCGCGCCAGTGGATCGCGAAGGCGGGAGTGACGTTGTCATTGTTTTCCGTGCCAGCGGGGGTGAGCGTGTGTCGTCGGGTCGGCGCTGGCCGTGAAGTCTATTTGCTGACGAATTTCTCGGCTGGTGCGCAGGAAATCGCTTTACCCAACCCGATGAACGATGTGCTTAACGGCGGTGAAGTGTCGCTCGTGAAGTTGGCGCGTTTCGATGTATCGGTGCTGAGCCGGGTGATCAGGTAAGCAGTCAAAGGTAGCCTGACGAGGTGGCCGCCGATTTCCCTATCGACGAAAGCTTTGCCGAAGCGTCGATGCGGAGACCGACGCCCACCTGATTCAAAGGTCGATTTTGACTTTCGTGAAAAGCCAAAAAAATCGTGAGATAAGACTCAACAAGAGGCACTTATTAAATTTCAGCATAGATCGTTGACCGGCCTAAATCGGCCATCAGGTGTGCCGATTAATGCATGATGTTGCCTAAGAAAATCATTGGACTGGCCCTCGGCGTCACGCTCTGGGTCGGAGGCATCTCGGCTGCTTTTTGTGCGCTTCAACGTTATTCCGTGGCAGACGGAGCCGCGCGGCCGCCCAGTGACAAAACGGCCGCATTTTTCGCGGCACATCGGCAACACGGGCGACCATTGTTAGTGATGGCGGTGCATCCGCTTTGTCCGTGCACGGATGCGAGTCTGGACGAACTGGGTGACTTGCTGGCCCGCAGTCATGGCGCCTGCGACGCGCTGCTGCTTCAGTACCAACCACTCGAAGGCACACCCGACTGGCCGGTCGATACGGCGCTGAGAAAACTCGGAGGCGTCGGGGTTAAGGTGGTCCTCGACCAGGGCGGAAAGATTGCCGCTGAGTTCGGGGCCGAGACTTCCGGACATGTCGTATTCATGGATGCAAACGGGATTATTCGCTTTCATGGCGGTCTCACCATCGCGCGGGGTCACCACGGCCGTTCTCAATCGCAGGATGCCATTCTTGAAATCCTCGGCGGCGGCCGGCCCGTGCTGGCTTCGGCCCCGGTTTTTGGATGCGCCCTTGAATCAGAATGTACCCCAACTAACACCCGATGAGCCTCGCCACTACGACCGTTACCTCCGTTCCGCTCGGACTGCCATCCTCGCCGCTTCTCGATGGTCAACGCCACGCCGTGCGGGAACTTTTTGTCACCTATGAGCAAAAGGTAATCGCGCAAACCAACCGGCTTTTTTGGTGGCTGCTCATGGCGCAGTGGATCTTTTCGGTTGTTTTCGCCGCCGTTTGGTCGCCGCGAGCCTGGGCTGGGCAGCAAAGCAGCGTGCATCCGCATTTGATTGCCGCCGTTTTTCTGGGCGGTCTGTTGGTGTCGCTGCCGTTGTGCCTGATGCGCTGGCTGCCGTATCATGTGGTCACCCGTCATGTGGTCGCAGCGGCGCAGGTAAGTTTCTCGGCCCTGTTGATTCATCTCACGGGTGGTCGGATCGAGACACATTTTCATGTGTTCGGGTCCCTTGCATTCCTCGCACTTTATCGCGACTGGCGCATCATGTTGACGGCGACGCTCGTGGTTGCGCTCGATCACTTGCTGCGTGGTCTGTGGTATCCTGTATCGGTCTATGGCGTGCCGTTTGCGACGATCTGGCGAACGGCCGAACATTCCGGTTGGGTCATTTTCGAAGATGTCGTGTTAGTGTGGGCGTGCATTGTTTCACACCGCGAGATGTGGGAAATCTGCCGGCGCCAGGACGCTTATCAGCAACTGCTCGATGGTTTGGAGCACCGCGTCAGCGATCGTACCACTGCTCTGGAGGCCGAGGTGGCCAAGCACGAGCGGACCGCGCGCGAGCTGAGCCAGTCTGAAGAGCGTTATGGGGCATTGATCGCCAACCTGCCGATCGGAGTATTTAAGACGACCCGCGATGGGGGAGTGCGGCTGGCCAATCCCTATTTGCTCAATCTCCTGGGGCTTCCCGCTGATCAGGACATTAAGAAAATCAACATGGCCGACGGCCGGCTTTTCTCAGCGGAAGCACGGGCACGATTCTGGCAGCGGCTCGAGACCGACCGCGAAGTGCGTGGATTTGAGGCCACCTTTCGAAGGGCTGATGGCTCAGTGATCGATGTGGTGATAAATGCCCGCAGACATGGCACCGCCGGGGAACTGATCAATTGCGAGGGCACGCTGGAAGACGTCACTGAACGCAAACGAGCCGCGCGTGAAGTGGAGACATTGCATCAGCAACTCGTCGTCGCCTCGCGGGAAGCGGGCATGGCCGAAGTTGCAACCGGTGTTCTTCATAACGTGGGCAACGTTCTTACCAGCGTAAACGTCACGATCCACGATGTCCTCGACCGGCTTCGCACGAGTCGTCTAAGTCATCTGCATCAGGTCGTCGAAGTGGTCCAGCGCGAGCAGTCACGGCTCGCATCGTTTCTCACCGACGATCCCAGTGGCCGTCAATTGCCTGCCTTTCTGATTAAACTAGAGGGGCATCTCGCCACGGAAAACCGGCGATTGCAGACCGACGTCGAGAGTCTCGTTCGCCATTTCGAGCACATCCGCGAAATTATCGTCGTGCAGCAAGCCTCAGCGCGACTTTTCGGGGTGAGCGAAAATCTCACTCCTGCGCACCTCTTTGAGGACGCGCTGAAACTCATCGCTGAATCGCTTGAACGTCACGGCATCGCGCTCGAGCGATGCTTCGGTGATTCCCTTCCTGTGAAAGCCGACCGCCACAAGGTGCTACAGATTCTGGTTAATCTCCTGCAAAACGCGAAGGATTCCATTGCCGGATCCGGCGCAACGGACGGCCGCGTGATCGTACGGGTGACCTCAATCGATGGTTTCATCGCCCTAGCGGTCGAAGACAACGGTCCCGGCATCGCTCCCGAACATCTGGCCAGAATTTTTCAGCACGGGTTTACCACGAAGAAACATGGCCACGGTTTCGGTCTGCACAGCGCAGTGCTCGCCGCGCGCGAAATGGGCGGTGATCTGGTGGTTGCCAGCGAGGGCGTGGGACGCGGGGCCAAATTCACTCTCACTCTTCCGATCACTCCGCCTGTCAGACCATGACTTCTTCGCCGAATCCAAATCTCCGCGTTCTTCTTGTAGACGACAATCCGTCGATTCATGACGACTTTCGACGCATTCTTACGCCAGGCGTGAGCCCGACCGATCTGGACGCCGATGCTGCGGCGATCTTCGGGAAACCGGCTTCTGCCGCTGCGATTGTTGCCGCACCGTTTGAACTCGACTCAGCGATGCAAGGCCAGGAGGCGCGGACCTTGGTCGCCGCCGCCCGTGCTGCCAACCGGCCTTATGCGCTCGCATTTGTCGACATGCGCATGCCGCCGGGATGGGACGGACTGGTCACGATTCGCAAATTGTGGGAAGTCGACCCCGAGCTGAACATCGTCATCTGCACCGCTTATTCCGATCACAGTTGGGAGGAAATTCAGGCAGCGCTGCCCGTACGCGAGCACTGGTTGGTGTTGAAAAAGCCCTTCGACAAAATCGAAGTCCTCCAGCTCGCTCATTCGCTCACGGAAAAGTGGCATCTCACGCGCCAGGCTGGTGTGCAACGGGCCACGCTGGAGCGGATGGTCGAGAAGCGCACGGAAGAACTCCGTCGTGCCTTGCAGGTAAAAAATGAATTTCTAGCCAACGTCAGTCATGAGCTGCTAACACCGATGAATGGTGTCCTGGGCATGCTCTCGCTCATCGAAGACGCCGGGCTCAGCAAAAATCAATGCGAGTGCCTGGAGGACGCGCGGCAATGCGGCAACAATTTGCTGCAGTTGCTTCAGCAGATTCTCGCGTTCAACCAGGCGGAGGCAGGCACGCTGGCGCTCGACCCCATTGACACGGACGCTGGTTTGTTGCTGGACGAGGTTTTGGCCGTTTATCATGCGCGTGCCGCGCACAAGGGTCTCGTGTTACGGGCGCACGTCGATCAGGGACTCGCCTCCGAGATCCGCGCACCGGTGCCGGTCATCCGACAAATCCTGCTCGCGCTTCTCGATAACGCAGTGAAATTCACGTCGAAGGGATCGATCGTGGTCAGCGTGCGTGGCGACGGCAACCGGCTCGTTTTCACCGTGCAAGATACGGGCATTGGTTTGTCGCCCGCCCAACTCGACTGGATCGCTTTGCCCTTTGCGCAGGTTGATGGCGGCTTGAACCGCCGCAACAGCGGCATCGGTCTTGGACTGCCGCTGTCAAAACGACTCGCGGGTTCGCTAGGAGGAGAACTCACGCTTACCGCCCAGCCCGGCGGCGGGACGACTGCGTTGTTCACCGCGCTGCTTTCACCCGCGCTGGCCCGTGGCGTCGGCTGATTTGCAACGGAGGTTTGTCTCGCGAAGGAGGCGAAGTAAGGAGGTAGGGCGGTTTATCCCTAATCCGCCCTACCATTGCACTGCTGTTAAAAAACAATCCGCAGATCCCGGTTTGTTTTTTCATCTCTGTTCTCTCCGTTACCTCCTGTAAAAAATTATTTCACTACCGCTCACTTCGTCGCGCCCGGCGTTTCTTCCGTCAGGCGTAAATAACTGAGCGGCCAGTTGTCGGTGCGAAAGGGCACCGCGGGTAACCCGGCAGCATTCACCAGATTGGTTGCCGGAGTTTCGTGCCATGCGTAGCGGACAGCAACAGGCGCGGATACTTGGGGACTTGAAACAATGATGCTGCCCGACTCAACCTTTGCATCGGCTGCATGAAAGACACGATCGGCGCCCGCCACGCTGAAACCACTGGGCGCGAGACCGTCGCGGGTGCGCAGTCCTTCGGCATGAGTGAAAGAAAGCTCGAAACTATTTCCGGAGGTCTGCCCCGAGGCGAACGTTGGGCCGTGAGCAACGAAATCGCTGCGACCGTAAGTGTCCGCCAGGGCGAGTCGGGCGAGACGCAGTCCGACGTCACGTTTGTTGGTCGGATGGATGTCGTGAAAGTTGGCGACCAAATCCGTCGTCACCACATAGCCGGTATGAGGAGCTGTGAGGGCTTTGATCTGTTCTTCCCAGAATGCCGGCAGACCTTCAGGTGTCATCGGGACTTTTTTCCACTTTGAATAATCGAACGGCGCGAGCAGTACGCCGTAGAAAGATGCGTCCTCGATATTCCACGCCGCGCGCCAGCTCTTGATCAAAGCGGTTTGTTTTGTGGCGTAGAGAGCGACGTCGCCTTCAAGGCAGTTCGCTTCCCCTTGATACCAAAGAAAACCGCGAATCGCATAGGGCGCGTAGGGCGACACCATGGTTTTAAAGAGTTCGGTCGGTTGAACGCCCTTGATCCACGCGAAATAACGCTGGGTTTCGAGCCCTTGCAGCGAAGGTTCAGCATACGCTTCGCGCGGCATCCAGGCTTCGATGCGCGTGCCACCGAAGCTGGAATGAATTATGCCGACCGGCACGCCGAGTGTTTGGTGAATTTGTTGCGCGAAATAATAAGCGGCCGCCGAAAAATCAGACGTGCGCAATGCTTCGGGGGAACACGGAAGCCAGTGAAAGACGCCCAGGCCGGTTTGCTTCAGATCGGTGCGCGGGACTTGGAACAGACGCAATTGCGGGTAGTTGGCCGTTGCCACTTCGATTTCGTAATTGTCAACCGGACGCTGCCCCTTGCGCGGACCGAAAGGTTTTTCCATGTTCGATTGGCCCGAGCAGAACCACACTTCTCCCACGAGCACGTCGGAGTAGGTGAGGGTGTTGGTCCCGCGAATTGTGAGCGTACGCGGGGCATCGCTCGCAACAAGCGGCTCAAGCGCCACCTTCCAGTGGCCGTCGGCGTCAGCTGCGGTTGTTTTACTCTGGCCATCGAATTCCACCGTGACGCTTTCCCCCGGCGCCGCCTCGCCCCAAACGGGAACCGGCCGTTCGCGTTGGAGCACCATGTGATCGCCAAACAGCACCGGACAGCGAACCTCGGCCAGGAGGGAGCCGATTGAGCAGGTTAGCAGAATAAATCCGAAGAGTGAGGCTTTTGAATTCAAAACGGGAATCTGAAGCTTGGTGATCGCAGGCCGAAATAGAAGTTTAGAGTTTTGAAACGCCGAGCTCGCAGCGATTCGGGCGTTCATTGACAGTCCGCACGCTGATCGCGGCGTAAAGCCGCTCCTACATCAAATAGTCGAAGTGAAAGCCCTTTTGTGCTCTATGCCCAGTCGCGGTCGATGGAAAATCCTCATCACTTGCCGATGTATCTTTCCACGTTCTCCTTGTCGGTCGGTTTCGGCATCAATTCCATTTTAGCGCGTTCGCTGTCGGCGAGGTGGGCGAGATCACCGGGACTGGTGACGACGTGCGGAGTGAGGAAGATCAGGAGTTCGCTCTTCGTTCTGTTGTTGACGGTGTGCTTGAACAAATTGCCGACGAGCGGGATGTCGCCCAGGAGTGGAATTTTGTTAACCGTGTCGTTTTTCTGCGAGGCAATGAGACCACCAATGATAATTGTCTGATCGCTGGGTGTGACCACCACGGTGTCAGCGGAAGTTTTGTTGATCACCGGGGAATTCACGCCAGTCGAAATCGGCACGGTCGTCGAACTCAGAGAGGAGGTTTGCGGCGACACGATCATCTCAACGTTGCCCTCGGTGGTGATGAAGGGTGTCACGTTGAGAATAATGCCGATGTCCTGATAAGTGACGGTATTGGTGATCGCGTTGGTGACGGAGCTGACTTGCGAATTGGTGATGATCGGAATCGACTGGCCGACCATGACCGAAGCCTGTTGCCCGCTGCGGGTCAGAATCGAGGGGCGGGAAAGTATTTGCGTCTTATTGTTGGTCGCGAGCAGGTGAATCGTGGCGTTCAGCTTGCTGTTCGCGATGCTGTAGAAGCCGCCGTAGGTTGTGGGAACGGCCTGGGCCGCAGCGACGCCGAAGTTCGTTGTGGCCGTGCCAGTCGCCGGCTGGGAGTTGATTGAGATCGGACTCGTGTAGGACGCCTCTGCGCCGAGATCGAGATCCTTGTCGTGATCCACTTGAAGAAAGACGACGTCGATCTGCACCTGTGGCTTGGGTTTGTCCAAGTTGGCGATGACGGTCTTGATGCTCTCGTTGGTGATGTCGTCCGTCACGACGATGAGCCTGCGCGTATCCATGTCGCTCGTGATCATGGCATCGCCGACCATGGTGGAATTGATGTATTGCCGGGTGGGAGATGAAGACGTTCCACCACCGCTGCCACCAGTTGTTGCTCCGATCGTTTGGGCGGTCCCGGCGGGTCGCGGCTGGCCTACGGTTTGCGCGAACATTTCTCCAGCGCCGACCAGAATAAGAACGACGGAGAGCAGACTGCGGAACGAAAATATAGATGGAGGTGATTTCATGGGAGCCGAAATTTTTCAGATGCAGAACAATGAACTTATTGCGTCCTGATGCCCGAGGTACTGCCAATGGAGAGACTCGGGTTGGTGGCCGTGGTCTGACTGTTGTTGGACGCACGGGTGCTCAGCGGATCGGCCTGAGTGGAGGTGGAGCCACGCGTGTTGTTGCTCTGAAAGAGATTTTTCAGAATCGTTTCGGCCTGCTTCACATCCGCGTTTTCCATGGTGTAGACGAAGACCTTTTGTTTGCGGGCCGAGCTGGTATCCAGCTGGGTGACCATTTCAGCGATTTCGGGCATCTGAACTTTGGATGCGGTCACAACGATTGAGAAAGTTCGGGGATCCGCGACTGCGACGACAGGAGTGGTCCGACCGGCAGGACTGGCGCCATTGGTCTGACCGCCACCCATCAATCCCGCTCTGAATGCAGCGCCGCCGCCGCCGGGTAAAGTTGTTCCAACATCACCACCGCCGCGACCGGCGCCGGCGAACCTTCCTCCACCAAATTGACCAGCCCGACCGGCGAAGGTTTGCGGCGCGGTGGGCGTGGTGGTCGAAAATAGACTGGTAAGCAATTGAGCCATCTCAACCGGATCGGCGTTCTTGAGTGGAAACACCCGGATCGTGGAAACCGAATCGATCGACGTGTCGAGCGCCGCGACGATTTCGACGATATGATGGACGTTGATTTCAGTATCGGTGACCACGAGCGAATTACTGTCCTGGTTGGCGGTCAATGCAGCCGAGCCGGGCAACAGCGTGCCGAGATCGTGCGCCGCTTGCGTGGCATCGATGTGACGCAGGGGGATTATCTGCATTACCATTTCGGCTGTCAGCGGGATCTCGCTCGGATCACTGCCGGTGTGGATCGGAAGATTCTGTTTCCTGGCGTCGTCTTTGGACGACACGATCAAGTTCCGACCCTGCATGCGGGCGGTGTAACCGTTTTTGTTTAACGCCAGATTGAGCAATTGAATCGCCTCGTCTTTCGAGACCGTCTGGGAACTCCACATGTCCACGGTGCCGCGCAGGGGAGTCTCGAGCACAATAATATAGCCGGCCGCATCGCTCATATAGTTCAGCACGGTTTCAAGAGGCGCACCGCGAAAGTTAAACCGGAGTCCGGGCTCCTGAGCGGCGGTCAGTGCTGAGGCAGTGGGCACGCCGCCGATCTCGGGCATTGTTGAATTGATGACGGCAGGTGGCAAATGGTTCTGGGCGGGAAGGACTGCTGGAATTCCCGCAAATCCGAGCCAGAACATTCGAGTGAGAAGCGCGGTTTTCATGGTCTTAATTGTTTCTGTCGTTGTTCCATCAGCCGCTGGAGTGTGTTGGAAGCGCCAGTCGGAATGACCGGGGGTGGGGTCGTGTCAGCTACACGCGGGGTGTCGGATTCACTGCGCAATGCATCCAAACCGATGGCGGTCCAGTCGCCGCCGACCGCGCGCCTCAATTGCTGCCCAATCGTCAAAAAAATTGGCCGGCCGTCACGGGTTAGTTCGACGCCATCGTTTCTGATACGCTCGACAGTATATTGCGCGATGGTTTCACCTTCATGAATCGATTTCCTGAAATCCGGGCCGGAGCCATCGAAAAATACGAAGAGCCCCTTGTCATAGTGCATGGTGCCAACGAGTGAGATCGTATCGCTGCGAGGTTGATTATCCGCCCCCCGGGCGGAGTGGCCGACCCGGTTCGGGTCAAAAATATTTCTCTCCGTGATGATCCGGAATGCATCAATGCTGGTGGCAGGGCCCGCGACAGCAGGAGCGCGCGCGGTTGGAATCGTTGGATTCACCGCGGATGCCGGAGGTTTCGTGTCTGTGGCGTGGACAACGTGTGCGCAGTGCAAAGCGATAACCACGAGCAGTAAGGTCTGCGGCCGGGACACGACAGAGCGGGCGAACCGGATCTTCATTGATGTCCCTCCAGCGGGACGAGGCGCAGGCCATTAACGATCAAGCTGAGTCCGAGTTTTTGTCCGTTGTCGTCGCGCGCGGTGAGTTCGACTGAGTCGACCCGCAGCGCGAGGGGTGATAATTCCAATTCGTACAAGAACCGGGTCAACGCTGGCAGCGTGCCGGTTGCGTCCACCCGGCATTCAAGCAATGAGGAGTGCTCGGTGGCGCCGCGTTTCCATTGCGGCTTAATCGATCCGAGTTCGATGTTGCTCACGTGACCCCAGTGATCGAAAGCCGTGATCAAATCCTGCTCAGCCTGGGCGGCATCCTTGGGTAGCGCTTCCGATTGCATTTCAGTCCAAGCCCGGCGCGTCTCGGCCGCATGTGCGCTCATGCTCCGGCCATTTGCGATCGACTGCCGAAGTTGGACGATCTCGGCCGCGTGCATTTGCCAGACGTGGCCCAGGGGAGTGAATATCACCCGATCAAGGACCAACGCGAGCAGTCCCAATCCGGCGATAATCACGAGCCAGTTTTGTCGCTTGGATGGATTCGGAGTCATGATCCGTAATTTTTGCTCCAACGGAAAGACAACGTGAATTGCAGTGGCGTCTTACCGCGGATTTGTTCGACCTTCAGGTCCTGAATTTCCTTCGTCTTGCGAAGTTGATCCAGCGTGCGCAACAACGCCGCGTTGTCCTGGGCGGTGCCGGTGACGCTTACACCAGACGGGCCGTGGATCTCGAACGACTTGGCGGTGACGCTGCCGTTGTCGGGAAAACTCGTGGTAACGCCGCGCAGAATGCTCAGACTGTGAAATGAAGTGTCATACCACGGATGATAGTCGCGGATCAGGGACTGGACTGCGTTGAGGTCAGTCACTTGGGGTTGCATGGCGCCCCATTCGGAACGGAGCGACCAGCGGCAATATTCCTGCCAGGCAAATGCCCCCAGGGTAAGCACAACGACACCGCCGAGCACAAATCCAGAGAGAGTCAGGCGTTTCGAATTGTGGCGCGCCAGTAATACTTCCCATCGGTTTGGACGCGGTGGGAGAAATTCCAGCGTGGACGATCCGGTTTTCAGCCAGCGCGTGGCGATGCCTTCAGCCATCTCGTTACCGGGTGAGCGATCAGGTTTGTCTTCGTGTACAACGGTCAAGCCGGCTGCGCGGGCCCAGCCACCCAGACTTCCGGCCAAATTGCGCACGGTTGGCTCATCGCCGCATAATTTCAGTGTGCGTACCCCCCCGCGCAACTCCACCGGTATCTGCTCGAAAGTGATACGTAGTTGCCGGGCCACTACACCAATGTTGGCCGCATTCGCCATGGACTCAGGCCCCGTGGTTGTTTCGCAGGTGCGGAACGCCGTGATTCCGCCGCCGGAAGAAACCATCAACATTGTTTCTCTCGGATTTACCGCGATGGTTATCCGCCCTTCACCCGCCGCTGGAATGGCCCCGGGAAGGACGCTTGGTCCAAAACAAAAACTGACCGGCTTCAGTTCGGCCGCTTCCAGAATTGCGGTAAGATAATCGATTTGCTCCCTGCGAACGGCCAATTGCGTCACGTAGGTCACTCCGCCTTCATGGCACACGGAGCGGGCGATTTGCAACTGGAGGGGATCGCAGGGAAATCCTCGTTCGGCCTCAAGCTGGAGCAGGCTGGTCAGGTCTTCCGTCGAAAGTTCGGGCACCTTAGTGGAAAGGCTCATGACCCAGCTTTCCGGGATTGCCACCACGCAATGTCGCTCGCGAATTCCCGCAGCATCGAGATGACTTCGGATTTCGCGACCTTTCTTGGGATCATTCTTCACCTGCAGGAAATCGACTGAAAGGTCGGCCGTCGTGCTTTTGACGGTCTCCATCTTTCCTCTGGTGCATGCCAGCTGAAATGCGCTCAACCGGCCGCCCGTGAAATTCAGTCCGACGACGGAATTCATCCGTTTTTGCAGGATCCATTTCATGAGGTGGTATTCGTGTTCTGCATTTGCTTGAGCATCTGTCTGATCTGCGTGCCCAAGGCCCAACCATACGCGCCAAGATCCTGACGGTTGAGGATGCGCGGGGTTCCTTTGCTGAGATCAAAGACGACTTTTTCCCTCCAATAGCCGCGGCCATTGCGACCGACGGCGGCGACGTCAGCTGAAAATTGATAGGACTGGTCGGTGATATACGGACCGACGCGGACGAAAGCCTCTCGACCGATAACTTGCGGCAGCCAGGCGAAGGAGATGAGGGTTGTCGGGTTGGCGATCCGGTATGCGACGATTTGTTCCGCATTGGCGGGGCTGATTCCAGGAAGACATGAAAGCACCGTGGCGCTCGCCGTGTTCACATTGATGAGCCCTGGCGAAGCGGCTCCCTGCGTCGAAGTGAGGTCGGTGTGGATCAACGCGAACTCATCCGCCGTCATTCCGCTCACGGCGAGGAATTCCGCCACGCTGCCGAGATTCCCGGAACCTACCTGGCGCAGGATGGCTGACGCCCGCGCCGGGTTAAAACGTTTTTGCAGGAGCGGGCCCAACTGCGCGCGACTTCGGGCGGTTGAAATGTCGATGCGCGGCGAACCGTCGGCGCGAGAATTGGGCTGCACGCTGTAAACGGTGACGTATTCAAGAATGCCGGGCTGCAATTGCCCGTCCTGATTATCGTGCGGCGCGGCCTGGTCGTCGTCATCTTCGTTTGTATCCAGCGATCCATTGCGATTTGTGTCCTCGCCGAACAGAAGATCGAGGGTGGCACCATAAACGAGGCGGAGTTCATCGACCGTTTCGAACGGCGCGCCTTTATTGCGACGGGGCGGATTAAGGGTTGCATAAGTGGCGTTGCTGCCCGAGCCAGCCGGAGTGCGCCAGCTGATGATGGCCGCCGCCAGATCGGCACTCATGTTGGGCAATCCTTGGAGCATTGAGAGGCTCGCCGTGTTGAGATTGAGTTTTGAAGACTCGTCAATGAGTCCGAAAACGGGATTGGCGCCGGGTGTGACGTTGGGATCGCGACCGATGAACCAGAAGTTCGCGTCGCCCACCGGCAGATTCACGGCCTGGTAGGGGAAATTCGGGTCGGTGGAGTTCGGATCGGGCACGGCGCCATTCTTCGCGTAGGTGGTGAGAACATACGCGGCGTATCGCTCGCCACCGGCGACGGCCAGGCGTGCGGCAATTTCCACGGCGCGATTATCTGCAGCCCGGAGTTCGGAACTCATCGAGTTCGCGAAATAGAGCGTGAGCGCCACCAGTCCGAGACAGATCCAGAGCACGATAATAAGAACCGATCCGTGCCGACCTGCTGGAAATTTTGGGGGAGGTGTCATGATCCTGTCCCGTCTGTTATCGACTGCAACTGACTGGCTGGCGTGGAAACAAGAACGGGCACCACCAGTTCAATGGGTTGCTGGTTTGACCTGCTGGAATTTGCGCCCGCCAAAACGATTTGAAATCGAATTGCTTTCGGCAATGTGGTCGTTGCGGAAGAATCCCATGTATCCGTCCATTGAGAACCGTCGTAGTAGTCAATCGTCGCATTTGAAATTCCGGAAAGCAGGGTTTGTACATCGGGTGTCGTGGTCTGGACCGGGAGAAGGTTTCGGGTTACGACGCGAACAAGACTTCTGCCGTTACCTCCGTCTGCTTTTGGGGAGAGATAATATTCCACGAGCTGAACTTCAGAAAACGGACCCCAGCCATCCACGGTGCCGGTATTAGTGTAGAGATCGGGGCCGACCTGATCCCCATAGGTGCCCTGCGTGAGGGAACTCGCCACTGTTGTCTGAAATTGTCCCGCGAGCACGCCGCCTGACAGCATGATTCCAGCAAAATCCTTTCGTACGATGCCAAGTGTTCGCTGCAATTCGAGGTCGGACGCGATGCGATCGTGGGTGGTGTTGCTCAAGCGAATTGCGCCAAAAAACGTCCCGCTGATTACCAGCAGCACAATCGCGCCCACTGCGATCGCGACGAGTAATTCCAGCAGCGTAAAACCGCGGCGGGATTTAAGCGCGGGAGCGGGATAGGATATCATGAGCCGGCTGCGCGGGTGGTGGCGTCGAGCGACGCAGGATCGAACAGTGTGCTGGCGGTCACCTCGAAATTTTTCCCCTGCAGGGTGAAGGTCACGTGTGCGGTGACTTGGGTCATCGCGTCCTGCGACCAGGCGGCGGACTGAATGGTCCACGGATAAGTCGTATCACCTTCCGTAACGCTCCCGCTCGCTGAATTTTGGTTCAACTGGCCCGTGATAAATTGCTCGTTCAACACCCGTTCAGCCACGCGCATCGCGGCCGCCTTGCGTTCACCGAGTATGCCCGCCCGGCTCGCGACGCTCATGCCCTGCATTCCTACGGGAATCACAATCGCCATCACGAGCAACGCCGCGAGCACTTCGACCAGAGTGAAAGCACGACTGAAATCTTCCGGGAGTGTTTTAAAACCCGTATAGCGTGCCATTTTTGTCATTCTGAGCGTAGCGAAGAATCCACGTGTAGCATGCCGGCAAAGACATGGATTCTTCACTTCGTTCAGAATGACAAACGGAGTTTGAGGACACTCGTCAGTTCGCCGAGTAAGGAAGGATTTCATAGCTGAGACGATTCGCCGTTGGCACGAGCTCGAGTGCGGCTTCTGTTCCCTGACGAAGGACGAGTTTGGAAACGCTGGCCGGGTCGAAGAAACCGTCGGGAGTAAAACGAATCACCGGCAGCCCGTCCGGCAGACCCGTTCTTTCGTCATCCAACTCCGAGACCGGTGGAGCATCTGTGTTTGGGATTTCCAAACGGAGACTCGCCTCGAGCGCGAAGCTTGAGGCGTGGCTGTCGGTTTCAACGAAACCCGATTGGATATTTTGTCCGTAGGTTGAGGCGGTGGGACTGAACCAAAGCACCACGGGAACGCCTTCCGCAATCGCGCGACTTTGCGCGTAGTGTGTCAACGCGAGCACGCGCCTGGCTTCCTCGCTTAACGAGCGGCCGCGAAAAAAAGAAATCATTCGGGGAGCGGTGAGCGCGGTCACAATCGCCAACAACGCCATCACCAGCATCAGTTCGATCAGGGTAAAAGCATGCGTTGAGACGCGATGACAGTTATTTTGCAGTGATCGATGCATTCACTATGTCGTCAATCGTGCCGGTTTGCCCATCAGGGCCGGCAGAGCGGATATCGTAACCACTGGGATTTATTTTCCCGGGATAATCGTAGATGTAAGCGTGACCCCACGGGTCGGTCGGGATGTCACTCTTGAGGTAAGGGCCGCGCCAATTGTTGATGTCTGACGGCTGGACGATGAGTTGCTGGAGTCCATCCTGTCCGCGCGGATAACTGCCGGTATCGACCTCGAAAGCGTCCAATGCAGTTCCGAAGGTGGTGATCTGCGTTTGCGCCGCGGTAACGCGGGCCTCCTCGGTTCGTCCCGTGAATTTGGGCAAAACCAGTGCCGCGAGGACGCCGAGAATGACGAGGACGGTCAGGAGTTCAACGAGAGTAAAACCGCCTTCGGAAGGGAAAATGCGGCGGCGCGAGCGGTTTGTTTTCATTGAGGAAGCTATTTGATGTGATCTTGCAGCGAGAAAATTGGATAAACCATGCCGATGAAGATGGTGCCGATGAATGCGGCGATCAGGAACAGCATCAGCGGTTCGAGAAGCGCGACGACTGTCTTTAGCTGACGGTCAAGATCGCCTTCGGTTACATTCGCGATGCGCAACAGTTCCTGGTCGAGCCGGCCACTTTCCTCCGCCACCGAAATCATTTCAACGATCGCGCCGGGAAAAAGGGCACGGTTGCGCGCGAGGCTCGTTCCGAGTGGCTTGCCTTCCTTGACGCGGTCGATCGATTCCGAAACGGCATCGACGAGGATCTGGTTACCGATCGAACGGCGGGCGACGTTGAGGGCATTGATCATCGGCACGCCGGCGTTGAGCAGGGTGCCGAGCATTCGGCAGAACCGGGCCATGGCGAACTCCGCCAGCAAAGGACCGACCTGGGGCAAACGCAGAATAAGTCCTTCCCAGATCCGGCGGCCTTTGGCTGACCTAAACCAACTGCGCAGGGAAAAAAGAGCGACAGCGATCGCGGTCGCGATGAACAACCCATAGTGACGAACCGCTTCGCTCGTGTTGATGATCATCTGCGTAAGCAGAGGCAAATCCGCGTTAAAACCGCGGAAGATCAGTTGGAAACGCGGAATGAAGAAAACCAACAGAAACACGAGCACGCCCAACGCGAGCACGAGGAGAATGGCAGGATACATCAGCGCGGCGGTGACCTTACCTCTCAGATCTTTTTCCCGCGCTTGAAAATCGGCGATCTGTGCGAGCACCACATCAAGGAATCCACCGGTTTCGCCCGCTTCGACCATCGCCACATATACCTTGGGAAATGTTTCCGGTGACCGGGCCATCGCGTCGGACAACGACATGCCATCAATCACGAGATCGTGGATCTCCTTCCATTTGGCTTTCGCGACCGGTTCGCTCGCTTCCCGGTGCAGGATCACGAGCGCGCGGCTGAATGGCACTCCTGCGGCGAGCAGACTGGAAAGCAGCCGGGTGAAATTCTCCAGAATGCGCGCGGTGATCTTTCCTTTTCGTTTTAGCGGCAGCTGCAGGAACGCGGTGGTGCTTTCGCCAACGGCGGTGTGGGGACTCACGCCGTTCGGAGCTTCCGTCAAACGGACGGGTTTAAGCCCCAAAATCTCCACCTGCCTCATGGCTTCATGGCGGTTGCTCGCATCGAGAAGTCCTTCGATCAAGGCTCCGTCGGACTGCATCGCTTTGTAGGCAAACTGGGACATGCGGAGCAAATTTTATTTCCTGTATAACTCGTGGCTCAGAGTCCGTCCGGGCTTGGGTGTAGCAACGGTGGTTACACCGCTGGCCAGCCGTCTGACGACGGCTGCTACGCGAGGACAGGAGTTTGATTTCGTGACATGGATAAATCGATCAATGCCCGTGAGATTCCTCCGGGGCTTTTACTGTGCGATCCGCGCCGCCGGCTGTCTTGTTACGTCGACGGCGGGCGCCATCTCGTGAACCGTGGTGACACTCAGCACCTCCTCGATGGTCGTGACCCCGTCTTGTACCAGCCGGCAACCGTCCTCGGCCAGGGTCGTCATGCCGGATCGACAGGCCGCATCGCGGATGGCGTCGGTCGATCCGTTTTTAATGATCAACTGGCGAATCTCCGAGTTGGAGTCCATCCACTCGAAAATCGCGCGACGCCCGTGATAACCTGTTTGCCGACATTCGCGGCAACCCACCGCGCGGTAAAGCAGGGTCTCAGCCGGAATCTCCAGTCGGTCTTTATAAGCGCGCGCTTCAGAAGTCGTATCGACCGCCTTGCAGTGTGGACAGATCAACCGCACGAGCCGCTGCGCGAGGACCGCTTCCAGCGAAGAGGCTACCAAGTAAGGTTCGATGCCCATGTCGACAAGACGGGTGATCGCACCCGCGGCATCGTTGGTGTGAAGCGTGGAAAAAACCAGGTGCCCGGTAAGCGACGCTTGCACCGCAATCTGCGCAGTCTCCTGATCGCGGATTTCACCAATTAGAATCACGTCAGGATCGTGGCGGAGGATGGAACGCAGTCCGCGCGCAAACGTGAGACCGGATTTCTCCGATACCTGGATCTGGTTCACGCCCTTAAGTTGATATTCGATCGGATCCTCGATGGTGACGATTTTACGCTCGGCGTCATTGATCTCGTGAAGCGCGGTGTAGAGTGTCGATGTCTTGCCACTGCCGGTGGGACCGGTGACGAGCACGATACCGTGCGGCAGATTGAGGACGCGGTGAAGACAGGCGAATTCGCGCACATTCATTCCCAGCTCCCGCGCGCCGAGCAGCGATTTATTCTGGCGGAGAAGACGCATTACCACCGCCTCGCCGTGGAGCATCGGAATCACGGATACACGAATGTCCACCTCGGCTCCGTCAATGCGCACCTTGATGCGACCGTCCTGTGGCAGGCGTTTCTCGGCGATGTTGAGATGGCTTAGGATTTTTACCCGTGCGCCGATGGCTGATTGAAAACGTTTAACCTGGGCCGGAACGGGAATTTCCTGAAGCACGCCGTCGATGCGGTACCGGATTCGCAATTCGTCTTCGAAGGGTTCGAGATGGATATCGGACGCGCGCAAATCGATCGCATCCTTCAGGACTTGATTGACGAAACGGATAATTGACGCGTCTTCGGCCGCTTCATCGAGATCGGTGGTGTTCGCACCGCTCTCGTCGGTGAGAACTTGCAAGCCGTTTTCCTCTCCGAGGGTATCGATGGTATCGGCGCCGACGCCGAGTCGTTTTTTCAGTTCCCGTAAAATCGTTTCGGTCGGCGCCAGCACCGGACGGACACGCAACCCCGTCAGAATCTTTAATCCGTCGAGACCTTGCGTGGCGAACAAGCGGCTCGTGGCGATTTCAATCTGATCTGCCACCCGCCGCAATGGCAGGAGTTCGTCGCGCAACAACAGGCGCGCGGGAAAAAGCGAAAGAACTTCCTTGTCGGGCTCAAGCTCGTCCAGCGTGGCGAAGCCCACTCCATATTCCGTGGCGAGCCAGCGAAGCACGTGATCTTCGGTCAGAGATTCGAGCGACGGACCGATCGCGAGAAAGGAGTGCGCATCGGTAACCGTGAGCTGGCTTGCGGCAATCATGCGGGCGAGCAACTCCGGCAGCGTTCCATTCGCCGATACGACAGGTTTTGTTGCGGCCAGCATGAAAAATTCAGTTCAATAATCCCGCCATCACTGCCACGGCTTCCTGCCGGACGGTGAGTACCGCGCGTAAGTCCTCGTGCGCGTGATCCAGACGCGCTTCATTTTGTTTACGCATGTCGCGCAAGCGGGTGAGTCGGGCGGTGATTTCCGTGTCGGATAAATTATCTGCCAATGCCGCGTGCAGTGCTGCTTGTTCTGGAATGACCACCAGTTCAGGCCGGTTGCCACCACCGCCAGGCGACTGCCCGAACCTGCCGCTGCCCATGTTACGACGGAGTTCCATCACCGCCGCGATGCGTTCGGCGATGAGGCTCCATTCCGCATCGTCTTTAACGGCGAACTGTTCCCGAAGTCTGGCCATCTGCCGCGCTTGAGCTTCGGCGGGGTTGGCATTTCCGCGACGGCCGCGGCCACTGTTGCCGGCAGCGTCCGTCGTGGTTGTAGTCTCGGTTGGCGGCGGAGCGGGTTGCGCCGGAGCCAACGCAATGAGAACCGAAAACAAAATAAAATTTACGATAAAGGAAATCTTCATGACGAATTGATTGAATGAGTGATTTCGATTTGCGTAGACGTTGACGTAACTGCGGCAAGGTTGGATACAACCTCTCGAAATGTTTTTGGGTTAATCTCCCAGGCTCCGGCGCTCAATTTTTCAAATGGCGGCGAATCGCGATGAGAAGGGCATCGAAATCCAGCGGTTTTTGAAAAAATGCCGAAGCAAACTGGTCGGCACCGCAGGTTTCTTCGGCAGGAAGAGCCGTGGTGACGAAGATGGGAAGATCGGGTCGGATGCGGTTTTGGTGGAATAATAATTCCCAGCCATCGACTCCTGCCATGCAGAGGTCGGTGATGATTAGATCCGGCTTACGTTGTTCGGCGAGCCGGATTGCCTCTGCACCGTCGGCCGCGGCAATGACATTAAGTTGTTGGCCGGACAGAACCCGACAGACGCTCTCCCGCACCGACGAATCGTCGTCGACCAACAAGATGCTCGGATAAGTGGACCGTCGCGAGATGTACTCTCCAGCTGTTGCCGGTTTGGACTGAGCGAGATCAAGTGCCGGCGAATCGGGTATCAGGAATGTCATGACGATCGAGTTCCTTGCTGGCTTTGTGCCATCGAGCAACTTCACGTCAAAATGCTGTTGTTCAATTTTTTGAATGTATTCAGACCGATCCACGAAACCGGCGTTTGGTTGTTGTGATTCCGCCGGGTGGTAACTCATTGACCAGTCCGTTTGCGTTGCTGGATCGAGGCAAACGTGTGCGCGTGTTCGAAAAATGGTGGGTACGGTGGGGCGGATTATCCTTACCTAGCTATTTAGATGACACCCCCAGCCACAATATATTCGGGTGTTTTCGCTGATCGGACCACCATTAGTAGCGTTTGGGGGTGTCATCTAAATAGCTAGGTAGGGATAATCCGCCCTAACTCGGAGCCGCCGAAGAGTCCCGCAGTGATAAGGTGTTTATCGTTTCTCGTGAAGGCGCTGACCAATCCGGTGCCTTTCACCAAAGTGGCAGATTTCTGCGAATTGTGCGCAGGGCAGACATTTCCGAAAGCGAATTACGCATGGCATGTCGCAAGCAAGAGAAGTGGCAGAACCTTCGAAAACCATGAATGCAAAAACCACCGCTATGCTTCTCGCCACCGGTGTCCTGACCGGTGCAGCTTACGCCAATAGTCCAGCTGACAGCGCGGCTTCCGCGCCTACCGCAATAACTCGATCAACGGGCATTGAGAACGCGATCGACGCGAGCCCAGTCCATCAACCGACTGTGAGCGAGGTGATCCTGTCCGACTATCGCTACGGTTATTCCGACCAGACTGGCGTCGAACCGACCCAGGCGATAATTCCAGAAAAGCATCGAAAGGCTGATCCGTTTTCTCTCGTGCCGTCCAGTCGGAGAGTGATTTTTGGCGTAGCATCCAGTCCGATCGTTCTGAGCTATCCGAGTGGTCCGGCCGTTTACTTTCCCTCGGTTTCTTTCCGTTTCGATTTCGACCGCAGTCATCGCTCGTGATCCATGGTAGAGCCACGCTCCGGCCGGGAAATAAGTTTACACAACCTCGTCAGGCAACTCACTCCCATGAAAAAACAAAATGTTACCGCGTTCTTCGTCGTAGCAGGTTTTCTCGCTACTGCGGCGTTTGCCGACAATTCAACCGTTACGCCTGCGCCTGCTGCCGCCGCGACCATCTCACTGCCGGCGCCGCCGAATCAGATTATTTATACTCCGCAACTGCCGGGTATCACTGAATTGACCAGCGCCGCAGCGGCACAAGGACTCACGATCAAGTTAATCGATCAGTCCGCCCGGGAAGTCAGCATCACCACTCAGTCTGCCGACGGGCAAACCAAGGTGGTCTCGTACCAGCTTCTCTCCGACGCCAAGGCAACTGCCCCGACCGGGGTGGCGGCCGCTCCTTCACGCGTGTACTATTATTACGAACCGGACGCCCCATTTTATTCGGGGTACTGGTATCCGCCGGTTTCCGTGCGATTTGGCTTCGGTTTTCGTGGCGGTCGCCGGTGGTGATCCAGCGTTGGTTGCGTTTCCCGGTCAGAAGGTATCGCCCAACTCGAATCAGAAATTGATAAATCCACTCGCATGAAAAATCAGCTCCTCATCATTTCAATTCTCCCGCTTTCCACTTTGTTCGCCGGTTGTGTTGGCGTCGGACCAAATACCCAGCGTGGTGCGGTCGAGGGTGGAATGCTCGGTGCGGTGGCTGGGGCTATTCTCGGTCACAATGGTGGTGGTGGCTTCGGAGGTGCCGTTTTGGGTGCTGAGTTGGGGGCGGTCGCAGGTGGAACTTTGGGTAACAGTGTAGATCATCAGCAGGGCACTCTCTATGGTCGCGAACAGGTATATGCGGCAGCGCCAATAGTCGTCGACGCGCCACCGCCTCCGCCGCCGGTCCAGAACGCAGGTGACGTGCCGCCACCCCCGTCGGAACCCGACGCGGTTTGGATCGCGGGCTATTGGGAGTTCGACGGACGGGACTATAGTTGGCTAGCCGGTCACTGGGAAGTGCCGCCGCCCGGCATGAGTGTTTATGTCGCCGCGCACTGGGAGAGAGTGGGAGCAGGTTACCGTTACGTGCCAAGATATTGGCAGCACTCCTGATTTGTGTCGCGACGCTTTTGATCGAACCAACGACGACGATTATTCGTCATGAGATGTAGCCCTGCGCGGCCTTTCGACATCGCTCAAGGTCCTGAGCCTGTCGATGGAGAGCGCAGGGTCCCGCTGCTTCCGCAGCGGGCTACATAAATCGCAGCGGGCTACATAAATTCAGGCCACAGGTTTATTTGGGCCGGACAAGCCGAGCCGTTCGACCAGCTCACGGTCCGCCCACGACAAACTGCCAAGTTCTCGCTAGGGCCGGACATGCTCCTGTTGGGGAATTCCAAGACTTCGGCGAATCGCAGCGACCAGGGCGTCAAGGTTCAGCGGCTTTTGAAAAAATTGAGTGGCGAAATAATCCGCTCCGCCGATTGCCGAAGGAGGGAGCGCGGTGATGACAAATATCGGCAGAGTCGGTCGCTGCATGTTTTCATGAAACAGCAGGTCCCAGCCGCTGATCTCGCCCATATTTAAATCGGTGATCATGAGATCGGGCTGTCGTTCGTTCAGGTGTTCCAACGCCTCTTCCCCATTCGTGGCCGTGATTACCTGCCAGCTTTCAATAAGAAGAACACGGGCAAGGCTGACCAGCACGCCGAGGTCGTCATCCACCAGGAGGATGGTCGGATTTCCGGACGGAGGGTGAGCGTGCCTGGTTGATCGCAATTTCGCGACTCCTTCAAGCAGGCGGGCGGTTGACTGACGCGGTTTGGAATTATGAAGTGATCGGGACATGTCATTTGGGCGCAAGCGGGGCCGCTTGAGGGAGGAAAACACGGGCGAGGGCGGGATGGCGGGCGAGGCATTCGCGGAGCGAACCCTGAGAAGCCAGGAATGCTGGATCGCGGATCAACTCAGGATTTTCGAGCAACGCCTGTTCCAATTTTGGCTGCTCCTGGAATAAATCCCTGAGCGGTGCGAGTTCGCGGAACGACAGCGGAGCGTTGGCCTGTTGCAGCAAGGCGCGGTTGATGAAATATCGCGGATAAATCCGCAGACCGACGGCGACATCAGGATTAGCCTGGAGAAAGTCGGTGAGTTCCGGGTTTTTCTCGAGGCAGTCCTTGTTTGCGATCAGACGTGAATTAAGGCGGAGCCGTGTTTCGAGCAACGGATGATGATCGAGAAAGCGGTCGAACTCACGCAGTGCGCGCCGCACAGCGGGCAGCGAATTCGTTTGCGGCGGTATCGCAGATGGCGCGGCCGGGGCAGAGGATTCACCGCCCCGGGCATAGGTGATCCAACCGAGCATTTGCGCCGCCGTCAGGACCGCGTAGGTAAACTTCAAGATCATCGGTCGGGCCAGGAGCGAACGAAACATCGTGGTTTTAAATTTTCGACCGGCCCCACTGATCTGCCGGCCGATTAAAGTTTTAGAGTGGTCGTTATGCGGCTCGTGAAAGGAGGCGTTGAACTTCATCATGAAACCGGACGAGGTTCAGTGGTTTCGGAAGATACCCGGAGGCCCAACTTTCCACGTCCGGCCGTCGGCCGAATGTCGCGCTGGAAACAATCAGCACGGGCAGGTCAGGATGCTGTGCGTGGCAATAGGTGAGCACATCCCAGCCGTTGCCGGCCGGCATTTCGAGGTCGCTGATCACAAGGTCGGGATGCTCCGTTTTCAGGATGTCGCGGGCGGAATTTCCGTCCGAAGCTTTGAGCACCCGGTATCCACTCAGGCGAAGAAGCAGCGCCACAAACTCACGGACGTCGCGGGAATCGTCCACCACCAGCACCTGGGGTGAAAGTTTTTCTTCAATGGATACAATCGCGGTGGCAACCGCGGCAGGTTCGGCGTGTCGGAAGTTCATGCCCATTCAATTGCTTTTATTGTGCCGCAAAGAAAAAAATCGCTCCTTTTTGCCCGACAGGCGTTTGCAATTCGCCGAAGCCAATTTCGTTTTGCGGGTCTGCGCACCGGATGACCGCCCGCTGGTAACTGACTAACCACTCGTGAACAATTTGTCTTCTGCATTCAGGCGCCGGCTCGTGGCGCTGGTGGCTGGGCTCGTGCTTGCCGTGTTGATTTGTGTGCAGCTGGCGGTGGTTGTGCAACGTGACGCGAGCGACAAGCTGCGGCAGCTCGCCCACGTGGAACTCGACGCGGCCATGCTCGCGCGACAGTTTCGCGCGGGGATCGACGATTTGCACGGCGCCCTCCTTCGGGTGGGCGCAGACCCCGCGGACGACAGCATCGCTGTGATTGAAGGGAAAAGACGGGAATTGAGTGCCTGGTTGAACGCGCGACAGGCAAGTCCCCTCAGCGACGGTGAGAGGAAAATTGTCGAACAAATCGGAGCGGAAACCCGGACCTACTTCGCGAAGCTGGATGCGTTGAGTGTCCAGACCAACGGGTGGAGCACTCAGCTGGATCGCGACGCGATCGTGATGTTCGATGACAGTGCGAACCGTCTGCAAAGTATCGCAGACGACTTCGCTGCAGCGCATGACGATGAACTGCGACAGTTGCTGGAGGCAGCGCTTTCTTCGCTTCGCTGGATGCGAACTCTTATCTTCACCTGTCTCGGACTGCTCCTCGTCGCGATCGCCGCCGTGGTTGCCTTCCTCTATGGCGACGTGGTGCGTCCGCTCCGGGAACAGCTCGTGGGAACCGAGACGCTGCTCGCCAAAAGGGAAAAACTTGCGGCCTTGGGCACGTTGGCCGCCGGTGTTGCGCACGAGATCCGTAATCCGCTTACCGCGATCAAGGCCCGCCTCTATACGCTTCGCCGACTGCTCTCCTCGGAAGAGAGCCGGGAGGACGTGCAGGCGATCACGAACGAGGTCGACCGTTTGGAGCGGATTGTGCGGGACGTGCTGGGCTACGCCCGTCCCGCGGATGCTGCACTTTGTCCGGTGGAGCTTTCCGCATGGCTTCGCGAGTTTGGGGTTTTTGTGAAACCTGAGTTGGCCGATGGCAACATTGAGTTGACGGTTGATGCCGCCATATTGATCGGAGTTGAAATCGATCCGAATCAGCTCAGACAAATCATGCTAAATCTTGTGCGCAATGCCCACGAGGCCTTCGAGGGAAAGCCGGGCCGTGTCGATCTGACCTTGCGCCGTGAGCGGGCTGCTCTGCGCGGGAAAATGGAGGAAATTGCCGTGCTGTCGGTCACCGACAATGGCCCGGGAATTCCGGCCAACGTGCAGGCACGGCTCTTCGATCCATTTTTTACCACGAAATCGGTGGGGACCGGACTGGGGTTGTCGATTGTAGCGCGGCTGGTGGATAATCTGGGCGGAGAGATTAAATTTCAAAGTGCACCCGGCACCGGCACTCGTTTTCTTGTGTGCTTGCCCATTCATGAGGTAGCCCAGCAGCATAAGCGACTATGAGCAGCTCATTGCGGATTTGCCTGATCGATGATGACGCGTCTGCGCGTTCGGCACTGGAGCGCGTGCTTGTCGGCGAAGGCTACGAAGTGATTTGCTTTCCCGACGGAACCCATGGCCTGGCAGCAGCTCTGGTGGAGGATTTCGATTGTGTGCTCACTGATCTGCGCATGCCGGGTGTTTCAGGTCTGGAATTGATCGATGCTCTCAGGGATGACCTGCCGAATCTTCCGGTCGTGTTGATGACCGCCCATGGCACGACGGAGACGGCGATCGAAGCGACGCGACGCGGGGCGTTCGATTACATTCTCAAACCGTTTGAGATGGAGGAATTGTTTCCGATCGTGGCGCGGGCGGCGAACGCCGGCAGGCGAGGGCGGGAGAAAGTGGCCCTTGGCGCCGAGCCACCGCGCGAGGTTGCGCTCGTTGGACAAAGTCGCGCCATGCAGGCGGTCTATAAGGAAATTGGTCGCGTGGCGGATAAGCCCGTTTCGATTTTGATTCTCGGTGAGACGGGTACCGGCAAGGAACTCGTGGCTCGCGCGCTATGGCAGCATGGTGATCGCAAGGGGAAAGCTTTCGTCGCGGTCAATTGCGCCGCGATTCCGGCGAACTTATTGGAAAGCGAATTGTTTGGCCACGAACGCGGCGCATTCACCGGAGCCGAGACCCGGCGAATTGGACGATTTGAACAAGCCGATCACGGCACGCTCTTTCTCGACGAGATCGGTGACCTTTCATTGGAAACGCAGGCGAAATTGCTGCGTGTGCTGCAGGAGCGGGTCATTTCCCGGGTGGGCGGACGTGAGTCGATTCCCGTCGACGTGCGCGTGATTGCAGCAACGCATCGTGATTTGCCGGCGCTGGTGGCAGCGGGAAAATTCCGCGAAGATCTTTGGTACCGGCTTAACGTGGTCGTAATTCCGGTGCCACCGTTACGCGAGCGGCGCGAAGACATCCCCGCGCTCTTGAAATATTTTGTGATGCGCCACGGGGCTGATCTTGGCGGGGTGGCGGCGGTGCAACCGGCGGCGGCAAAATTTCTCGCAGCCCAGTCCTGGCCGGGCAACGTGCGGCAGTTGGAAAATGTCGTGAAGCGAATGCTGCTCGGCGCCCATGGTTATACGATCACCGAGGAAGCGGCGCGCGCGGCACTCACGCAGGGCCCGGTGGGAGTGACGACGGACGTGGCCGGTCGCTCCCTAACGGTATTGTGTGAGGATGCGCTTTCGCGGGCGCGACGCGAACCGGGGGCCGGAGCCATCGCGAATATGTTTACCGCCGTCGAGCGTGAGTTGCTCGCACAGGCTCAGGCAACGACCGCAGGAAACATTACGCAAATGGCGCAGTTGCTCGGATGGTCCCGTTTGACCGTGCGTGAGAAACTCAAACTGCATGGTTTCCGATCCGAAGCGTCTGGTGATAACGACGGAAGCGTCTAGCATGGGTATTTCACACTCATTCTTGCGCTTCATCCTATTCAGAAAGTAGCCCCGGCGCGGGCTACATCGTGCGGCGCGATTGATCGCGGTCTTGGCAGCCCAACTGGTCAGTCACTCACCACCCGCCGATACTTTGGCGACCAACATTAGGGAGCGCACGAAAATTGACTGGCACAGCAAGTGGTCAGCCGGGAACTGGTTAGGCAAAACCGGGATGGTGGCACGTTAATGGCAAGGAATTGTCGCATGCTGATGATCGCACTCGACGCGCCTCGCCGGATAGGGCGCATGATTAATTTCTCCTTTTGTTCGCCGACCCTTTTCCGATGAAACCGGCGCCGACTGTTCTCCTCATCGATGACGATCCCTCCGTGCGTGCGAGTGTTTGTCGGGTGTTGGGTGCTGAGGCGATGCAAGTCATCGCAGCGAGAGGAGTGAAGGATGCACTCGAATATATTTTTCGATACGTCCCCGACCTTGTCGTCACTGATATGTGCATGGCTCCATTGTCAGGGTGGGACCTCATCGCTTATCTAAAAGATCAGTATCCGGCTCTTCCTGTTTTCGTCATAAGCGCGCTTCCGCCGCCGTTTGCCGGCGACGAAATGGAAAAGATTGGCGCGTATTTTCAGAAACCTCTCGACCTTGACCAGTTGGTCGCGGCGATTCGGTGTCAAATTATGCCAGGCTCCAGTCGGTGATAGACGCGCTCCTCAACCATGAAATTATCTCACTTGATTGGAATAGCCGGACTCTTGATTGCGCTCCATCCACGAATGTTCGCGGACACGCACGGCGAAACCGCGCCGCTGATCACTCGAATCGATGGCCCCGTTTCTGTTCCGGCGGAAATTGCCGGCCATGCAATGTTCGTTAACGTGATGGTGAATGGTCGCGGCCCATTTCGATTCATGGTGGACACCGGATGTTCCTTTACGCTGGTTTCTACGGAAGTGGCGGAAGCCGTGGGAGCAATCGTCCAGGATCAGGACGAGGAGGTTATCGTCGCACAGAACGGACTCGGAGATCTCACCGATGTACCCCGGGTCGCTTTGGGTACCATCAACCTGGGTGGAGTTTATTTTGAAGGAGTCCCGGCCGTCGTTTCTGATTCGCTGGAAAAACTTTCCCTGATCGGAGGCGGGCGTGTTGATGGTGCACTTGGTTTTCCGCTTTTTTCCGATCTGTTTCTTGGTCTCGATTTCCCTAACCACCGTGTACTTCTCAGTTCCAAGTGGCCGGAAAACGTTCCGGCGGTTCGCGCAAGTCTGCCCGTGATCGAACGCGCGGATGTACCGGTCGTGCAGGTGCGGATTCAGGGAAAACCAGTCGACGTGATGATCGACACGGGAGCGAACCAGGCGTTGCAGCTGCCAGTCGAACTTGCGTCATCTTTTCAGTGGAAAGAAACGCCGCGAATGGGCTCTTTGGTGGCAGTGCTCGGTGAAGTGGGGAGGGAAGGCATCGGACGTCTGGCAGGGGATTTGGAGTTGGGGAGCCTTCAGCAGGTTGAACCAATCGCGGTGATTTCCACCGGATCGCCCAGCATTGGTCTCCGTTCGTTGGAGCGGTTTTGTGTCGTCTTCCAGCGAGCGACGAACCGGGTATGGTTGTGCAGCGCGGATTCTGCACCGATTCAGCCTACGCCGGAACGTTCCAGTGGGCTGAGTCTTTATGCTGATCCCGGCGGTTGGCGCATTGCGGGAGTGATTCCGGGCAGTCCCGCGGCGGAGGCGCACCTGACGAGTGGTTCTCTCGTGACACAAATCGAAAACAAACCTGCGATTGCCTGGACGCGGGATCAAATGGATCAATGGATCGACTCGCACGCGGAGATCGCGCTCGTGGTTGCTGAAAAATCCGGAGAACGTGCCCTGAGCCTCAGTGCCTGGAATCTGGTGCCGTGAATCAATTGATGCCTGTGGGTCGGACGTCTTTCGGTAGGAGCGGGTTTATCTCGCGAACGGGTGTGCTGCTTGCAGCGTAAATCCGCTCCTACACGATTAAACCCGGAGATTGGAATCTGGCATGAAGTGGGCGTCGGTCTCCGCCGACGGCGATCGTCGATATGAAAATCGACAACCACCCTTATCAGATTTTTAACCGCTAATGGATTCACTCCGCGTTTGCGGAGTGAATCCTACTTATTGAACGCCGACTGATCGTCGGCATGATTTGGCTCATGGGGCCTGCTGATCGCAGGCGTTTAAAATGAATTCTGATACAGAGAGCACTGAGGAAACACGGAGATCACGGCGAAGGATATCCCGGGAAGTTAACAGGCTGCGATTAGCAGCCTCCTCAGAGCCAAATCCCGGAGACGATCAGTCGAAGGAGACTTCGTGAGTTTCGCCGCCCCTGGTTTTGGCGAAACTATTAGCGGTTAAAATCTCCGGGTCGGAGTTGGGATCATACGCGCATCACAGTACTCCGCCGATTTTTAGTGCCAGCGTGTACTCGCCGGGAAGCGTGTCTGGAAGTTTAACCTGAAGTCCGGATTCGTCTTGAGTCCACGTGAGTGGGGTCGGCGACCCGAGCAGCGAAACTGACGTGACTTTGCGTCCGGCGAGGCGTACCGATGTCGTCGCGAGAGAAGTGAGGACCACGGGCTGCCCGGCGGTGGGTCGTTCCATTACAATTGCGTAGAGCGCGCCCTCATTGGTTGTGAAGCGAACGTCAGCGGGAGTGTACGGTTTGCTCCGCACGTCGCGGGCGCCGCCGAATTGTCCGCCTTCGTGCGCTTCGATGGTCGACGGTCCTTCGCCGTACGCCGTCCAGGGACGCGTGGCAAAAATGGCTTCCCCGTTGACGTCCATCCATTTTGCCACGCCCTGGAGAAATGCGATTTCATCTTCGTCGAGTTCGCCGTTGCCTCGCACGGGAACGCTCAGGAGCAGATTTCCATTCTTGCTGACAATATCGGATAACATGCGGACGACTTGGGCGACAGTCTTGTATTTGTGTTCTTCGAAAATGCGCCGGTCATAATGCCACGACCCGATGCACGTATCCGTTTGCCATGGCTGTGGTCGAATCGCTTCCGAAACGCCGCGTTCAATATCGGGCACCAGCGCAGGAGCGCGTTCCGGGGCGGGATGCTTGCCGTTGATGACGGCTTCGAGGCGTCCGCTGTTCCACTTCAAATTCGCGTTGTAGTAATGTGCGGCGATATCGAGACCGAAGTGCTCGAGGGGTAGTTCGTCGTCATCGAAATAAACCAGGTCGGGATGATATTTATCGACCAGATCCTGCGCGCGTAGAAACCATTTTTCCGCATAGCCGTTATCATTGGGCGGAATGGTTTCATACCAGTGGCCATCATTTTTGTGATGCCAGCCCTCCGCATCTTTTGCGGTTTTTAAATCCGCCGGCATCGGGAGGCGCACGCCGCAATAGAGATCCTGGGGATCGAGTCCTTCCCACCATTTTCCTTTTCCGTCCGCCTTGGTGAGTGTCGCTGCGTCGTACGGCACGCCCGCGAGCGATCCCTCGATATCGTGGCCATACGCGGGTTGGAACCAGTGCCACGCGTGGGAGGAATGGTTGCTGACTCCGAAACGAAGTCCGTGAGCGCGCGCGACTTTTGCCCACGTGCCGACAATATCTTTCTTTGCCCCCACGTTGACGGAATTCCACGGCTGATATTTCGAGTCATAGGCATCGAAATTGTCGTGATGGTTGGCGAGAGCCACGAAGTATTTCGCGCCAGCCCGCGCATACAGGCTCATCATCTTTTCGGGATCCCACTTTTCCGCCTTCCAAAGATTATCGAACTCCATGAAACCGAACTTCGAGGGGTGTCCGTAGTGGGCGACGTGATAATTGTAGGTGTCGGTGCCCTGAATATACATGTTCCGTGCATACCAGTCGCCGCGCTCGGGCACGCATTGCGCGGACCAATGCGCCCAGATGCCAAACTTGGCGTCGCGGAACCAGTCAGGCGTCTTGTAGCCCTTCGCGAGGGATTCCCACGTAGGCTGGAATGGACCGGTTTCGATGGGTAATTGGACTGTAGGTGCTGCGGCGGCGGATTCGGACGCCGGTGAAGCGCCGCGAGCGAGATTAACAAAAATCACTAACAGGGTTCCAAATCGGAGCAAAGTGATGAGGGTGTTCATCGTTTTTTGGGGTTCATAAAATTGGCTGGGAGAGGCAAAAAAACCGGACGGAGCGAACCACTGATGTACACTTATGTTCACTAATCAGGTCCAAGATAAGTGCCGATCAGTGAGGATAAGTGGTTTAAAATCCGGGAGAGGACCGAGTGCTTGGCAGGGTAACCAAGGGGCCGCTCGCGGCGCATCATGGAACGCCGCCGGGATTAGTGGGATATTAGTGTGGATTAGTGGTTAAATTTTCGGACCAACCGCGACGGTGATCATGGCCTTGAGCACACCCGCTTCGGGTTTGGTCCAGCTTTCAAACTGCTCCGATGTCACGTCGCTGATGGCTGCGCGATGAGTGATCCACGGCGTCGTATCGACGCGACCGGTCTCTACCAGAGCGATGATCCGCCGGAAATCATCTGGTCGTGAGTTGCGACTGGCGAGCAGCGTCAATTCGCGTCGATGAAAATTCGGATCGTTGAAAGAAACATCGCCGTTGAACAAACCCACAAATACGAGTCGTCCACCGTGGGCTGGATATGAAAAGGCCGTCGCCATGGAGCCGGCGTTGCCCGTGGCGTCGAACACCGCGGTGGGGAGATTGTCGCCGGTCAATTCGCGAAGGCGCGCGACGACATCGATCGTCGACGCATCAATCACATCGCTTGCAGCGAGCCCAAGACGTTCGCGGCAGAAAGCGAGACGGCTCGCCACGACATCGATCGCAATCACGCGCGCACCCGCCGCGAGGGCAAATTGAATGACCGAAAGTCCGATCGGTCCGGTGCCGAGCACCGCGACGATTTCTCCCTGCTCAATTGCGGCGCGTTCGACTGCGTGAGCGCCAATGCCGAGGGTTTCGACCAGAGCAAGTTGGTCGTAGGACAACTTGCGGGAAGGATGAAGTTTCACCGCGGGCACCACGATCTCCTCCCGCAATCCGCCGTCAATGTGAACACCGAGCACTTTGAGTTGAGTGCAGCAATTTGGCTTGTTGCGTTCGCACGCGATGCAGCGACCGCAGTTCAAGTAAGGTTCCACCGCACATCGGTCACCCACTGTGACGTTTTTCACCTCGGAACCAATGGCGAGCACTTCAACTCCGAGTTCGTGCCCGAGAATGCGTGGATAATTGAAAAACGGCTGACGCCCGCGAAAGGCATGGAGATCTGTGCCGCACACGCCTACGCGATGGACACGGATGAGTGCCTCGTCCGATTTAGGCGCAGGCATTTCAGCGGTGTCCGATACGACGATGCGGCCGGCTTCTTCAAGGATGAGCGTTTTCATGGGGTGCGACGGAAGGAATTCAGGAGACGATCGCGTCGCGATTCTCCGGACGCCCGCGGGTGAAGTTGTGATTGTGCACTGGCCGCAAAATATCGAGGACCCGGGCCATGAGCTCGAAATCGACCGGCTCGTCGAGATAGGCCACGTTGCGGCGGATATTTTCGGGATTCGCACTGCCGACCAAAGTGGTCGGAATGCCGGGATGCGACGTGGCAAATTGGATGGCGAGTTTGACGATGTCCGCGCCAACGGAGTTGCAGTATTCGACCGCTCGTTTGGCCGCCGCGACGAGCGCGGGAGGGGCAGGGTGCCACGCGGGAACGCCACGCGGAGTCAGCAGCCCCATGCCAGTCGGCGAAGCGTTGATGACGCCTACGCCGTGTTCTTGGAAATAAGGCAGCAACGACTCAAGCGCCGTATCGTTTAATTCGTAGCGACAAAACGAGAGCACGGTTTCGACGGACCCCGCCGGAACCCGATCGATGACTGCGGGAAAGATCTTCAACGGTAGTCCCGTGATTCCGACGTGGCCGATGCGGCCCGCCTTTTTAAGCTGGAGCAACGCGGGAATGGTTTCATCGACAATCTGATCAATCGAAGCGAACTCGATATCGTGGCACTGCAGGAGGTCGATATATTCGACGCCCAATCGGGCGCAGCTTTCGTCGAGGCTGAGCGCCACACGCGCCGCGGAAAAATCAAATTCGCCCTCGCCATACTGGCCCACTTTGGTGGCGAGAATGTAGCGGTCGCGGTCGATTTCGCGCAGCGCCTTGCCCAGCACGGTCTCTGCGCGGGTAGCTCCGTAATAAGGGGAGACGTCGATGAAGTTGATGCCCAGATCCAACGCTGTGTGCACTGTGCGGATACTCTCGGTATCATCAGTCTGGCGGAAGACGCCGCCAAGGGATGATGCCCCAAATGAGAGCAGCGATACGTTTAAACCGGTTTTTCCAAGTGGACGGCGGTGCATGGATCAGGATTTTAGATGATAAAAGTTAACTGCCGTGCCGCCCATGACCGCCGTTTTTTCCGCCAGCGTGAGCGGGGCGATGCAGTCATTCACGAAGGCGTGCCAGCGTGAATACTCAGTGGCGACCAGACAGACGGGCCAGTCCGAGCCGAACATCAGCCGCCGCGGGCCAAATATTTCGAGCACAGCATCGAAATGCGGCCGGAGCAATTGAGGCGTCCAATTCCAACCCGGCACTTCAGTGACGACTCCGGAAAATTTGCAGAACACGTTCGGACGTCGCGCCAACTCGGTCAGCTGAGAACGCCATTCGAGAGAGGGCGAGCCATGGACGACCGGTTTGGCAATGTGATCGATGACGATGCGCAGTGACGGATGGCGATCGACCCAGGCGAGAGCCGCGGGAAGCTGCCGAGCCAGAATGAGCAGATCGTAGGTCAAATGACGCGCGGCGACCTCGTGCAACGCGGCATTGAATTCTGTGTTTTCAAAATAGGCGTCAGGCTCAGCCTGCAACACGTGGCGGACACCTTTGAATCGCGGGTGACGCTGGTACCGATCGAGCAACACCGCCGAACGGACACCTTCCTGGGCGAGCGGCAGCCATCCGACCACACCTTTGATCGATGGGTGGGACGACGCCAGTTCCAGGAGCCAATCGGTTTCAGCGAGAGACTGTCGCGCCTGGACTGCGACGCTGCCGTCGAGTTTTTCGGAACCAAGGATGGACGCCAGATCTGCCGGGAGAAAATCACGGCGGATCGCGCTCATAGCGTTATCGATCCATCCGTATTCCGTGGAAGAATAGCGCCAGAAATGCTGGTGCGCGTCGATTTTCACGCCGACTCGAGTATCAGGTTGGCGTAAGGAGTCGTGTCAGCGGTGCGGATGAGTCCAATCGCGTGAGGCACGCGTTTCTTAAATTCGACGTGGGGCTCGAAGCGAAGCGGGATATTTCCAAGACGCTTTTTCAGTGCGGCGACTTTTTCCGCGCTGTTGTGCCGGCCGAACTCTTCGGCGGCGAAAACCTGGCCAACGACGAATGCCGGGAGCAATGCATCGAGAACTTGGGCGATGGTCGGGACGTCATCGACCAAGGAGATGTCCACGGTTTCAATTTCAGGCCAAAAAGGAAAACCACGATCCGATATGACCAGCGTGTTGGTGTGGCGGACGCGCGCGAGAAGGGAGAGGAGGGCGGGATTGAGAATGCCGGAGCGGAGCATAAAGGAAGGAGCTAATAGCTAATGGGGAATGCCAACTATAGCCGATTTACTGCACAATCTGAATAGCCGTTTTTGCCCATGGCATGACTATTATTGATCTCTACATTATGAGAAATGGGGCCACCATTCATTCTTAAATGACCGGCCAGCCCACCTCATTGCCCTCCTTCATGTCGCAGCAGGTTGCGGAGGCGCGGCGCTTTTACCTTTCGACTTCTCCCAAAGGGAACGACGGCCCGTACGTGGTAAGCGGCGGCTGGGAGCGGTGCGCGCGCGACTACAAAATCCGCCGTTCCGGTTTTCCTTATTTCACAGTGGAATTTGTGGCGGGTGGACGTGGCACGTTGAACGTGGGCGGTCAGGAACACGCCCTCGTACGGGGAACAGTTTTCGCCTACGGTCCCCGGATTGCTCACACGATCGCGACCGATCCGGCCCACCGGCTTTCAAAGTACTTTGTGAATTTTTCGGGACGCGGTGCCGCCGCGGCGATGCGGGACGCCGGCATTGCTGCAGGGGCGTGTCATGCGGTGGCCGTGGTCGATGAAGTGCAAGCAGCGTTTGAACATCTCTTGACGGCAGGCCGTCGTGGGACGCGAACCTCGGCGCGGGTGGCCGCGCTGCAGGGGCAGATTCTCCTGTTGATGGTTTCCGAGGTACGTCTGCCGAGCGGCACGCACGAAACCCAGGCGCTTATCACGTTTCGAAAATGCCAGAGTTTCCTCGAAGAAAACTTCACTTCACTGAACACTGCTGAGGAGATCGCCGCAGCCTGCCATATTGCACCGGCCTATTTGAGCCGTTTGTTTCGTCGTTTTGCCGGACAGCCGGCCTATCGATTTTTGATGCGCCTGAAAATGAATCATGCGGCCACTCTCCTGGAGCAGCAGCGGCTGATGGTGCGCGAAGTCGCCGACGCGTTCGCGATGGACCCTTTTCATTTTTCCCGGGCCTTCAAACGCGTGCACGGTCTGTCGCCTGTCGCATTTTTACGCAGTCGGGATTTAGGCTGAGCAGAGGGGGCACGTTGAAATACGGCCTGTACCAGGCGACAAAATGTAGCAGCCGTCGTGAGACGGCTGGTGGGGATGCAAAGCGATATCAGGCACAGTCGCATCGTGTTTACCCGCACACAATCTGATCCAGCCGTCTCACGACGGCTGCTACATCCGCAGAAACTTATTTAACCGGCGACAGCCGGTAAAGTCCCGCTCCGTGCCATGCGATTTCTGGAGCGAACTCACCGCTGAATTCACCCAGATCCTGATGCGCCCAGAGATCACGAACGAGCACACGGCCAGTCAGTCCCGAATTCTTGAGGTCGACTGCGACCGGCAATTTGGAACGGGCTTCCTTGTTCTCGGGCGTCTCGAGTACCACGAGGAATTCGAGCGCCGCATTTGCCGCGGTGTCTTTTGCCTCAGGGTCAATTGCGGCGGTCGTTTGAAAACGAACTGCGTCGGCGGGTAACGTATACTCAATCACTACCGCGGTGAGCGCGGTAAGATCAGATACGACGCCCGTTGAATTTTTCTGATACCGCGCACTGTCCCACTGTGAATCGGAATGGCTCCACTTCAAATCCGTCAGCGAACGCGTCGAGCCATCGGCGAGAATCAAGCGTGGCGCCCGCCAGAGCGCCCTCGCGTTCGAAGCTCCTTCCGCGGCGTGCGCGACGAGGACCAACCGGCCCGCACCTTTGACACTGATATCGATCGAGGCCGCCGTCGAAGGATCGTGCGTGACGCGTGGACTGACGTAGCGCGCATTGGCGGCCGTGATAGCCAGTGCGTCACGGGTATTAAAAACGGCCAGATATTTATCAGCTGAATCGGGAACGTTCGCCGTCCAGGCAATCAGTCCGTTGTGATCGAACAACGGTCGGTTGTTCGTACTCGTTTGATTGACGGCCAATACCTCCGTATTCGTGAGGAGCGAAAGCGTGAATTCATCGGTCTTGGTCATGTCCCCGCCATGCATCAGTGGAGAACGCGCAATGGACCAAAGCGTCATTAACGTGTGTTGCTCGTCCTGCGTGAAGCGGGTGGAGCGGCGTCCGAGATCGAGGACGCCGAAAGGCAGCATATCCGCGTCGGGCCAGGCACCGATTTTCCGGTGAGGGTTCCAGTTTTTCAACCGCTCGAATTGTTCGCGCAAGGCCAGCCAGCGGTCCCAGAAATCGTCGCTGATCCGCCAAAGATTCGCGTGTTGGGCGACGTGGTCCGCTGCATCGAGTACGGTTTCACCGGGTGAAAGGCTTAACACGACGGGTCGACCCGTGTGATCGATCGCCAGTCGGATGGCTTCAATTTCCTTTTCGTGCTCGTGATATGGCCGCGCGATGTCGTCGACCTTGACGTAGTCCACACCCCACGACGCGATCAGATCGAACACCGAATTGTAGTAGTCCTGCGCGCCCGGCTTGGACATGTCGACGCCGTACATATCGGGATTCCACGGGCACGTACTGGTTTTGTTGGCAATGTCCTGCGCGTGATAATTCGTACCTTTGACGGCGAGATTTTTGTCCACCGCCTGACGCGGGATTCCGCGCATGAGGTGAATGCCGAATTTTAGTCCGAGTCCGTGCACGTAATCAGCGAGAGCCTTGAAGCCGGCGCCGTTGGCTGACGAAGGGAAGCGGTTCACGGCGGGCTGAAGGCGTCCGTATTCGTCCATCACGAGCACGGCATCAGCACGATAGTCATGGGTCTTCGCGCCGGGCTCGTACCACTGGATGTCGACGACGATATATTCCCAACCAAATTGCTTAAGTTTCGCGGCCATGAAATCCGCCTGAGCCTTCGTCTGTTCTTCGGTGATTGCCGTCGCGAAATTATCCCAGCTATTCCATCCCATCGGTGGACGCTGCGCCCATTGATGAAAAGCCGGAGCAGCGGCAAAGCCTGAAAGCGTGGCTAAAAGAGCGAGCAGGGCAGTCAACCAGACAGGGATTTTTTTCACGGCAACGGACGGGGTTTACGAGGTAAAGTAATGAAACGGGTTTGGAGCGATTGATGCTTGGCAACGGCAGGCAGCCAGTCGACAGCCACGCGATGTGACCGTCATGGAGATTATCCCCGGATCCCCGCTACTTTAACCGGTCGCGTTGCTGTCCCGGCAATGAAGTCAGCGCCAATGCGCGCGCTTTTCCAAGCCAACGAAGCAATCCATCTGAAATGATCAGGGGCTTCGCTTTGGAGAGACACCGCCTGTTTTAGCCGACCGCCCAAAGCAGAGGGCACCAGGCTGAGTGCGAGGTCGCGTTGTCTCGGCGGCATGTTTACGCAGCAGCGCGGGCGCTGTCGTCGAAGAACGTGTCCCAGGACAGCGGAACAATGTGCGTGATTTTGTGTTGAGAAAAAACCGCGGCGGAAACTCATTCGGGTCGGGCAAAGTCATTGAGGTGAACCGCAATCAAGAGGTGAAAGAGAAAGGGGCAGGTCCTGTCCGGTCAATCTTCGCTCTCAGCCGATCCTTGACGCCTCTGTTGGTGGTTCGTTGTATCTGCCCACTGCATGCCACCAGTCGAGTCCGCCCCCAATTCTCTGGTGAGTGGTGCCCATCAGCATATACTCCGCTGTTTTATTTTTACTTGCGCCCTTTTCGCCGCTTTGAAGACAAGCGCGGAGGTGTCAGTTCCGGGGCTAAGTGAATCAGCTCTGGCCGTCCGCTCTGGTCCCAGGGGCAAAACGATGTTTGCCGCGCTGTCTTCTGCCGACACCGGCATCGTTACCGAAAATAACTATGCTGATCCCCGGGAAACCAAGACCGGTTACAAGGATCCGCGCATGGCCGATGGTCATTATGACGAATTCGCGGTCGGCGCAGTCGGTACGGGTGTCGCGATCGGCGACTATGATGGCGACGGCCGGCCGGACATATTTGTGGTCAGCAAGACGGAGAGTTGCCGGCTGTTTCGCAATCTCGGCAACTGGAAGTTCGAAGATGTCACGGCGAAAGCCGGCGTGGAAGACAAAGGTGAGGCGGCGGCTGTTTGGAAACAAGGAGCGACGTTTGTCGACGTGAATAATGACGGACTGCTGGACATCTATGTCTGCCGGTTCAACGCCCCCAATCTGCTCTACATCAACCAGGGTGATGGCATCTTTAAGGAAGAAGCTGCAACGCGTGGTTTGGCCGTGGTCGATGCATCGGTCATGGCTGCGTTCTGCGATTACGACCGTGACGGATGGCTCGACGTGTACGTCCAAACAAACCTGCTCGACGGTGTCGCGCATCCGAACGGACAACGCGACTATCTCTTCCACAATAATCGGGACGGCACCTTCACCAACGTCACCGATCGCGCGGGGATCAGCGGAGAAACCCAAGGCCACTCGGTCATTTGGTGGGATTACGATGGCGACGGCTGGCCGGATATTTATGTCGCGAACGATTTCGGCACGCCCGACACCCTCTATCACAACAACCGCGACAGCACCTTCACCAACGTCATCGATCAAGTGGTGCCCCACATGCCCTATTCTTCGATGGGCGCGGATCTGGGCGATCTAAACAACGATGGCCTCATCGATCTGCTGGCCACGGAAATGGCGGCAACCACCCATCAGAAAGACCAGCGCACCATGGCTCCCACTCGCGGTCAGGTGCTGGATCCTCCGGATAATTTCACGGCGGCACCGCAATACTTCCACAACGCGCTGTACTTGAATACCGGCACGGGCCACTGCCTGGAAGCGGCTTTCCTCGCGGGCCTGGACGCCACCGACTGGACCTGGTCCGTGCGCTTCGAGGACCTCGACAATGACGGCCGGCTCGACCTGCACGTGACCAACGGCATGCACCGGGAATTGCACAACACCGACCTGATCTTCCGTCTCGGATCCGCCCAATCCCTTTCGGAAAGGGAACGGATGCAACGCGCCTCCCCGGTGCTTGTGGAACACAACCTCGCCTTCCGGAATCTCGGTGATTTGAAATTTGAAAACGTTGGCGCGGCCTGGGGCCTTGATGAAAATGGAGTGAGCTTCGGCGCGGCGTTCGGCGACCTCGACGGTGACGGTGATCTGGATCTCGTCTACACGAACTATAAGAAAGGGGTCACGGTGCTGCGAAATGATTCCGATACCGGTCATCGGGTGATTTTCGCCCTGCGTGGCACGCAATCGAATCGCTTTGGTGTCGGAGCTGTGATCCGCATTGAAACCGAGGCAGGCATTCAAGTCCGGCAGCTGGTCCTGGCCCGGGGTGTCCTTTCGAGTTCCGAACCCGTGCTGCATTTCGGCTTGGGCGAATCCACGCTGATCAAGCGGGTCACCGTCTCGTGGCCCAGCGGCCGGATCCAGTCGTTTACCAATCTCGCCGTCGACCGCAAATTCACTCTCACCGAACCGGTCGCACCCGCGGCACCTCCGTCCGACCCACCCGGGCGGCCGACCGGACAATTCACCGAGGTGAGCCAAACGCTGAACCTCTCCCTTATCGCCCACGAAAATACGGTGGATGAGTTGGGTTCGAATTCACTGCTACCTGTTCGTCAGAATCGACGTGGACCCGGAGTCGCGGTCGGTGATTTGAACGGCGATCGGAAAGACGATCTCGTTTTCGGCGGTACGCCGATCGACCCGCTGCAGGTTCGTGTTGCTGGTCCCGACCATCAATTCGTCGGCGATCCGGTCCCATCACTGTCCGCCGGTATGTCTGTGAATGACGGACCGTCGCTCATTTTCGATGCCGATGGGGACGGCGCGAATGATCTTTTGCTCACGGCTTCCGGCGTCGGCCAGCCCGCGGGTTCTCCTGACTATCAGCCTCGACTCTTGCTCAACGATGGTCGGGGAAATTTTCGGCCGGCTCCGGCTGACGCCTTGCCTTCGCTTTCCCTCAGCGTCGGCGCGGTGGCAGCGGCAGATTTTAATCGCGATGGACAGCTTGATGTTTTCTTGGGAGCGAAAGTCCTGCCGGGACTCTATCCCGCCGCGCCGAGCAGCGCTTTGTTGCTGAATCATGGCGGCCGGTTTGAGGACGTGACCGACTCCCTCGCGCCCGGTTTGCGCGAAGTCGGCATGGTCACCTCGGCGTTGTGGAGCGATGTGGATGGCGACGGTTGGCCCGACCTGCTGCTGACGCTGGAGTGGGGCAGCGTGAAGTATTTCCATAACACTCAGGCCAAAGGATTCGAAGACTGGACGGAGAAGGCGGGCTTTGCCGCAGCGGGCACGGGCTGGTGGACTTCGATCGCCGCGGCTGATTTTAACGAAGATGGCCGGATCGATTATGTCGTGGGCAATCTCGGCCTGAACACCCAGTATCGAGCCGACGCAGCCCATCCCGCCCTTCTGTTCGCCGGCGATTTCAAGGGTGGCGGGACCCAGCAATTAATCGAAGCCTACTATGAAGGCGACCAACTCTATCCGTGGAGAACCCGGACGAGTCTCGGTGCCGCCATTCCCTCGATATTGAAACGCTATCCTCGCAATGACCTCTATGCGCGAGCCACCTTGAGTGAGATTTTCGGCGGGGAAAAACTGACGGCCGCCCAACGCTACGCCGCCACGGAATTTCGGAGCGGAGTATTCCTGAGCCAGCCTGACGGGACTTTTCGCTTCGAAGCCCTGCCGCACCTCGCCCAGATCGCGCCCCTGCAGGGAATCGTCGCCGGCGATTTTGAAGGCGACGGCCACGCGGATATTTATACAGTGCAAAACTCCTACGCTCCCACTCCAGTGGTCGGCCGGTTCGATGGCGGCCTCAGCCAGTTTCTGCGCGGTGATGGACAGGGACATTTTACCTGCATTCCTCCGGGCGAAAGTAATCTGATCGTAACCGGCGATGCCAAAGCCCTGGCCGTGGCGGATCTCAACCAGGATGGCTGGCCGGACTTTGTCGTTACGCGAAACAACTCGACCAGTCTTGCCTTCCTCAACCAAGGCGTGAAAGGACGACATTCGCTACGAATTCAATTACGCGGACTCGCGGGCAATGCCACCGCAATTGGCGCGCGCGTCACACTCGAACTCGCTGGCGGCACCACGCAGACGAGTGAAGTTTATGCCGGCTCCGGTTACTTCAGTCAGTCCACCGCCGACTGTTTCTTCGGTTACATGCCAACCAATGCGCCCGTTAAAATCCACGTGCGCTGGCCCTCAGGCGCAACCAGTGACCACCCGGTCCCGCCGCAGTCCGTTACGATAATCCTTTCTGCACCTGTCCCATAAGGTGCGGTGGCTGGACTGGCTGGTATCAGCTTTTTTACTACGGGCGAAGGGCGTGCCGTAAACGCGACCGCTTCGCTTGACGCGCACGCGCTACCTCAGTCGATCCCGCAATTCGGGCGACACCAGGGTCAGCGCAAATTCATGCAATTTGGGGTCCATGCGTATCCCGAAGCCCCGGCTCAATACGAGCAGACGATAAAGCGAACCGGGGGAGAGGGAGCGCAGTTTCCCCTCGTCTGCGGCCGCCAGGCAAGCGGTCGCCTGCTCACGAGCAAGCTTCTCCTGTTTCGCCTTGGCGAGGACCACGGCGAGTCCAACGCGCTGGTCCCATGGCAGGGCCAATGGGGCCTTTACGGCCAACCGTGCCTGCAGGGCTTTAAGGGACTTGGCGAATCCCGCTTCGTCCCCCCGGGCCAATTCGACTTCGGCCCGCGCCACGGCAGCCCCGAAATCCCCCGGGTAGCGCAGCAACCCTTGTGCTGCCGCCGCGGCTTGGTCGAGGTCTCCTATTTCGATCAAATATTCCGCAATCCGGCTTACGCCTGTCGCCTGTTCCTGCTCGTCCACGACTTCAAATATATTCACCGATTGCCCTTCGAAACCGGGAATGACCGGCATTGGATAAGCCAGTGGCCGCAGCCAAAGCGGCAGCCTTGCAAGCTGGAGCTGGTCACGCAGGGAGACCGCGTTTTGGCCCGTGCCCGTCCGCGTGTATTCATCGAAACTCGAATCCCAGGAGAGCAGGATAAGATGGGTGATTTTCCGCCGATCGATCATCGCCTTTGCTTCCTGGAGGTTTTGGTTCTTCAGGATGAGCACGGCGACGGCCACGCCTTCCTTGTTTTCCCGCGAGACCGCGCCCATGCCGCGCATCCCGCCATAATAGCAGAGAGCGGTGGTCGCGTTGGGTGGAGCCAGCAATACGGCTCCGGCGGGGTCCGCGTGGAGAGCCAGCCAGCCTGCCAGATCCCTTTCGATCAAACCCAGTACTTCCGACCGGGTAAGGTCATTTTCTGTTTGGCCTTTGTGCCGCGGTGCAACCTGCAAAATGCCCGGTAGCAGGAGCAGCAGGCCGACGGCCGCGTACGCGAGATGACGGAAGCTCCAGCTGCTGGCGCGGGCCAGTCCTGTTGTCACCGCCACCAACAGCACCAGCAAAAGCCCATCGAGCGCGTTCCACCAGACGAGTTGCTGGCAGGCGAACCCGAGCGCCATGAGCACCGGGCCCAATGTTATCGCCACAGAAACGCGGCGCTCTCGGCTCGTCTGTTTCCGGAGGAGAAACCACAAAGCAGGAGCGACCAGGAGGAGCGGCAGGAACGTCGCTAGCATTGCCGCGGTCGTTCCATCGCGTAAAATCCACGCCGCGAGGCTCTGGGCGATGGCGCCTTGTGGTAGTTTCGTCAGCCGGAAGGACGACGAGTCCAGGGTTAGAAAATCGGAGCCTTGGATTTTCCAGATGACCACCGGCACCGCGATGATCGCGGCCAGCGCGAGGGCGGGCACGGCGAAGTTGCAAAAAGTTTTTGGCGATTTTTTATTCTGAATCCACTCCGTCGCTAGCGACAAAATCTCGCCGCCACCGAGCCAGGCCAGGCCGTAAAGCGGATGGATGGAGGAAAGTTGCCAGTCCCCAAGGTGACTCGGAGCAAATTCGATCAGATAAGCGCCTAACGTCGTAACTGCGCCTGCCGCTGCCCAGGATCTCCACGGTAAGCTGGCGTTTGCCGCGGCTTCCCCCAGTCGATGGTTGCGCATTACCCAAGCGGCGAGCAATGCGCCCGCGGCGACGCCCAGCAAAATCGGAACTTGGACATACACACTGCCCCACAGGGCGAGACCCCCGCTCACTCCCGCGACGATGAACCAGCGTTGGGTCGACTTTCCGTTGTCGTGCGGCCCGGGTGTGGCCCTGACCCCAGCGGCGAGGAGCAGCACGCTTCCGACGGCGAAAATCTGCGCCAGACCGCGGTCGTCGGGCGCGCCGGGGAGATATCCCGCGGCGAACGGAAAGAGGGTGACGAGGCCAATTGAAATCAACGCAGCCGGAAGAGCGCCGAATCTCCACGCGACCAGGAGGGAAGTTCCGAGCAGGAGCAGAAAGTGCAGGATTGGATCTGCGGCGAGCGCGGCACGTTCCACGGCTTGGGCGGGCGAACGACCCGAAATGAAATGATCGCACCACGTGACCGCACCGAGCCACCAACGGTAGAGCGAAGAAGAATTCACGGTCCGGCCGAACGGCGCGTTCTCGTAGTCAATATGCCGCACCCGCCATTCGCCCTGCTTGAACATGCGCTGGGTTTGCGCAATCCAGTGATAGCTCTCGGTAAGATGTTCCGGAATGATCAATCCGTTGCTGGCTCCAAACGCGGACGTGGATGACGTCGCGGCCGCGAGGGTTGCGGCCTGTTTTTCGCTCCATCCGCCCTGCATGGTAGTGTCTTCAACATGCCGGATTCGGACTGCGTTCATCCAGATGAGGAATCCCAATGCGCACAGCGGAACGGCGAAGCAGGCGAGGGGGAAAAAGCGGGGCGATTTGATCACGAGGACAGCGACTTTGGCGCGATTTTTTAAGCGCGGATGTGATGCACCGGGAATCGTCGGGTACGCAAGGGCCGAGTTCAGGTGCGTCCGAATATCGCTTGACTCACCAGAGCGTGATTCGTTCCGTCGGCAAACTTTGCCCATGTCCCCCATTAAAAACCGTTCCAACCGTTTGCTGGCAAGAGCGGGTGTCGCGCTCAGCGTGGCAGTGGTGGTGGGATTTTTATTTGGCGTGCCGATTCACGCGGCCGACGTTGCCACTGGCCTCACGGGTTCAGCTCTGGGTGAGCGCTCGGGTCCACGCGGAAAAACGGTGTTCGTTCAACTTCCTCCCGAGGCGACCGGCGTCCGGACGGAGAATCGCTACAACGACCCGCGGATGCACGGTGAGCTTTATCAGGAATTCAACGCGGGCTCGGTGGGGACGGGGGTGGCAATTGGCGACTACGACGGCGATGGCCGGCCCGATATTTTCGTGGTCAGCAAAACCGAGAGCTGCCGGCTTTTTCGCAATCTCGGCAACTTCAAATTCGAGGATGTGACGGAGAAGGCGGGGGTCGGCGATGTGGGAGCCGCCGCGACCATCTGGAAATCGGGCGCGACATTTGTCGACGTGAACAACGACGGCCGGCTCGATCTCTATGTTTGCCGTTTCAATGCGCCCAATCTGCTTTATATCAACCAGAGTGACGGAACCTTCAAGGAGATGGCGCAGGCCTATGGTTTGGACGTGAAGGATTCCTCGGTGATGGCGGCCTTTTGCGACTACGATCGCGACGGCTGGCTCGACGTTTATGTCGCGACCAACCTGTTGAGCAATGCGGCCGGTTCAAAAGGCCGGCGCGGTTACCTGTTTCACAATCAACATGACGGCACTTTCGCGAACGTGACCGAACCCGCGGGCATCGAGGGTGAAGCCCGGAGCCACTCCGCAACCTGGTGGGACTATGATAACGACGGCTGGCCGGACCTTTATGTTGCCTACGACTACGGCGTTCCGGATTCCCTCTATCACAACAACCGGGATGGAACTTTTATCGATGTTTCCGGACGCGTGTTGCCCCATACTTCTTTTTCCTCGATGGGGGCGGATTTTGGCGACGTCAACAACGACGGCTTAATCGACTTTCTCGTCGTAGACATGGCCGCGACCAGCCACGAGAAGGACCAGCACATGATGGCGGACGCGCGTGCGCGACGCGAGGAACGGGCGGAGGCTGCCCAAGGTGCTCCGAAATATGATCGCAATGCACTGCTGTTGAACACCGGGACCGGTTACTATCAGGAGTCCGGTTTCCTGGCCGGAGTGGCTGCGACGGACTGGACCTGGTCGGCGCGGATGGAGGATTTGGACAACGATGGCCGTCTCGATATGTTCATGACGAATGGATTTCTGCAAGACTCCGGAGTAGACGCCGTCAAACGCCAGACGAGCGCCGTATCACTGGCCGATCGTATTCGAATATTGGATTCAACTCCGGTCCAGAATGAAACATGCATTGCCCTGCGCAATCTCGGGGACTTGCAGTTTGAGAGCGTTGGACCGTCCTGGGGTCTCGACCACAAGGGCGTCAGTTTCGGCGCGGCCTTCGGTGATCTGGATGGCGATGGCGACCTTGATCTCGTCTACGCCAACTACCGGGAAGGCGTGAGTGTGTTGCGGAACGACTGTAATACCGGCCACCGTGTCGTGATCGATTTGCGCGGGACCGTTTCCAATCGCTTTGGGGTGGGAGCGACCGTGAAAATCGAGAGTACGCTCGGTGTTCAGATACGAACACTTGGTCTTGCGCGCGGTTATATGTCCAGCAGTGAACCGATGATGCATTTTGGATTGGGCGCTGATACGGTGATCAAACGCATGATCGTGAGCTGGCCAAGTGGTCACGAGCAGACCTGGGAAAACATCGGCGTCGATCAGCGGTACACCATCACGGAACCCGCCGGACCCGCGCCTGCACGATCGACGGCGACGAATCCGGCCACCAGCCGGCCAGCTGCAGACTTGGCGACGACTGGACAGTTTACCGAGGTGGGCCGCAGCGTGGGCTTGAGCCTCCGGTCGCGAGAGGAATCGATCGCCGAGGTGTCCCAGCCGCGGCTGCTTCCCTTCCACTTCAACCGTCGTGGTCCAGGGCTGGCGGTGGGAAAATTTGGCAGTACTGGTCAGGACGCAGTTGTCGTCGGTGGTACAACGGTGGAGTCACTTCGCATCGCCCGCGCTACGGGGGCGGGAACGTTTGATGTCTCCGGCGCATCCGGGATTGCGCTGGGCACGAGCAGCGACGGCCCTCTGTTGGCACTCGACGCCGATGGTGACGGCAATGACGACCTGCTCGTAACCAAGGGCGGCAACACTTTACTGGCAGGGAGCCCTGATTATCAACCGGCGCTCTATCTGGGTGACGGTCATGGCGGTTTCCGTCCCGCACCCGAAGACGCGCTTCCACCGTTGCCGATCAATGCGGGCGTGGCGGTGGCGGGTGACTTCGATCGCAATGGCCGGCTCGATGTGTTTATTGGCGGGCGACTCCTGCCCGGCCAATATCCGATGGCGCCGCAAAGTGCGTTGCTGGCGAATCGCGGCGGAAAATTTGAGGACGTCACGGACACGCTGGCGCCCGGCTTGCGGGAAGTCGGAATGGTGACGGCTGCGCTGTGGACCGACGTGGATGGCGACGGTTGGCTTGACCTAATGCTGACGCTGGAGTGGGGGAACGTGAGTTATTTCCACAACAACCAAGGCAAAGGATTTGAAAACTGGACAGAGCGAGCGGGCTTTGCTGCAGCGGGCACGGGGTGGTGGACATCGCTGGCGTCGGCGGATTTCAACGGCGATGGACGGCCGGATTACGTGGTGGGCAACGTGGGATTGAACACGCAATATCATGCGGATGCCGGACACCCCGCGTTGCTTTATTCGGGTGATTTCAAGGGCGATGGTTCGCTGCAACTCGTCGAAGCCTACTACGAGGGTGAGCGCGTTTTTCCCTGGCGCGCCCGTCGTGACATGGGCGCCGCCGTTCCGGCGATCTTTAAACGTTTTCCACTGAACGATAATTATGCGCGTGCAACGGTTGGGGAAATTTGGGGAGAGGATAAGCTCGCAAAGGCGCAGCGATTCGCGGCTACCGAATTGCGCAGTGGTATATTCCTGAGTCAGGGCGATGGCACCTATCACTTTGAACCCCTGCCGCGGGTGGCGCAGATCGCGCCCTTGCAGGGCATCGTCGCCGGAGATTTCGACGGCGACGGCCGCGCCGACATCTACGCGGTGCAAAATTCATTTGCTCCCATTACCGCCGTCGGCCGTTTTGATGGCGGTCTTAGCCAGTTGTTACGCGGCGATGGTCAGGGTCATTTTACGGTGGTGCCTCCTGCGGAGAGCAATCTGCTTGTGCCTGGTGATGCGAAAGCGCTGGTCGTGCTTGATTTCGATGACGACGGATGGCCGGACTTTCTCGTTTCGAGAAATAACGACGAGACGCTCGCGTTCCGAAACCACGGTGTCGCTGGACGGAAATCTGTGCGCATCAGTCTGCGCGGCCCGACGGGAAATCCGGGGGCGGTGGGAGCGAAAATTTCTGTCGAATTGGCGGACGGAACAATCCTCGGCAGCGAAGTCTATGCCGGTTCCGGCTACTACAGCCAGTCCACCGCGGCATGTTTTTTTGGCTATCCAGACGCTAACCCGCCGCGCCAGGTCCGCGTTCGCTGGTCATCGGGCCTGACGACGCGGCATCAATTCCCCGCGGGATCCTCGTCATTGATTCTCTCCGCGCCGTAGCTGGCGGGCAGGGAAGTCTGTTGCGTGCTTCTTCTCATCGTAGCCCTGCGCGGCCTTTCGACATTGCTCAAGGTCCTGAGCCTGCCGATGGAGAGCGCAGGGCTACGATGCTCCCACAGCGGGCCACAGCGCTTAATTCGATTCATTCCATCCGTGTTTATCTGTGCGATCCGTGGGTAAATAGTTTCCAGCAATCCCGGTGTTTCGTCACAGAGTCCACCGAGTCCTGAAGGAGTGCACAGAGTAGAAATCACCCTCCCTCATTTCAGTGGGGCTCGGTGAACTCTGTCTCGAAATAAGCTTGGGCGTCGGGCCGTTGAGGGCAACGGCCCCTACCATATGAATCCCAATCAGGGATACATAAATATTCAACTGATGGCTTCTTTGACTGCTTCGCTTTGCAAAAGAGAAGTTCGCCTTTTCATGCCCGCGTGGGCTAGTGTTATTGCTTCATGGGGTTCGAGATTAAGTTCAAAATCTCCTGCTCGAACCCGTTTCCGCAACGTTTGCAAAGCGATGCTCTCGCATTGCCGGAACGTTTTCGCGAAATCTACCACGTCAGGCGGCATCTCGGAAATTTACCCTAGTTCGACCCCTCTCGCCTAATGTTTGTTTTCGTGCGCTGCCTGTTATTCTACGAGGCCATAACACCCAATCACCTCAATCGCGTATCATTTGCCGGGAGTCCGTTCTGAAACGGCGCGCGAAATAAACCCGGCAACCCGTCGAGCACCCAACCCATGAAGACTATCCCTAAGCGTTTGCAGCGAGCGTCCCTGATGGCCGCTTTGCTTGTTCCTTGCGCCGCCATGCAGGCGCAGGTCAGCCAGGACCACAGCGCGTCCCCGGCGACCAGCCCGGCCGCGGCTGATGAAGTCATCGTCCTGTCGCCCTTTGAGGTCTCTTCCTCCAGTACCGCCAATGCCTACAACGCCACCAGCACCCTGGCGGGCAATCGTCTCAACACCCAACTGCGCGATGTGGGCAGTTCAATCACTGTTGTCACCAGCCAGTTCCTGAAGGACACGGGTGCCACGAATAACGCCTCGCTGCTCCAACGCATCGGCGGCGCTGAGGTGGGTGGCGTAAATGGTAATTTTGCCAGTGCCGGTTCCGATTCTTCCGGTACGCTCCTGACCGAAGACACCGTCAGACCGACCGAGGGCACACGTATCCGTGGTCTCGCTAGGGCGGATAATACCCGCGATTTCTTTCTCTCAGACATCCCATGGGACTCATATAATATCGACCGCATCGATATTTCGCGCGGACCGAATGCGATTCTCTTTGGTGAAGGCAGTCCCGCCGGCATCATCAACGCAGGCACGAAGGGCGCGACCTTCAAAAACTCCGGCGAGGTCGAGTTCCGCTTCGGCAGCTTCGGAAGTGCGCGTGGGAGCCTGGATATCAATCAGGTGCTGGTTAAAGATCAGGTGGCCTTCCGCCTCGACGTTCTGAACGACCACGTAAAGTACAAGCAGGAACCGGCCTATTCGAAGGACCAACGCATCTCGGGGGCAATCCGTATCGAACCGGAATTCCTCAAGAAGAACGGCAATCGCACCATCTTCAAAGCGAACTTCGAGTCTGGCCAGATCGATTCCAACAATCCTCGCGCCCTTCCTCCGACGGATCACATTACTCCATGGTTTGATCCCACCGCTGTCATCTACAAAGATGCTAGCGGGAAGGTAGTTCGCCCAGGCACACCTGGCGCGACTGCGGTTCCCGGCTCTGGAGCGTATCAGGCAGGATTGAACGGTGCGATGTCGTGGCTCAGCGGCGTTCCTGGTGGCATCTCCACCGCCGCTAACGGTTATGCCGATGCCGGCCGTGCCGAAGGCGCTAGTAATCCCAATCCGTGGTTTACGAACGGCCAGCGCGGTAATGCCGGTTTTCCATTAAACGTGAACCAGGAAGGTACCACCGTCGGTTCTGCGGGCCAGTACCGTTTCACCTCATTCAATCAGAATAGTACGGCCGGGACATTAATCACGCTCCCCTATGGCGCTTATCCCAGCTCCTGGCTCAGTCTAAACGGCAAAGCCAAGCAAGCCGTCTTTGCAGGGCTGCCTTTCTCCAACGGCGGCCTCTTCACGGACACCTCGCTAACCGATCCTTCGATCTTCGATTTCTACAATAATTTGATCGACGGAGATATGAAAAAGGAATGGCAGCGTTTCTGGACGGGCTCAGCGAATCTCACTCAAACCTTCCTCAACGACCAGGTCGGCTTTTCCCTTGATTACAACAAACAGCACTATGAGAACGGCGCGGTCAACCCCTTTGGCGGTGCCGTCCCGTTGTACGTTGACGTCATGTCGACCAACAACGACGGAACCTCGCTTGCGACCGCCAGCAAGAATCCGAACTTCGGCCGTCCTTTCGTCATCAACAACAATAATCCAACCGATTTCAAATACATCAGTGATCGCGAAGATCGCCGCGCGACGGCGTTTGTTACCCATGACTTCACGAAGGACAGCAATAACTGGTGGGCAAAGGTCCTCGGCACCCAAACCGCGACCGGCTTGGCGGAGGAAGCGAAGCTAACCACCTCCACCCTGAACTGGCAGCAGTATGGTTATCTCGGCACAAACCTCGCTCTCGCCAATAAACTCAACGGGGGATCATCAGCTGCTAACTTCTCACAGGTAAATCCGCAACAGGTCATCTATCTCGGGCCCACGTTGACGGGCAAGTCGATCATTGGTGCTAATATTTCCAGGGTCACCGGCAACCCGACGATCGGTAGCAACCCGATCAATTACTTCGATCTCACTCCAAATCCGGCGAACGCAGCATTGAGCCCAACCAACCCTGCGTACTACAACGGCTGGACGGGCATGGGGACTCTGACCGTTACCGATTCTGAAGCCAACCCTTCCGTCAACCGCGACCTACTGGCGACGGCCTATGGTAAAACGCGTTCGGTGACCACCTCTCAGGCGTTGGTCTACGAAGGCAAGTGGCTGGATAACGCGATTGTGGGAATCTATGGATGGCGCAAAGATATTAATAAGAGCTGGGCTGATTCCGCCTCTCTCGGCGATGCGAACAACCCGCAAGGCATCAACCTCCAGAACGTCAGCCTGGACGGTTCCGACGTAACGCGGGGTCGGGTCGAAGTTCAATCCCGCTCCTACAGTCTGGTGGCTCACCTTGACGAACTCCCGGGCGTGAGAAATTTTGCCAGCAAGCTTCCGGTCAAAATCAGTCTGGCCTACAGCGTATCGAGCAACTTCCAGCCGGACTCAGCCCGCGTCGACATTAACGGGGATCCCCTCGCGGCTCCGGCAGGCAAGACCGTCGAGCGTGGCATTTTGATCGAGTCGCGCGACAGCAAGTACTCCCTCAAGATCAATCGCTATGTGACCACGATAACGAACGGTGAGTACGCCGGCGGCAGGGCCTTCGCTCAGGACCTGGCTAATTTCGTTGGCAACACAATGTACTTCGCCAACGCCTTTTATTATCACAATGACCAGAACGGCAATTTCGCTCAATCAGACCCGGCTCATCGGGTAAACAATCCGGGCATCGGCCCTGAATCTGGCGGGCCTGGTGCGCCTGGTAGCTATGATGGGGGTGCCAACGCCGCGGGCTACTACTACACTGCCGGTGGCTTCCATACTCAGGCGATGGAAGATATGCAGAACTCCTCCACCGCCGCCACGCGCGCTTGGGAAAGCCAGATTAACACTGCGTTCCCTAACTTCTTTAAGAATTGGGGCTTCAATAGCCTGTCTGAGGTGCAGGCCGGCACTGTCCTGAGAGCCCAGCTGACGGGCGCCCCAGGCGAAACCAACTTCGCGCTTACCCAAAGCTCCCAGTCCAAGGGCTGGGAGATGGAGCTCAACGCCTACCCGACCAAGCAATGGCGCATCTCATTCAACGCGACAAAAACGGATGCGCTCGTCACGGCAGTCGGTGACCCCGCCTTGGCCAAATTCATGGCGTTAACCGACGCCTATGTTAAAGGCCCAGGCGGCAATACGCAGTGGTTCTGGGGCAATTCCGTCAGTCCAGGCGTTCCTGCAGTCAAGGATGCCTACTACAACAATTATAATGGCTTTCCCCCGCTCGGTACCACTTATGCCGGAATCCAGCAGCAGCAGGGCGTTGCGGTTTCGCAACTCGCCAAGTGGCGTTACAATCTGACGACGAACTATGACTTCAAGAACGGCTTCCTAAAGGGCGTTAACGTTGGTGGTGGCTTGCGTTATACATCTGCAGTGATCATCGGCTATCTTCCATCTGGCTCTGGGCTTAACGCGGATGGCTCGCTTGCGGCGCCTCCGTTCTTCGCGGACACATCCAAGCCGCAAAAGAGCCCGAGTGAGACCTACTTCGACCTTTGGGTTGGTTATCAACGTAAGCTGACGAGCAGGATCAATTGGAACATTCAGCTCAACGTCAGCAACGTCGGCAAAGGGGATTATCTGATTCCTGTCAGCTATCAGGCACCGGTCAACGGGGTGGCGCAACCTGCGTTCTATCGTATCGGTCCGACGCAGCAGTTCACGCTCAGGAATACGTTTAGTTTCTGATCGAGAGCGGCTGAAACGAATCGCGTTTCTGGATACGTCGCCAACCGCTCATCGCGGTTGGCGATTGTTTCAAAAGCGGGGCGCGACGAAGGCGCTCACACCCGAGAGCCTCTTCGTCGCGCACTGCCTCTCTTTAACTTCTCCAGCTCCGTCTGGATTTCACTCACTCCCACACCGTGCCGCCGGCGAACGAAAAACTGGACTTCCTTCAGGCCATCCGGGTGCAACCCGTGCCCACTTCTGTTTCGCCCGCCTCTGTTCGTGGAATCAACCCAACCGTGATCAAACATAAACTGGATTTTGATGCCGCCATCTTCGACATGGATGGCGTGCTGACCCAGACCGCCGCGGTTCACTCCCTGGCCTGGAAGCGGATGTTTGATGAGTATCTGCACCTTCGCGAAAAAAATTACGGCGAAAAATTCAGCGAGTTCACGCACGCCGGCGACTATCTGGCATACGTTGACGGACGTCCGCGCAACCAGGGTGTGGCCACGTTTTTGAAATCGCGCGGAATCGATCTGCCGTTCGGATCACTGGAGGACAGCGCCGGAACGGAAAGCGTCTGCGGACTCGGCAACCGCAAAAACGCCCTCTTCAATCAGATCATCTCGAATGAGGGCGTGAAGCTCTACGACTCCACCGTGGTCCTGATTCAGGAGTTGCTGCGCGCAGGGGTTAGGATCGGGCTCGCTACCTCCAGCAAGAACTCCGCGATCATTCTTCAAAAAACCCGGACGTCGTTTCTGTTTGCCACGGTGATTGATGGCCTGGTTTCCGAGAAACTCGGATTGAAGGGAAAACCCGAACCGGACATTTTCACGACCGCCAGTGACACCCTCGGAGTGGCGTGCGCCCGGGCAATCGTGATAGAAGATGCCGTCTCTGGCGTGCAAGCCGGGGCGAGGGGTGGCTTCGGTCTCGTGATCGGCGTGGCCCGGGAGGACAACGCCGCTGAATTAAAGGAGCACGGGGCGGACGTCGTCGTGAGTGATCTCGCCGAGACCAGCATCGAAAAAATTGATCTGCTGGTGAAGGCCAAGCGCGCTGGCGCCTGAGGCGCAAATCGTCAACACTGCCGCGCATGCCCCTCAAGAAAAAACCTCTCCTCAACTTCTGGCAGCTCTGGAACATGAGCTTCGGTTACATCGGAATTCAGTTCGGCTTCGCGCTGCAGAATTCAAACCTGAGCCGGATTTTCGAAACCCTCGGTGCGAAACAGGATGATATTCCTGCACTCTGGATCGCCGCGCCGTTGTCCGGGTTGCTCGTACAACCGATTATCGGCTACATGAGTGACCGGACCTGGAATCGCTTCGGCCGTCGGAAACCTTATTTTCTGACGGGCGCGATTCTGGCATCGCTGGCTTTGCTGGTCCTGCCCAACTCGCCTACCTTGTGGGTGGCTGCCGGCATGTTGTGGATGCTCGACGCGTCGATCAACATCACGATGGAGCCCATGCGAGCGTTTGTCGGCGACATGCTGTCGGACGAGCAACGCACCCAGGGGTTTGCCGTGCAGACGTTCTTCATCGGTGCGGCATCGATCGTCGGTTCGCTGTTGCCGTGGATTCTGACGAACCTTCTGCACGTTTCAAACACGGCGGAGGCGGGGATGATTCCGCCTTCCGTGCGTTGGGCATTCTATACGGGGGGAGTGATCTACATTTCCACCGTGCTGTGGACGATTTTCTCGACCAGGGAATATTCGCCGGAAGAGTTCGAGGCCTACAACGCGCATAAACCTGATGCTGCCGCCAAAGAGGACGACGCGTTGGTCCTCAATACCGGGAAATATTCCACCTCCGGTATCGGCTTGGTGGTCGTTGGCCTGATCTTCACTTTTTGTGTGAACCATTTTGCCTGGGACAAGGCGCTTTATATTCTGTCGATCGGCATCGGCGTTTACGGCGCGTTGCAATTGCTCTCCGCCCAATTGTTCAAATCGGGCCTGAACCACGGTTTGGTGGAGATCGTGTATGACCTGAACAACATGCCCAAGGCCATGCGGCAACTCGCGGTGGTCACGGTATTCACCTGGTTCGCCATGTTCGCCTGGTTCATTTATTGCACACCGGCCATCACCAGCTTTCACTTCCGCACGAGCGACCCTCTGACGAAGGCATACAACGACGGCGCAGATTGGGTGGGGGTGTTGAATTCGGTTTATAACGGGGTGGCGGCCCTCGTGGCGTTCATCCTTCCCGTCATTGCGAAAAAGACCGGCCGTGTGACCACTCATGCCATTTGCCTCGTGATCGGTGGCCTCGGTCTGATGTCGATCCGCTGGTTCGTCGATCCGCATTGGTTGGTGGTTTCGATGGTGGGTCTTGGCATCGCCTGGGCCGGACTCCTCACGATGCCGTACGCGATCCTGTGCAGTGTGGTGCCCTACCGGAAGATGGGCGTGTACATGGGCATGTTTAATTTTTTCATCGTCATTCCACAAATCGTGGCCGCCGCCGTACTGGGATTGTTTGTGCGGACTGTATTTAACAGCCACGCGATCAACGCGCTCGTTCTGGGCGGAATTTCCATGCTCATCGCGGCGGCGCTCATGCTACGCGTGAAGGACGAGCATACCTGACTTAAGTATAATGAAAAACCTCTGGGAAATCAGCACCTCTGAGTTTGCCGGCGCCAAGGAAAATATCATGCGCCGCGGCAACGTCTATCAACTCGCCAATGGCTACATGGGTTATCGCGGCACCTTGGACGAGTCTGGTCCGGACGAATCGGTGGGCATCACGCTTGCGGGTATTTTCGATCGGGTCGGATCCGCGTGGCGTGAACCGGTTAATGCTCCGAATGGCGGCTATACGCGGGTTTCCCTCGATGGTGCGGAACTTTCCGCTCTCACCAGCAAGGTGAAACAGCATAACCAAACCCTGCATTTTGCGCATGCCTCATTTGAACGGGAGACCGTCTTCGTTTCGCGGAAGAAAATTCTCACGATCAGGTCCACGCGTTTCCTCAGCGCCTCCACGCCTAATCTGGGCGTGATTAAGTTCAGCATGACGTGTGACCAGGCTGCCAAGCTCACGATCCGCACCGGCGTCGACTGTAACATCTGGGATCTCAATGGTCCACATTTGGTCCAGATGACAGCGGATAAACAAGGCTCGGTATTGGTGGTGAACGCGATCACGCACGAAAATTCCAAATGGGTGGCAGTGGCCGAGGAGATCGACATGGGATTTGGCGAGGAGGCACACGAGCTCAAAGACAATCGTAACCTCCGGGTCGTGACCTTGCGCGCCGCCGCCGGAAAAACCTACACCTTCCATAAATATTTCGCGGTGGTGACCGACAATGACGTCGGTGGTCTGCCGGTTTCTGAACTCGCGATTAAAACGGTGCGGCAGGCCAGGGCGATCGGGTACGAGGCGTGCTGGGCCAATCACCAAGCCGAATGGGCCAGAAAATGGGAGCGATGCGACGTAAAGATCGAGGGCGACGACGAAGCGCAACAGGCGCTGCGTTACAGCATTCTTCAGCTGCTCATGGTCGCTCCAGTGAACGGGAGCGCGAATTCCATTCCGGCGCGCGCGTTGTCCGGGCAGGTTTATAAAGGCGCGGTTTTCTGGGACACGGAAATGTTCATGTTCCCTTTCTTCCTGCACACGTATCCGGAAAAGGCGCGCGAGTTGATGCGTTACCGGATCAAGACGCTCGACGGTGCCCGCAGGAAGGCAAAGACCGAAGGCACGGGTTATCGCGGTGCGTTTTACGCCTGGGAAAGTCAGGAGACCGGCGACGATGCGTGCACGTACTTCAATATTGGCGATCCCTTCACGGGTCGCGAACTGCGCACGCATTTCCGGGACAAACAGGTGCACATCAGCGGCGATGTGGCCATCGCCATGTGGGAATATTTCAAACTCACCGGGGACGACTCGTTGTTATTGGAAGGCGGCGCCGAGGTGATTTTGGAATGCGCGCGTTTCTATTTTTCCTACGCTTACTTTAAGGAGGACAAGGGACGCTATGAGATACTCGATGTCATCGGGCCCGATGAATACCACGAGCGCGTCAACAACAATGCGTTTACCAGCCTCGTCGCGAAGGAAACCTTCGTGATCGCGCACGCGACGGTGGAATACCTTCGAAAAAAAAATTCCAAGGCGCTGCGCGCGTTGGTTAAAAAAATTGGCATCGAGGCCGAGTTGCCCCGTTTTCGCGAAGTAGCGAGTTCACTGTACGTGCCCGCGCCAGATCCCAAGACCGGGCTCATCGAGCAATTCGACGGCTACTTCCAACTTCGCGAAGCGAAGGTCGAGGAGCTCAAGGCGCGGATGGTTCATCCCAACGAATATCTCGGTGCAGGGCAGGGTCTGGCCGTGCCGACCAAAGTCATCAAGCAGGCCGATGTGGTGATGATGCTCAACCTCTTCAAAACGCATTTTTCCGGGAAAATCAAAAAAGCGAATTGGGAATATTACGAGCCCCGGACCGAACACGGCTCGAGTCTGAGCGCCTGTGCGTACGCCATGGTGGCAACTGAATTCGGCAAGCTCGATTTCGCATACAAATATTTTCTCAAGACTGCAAAGATCGATCTCGAGGCAAAATACAAGGTGTATGTCGGGACTGTCTTCATGGGCGGATCACACCCCGCCGCAAATGGTGGCGCGTGGATGACTGCGGTATTTGGTTTCGGCGGAGTGCACGCCGACGAGAAACAACTCGCAATCAATCCACGGCTCTTCGCCAAATGGAAGAGTCTGCAATTCAATCTGACCTACAAGAGCGATGCTTTCCAAATCAAGATCACGAAAACAACCGTGACCATCAGCCCGCACCGCACGAACACCCGCGAGCATGCGATCTTTGTTCACGGAAACCGCGCGAAATGCATCCCGGGCCTTCCCGTTGCGGTAAAATATCGCCCCGTCAAATCCGTCGTATCCGCTGAAAAGTCACATCCCTCAACCAGTATTTCTGTGTAGCAGCTGTCATGAGACGGCTGGCCCAGCGGTGTCACCACCGCTGCTACTTTCGCACTCCTCCTCATCGCGCTTTTCAGCTTAATCCACGCTCCTGCAGGTTCGAACGTTTTCCCCAATCCATGCCATCATCTCCCTCGCGCCGCCCGTTTGTAGCAGCCGTCTTCAGGCGGCTGGCTCTCACAATCGCGCTCGGCGGAATTTGGCAACCCGTCTACGCAACCGGGCGCGTCGGCGCCGATCTCCCGTGGGCTACTTATGAAGCTGAGTCCATGAAAACCACCGGCGTGGTGCTCGGACCGGAATATGCCCCGCACCAAGTGGAAACCGAAGCCTCCGGCCAAAAATGCGTGAGGCTCTCCTCCGTTGGTGAGTTCGTGGAATTCACAGCGCTCAAGAAAGCCAACGCCCTGGTGATTCGCTTCAGTTTGCCAGACTCCAACGACGGCAACGGCACCACGGCCAGCCTTGGACTCCTCATCAATGGAAAATCGGTCAGAACATTGTCGCTGACTTCCCATTATTCCTGGCTCTACGGGAACTATCCGTTCACGAACAGACCGGAGGATGGCAAGACGCGGAATTTCTACGACGAGATTCGCGTCAAGGATCTGGTCATCGCCAAGGGTGATGTGATCCGTTTTGAGAAAATTTCCGTCGACGAACCTCCGTGCATCCTCGATCTCGTCGATCTCGAAAATGTCGCGCCACCGTTGGCCGCACCGGCGAATGCGCTTTCCGTGCTCGATTTTGGTGCCGGTGGGAAAGGCATCACCGATGACACTCATGCCTTGGTGACCTGCGTTGCTGAGGCGGTGAAGCAGCGCAAGGTGGTTTGGGTTCCCGCCGGCGACTACAAGTTGACCGGTGATATTCTTCTTCCGTCCTCCGTGACAATTCAGGGTGCAGGCATGTGGCACACGACATTTGTCGGGGACGAAAAACTTTACGGTCAGTCCAACCGTCGCGTGCGGTTTAAACTCGGCGGCCGCGACATTCATCTCGCCGATTTTGCGATCACGGGAAAACTGAATTACCGCAACGACGACGAACCGAACGACGGCATCGTGGGGGCGGGCTGCGCTGATTCGTCGGTGTCGCGAATCTGGGTGGAACACGCCAAGATCGGCGTATGGATTTACAACGGCACGAATTTGCGCATCGAGGGTTGCCGCTTCCGCAATCTACTCGCGGACGGCATCAATCTTTGCGTTGGCACTAATGGTACGATTATCGACAACTGTACCGCACGCGGGACGGGCGATGATTGTTTCGCTATCTGGCCGGCCGCCTTTGACCAGGGATTCGTCGGACAAACGCCTTTGCCTGGGAACAATGTTATCCGTCATTGCACGGGTCAGCTGCCTTTCCTTGCGAATGGCGGCGCGATTTATGGCGGCGCGAGCAACCGCATCGAGGATTGTCTCTTCACCGACATTTCCGCCGGTTGCGGTATCTTAATCAGCACGACATTTCCAACCTCTGATGAAGCACGGAAGATCGATAATAATTTCAGCGGTACGACCGTAATCAAAAATTGCGAATTGCTTCGGTGTGGCGGCTACGACCACAGCTGGGCATGGCGTGGATCACTGCAGATTTGTCTGGATCGCCGGAGCATATCCGGCCTCACGATCAGCCAGCTGGAAATCAAAGACAGCTTTTCAGACGGCCTGACCATCGTGGCGCCCGGCAGTAAGAAAGGTGAGGGCACGCTGACGAAAATGCGATTGGAAAACGTCCACATTTCCAACTCCGGACTCGGAGTCCGGAATCGTCACGACTTGTTGATCAATGATGGCGTCGCAGGGAGCTTGACGTTGGTAAATTCCGCCATCGCCGATACCCAGAACGATTCGGCGCGATTCCAGGTCATCGGGGATTGAAACGACGATTGAAAAAATCATCGGATCTGGCGAACCGCTCCACCTATAACGGTGCACTTCTCACCGTCCGACCTTCGCGCCACTGACCGTGGACTTGCAGCGTACGCGGGACTGGGGGAATTCCTTTTTCACTCGCGCGCAATTTGCCCAGCAGCAAATCCACGGCGGCTTTTCCGATCTCGTCGGAATGCTGTTCGATCCCGGCCCAGTCAGGATGCACGGTGGTGACGTCCAACGAAACCAATCCGACGTGAGGACGTTTCGCTGCCGGACGCACCGCCAGCCATTTTTCCATTTCGTTGGGACGGTTTCGGAACGTGGAAAGCGTCACGACGCAATCGATCCGGTTTTTCGCCACCCACGAAAGGAAATTTTTCCCATCAATGCGTTCAGGTACTAGCGAAGGAATGGAAGCCAGGCCGGTCACCAATTCACTCAAGGCTGCATAACCCAGGGTCCAGCGTCGGTCGGTGATGTGATCCTGGTAAAGTTCGATCGCCAGTCCGATCCGACGATAGCCCCGGTGAGCCAACACTCGCGCAGCAGTGACAATCGCTTCGGTGTGATCGCTTACGACGCAATCGAGTCGGGGCGCATGGATTACGTGGCCGACCAGCACGACCGCGAAGTTTTCCCACGGCAGGGAAATTTTGAAAGGCTCGTTGGGGAAAGCGGCGAGCAAAATGCCGGAGATTCCCCGTGCTCCCAGGATTTCACCCAGCCGTTTTTCGGTCATGCCCGGTGCATGCAAAGGAAAATCGGCCACGCCAAATCCCAACGAGGCTGCGCGGGTACAGGCTGCCTGCCAGTTTTGACTGAGTGTAGGAGTGGTTTTCCATTCCTGGGCATCTTCACAGGGAGTCACGTAGGCCAGCATGCCCAGGTGTTGATGCGTCAGGCCCAGCCGCGTGGCCCGCATGACCTGATTAACGAGTGGATTGTGGTGGTACTTCAGGCTCTCTGCCGCCGCGCGCACCCGCGCTTGCGTGGCCTTGGCGACGTTTGCCGCTCCGCTCAAACATCGCGAGGCGGTGGAAACAGAAACTCCTGCTTTGGTCGCAACCGCTTGAAGTGTAGCCATCATGGTGAAGGCGCTGAAAACATCATTGTGGGGTAAAGGAGACCTTTGGCGTCAGTCGAGAATACCTGTTCAGGCAATGTCTTTTTCCACCGGTTGACGAACAGAAAATCTGCTGCTTGGGAGTTCGACGATTTGAAATAGTAGGAGAGGGCCAATTTCTCGTCCTCGTCAGAAAAACAATGGTGCTTTGAAGGAGAATGGTCATTCCCGGTGTTGGCTGGATACCGAAACTCCGCCGCGCTCCCTCAACAACATCGTTCGCAAAAAATGTCCCTTTCAAGCTCCCTGCCGCATCTTCTCCGTCGCCTGAGTTTGCTGATTCTTGTTCTCGGTTTTGGCCGGGTGACCGATGCTGCTGAAGCGCCTGTTATGTTTCGGGGTGATCTCACTCATTCCGGTCATTACGACTCAGCCGCGCCGCAAAATCTGGAGGTGAGATGGTCCTTCCAAACCTCGGAAGCAATCGTGTCCTCACCGGCCGTCGCCGACGGCGTCGTGTACGTCGGAAGTTCAGATAATTTTCTTTACGCCATCGATGCGGTGACGGGGAAACAGCGCTGGAAATTCGATGCGCATGGCAATGTTTCCTCTTCACCCGCGATCAGCGCAGGCGTCGTTTATGTGGTGAGTCTGGACGGCAACCTTTATGCGATCGACGCGACTTCAGGCGATCAAAAGTGGGCGTTCGCGACGAAGGGAGAGAAACGCCACACCGCAGCCGGGATAAATTGTACCGCGCCCGCCACTGAATTAATGCCGGACCCGTGGGATCTTTTTCTGTCCTCGCCCGCGGTGGCAGACGGCATCGTGTATTTTGGCAGCGGAGATAATTTCGTTTATGCGATCGATGCCGCGACCGGAGTGTTGCGCTGGAAATTCGAAACCGGCGGCGTGGTTCACGCATCTCCAGCGATCGCCGATGGACGGGTCTACATCGGCAGCTTTGATGCTTATTTCTACGCGTTGGACGCAGCCTCGGGAAACGTGCGGTGGAAATTCAAAACCGGAAGCGATGACCGCGCTCATCTGATGACCGGTATTCCCGGTTCTGCCGCAGTGTCGGATGGGGTGGTCTATTTCGGCAGCCGCGACGCTAATGTCTATGCGCTCAAAGCTAAAACCGGCGAACTCCAGTGGAAATATGCGAACAACGGTTCGTGGGTGGTTTCCAGCCCGGCCGTAGTCGACGGGCGGATTTATTTCACCACTTCGGACAGCCTTAAATTTATTGCCCTGGATGCGGCGACGGGTGCGGAGGTGTTTTCGCTGCCCACGAACATCTATGCTTTTTCTTCGCCGGCCATTGCCGGTGATCACGCATTCTTCGGAACATTCGACGGCAAACTTCACGATGTGGATTTGGAGAAACGTCGTTATGCCGCTGAATTCGCCGTACCTGGATTCGCTCAAAATGGACCACGCTACCTGGACGCCGACGGAAAATTGAAATCCGCTGAAGTCTGGACCGGTGAAACCCTCGATGACGCGATCGTGAATCTGCGGACGAAAATTTTTTCGATGGGATCGATTCTTTCCTCTCCCGTCATTCATGACGGAGTTGTTTATGTGGGAAGTACCGACGGTAAATTATACGCACTGGGCTTGTAGACCGGGTGGCTAGGGAGGCGGCATAAGAACGCCGAATCGTCAGCTGGCTGGAAATGCCCGTCCGCTTTCCATGCCTGCTGGTTCTTCTCGCCAAGTGCTCACGCACGTGTTTATTCGACTGCGTTCGTGAACGAATTGTTGCCGAAAGTTGCCTTCCACCTCACAAGAAACTGCTTCGTGACTGCGCTAGATACGGTCCCTCGCGCGGTCCTTCCTTTTTCATATCCACATGAATCAACCAGTCATTAACGATCCTCGCGCACGGTTTTGGGGAAATATCGCAAAATACGGAGCTCTGCTTGTTGCAGGCTTTCTTGTCGCACCCTTCATCTGGGTCGCTATCGGCGGCCTCATCGGCCTCATCGTCGCCTTCGTCGTTATTCTCGCTGCGTGGATGCTGCGGCCGGTCGTATTCTCGTTCGCGGCGAACATGCGCCTTAAACTGATCAAATCCGAGGCGGCGAAAAATCCCGTCGAAACACTTCAAAACGATCTGAAGGACAAGGCGGAGGCGCTGGGTAAACGCAAGGAGGCCATCGAAACACTGAACAGTCAGATCCGCACCTTCAGCGACAAGGTTGATGAAATCAAAGCCAGTTACGGTCCTGAGGACGCCGGTTATCAGAAATTGAGCCGCGACCTCGCGGACTTACGCCGCGTCTATGCCCACCGCTGCGATAAATGGAAAGAGGCGAGGGAACAACTCAAACTCTATGAGGAGGAAATCAAGCGGGCGAACATGATCTGGGAAGCCGCGCAAGCCGCCGCGGCCGCGCGCGAAACATCAGGTCTGACCGAAGACGAATTCTACGCGAAGCTCCGCACCGAAACGGCCTTCGAAGCGATCAAGAAAAGCTACAACGATGCCCTGGCGTCGCTTGACACCGCCTTGCTCGAGGAAACTTCGAGCACTTCCATCGCCATTCCTGCCCGAACGACAAAGACCCGTTCAACCACCAACTGATCCCCGTATGAAACGCTTCCCATTCCTTCTTTCTGGTTTGTGCCTGGCCACGCTGTCATTCGCCCAACAGCCGCCAACGCCCGAACTCACCGTAAAGGGCGACTTGGCCATCAAGTTCAACACCCGCACCAACACCGATTCCGACGGGAAGGTGAAGGTGGGTGTATTCGATAAATACACGCTTTCCGTGAACGTCGCCAACAGCGCGCTGTTTCACGGTACGATCCAGCACACGCCCTACATTTCGGGCTTGGTCAGCACCACTCAGCCTTCGCATTTGGATTACACCGTCGAATGCGACGTGGTGAATCCGAAAAATCCCACACAAACCCGGAATGTCGGTCGCCTCTTTGGTGCGGTGCCGATCGACGACAAGAACGCCTACCGTTTCGCGGATGGAAATTTGAAACTCGTCGTCTTTCCAGTGGGCACAGCAAAAGGATTTGAAAGCACTTTCAAGGGCCTCGCTCTCGGCAAGCCGCCGGCATCCTCGGAAGGGTTTTTGTCGAAGCTCAAGAAAGAGGCGTTGAACATCACCAAATCGGTTAATGGCAAATCCGTCGCCATCTCGGTGACCAAGTACGACAAAATGGAGTTTCAATCGCACATTTTGGGTGCCGGTCCGGTGCAAATCTACCCGGAGGCTACAGTTAACGGCAGCATGATCTACGACTATGGTCGCACCGCGTGGTATTTCGACAACGTCACGGTCGTCTATGCCGTCGATGGCCGTCAATTTCAGGATAAGCTGACCGGAAACATTCGCTGGATCGAGGCGGCCAATCGGGCTGCTTCGGGCGAAGGCGAGTACCAGTTCGACGTCCGCGTGAACGAACCCGCGCAAAGCGAGGCGTCAGTTTTCAGCGGTCCGGCTGATGAATCCGCGTTCTTCTCCACCGACGACGCCATTCCTGCGCTTACTGGCGTGATGAAATACAAAGACACTCTTGCTGGTGAGACCGTGACGGCGTCGGCAGTGACCGTGGACCTCAAGAGCAACAAGCTCACCAAGCAGCAGGTCATGTATCTTGCCAAGTTGCTGTTTCTATCGACCATCGTTCCGCTCAACGCGGAATAATCGGACCACGCTATTATTGAAAAGCTTACTCTGCCGGCCGCGGCCGGTAGGGCGTTTAAATTAATACAACGCTCCCCTTTTGGTGTAGGGCTTGGCGCTTGTAGCCATGGCTCTCTGTACGACAGAAGAATGATGGATCGACCGCCGACTTGATGGGCCGTCGAAAGCTCATTGGTTTTCCAAAGCCGACCTCGCACTTTATTTGCGGGCAAATCGCCAGTCGTGAGTTCACGCTTTCCCGCCCTGCGTGAAAGCATTCGCTCGCGACTCGCCGCGCCAACCGCGAGGTCAAACACCTCGAGGCAAGCCCCGAGGCGTCTGAAAAGACCACCGATACCTGCGCCCGTAATAACTTATTGTAGGAGCGGCCGTATGCCGCGATTCGTGCGCACCACGTTCTGATCGCGGCATAAAGCCGCTCCTACATAAAACAATGCCTAAACCCTTCGACGGGCTCAGGATCAATGACAAGCTTCGGGGTATCGGGCCCGGAGAGAATATGAAGCCTGACGCGCTCCAGGCTTTTCCGGGTTCAGCAAGCGGTCGATAGAAGGCGTACCTGCTGGATACGGCGGAATCCTACGAGGCTGAGGCCTGCCAGCGCAGCAAGCCAGCCCGTGGAGGCGAAATCGGGCACCGATTGTGGAGGTGCGACGCTGACGGAAAAGGCGCCCGCGGTCGGATCGTTAAAACGGAAATCAACGCCGAAGAACCCGGTTTTTTCCGTGATGACGACCTGGGACAAAAGGAAAGCGCCGTTGTTTTCAAAGTAGACGCTAAAGTCATCCATCCCGGCCGAGGTCAGATTGTTTGTCACATCGCCCAAGGTGAAACTGGTCAGGTTGCCGTTGTGAAAATTCAGGTCGAGAAAAGTGTTCGTCAGATCGAAAGTCGTACTACCGATCAGGGGATTGTTCAGGAAGAATTCCACCGGAGTCAGATTATCGAACGTGAAATTGCCGGTCGTGGGAACGAGGGCATCATCGAAATACGAGGTGAATCCGCCGCTCAACAAATGGACGGGGCCGGCGGGAGGATTGTTTTGGGGAGCACCGTTGAAAGTTCCTGTGACTTTCATGAGTGTGGCCTGCGCGGGCAGAGCTAGAGTGAGAACAAGAGCGATCAGGGTGATGTGTTTCATAAAAGGGCAGGAGTGGAGCCATAAGGTTGTCACTTCCCGATATAGGAAGCGCAGAGAAGCGATTTATGTATGGTGACAATCATCTCCCACCGCCCCGCTACCGTTTCATGCGCTTTTTTCCAATGATCCGATATCCCAGATCTCCGGGTGGGAATTAAAGAAGTCTCGAGTATTACCTGCCTGCGATCTGCAAAGTGGCGTGCGTGGAAGCGCAGGATCCCGCGCCTCCCCAGACTGTGTGGAAACTCTTTCGTAGTTCTGAGCGATGAACGCCGACGGGATTATTTTGGATCTCCGCAATTATTCGGTGCGTGAAAACGCGGAGAACCGTA
>Ga0307508_10000099_pt1 | contig 102389 bp, 94 predicted proteins | sample 9_EM_MG_FD_203089 | JGI IMG/M metagenome (GOLD analysis project Ga0307508, IMG submission 203089) | Populus trichocarpa ectomycorrhiza microbial communities from riparian zone in the Pacific Northwest, United States - 9_EM | ecosystem: Host-associated > Plants > Roots > Unclassified | place... | reverse complement strand
CGGTGCTGGCGCACACCGACCGCGCCGTCGTGCTCGAGAAAGGCCTGATCGTGATGGCCGGTGCGTCGTCGGCGCTGGCGAACGACCACGACGCGCTGGCGCGCGCGCTCGGCGTCTGAGAAATGGGGCACCCGGCCTTGCGAGTACGCCAGGCCACTCGCCGAGCGGGTGCTCAGCCGGCTGAGGGCCACGAAGTGGGCCTCTTCGTGGCCCTTGGCGGCCCGGCGCTCGTCTGAGCTGCGGCATGTCGGTAGACTGATCGGCCCGCCACCGCAGAGAGCAGCACGATGATTCTCGAAATCGCCGACATCCGCATCCCGCCCGGCCAGCAAGCCGAATTCGACGCCGCCATTCAGCATGGCATCGCGACCGTCGCGTCCAAGGCCAAGGGCTTTCGCGGCTTCAAGGTCAACAAGGGCATCGAGTCGCCCGAGCGCTATATCCTCATGATTTACTGGGACACGCTGGAAGACCACACGATCGGCTTCCGCCAGGGTCCGCTGTTCCCGCAGTGGCGAGCGATCGTCGGCCCGTTCTTCGCGGCACCGCCGGTGGTCGAGCACTTCACACTGGTAGCGAAATCAGCTTGAAACACAATCCCTTGAAGCATTCCGGGATTGGTTTGTACGCAAAAGCCCGAATGCTGGGACAATTGGGAGGTTGATCGCGTCTTTTCGGCGCGGTCGTTCGCACTCTTTTTCAGGGATCGCAATGGCCACCCGTCGCCCTTCTCCGTCTGCTGCCACCTCTGACTCCAGCCAAAAGCTTCGCCAGACCCAGGCTGAATACGTCGCCGCCCGCCCTGCGGGCGAGCCCGGCGTCAAGCCGATGATGTCGAGCTCCAAGATGTATGTTTGCCGGCGCTGCCAGGCCAACTTCAAGACCGGCGACGGCAAGCCCGACGCCCGGCTGCCCGGCCTGGGCAAGTGCAACAAGTGCCTGGCCGCTGCCACGGCCGCGCTCGCCGCCTAAGCAGATCAACCGACGGTGCGAGCGCGCCGTCTCAGGAACCGAATCAGCAGGCCAGCATCGGCGAGCGGTTGCGGATCGCCTCTTGTGCCTTGCTGATCGCGTAGGCCAGGGCATCGGAAGGCGACTCCCAGCGGTGGCCGCAGGCCAGGCTCTCGTCGCGCAAGGCTTCACGCGGAGCACCGGGCACGCCCTGGATGCGCTGCACGATCATCGCCGCGATGTAGCCGTCGCCCTTCGGGGCTTCGAGTGCACCGGCGAAGATCCGGTAGTCACCCACGTTGCGTTCGTCAAAGTGCATCTGATTCTCTCCGGCCGGCCGAGCGCCTGCCCAACGAGTGAATCTTCGGCGTAATCAGCCGTACTTTCCATCCATCCGATGGGGGAAGGGATGGCGCGTCACGCCATGCCGCGCGGTACCGCCTCGTTCAGCGCGTGACGGTTCCGAAGCGGGCTTCGCCCTGGCGCCGGAACTCCTTCGGCGTCATGCCTTTGATCTCGAGGAAGCGGCGGTTGAAGTTGGCAACGTTGTTGAAGCCGCAGTCGTAGCAGACGTTGCTGATGTAGCGGTCGGTCTCCATCAGCAGTTGGCAGGCGCGCGTGATGCGCAGCCGGTTCACGAAATCGGTGAAGGTGTTGCCTGTGGCACGCTTGAAGTAGCGCGAGAACTGGCTCTCGCTCATGCCGACGCGCTTGCTCAGCTCGGCCATCGAGAACGCCTCGGTCGCATGCTCGGTGATGTAGTCGACGATGGCGCTGATCTGCGCCAGCGAGTTGTCGTCGTCGAAGCTTTGCAGCGGCATGCTCGACAACAAGCGGTAGTCTGCGCACTCGGCCAGCTCGCCGAGGAACTTCAGAAACTCGCTGAAGCGCTTCACGCCGTGCAAGGTCTTGATGCGCTGCAGGTACTCGTGGGCACGCGCCGTCATACCGAAGAACTCGATGCCCAGCCGGGCACGCTCCAGCAAGGGCAGCACGTCGCGCAAGTCGCTGATCAGCTCGGAAGCGCGGCGCAGCGGCTCGTCGGAGAACTGCAGGACCAGGTCGCGCTGCGCCACGCCTTCGGGGCCGACGTCGACCGAGATCCAGTTGTGCGGCAGGCGCGGGCCGGTGAGCACCAGATGCCCGGGCTCGAAATGGCCGATGTAGTCGCCGACGAACACCTTGCCGCGCGTCTGCAGAATCAGGTGCAGCTCGTACTCTTCGTGGTAGTGCCAGCGCACCAGCGGGTTCGGGAAGCCGTGCTCGAGACAGCGCACGTAGCCGTAGCTGCCAGCGGGCTCGTAGCCCAGCATCGGGTCGCGAACGAAGTCATGCTCTAGCTCGGGCGTGCGGGCGTGCTTGTGTCCCATGGGGCGATTCTGAACCTGCATTGCTCGCCTCCAGTCTGTCAGCTCACGACGTTGCCGTCACGAAGGCCTGCACCGCTCGATGCTGCGTGCGCAGTGCGTTCAACAACTGGTCATTGCCAGCCAGCGGGCCCCACAGAATCGGGTCGCGGGCAAATGCCGCGAGCGGGTCCGGATCGGCGAAGAACGCATGCGCCGCCGCCGCGTCCATGCCCTGGTCCTGGTACTCGAACGGCAGCTCGCCGCGGTGCCAGCGGCCGAGGAACTCGAAGAACAGCGCCGGCAGCATCGCGGTCGCCAGGATCGATGCGCCGCGCGCGAGGCATTCGCGAAAAGTCGGCCACAGAAAGCCGGGGATCTTCGCGAAGCCGTCGGCCGCGACGCGCTGGTTCGTGTCGCGCAGATGCGGGTTGCTGAAGCGGTCGATCACCACGTCGCGGTAGGCCGCGAGGTCGACCGGGTACGGATGCATGGACGCATGCAGCGACGGGATCACGTCGTCGGTCACGTAGTCGAAGGCCATCTTGCGGATGGCTGGATGCGCCACGCCCTCGTGGATGTAGTTCAGGCCGATCAACGTGCCGGCCCACGCGAAGCAGCTGTGGCTCGAGTTCAGGATGCGGATCTTCGCTTCTTCATATGGCAGCACCGAGCTGACCATCTCGGCGCCGACCTTCTCCCAGGCCGGGCGGCCGTTGATGAAGTGGTCTTCGATGACCCACTGGATGAACTTCTCGCCCATCACCGGCGCGCCATCGTCGACGCCGGTGGCCGCCTTCACGCGCTGCGCCACCTCGGGCAGCGGGCGCGGCGTGATGCGGTCGACCATGTCGTTCGGCGCGCTGGTGCTGGTCTGCACCCAGGCGAGCAGCGCATGGTCGTTGCGGCGCGTCAGGAAGTCCTTGAAGCCGGCCTGGAAGCGCTCGCCGTTGCTGCGCAGGTTGTCGCAGTTGAGCAGCGTGACCGGGCCGCTGCCGCGTTTCTTGCGCTCGTTCAGGATCGCAGCGAGCGCGCCGTAGATCGTGCTGCGCGTCGTGCCGGCGAGGTCGCTGGCGAGCTCGGCGTACGTCGTCTCCAGGCGGTTGTGGCTGTCGAGGTAATAACCGGCCTCGGTGACCGTGAACGAGATGATGCGCGTGTCGGCATCGGCGCCGACCTCGATCAGCCCGGCGAGCGACGGCTCGTACGGGATGATCTGGCGGATCGACGTGATGCGCTCGTAGTGGCGATCGCCCGCCGGCGACACGGTCTCGAGCGTGTACGCGCCGCCCTGCGCTTGCAACGCGGCGACGGTGTCGGCCATGTCCGGCCGCAGGTTGCCGCCGGCCAGCACCCAGCTCGCGCTCTCTGAGCGTGCGGACTCCTGCTTGATCAGCTCGTGCAGGTACACCGCCTGGTGCGCGCGGTGGAACGAGCCCAGACCCAGATGCAGGATGACGAGTGGCCTATCCATCGTCATGCCGCCTGCTGCATGTCGCGCAGCGCGCGCCCCTGCTTGTCGAAGTACAGCAGCGCGGCCGGGTCGATCTGCACGCCGACCGTGTCGCCGAGCTTCAGCGTCGTGCGGTCGCTCTGGCGCGAGATCAGCGGCACGTTCGCGCCGACGCGGGTGTGGATCAGCGTGTCGGAGCCGAGCGATTCGACCAGCTCGACCTTGCCCGCGATGCCCTCGCCGGCGCGCCCGATGCGCACGAACTCGGGCCGCACGCCGACCGAGCCATCGGCCGGCAGGCGCGCACCGGCGATGCGCGTGAGCTCGGGCAGCGCGGCGGCCGGCAGCACGTTCATCTGCGGCGTGCCGATGAACTGCGCGACGAACTGGTTCGCCGGCCGGTCGTACAGCTCCAGCGGCGCGCCGACCTGCTCGATCAGGCCGTCGCGCAGCACGACGACGCGGTCGGCCAGGGTCATCGCCTCGATCTGGTCGTGGGTGACGTAGATCGTCGTCGCGCCCAGGTCACGGTGCAGGTTCGCGATCTCGACGCGCGTCTGGCCGCGCAGCGCGGCGTCGAGGTTGGACAGCGGCTCGTCGAACAGGAACACCTTCGGCGCACGCACGATCGCGCGGCCGATCGCGACACGCTGGCGCTGGCCGCCCGACAGCTCCTTCGGCGTGCGCTGCAGGTATTGCGTGAGGTTCAGGATCTTCGCGGCGCGCTCGACCTTCTCCTTGCGCACCGCCACATCAACCTTCGCGAGCTTGAGTGCGAACGACATGTTGTCGAACACCGTCATGTGCGGGTACAGCGCGTACGACTGGAACACCATTGCGAGATCGCGTTTGCTGGACGGCACATCGGTGATGTCGCGGCCGTCGAGCGAGAGAGAACCCGCGGTCGTCGACTCGAGGCCGGCGATCAGGCGCAGCAAGGTCGACTTGCCGCAGCCTGACGGGCCGACGAAGACGATGAACTCGCCCTTGTTGATCTCGAGGTCGATGCCCTTGATGGTGCGCACCGGGCCGAATTCCTTGACGATGCCCTTGAGTTGCAGGAATGCCATGGTCTTGCTCCTTTATTTCACCGCGCCGAAGGTCAGGCCTTGGACGAGTTGCTTTTGACTGAACCAGCCGAACACGATGATCGGCGCGATGGCGAGCAGCGAAGCTGCGGACAGCTTGGCCCAGAACAGGCCCTCGGGGCTGGAGTACTGCGCGATCAGCGCGGCGAGCGTGCCGGCATGCGCGGCCGTCAGGTTCAGCGACCAGAAGGCCTCGTTCCACGACAGCACCAGGCACAGCAGCCCGGTCGATGCGATGCCGCCCATCGTCAGCGGCAGGATCGCGTGGCGGAACTCGTCCCACACGGTCGCGCCGTCGAGCCGCACCGCTTCGAGGATGTCGTTCGGCACTTCCTTGAACGCGCTGTACAACATCCACACCATGATCGGCAGGTTCGACAGCGTGAAGACAATGACGAGCGCCGGGATCGAGTCGAGCATGCCCGTGGTCTGCGCCATCACGTAGACCGGCACGAGCGCGCCGACCGCCGGCATCATCTTGGTCGAGAGCATCCACATCAGGATGTCGCGCGTCTTCTTCGTGCGGAAGAACGCCATCGAGTACGCGGCCGGCGCGGCGATCAGCAGGCCCAGGATGGTGGAGACAACGCTGGTGACCAGCGAGTTCCACGCGTAGTGCAGGTAGTCGCTGCGGGCCTGGACCTCGACGAAGCTCTCCAGCGTCGGCGAGAAGAACAGGTCGCCGGCGATCGCCTGGCTTTCAGTCTTGAAAGACGTGATACCGAGCCAGAACAGCGGGAAGAACAGCAGCAGCGAGATCGCCCACGCGAAGAAAGTGCGGACGTACGGAAAGGCAACGGGTTTGGAGCTCATGGCGTCAGTCCTTCAGTCCAGGTTCTTGCCGACCATGCGGATCAGGAACACCGCGGCGATGTTGGCCAGCACCACCGCGAACAGCGCGCCGGCCGAGGCCACGCCGACGTCGAAGCTCATCAGCGCCTGCTTGTAGATCAGGAACGAGAGGTTGGTGCTCTCATTGCCCGGACCGCCGCTGGTGGTCGTGAAGATCTCGGCGAACACGCTCATCAGGAAGATCATCTCGATCATCACGACGACTGCGATCGACCGCCCCAGGTGCGGCAGCGTCAGGTACCAGAACTGGTGCAACGCGTTCGCGCCGTCCATGCGCGCGGCCTCCATCTGCTCGCGGTCCAGCGACTGCAGCGAGGTGATGAAGATCAGGCACGCGAACGGCAGCCACTGCCAGCTCAGGATCACGATCACCGAGATCAGCGGCAGGTCAGTCATCCAGTCGATCGGCGTGGCGCCGAAGAACTTCCACACATGACCGAGCACCCCGTAGACCGGGTTCATCATCATGTGCTTCCACAGCAGCGCATTGACCGTGGGCATCACGAAGAATGGCGAGATCAGCAGCACCCGCACGATGCCCTGGCCAGGGAACGGCTCGTTGACGAGCAACGCGAGGCCGACGCCGAACACCACCGTGACGACGATCACCGAGCCGAGCAGCTCGATCGTGTGCAGCACCGACGGCCAGAAGTCGGGGTCGGTGATGAAGTATCGGAAGTTCTCGAGGCCGGTGAAGGCGTGTTCGCCGGGCTGGTTCAAGTCGTAGTGAATCAGCGAGAACCAGATCGTCAGCACCAGCGGGACGATCATCCACAGGAACAACGTGCCGATCGCCGGTGCCATCAGCGCGCGGGGAAGAAAGCGAGACATGGGCAGGCCCTCATGAACAGCGCGCGACGGCGCCAGAGGCTCCCACTCCCGCATGCGGGAGTGGGCTGGGGTGAGAGGGGGATCCGCAGGCAGCGTCACGCCGCCCGCATCCATCACCTCACTTCTTGTAGTACCCACCCTTCGTCATCTCACGCGTGGCTGCCGCTTCCGAGGCCTTCAGCGCCGCGTCGACCGTCTCCTTGCCGGCCAGCGCCGAGCTCATCTGTTGGCCCACCGCGAGACCGATCGATTGAAACTCGGGAATAGCCGCGTACTGCACCCCGACGTACGGCGACTTCGGCAGCGTGCTGTCGTTCGGGTTCGCGCTATTGATCGCCTTCAACTCCTCGGTCGCGAACTTCGCGGCCTTCTGGAACTCCGGATTCGCATAGGTCGACTTGCGCGTGCCGGTCGGCACCGAGCCCCAGCCGTTGGCCTTCGCGATCAGCTGGATGTAGTCCTTGGACGTCGCCCAGGTGATGAACTTCTGCGCCGCGTCAGGCTGCTTCGAAGACGCGGGAATGGCCAGGTTCCACGACCACAGCCAGTTGGCGCCCTTGTTGGTCACGGCGGTCGGGGCCTGCGTGAATGCGACCTGGTCGGCGACCTTGGAGGCCTTCGGATCGCTCAGGAACGACGCGGCGATCGTCGCATCGATCCACACGCCGCACTTGCCTTCCTGGAACAGCGCCAGGTTCTCGTTGAAGCTGTTCGCCGAGGCCCCCGGCGGGCCGTACTTCTTCATCAGGTCGACGTACTGGGTGATCGCCTCGTGCCAGGGCTTGGTGTCGATCTGCGGCTTCCAGCTCATGTCGAACCACTGGCCGCCGTAGGCGTTGACCATCGTCGTCAGGAAGGCCATGTTGTCGCCCCAGCCCGGCTTGCCGCGCAGGCACAGGCCGTAGATGCCCTTGGCCGGATCGTGGATCTTGCTGACGATGTCGGCCATCTGCGTCCAGGTCGGGTTCGGCGGCATCGTCAGGCCCTTGGCCTTCACGAGGTCGGCGCGGTACATCGTCATCGAGCTTTCGCCGTAGAACGGCGCGGCGTACAGCTTGCCGCCATTGGACAGGCCGCTGCGGATCGCCGGCAGCAGGTCGTCGACGTCGTAGGCGGCGTCGGTCTTGATCTCGGTGAGCCAGCCCTTCTTGCTCCAGATCGGCGCCTCATAGAGGCCGATGGTCATCACGTCGAACTGGCCGCCCTTGGTGGCGATGTCGGTCGTGACGCGCTGGCGCAGCACGCCTTCTTCGAGCGTGACCCACTTCAGCGTGATGCCGGGGTTGGCCGCTTCGAAGTCCTTGGTGTGCTTCTGCATCTCGACCATGTGGCCGTTGTTGACGGTCGCGATCACCAGATCGGTGGCCTGCGCCGACGCCGCGGCGACGACGCTGAGCGTGAAGGCAAAGGCGTGCGTGAGTTTCATTTGCTTGTCTCCTGGTTGTTCGAAGTATTGCGATGCAATCGGCGCATCGGCAGCCAGAAGATAGGCGTATTGAGTTGCCGGATGCGGTATCCGACTCTCGACTACAGATACTTTATTGCGCGGTCGAACTGGGGATTTCCTGGATTCTCCGCGTCAACGCATCGCCATACCCGGCGCGCACCTGCGTATCGGACAATCAGTCAACTCTTTGATTCGAAGGTGGCGCGATGAAAGCTCGATGGGCCGAATGGTTGTGGCGATTTGCGGTGCTGCTCGCGCTGGGCTGGATCGGGTTGCAACTGCAGCGCCTGCACGAGGACATCACCGCCCCCATCGACGACCCATCGACGGTCGCGGCCGCAGACGATACGCAGGGCAGCCTCGACGCGATCAGCGACGATCTGGCGCGCCTCACGCAGAAGGTCGACGCGATCCTCGTGGTCATGGCGCGCGCGCAATAGGGTTCGGGCCATGCCCACGGACGATCCGAGCCCGTCCCACCCCAGGCACATCTGGCTGCAGCGCTTCGGCGCTCGCCTGATGCAGTTGCAACCGAACCTGAATGCGGTGGCCGCGACGAAGCACGCGGTCGACACCTTTCACGACGCGGCCGATCTCGAGCCCGAAGCCGCGGCGGAGAGATTCGATGCCGAAGACCGGCGAGACGAAGAAGACGCGCCTGAGTGATTGATTGATGCCGTCCCCACGCCGGCACCGGCCGGGCGAAGACGGATCAGCGAGCGGCGCCCTATCGCGCCAGTGCGGCGGTTGCTCGCGGCGCCGAGCGATCGGTTCTGGCAGACGTCGTCACGGCGGCGAGGCCGCCGAACAGCGCGCGGTACCGCGCGGCCGGCGAGTCGACACGGCGCGCAGCGTGCCGCTGCGTGACGGGCTCGGGCATCGGATTCGCCAGCACGAAGATTTCGGCCGCTCGGTGCGGATCGATGTCGGCCGCGTGGTGGATGCTCAACACGGCGTAGCTCACGGCAGAGCCGACGCTCATGCTGGGCCGCAACTGGATCAGCCGACCGGCAAAACTACCGAGCCACGAATGGGTGCAATGCTTTTTGACCATGCACAAGATTCTCAAAGTCCGGCCATCAGCGCCATCCCACGAACTGGCAGGTGAAAGCGGATTTGCACACCTGCGGTGTGACGAATATCGCGGCGCCCGGCGCTTGCTTGCGACGCAGGGCTCAGGCGGCGTGGCGCAGGTCTTCGTTGGAGTCACGCGGTGCGTCGAGAATTGCCGCCGCGATCTCGCGCTCGGTCGACGCCAACTCTGCACTCAGACGAGCGATGCGCCCGCTGTTCCGAGGGGACGCGCAGTATTCGGTCAGGAGCTCTTGCTTCAGGCGACAGCACCGACCCGTGAGTTGCTCGATATTCATGGCCCTGCTCCTTGGGAGCAATCCAGTATGCGCGCGCGAGGCCGACAAACCATCCCCTCGTTCCCTGTCACGACCCCCTGTTCGAGTGCCCTTAGCCAAGGGATGGAGCGCGCACGATGCGGTGGATATGGTTGCCTCCATGCAGGCCTAGTTCAGTGGAAGATCGGCGGCCCTCGCGGCCGAAGACGGAGGTTCGATCCCTTCGGTCTGCGCCACCTCTGCGCCCGGCGGCCGACACGCAAGCGCATCGGCCGCCCCAGATCAGGCCAGCGCCAGCATCGTTCCGCGGCACACAGGCGCTCCGCACGCGCAGCCAAATGTGCTTCGGTCCTCGGATTCATCCACCTCGAGGCTGTAGTCCAGGAAGAGCTCCTCGCCTGCGCGAATGTCGCGCAGCGCATAGAACGCCACGACCAGCCTCCCGCGCGGACCGGGCTCCTCGTAGGCCACGCAATTCGGCGAACAGGAGTGGTTGATGTGCCGCGAGGCATTGCCGCCGTCGGACGCATCGATGACCGTGCCATCGGTCAACCCGAAGACATAGGTCAGCCGGCTGTCCCAGTCACGGCGACCCGCTTGCCACGCGGTATAGCGCCGGCCCTCGTAGATGCCAAGGCGTTGGCCCTCGTGCAAGTCCTGCGCCGCGAATGCACCCTGGCCGTGGATGCCGCTCTGACGGACGTCAATCATGGAGTACGAAGCGCTCGAAGGTCGGAGAAATGAGCCAGGGCCCTGAAAGGCCCTGGTGGAGTCGTGTGCGAACGGACGGGTCCGTCTTAGCGTTGGATTTGCGCTGCAGCAATCATGCCAGCCGTCTCCAAGCAACGAGACCACCCCGATTGGCCGGCGCGAAGCGGGGCTTGGCCGCCCCACGGCTCATTGCGCACCCGGTGCCGCACGAGAAGCTATCGAGCGACGACGGGTTGCGGCGTTCTCGGCGAGCCGTCGTGCCCAGCGCGCTGAATCACAGAAAGTCCGCATGGTGCGGCTTTCTTCTTGCGACTCAGAGAGAGCCGGGGTCGTGTGCTGTCAGGCCGAGTGACGACGGCGAGCAACCCAGCCGACGACACCGAGGCCGGCCAGCATCAGCGCATATGTCTCGGGTTCAGGAACCGCTGCAGCGATCGTCACGACGCTGGCGCTCGAGTCCACCAGGCTGCGAACATGCGCGCCGGCGGCAAGCTCACCGCCGGTGAAGCTGTCGAGGGCCGCGCCGACAATCTGGAACGTGGCGCTTTCGCCGGCGTTGATGCCATAGACGGGTGCGCCACGGCTGTCGGAATCAAACGCCGCGTCAGAACTGAAGCCGACACCGCTGCCGCCGGGCAGGCTTCCGGGCGAGGCGCCAGTCGTGAAGTTGACCGTCCCGATGCCGCTCACGAAGGAGGCGCTCATGCCGGCGCTGAGATCAAAGTAGACCTCCGACACATAGCCAGCGCCTGAGTTGGACAGCGTGAAGAACGTTCCGTCCCATGTCCAGGACAAGGTCGACGTGGCGAGCGCGCAATCAGTCGCCGAGCCAGCAGCACAGCTGAAGTCTTCGGCGTGGGCCAACAGGCCTGCGCCCGCAAGAGCCATGGTCAATGCTGTCTTGGTCAGAAATGTGGTTTTCATTCGTGCGTCCCTTCGTACATGAGCCGCCAGCTGGCAAGCTCTAGGCGCCAATTTTCAGGATTGCATTCGTGGCTGTCTTCCCCCGCTTCGAGGGGATGTGCCACATCGAGAGCCTTGGCCGACCTAAAGGCGAATCGAATGCGAGGCCGTTGCCCGGAGATCGGCCTGCCTTTTCACCTCGTCGACAGGGGTCGACCCGTTCGACCCCTGTGTTGCCAATCGAGGGCGGCAACATCACACCTATCGCAAGAATTGCGCGGCATGTCATCGCGTTCCTAATAGCTTGTACCGAAATAGCCAGGCCTTGCCGGTTGGCCGCACCCAGAGGTACAGGCCATCGCCATCGGCCAGGATGTATTCCTTGTCGCCGCCCTGTGGCGCCGCCTTGATCAGCGAATCGTTGAGTCTTGCCACGGTGTACCCCAGGAAAATTGACTGCTGTGAAAAACAATCTGGGTACACGAATGGGGACCTGCAAGAAGAAGATTGTGGGATTCAGCGAGTCCGCTTGAGCCGCGCAGCCTATCCTGCACTCGACTCCTTCAGAGCTAAGTTCAGGTCTAGGCAAATCGCCTATCGAACCATATGTGAAACGAGAGTGAACAAGTACCGAACAAGTAGTGCAAAGCAAGCGAATCGAGAGCGAGAAACAGCTGCAAAACAGCAGCAAAGAAGCGAACAACAGCTCGGCTGTCTTAACTCATCAACATGGGGTCGGACAGTCCGACCCCATGGGTCGACGATTGAAAGGCAGCAACGTCACGCTGCCGACCGCAGGAATTGCGCGGCGTGACGTCGCATGCCCTCGGCAACACGCGACCAGACGCTGTTCGGAAAGCCCGCTGGCAGACGACGCTCCACGGCCTGCAGAGCGGCGTCGACCCGTTCCACCATGGCTGTCATTCGATCGAAAACATCCGCGCCGCATGAAGCGGCCAGACGCTGCCAATGCCTCACGTGGATCTCGTTCAGCCGGTAGTGCGCGCTCTGACCTCGGACCGCCATGGCGAGCTTGGCGCGCTGATACGGCAACTGGTTCGGACCACGTCCGATGATCGGCCAGGCCGACAACACGTCGTACAGCGGCGCCAGATGGAACCGGCCGCCGCGTCTGTGCTGGATCGAGAAGTTCTTTGCATGGCCATCGGTCGCAGCGAGCAGCCAGAACGCCAGTTGCGCGAGCGCGAAGGTGGCGCGGTCCTCATTCGCCTGTTCGCTGTTGGCGAGCACACCCAGGCAATCGCGCACTGACGGTCCACCATCGCTCTCGTACTTCCGATCGGGCGCAATGCCGAGCGCCTGACAGAAGTCTTCCTGCGGCAGCCGCGCGATCCATGAGCCCTCCGGCGGCTTGAAGCGCGCCTTCCGTTCGCTGCCTTCGGGTATCCCTTGCCACCGACGGTCGAACCGTGTGACGATCAGCGCCTTCGACTCGCCGAACGTGGCGATCTCAGACTCTGCGGTTGCGATGCCGAGTTCGTTCATCAGCTGACCGCACAGCCATTCGTTCTCGACCGAGTCGGTCATGTCGGCACGCATGTTGCCAACCAAGCCGAGAGGCAGCTTCAGGATGTGGGTGGTCGGTGTGGCGCCCATCGGTCGGCACCACTTCGCGCCCATCCGCAGCAACGCAGTCTTCTCCTGCGCACCGGCGATGGAGATGCGCAGGTCGTCCTCATCACCCTGGCCAAGCGGCTGCTCCGACGTCACCGATACCAGGACCCTCTCGACGTCCGCATCCGTCAACTGCTCGGCATCGACACGATCCCAGCCGTCCGGATCGACACCGGGCGGCAGCAACTGGACCGCACCGACGCAGTCCCGTCCGATGGCGGTCAGCAGGTCGAACGCGTCGTCGGAACGCGCGTGAAATCGCCGGCGAAGTCGACGCCGGATCTCGGCGCTGTCGGGCAGCAGGTTGTCGAAGTAGTTGGTGACCGCATCGCCGCGATGCTCGAGCCCCACCGTGAAGGGCAGCGACAGCGACAAGGCGCGCCCCTCCTCCGAACGCACCCAGGCCTCGTGATAGCGCAGCACCGGCGTGCCGGTGCGCGGCGTGGCCCACACGGCCACGGGCTGCCCGTTCGTCCAGACGTGAAGCTCTGCCATGCGGACGCGGTGAATCGGCTACCAGGGCTCGCCCAATGGGCGCCGCCTTGTCAGCGCGGGTTTGGTTGACGTTGCGCCGGATGCGTCCGCCGCCGCATCGGCAACGCTACCGGGCCCGTTAGGGCGCAACACCATCTGCACACCGAGCGCCCCGAGCAAGGCCAGGAACTGCTCGACACTGACCGCCGTCGGATCGCGTTCGATGCGCGCGATTCGCGTCTGCCCGACCCCCAACACGGCACCGAGCTGCACCTGGTTGAGTCCGCGCGATTTGCGCAGGGAACGCAGGTGGGCAGAGAGTTGGCCGGGAGACTGAATGGGATAGTCCATCGAGTTGCAGAATATGCCATATCAGGCATTTTTGCAATAGATGCCTAAAAAGACATATATGCAACGTATGACTCCTGAGTAATATGATCTTGCCAGCTTCCGCGTGCTCGGCCAACACAGACGGAGAAGGGTCGGACCGTCCGACGCTCGAACCCGGATTGCCGTGTCCGGTCCAGGGCGGGCATCGCCCGGCGCAGCGAACCCTTGACGGGACGCGGCAAGGCCACACGCTCACGCGAGCGGGGCTGGCGACGACTTCAGGCGGCAGCCCCCGAGCCCGTCCGGCGGCCAGGACTTCCCCGCCCTCGGGGCGGGGCGAAGGGTGGGCTCAGCGACTGATCTCAGGGCCGCGGCCCCGCTCTTGGCGCTGGGTCGACACATCCACCGGCAGGCGTCCGTCGGGCTGCCTGGACCGGTCCGCCTCGCGAAGGAAGGGCGTGCTCTGAACGAAACGCGCGATTTCGACCGCCAACCGACGGTCCTCCGGCCGATCCGAAGCACCCAGCGCCTGCGCCATCCGCATCCACGCCTCCATCGCGCCGCCGCGGCTGAGGCGGTAGTGGTCGCCAGACTTGCGTGAACTTTCGTCGCGGACCAGGCGCCCATCCTGCATGGCCTTCACACGCCACAGCGGATCGGAGGTGCGATTCGCGCCGCGCGTCGCCTGCCTCGTCGCCTCGGCCTCTACACCCCTGTCGCGCAGCTTCTCCGCGAAGGTCTCGCGCCAGCGATGCAAGTCCGTCTTGCGCGGATTGAGCCGCGCACCGAACCTCGACTCCGCGCGCACCGACAGGTGCACGTGCGGGTTGTCGTTCGTTGCCTTGTAGTTCAGCACTCCGCCCTTGTTCGCTTGCGTGTCGGCCGGCTTTGGTGTGTCCGGCTCAGCGCCTTTCGCGGTACTGGCAGCCGCGTCCGCTGGCGTCGCAGAATCCTTCTTCACGACCGGCGCGCCTTGAGGGCTTCCGCCGGGTCCGTTCGCTCGAGCGAGCACCTGAGCGGAGTCGATCGCGATAGCGCCCATGGTCTGGGTCTTGCCGCCCTGCAACGCTGGGTTGGCTATCAAGTCCAAGCCCGCCGGAAGCTGACTCAGGAGCACGTAGCTGCCGTCCGCTGACATCTCGCCTTTTGCCAGGTAGACATCGCTGGCAACGATGAACGGCTCGAAGACTGATAGATAAGGTCGCGGCAGATAGAAGCGGAGGCCCTCTGGCGCTTCGCTATCGATCCTTCCGGTCGCGCGATCGATCTTGTTGACCCGCACTGAAGCGCATCCCGACAATGCCATGGCGATGGCCGCCGCAAGGGGCCATGCCGGTCGACAGCGAAATGCAAGCCTCATGGTGTTTCTCCCTCGTTGGGGCTGCGAGAGACGCTCGGCCTCCCCGCCCGAATTCGGTTTGCTTTTTACTCAAATGAGTTTATGGATGTGCTGTAACAAAATGCATCCCTAACAATGTGGATGCACAGCCGCCGTTTTCGGACCCGATTCGCCCCCGATCGCTGCAAACTCCGCGCTGAGGCACGGCGCTCCGTGCCTTAGGCGGCGATCGCATGCCAGATGCGTCCGACCTCATTCGCGACACCCTCAACGACCTCACCAAACTTTGCATTGAGCCAACTCTCTCCGGACGACGGTCAGCGTCGTACCACTCATGTCGAACGTTAGACAGATTGCCATGACATACAAAGAACTCGCAGAAATTCTCGCTGCCATCGCTTGGCCGATCACCACGATCGCCATCGTTTTTGGCTTTCGAGTCCATGTGGTCTCAGTTCTCAGAAAGCTAGAAGAATCGATGTCCTTCAAAGGGCTCAAGGGGATCAAGCTCAAGCTCTTGGGGGCGGAGATCAAGCTAACTCCCGACCAGGCCGACCGCGCGCTCAACGAAATGATGCAGGACGTGGTCGAGTCCATGAATGAACTGACCGCGACCGAGATCAAGTTGTTTGAGAGGATTCATGAGGTTCGAGGCTCACTTGCGCTGGAGGAGCTGATTTCTGATTTCGCCCGCGGGTCCGCCGAGCACAAGCAACTGCGCAGCCTGCGGGCCTTGAAACTCATTCGACCAAGCGAAGGAGGTAAGTGGGAAGGAATAAAGCATCCGGTCGTCACTCGCTTCGCTGAGATCTTCTTGAAGCTCAAGAGCGAAGGGCGGCTTCGTGGCAAGGTCTGACGTCGTTCAGAGATCTCTGAAGTAGTTAGCCATCACGTATATCGCTGAGCACCCACGTTGGGCGGACGCCGCAGAAGCACAGGTGCATCAACTGGGCGGAGGTGTTCGAGAAATCAGATCTATTTGACGTCAAGCCCTTCAGCATGAAGGGGACCGAGAGGCAGGGTTTCCTCCGCGCGGTCCGATGCGCAAAGAACGAGAAAGAGTGCGGCTGAGCCAGCCGGCTTCATTCGGCGCGAAGCCGATTCCTCTGGGCATTGCTCGAACAGGCTTAGCGCCGAAGAAATACTGACCAGGGGGTCAGTTCCTGATGTCGCTTGACACGGATGGATTCGAACCATCGCGTCTTCGCGGGAGACTGCTTTACAGGCAGCCGCAATCGTCCTCTCAGCCACGCACCCGTTGATGGCACCCCGTGCACGATTCGAACGTGCAAGCTCCGGCCTCGTAGACCGGCGCTCTTTATCCCACTGAGCAAACGAGGTTCTGTATGTCTGGCGCCGAGAGAGGGCTTCGATCCCCCGACGCACGCGCCTTCAACGCGCCGCTCTACCTGCTGAGCTATCTCGGCAAACTGATCTGCCGCCTCGTGCGGGAGTCGAACCCGCGGCCTCCGGCTAGACAGGCCGGCACTCTGGCCACTGAGTTAACGAAGCAAATTCCATCCGGTCACGGGTTCCGGCGCCGCCCAATCGTTGCGGCCGATTTCCACCCTCGAAGCGTGAGCTCCACGAAGGTTTCTTGTTCTGGTGTCGCGTGCGGGATTCGAACCCGCGTACCCGGAATGAAAGCCCGGTGTCCTGGGCCAGCTAGACGAACACGACTTGTTCTGGTGCCCTCGGCGACGTTTCGAACGCGCGGCCTGCCGCTTACAAGGCGGCTGCTCTGCCTGCTGAGCTACAAGGGCGATGGAGATCCACTTCGGCTGTGCCCAAACGCGAGCATCCCGTCGGATGTGGTGTCTCGCTGCACGTGACCTGGCCAAGGGTCGCGCACATCCCGCACCGCCAACACCATGTCACGCGGCAACGGAGTGAAAGGACACACCCGAAGTGGAGCGGAAGACGAGTCTCGAACTCGTGGCCTCGACCATGGCGTGGTCGTGCTCTGCCAACTGAGCTACATCCGCAAAATTTGCGAGGCGAAGCATCGGCCAGTACCGAAGCTCGTCTCGCAGCAACTTGTTAAAGAGCGTCCACCGTCGTCCATTGGCGTCGGTGGTGCGATCCATCGATCGCGGGTCTGCGCCAGTGCGCAGGCCGGTTGAAGTCAGAAAACAAAAAGGCCCGGATCCTTTCGGAATCCGGGCCTCTGCGTACAGAGATTCGAGGGTGTGCGCCTATGCGCTGTCCTCTCCCGGATGCACCTGGTCCTCGTTCCGATCAAGCTGAAAGCCCGCCGGCAGGGTCAGATGCAGTGCGCTCGCGCAACCGCCGAACGACTTCATCGCCGCGGCGCGCACGAACGCGACCAACCCATTCATGGGTCGGTTGGCTGTGACGATGTGCGCGGACTTCACGATGAGTCTTCCTGAAAAAGATGAGGCTCGATGAGCGAGGAGGCGGACTGTAAATAGTCTTTACTATGCCGTCAACCCCCTGCGACAATGTTGTTTGAACCCGTTGCATCGTGAACACAACCCGTGGTCAACATCACCGTCGCTCGAAGACAGAACGCGCTCGCTCTGTTCCAGGCTTACGCCGAGAAGGCACTCGCCTCAGGCGCATCACCCAAGGGACTGGAGCAGGCCTTCGCGGCCACGCTGCAAATCTCGCCGAGCATGTGGAGCCAGATCAAGTCGTCGCGCCCCATCGGCGACAAGCTCGCACGACAGATCGAGTCTGCATGCGTCCAGCCCGCGGGATGGCTCGACGAGACGCGAAAGGACGCGTTGCCCTCGACCGCCGAGACCGCGTTTCTCGAACTCGCGCTATCAGCATGGCGATCGACCAACAATGCAGGACGCAAGGCACTGCGCGAGCACCTGAAAGAAGCGGTCGCGAGGTCCCCTTGAACAAGCGACGGTCACACACGACAAGAAGAGTAGAACTTGAGCTGCTCTGAATTGAGGTTCACGAACCGTCGGAGGTGCGAGGTCCCAATTTCATTCGAATAGATTCATTCAGCGATCGCTGAAATGGCCCGTCTCAGTGAAAACTTCCCAGGTCCGTGTGACGTGCATAGAAAAGCGCGACTTTCTATGCATGTCGAACGTGACCTGGATAGAAATCTCGATTTCGTGTCTGCTGGACGGTGCGACGGCCTGCATACGCGCACCTCTATCCAACTTGCCAGCCGACTCGCCTGAACCGCTCGGAGACTTCCTCGTCCAAGTGCACCATGCGCGATGTCTGTGCAAACTCTCTAACTTCCGAGTCGAGTCTGCACGGCATAGGCGACGAGATCAGACATTGCGATGCGCAGGTCCACTCCAACCTGGCGGAATTTCAAACGCCCCGCATCGATCTCCTGCGCGACGAACAAATGCGAGGCGTTCAAGAACTTGGCTGCCTCGATGGTCGAGAGATCTTCCTTCATCCCGGGCGAGGGGACCGCAATGATCGACGTTGACGACCCGGTCAACGTGGACGGTGTCGGAAACTTTGCCGACGGCGGCACTAGACCTTGCGGTGCTGGCACAGTCGGCTCCAGTTCGGACCGCTTGACCGGAACCGAAGGTGAATTCTGGGAAGCGCGCGTTGGCGCCGCATCTTCAACCAGTCGCAACTGGTCAATGTAGTCCGCCCAGGCTTGAAGCATCGCCCTGCGCTGCTCGGTGAACTCCGTGCGGTTGTAGGCACGGCCCAGGCTGTCTCGGACCGAGTGCGCCAGCTGCGCCTCGATGATGTCCGGACTGAAACCGAGCCGCTCATGGAGCATCGTTCGCGCCGTCGCCCGGAACCCGTGTCCCGTGACTTCGTCTTGCGAAAAGCCCATCGCCCGAAGGGCCGCGTTGATCGTGTTCTCGCTCATGGGCCGTTCGTGGTGCCGCTCTCCCCGGAAGACCATCTTCGCGTGGCCAGTCAGATCATGAAGTTCTCGCAGCACGGTCACGGCCTGATGCGGCAGCGGCACCAGATGCGGCGCGCCCAGCAGCTTTTCGCGGATCTCTCGCTTCATGCGGGCCGCGGGCACCGTCCAGAGTGCGGCCTCCAGATCGATCTCGGGCCACTCCGCGAAGCGCAACTCTCCGGGCCGAAGCAGCAGCATCGGCGCCAGCTTCAGGGCCGCCCGCACCACCGGTGTCGCCGCGTACTTGTCGCAGGCTCGCAGGAGCTGTGCGAAACGCGCTGGATCGGTGATGGCGGGGAAATTTTTCGGCTCCGGCTGCCGGAGCACCGTCTTCAACTTCTCCGCAGGGTTGCGCTCGATCTTGTCGGTGGCCATGGCGTAGGCGAACACTTGACTGGAGTCCTGCAGGGCTCGGTGCGCAGTCTCGATCACGCCACGATCCTCGATGCGCCGCAAGACCGTCAGCAGCATGGGGCCGGTAATCTTCGCGATCTGCGTGGCGCCCAGGTACGGGAAGACGTCGGTCTCGAAGCGGGCCATCATCTTGTCGGCATAGCTCTTCGACCATCCGGAGCACCGCACCTCGAACCACTCACGCGCGACCCCCTCGAAGGAATCGCTCGGCGGCAGGCCCTGGCTGCGGCGCGCTTGCTCGGTACGCGACTTTAAGTGCCGCTGTCGCTCGGCTCGGCGTTCGGCGCTGGGGTCCAACCCCTCCGCGACCAAGGCACGCGCTGCATCGGCTTTGCGCCGGGCGAGCGCCAGGGACGTGTCGGGATAGGTGCCCAGCGAGATCAGCTTGCGCCGGGTCTGATAGACATAGTCGAACCGCCAACCGTGCGAACCCCCGTTGACGAAGAGCAGCAAGTAGAGCCCGTCACCGTCGGACAGACGTTTGCGCCTGTCGCTCGGCCGAATGGCCTTGATGGTCGCGTCGGAGGGGATCAGGTCTCGGGCCACTGCAGTAACTTTCTGGCTCGCCGGGCCGATTTCCCGGGTTCCTCCGAAAGTTACTGCACCAATCCCGGAATTTCAAGAAACTGCCCGAGACTGCCCGAGACTGCCCGAGACTGCCCGAGACAAGAAAAAAGCCCTAGAGCGTTGATTCTCAAGGGCTTTCTGGACTTCCTTGGACGACCCGGGCTTTGCTGGGACGTCTTGGATTCGGGGGTCTGGTGGCCTGGGGCGGAATCGAACCACCGACACGCGGATTTTCAATCCGCTGCTCTACCAACTGAGCTACCAGGCCGTGAGCCTGCCATTATAGCTGACGCGTTCGGGCTGCCCTCACAGGCCACCGCCGCGCTTGTTGCGCGACAGGTCGACACCGAGTTGCTTGAGCTTGCGGTACAGGTGGGTACGCTCGAGGCCGGTCTTTTCGGCAACGCGCGTCATGCTGCCGTTCTCTTGTGCGAGGTGGAACTCGAAATAGCTTTTCTCGAATGCGTCGCGCGCTTCGCGCAACGGGCGGTCGAGGTCGAAGCTCTGTTCGGCCTGCGGGCCCAGCATCAGCGGCGTCGCCGGCAGCATCGCGCCACCGGTCATCGCAGCTTCGACAGTCAGGCCGCCTTCGCTGTTGTGGTGCGGGGAGTTCGGCTGCGCGGCGTTGCGCGAGGCGGGCTTGGCCAGGCCTTGCTCGACCGCGCGCAGCAGCTTCTGCAGCGTGATCGGCTTCTCGAGAAAGGCCATCGCGCCGAACTTGGTCGCCTCGACTGCGGTGTCGATGGTGCCGTGGCCGCTCATCATGATGACGGGCATCGTCAGCAACGAGGTCGCGCCCCATTCCTTGAGCAGCGTGATGCCGTCGACGTCGGGCATCCAGATGTCGAGCAACACCAGATCCGGGCGCATGCGTTCGCGGCAGGCTCGCGCCTGTGCGGCGTTTTCGGCCAGCTCGATGGTGTGGCCTTCATCGGCAAGGATTTCGGACAGCAGGGCACGAATGCCCAATTCGTCGTCGACTACAAGAATGGTGGCCATGGATCTCAGACGGTGCCGGGCCGCTCGGGGCCACGAAGCGGCCTCTGCGTGGCCCTCGCGGCTGAGCGCCCCCTCGGGGGGATGGAACGAAGTGAGGTGGGGGTTGGCATGGACTCAGTGCGCGTCGGGCGTGGCAGGTGCCGCGGGAACAGCCGGGCCAGCAACCGGTGCGAATTTCGCGAATGATAGCGAGACTTGCGCCCCGCGCGGCAAACCGCCCGCCGCGTCGCCTTCGCTCGAGGTGCCGAGGTTGGCGATGCGCACGCGCGCACCGTGCTCGTCGGCGATCTTCTTGACCACGGCCAGGCCCAGGCCGGTGCCCTTGGTCTTGGTCGTCACATAGGGCTCGAACGCGCGCTTGAGCACCTTGTCGGCGAAGCCCGGGCCGTTGTCGATCACCTGCAGGCGCACCGCGCGCAGCTCGCCCTGCTCGGTGCGCGCGACCTCGGTGGCAATGCGCACGCGACCGTCGGGCTGGTCGGCCACCGCGTCGAGCGCGTTCTGCACCAGGTTGTGGATGACCTGGCGCAGCTGGGTGCTGTCGCCGACGATCGCTGGCAGGTCGGATGCAAGCTCGGCGTGCAGCCGGCCAGTCTCTTGCGCGCTCCCGTACAGGCCCAGCACTTCGGTGACGAGCGCGTTCAGGTCGATCGCGATCAGGTGCGCGGCTGGCAGTCGCGCGTAGTCGCGGAACTCGTTGACCAGCGTCTTCATCGCCTGGACCTGGTTGACGATGGTGTCGACCGAGCGCGCGAGCATCATCTGGTCCGCGCCTTCGAGCTTGGCGCCGAGCTTGTGCTGCAGGCGCTCGGCCGAGAGCTGGATCGGCGTCAGCGGGTTCTTGATCTCGTGCGCCAGGCGCCGCGCGACTTCGCTCCAGGCCTCACTGCGCTGCGCCGAGACGAGTTCGGTGATGTCGTCGAACACCATCAGCGTCGCGCCCTGTGGCATCGAGGCGCCGCGCACCAGCAGCGTGATCGAGTCGCGGTCGCGCCCGCCCGGTGTGGCCGGCTGGAGCTCGAACGAGTCCTGCCAGTGGTCGCGTTCGCCGGCCTCGGGGCTGGTGCTGTGCAGCTCGAAGCGCTGCGCCACGATCTGCGCGAAGCCCGCGAGCCCCGGCACGTTCTCGAGCGGCTGGCCGCGGTAGGCGGACAAGGGCAGCCGCATGATGCGCGTCGCGCCGGGGTTGACCGTGTCGATGCGGCCGTGGCGGTCGAATACGATCACGCCGGCGGTCAGGTTGTCGAGGATGGTCTGCAGATTGGCCCGCGCGCCCTCGACCTGCACGACGCTGCGCTGCACCAGCTCGCGCGCGTCGGACAGCTGCGTCGTCATGTTGGCGAATGAGCGCGTCAGGCCGCCGAGCTCGTCGCGCGAGGCGAACACCGGCTTGGTGGTCAGGTCGCCCTCGGCGACCTGGCGCATGCCTTCGGCGAGCAGCAGCAGCGGGCGCACCAGCTGGTTGCTCAGCGTGACCGCGAGCAGCAGCGCGCCGAACACCGCCAGCACGAGGGCGAGCGTGAGCGTGCCGATGTACATGCGGCGCAAGCCGCCGCGCGCGAGCGCGCGCTGCTGGTACTCGCGGTAGGCCGCCTGCACCGCAAGCGCGTTCGCCGCGAGCGTGCGCGGCAACAGCTGGTTGACCATCAGGTAGCGGTCTTCCTCGCCGAGCGCGAAGGTCGTGGTCGGGATGAACGCGATCGCGCGCACCCGGGCGCTGTTGTTGCTCGTCGCCGCGTCTTCGTCGAGGCCGACGAGCTCGCTCACGACGCGCAGATTGCGCGCCTGGCGCAACAGCGTCTGCGCCGGCCGATCCGGCATCAGGCGCGCCGAACTGCTGCCGGTGCTCAGCACGGTCTGGCCGGTGGGGCCGACGATGGTGATGTCCTGCGCCGAGAGCTGCTCGCGCAGCCGCTCCAGCGCCAGCGGCTGTGCCGAGCCCGGGGTTTCGCCGAGGCGCTCAGCGGCCAGCCGCGTCTTGCTGGCCAGGTCGGAGACGATCGCATCGAGCGTACCCTTGCCCAGGTTCAGGCCGGCGTCGAGCGCGGTCTCGACCTTGACGTCGAACCAGCTCTCGATGCTGCGCGAGACGAACTGGTAGCTCACCGTGTAGATCAGCACGCCCGGCACCACGCCGACGAGCGCGAAGATGGCCGCGAGCTTGAGCAGCAAGCGGCTGCCGAACTTGCCGCGCCGCACCCGCACCGTCAGCCGCACGCCGGCGATCGCGATCACCAGCACCAGCAGCGTCGCGACGATCAGGTTGACCCAGAACAGCCAGACGTAGTGGCGCTCGTACAGCGCCGGGTTGTTGGTGGCGATCGACAGCAGAAAGGCCAGCACCAGCCCGGCGCCGGTGGCGGCCACCGTCGAGATGATCCAGGCCCAACGCTGCGGTTTTGTCATGGCACGGAGGCAGCAACGAAAGAGCGCGTCGGCCTAGTTGATCTTTTGGGTGCGCTGGACGGACATCGACCAGTCCGCCTGCCCGCCGATGCCGATCTGCAGCGGGCGCGGCAGCAGCGAGGTGTCGAGCCGGAAGTTGAACTCGACGTAGTGGCGGCTGCCCTCTTCGATCTGCGCCGGCTCGGCGATCTTCCAGCGCGCGCCGCGGCTGATCGCGGCGAAGGCTTCTTCCTTGCTGGTGTAATTCTGGCTCAGGCCGAGAAAGGTGACGCGATAGGTCGACGTGAGCGGCTGGTAGACGATGCGCCAGACCCGCACCGCGCGCGCCACGCGCTGGTCGCGCCAGTAGAAGCGGTTGCGAAAGACCTCGGCCTCGGCGACGAAGAACAGCGGCACGGCCTTGCTCAAGGCCTCGTCGACGCTGTGCGAGAGCTCCAGGTTGACGGCGTAGCTCAGCAGCACGCCCTCGTCGTTGTTGTGGACCAGCTCGAAGCCGATGATCTCGGGCTCGGCGGCGCGCGCCGCCCCGGTCCACAGCAGGCCCGCGCAAAGCCACAGCAGCAACGACGCCAGCAACGCGGCGGCGCTACGCGGTGCGCGCGGCCTTGCCATGTCGTGTTGTCGTGCCGCGCTGGTCATGGCCGCAAGCCTCAGGTCTTCGTCATCAACGCATAGAAAAATCCGTCCGCGGCCGCACTGAATTCGTGCGCCGAGGGTTCGAATGCATTGTCGGGCAGCGGCAGCAGGTGACCGGGCGATGGCACGTCAGCGGTGGCGCGGGCATCGGGTTGGCGTTGCAAAAAAGCGTCGATCTGGTCCTGGCCTTCGGCCCTGAACACCGAGCAGGTGCAGTAAAGCAGCCGCCCGCCGGGCTTGAGCAGCGGCCACAGCGCATCGAGCAGCCGGGCCTGCAACGCCGCCAGCGCGCCGATGTCGGTGGGGCGCCGCAGCCAGCGCACATCGGGATGACGTCGCACGATGCCCGACGCACTGCACGGCGCATCGAGCAGGATCGCGTCGAAGGCGCGGCCATCCCACCAGGCAGCGGGGTTGCCGGCGTCGGCGGCGACGGTCTGTGCCGTCAGACCGAGGCGCGCCAGCGTGTCGTGCACGCGCGTCAGGCGCGCGGCATCGCTGTCGAGCGCGAGCACGTCCAGGTCCGCCAGCTCGAGCAGGTGCGCGGTCTTGCCGCCGGGCGCGGCGCAGGCATCGAGCACCCGCGCGCCGGCGGGCCATCCCGAGCCGATCAACAGCGGCGCAGCGCGCTGCGCGGCGGCGTCCTGCACCGACACGTCGCCATCGGCGAAGCCGGGCAGCTGCGTCACCGGGCAGGGCTGCTCGAGCATGACCGCGTACGCGCCGACGACACGCGCCGCCAGCCCGCGCTCGGCCAGCCGGGCCTCATACGCGGGCGCGTCGCCATGCCGGGCATTCACGCGCAGCGTCATCGGCGGGTGCTGGTTGTCGGCGCTCAGGATCGCTTCCCAAGCGTCAGGCCAGTCGCGTTGCAGGCGCTCGACCCACCACGCCGGATGATTGAAGCGCGCCAACGGCTCGCGCAGCGCCGCCGCGACCAGCGCATCGCGCTCGCGCAGAAAGCGCCGCAGCACCGCGTTGATGAAGCCAGCGCTGTGCTTGGCGCGCTGGTTCGCGGCCGCCACCGCCTGGTCGACCAACGTGTGCGAGGCATACGGCTCGCCGGCCTGGGGCCAGAGCAGCGCCAGCGCGGTCAGCAGCAACGCATCGACCGCGGGCGCCGGCGCCTTGGGCGCGAGCAGCTGACGGAGGGACTGCGCCGAGCCGAGCCAGCGCAACGCATGAAAGCTCAGCGCCTGCGTGCCGGGCCGCGCCGGCCCGGGGCAGCGGGCCAGCGCGGTGTTGAGCGATTCGCCCGCGCGCACCGCTTGCACGGCGTCGGCGGTGTGGTTCAGGAGCTTGGCGAGCGGGAGCGATGGGTGGGGCACAGGGTCGTTCACCGCGCGCAGTCTACGGTCTGCCTCGCGCCTGTCCGGCCCCGAACCCCCACTGCGGTACGCTCAGGCCGTGTAAAGCATCGAAGGCAGCGCATGCGCGGCGATCAACCCACCCCGATTTTCAAGAGCAACGACGACGTCGCGCAGCTCCCGGCGTCCGAGCGCATCCGCTACCGGCTGGTGGGCGCGGATTGCCGCTTCCACGCCAACGACAACATCTCGGCCTATATCGAAGACGGCGAGATCGACGAGCTGCGCGGCGAGGTCGAGGCCAAGATGCAAGACGTGCTGCGCGCGCTTGTGATCGACACCGACAGCGATCACAACACGAACGAGACGGCCAAGCGCATCGCCAAGATGTTCTTGACCGAGGTGTTCCGCGGCCGCTACGTGCCGATGCCGTCGGTCACCGAGTTCCCGAATGCCGAGCGGCTCAACGGGCTGATGATCGTCGGCCCGGTGAAGGTGCGCAGCGCCTGCTCGCACCACCTGTGCCCGATCATGGGCAAGGTCTGGATCGGCATCCTGCCGAACGAGCACTCGAACCTGATCGGCCTGAGCAAGTACGCGCGCATCTGCGACTGGATCATGAGCCGCCCGCAGATCCAGGAAGAGGCGGTGACGATGTTGGCCAACGAGTTGCAAGGCCGCGTCAAGCCCGACGGCCTGGCGATCGTGATGGAAGCCGATCACTTCTGCATGCACTGGCGCGGCGTGAAGGACGATGAATCGATGATGACGAACAGCGTGATGCGCGGCGCGTTCCTGAAGGACGCGAACCTGCGGCGCGAGTTCTTGTCATTGCTCAGCAAGAAGATTTGAAGGGGGTCTGTGATGCTGGTACGCCTGATGTATGCGAGCCGCGCCGCCGCGGGGCTGACGCCCGAGGCCTTGAACGCGATCCTGAAAAAGTCCGCGGCCAACAACCCGAAGCACGGCATCACCGGCATCCTGTGCTGTTCGCACCAGGTGGTCTTGCAGGTGCTCGAAGGCGGCCGCCCGCAGGTGAGCGCGCTGTACAACCGCATCGCCGCCGACCCGCGCCATCAAGACGTGATGCTGCTCAGCTACGAAGAGATCCCCGAGCGCCGTTTCGTCGGCTGGGCGATGGGCCAAGTCAACATGAACATGCTGAACCCGGGTCTGCTGCTGAAGTATTCCGAAGCCGCGGTGCTCGACCCGTATGCGCTGTCGGGTTCGGTGTCGATGGCACTGTTCAACGAGCTGGTCGCGACGGCGTCGGTGGTGTCGCCGGCGTGAGCGCCAGCGTCGCGAGCCAGGCCGCGATGCGGGCCTCGGTCGCGTCGAGCGCCAGCCACTTGCGCCGCGACGTGTCGCCGCGCACGAGCCGCACCGCGCGCTTGGGCAGGCCCAGCTCGCCTGCGAGCCACTCGATCAACAGCTGATTCGCCTTGCCATCGACCGGCGGCGCGCACAGGCGAACGCGCAGCGCGCCGTCGTGCAGCCCGTCCGCGGCGGTGCGCTTCGCGTTCGGCTGCACGCTGACGGCCAGCCACACCGCATCGCCGTGCAGCGACAGGCACGGCCACGCCGGCGGTTCGACCGGCGCAGCTGCTGCCGTCACGCCACCTTCTTGGCCGCCGCCTTCTTCGCAGCCGGCACGCGCGGCGCGCGCGGCTCGAACTCGAACGTGACCTTGCCTTCCTTCTTGTCGTAGGCCAGGCGCGCCTTGAACTTGCGACGCGTCTTGTTCGAGACGAAGCCTTCGAGCAGATCGGTCTTGCCGGTCTCGAGCAGCTTGCTCATCTGCTCGCGCGCGACCGGCTGCTGCAGGATGATCTTGCCGCTCTTGAAGTCGCAGGTCACGTTCGCGCCGACTGCGTGCTCGCACACATAGCTCGTGCCGTGCTCGTAGACGTGGCCCTGGTCCTTCGGGCACAGGCCCAGGCTTTCCTGGCCCGAGAAGTCGATCGGCTCGCCCGACTCGCCATCCTTCTTCGCGTCTTCGCCGAAGTCGAACTCGAGCTTCCAGTTCTTGAGCTCGTCGTCATACGCGAGCTTGAGCTCGGCCGTGAACGGCCAGCCCGCCTTGGAGCGGAAGCCCTCGAGCGGGCCGATCTTCTTGTCGGCCAAAAAGCGCTCGACCTCGTCGAGCTCGAACGCGCGGCTGCCGGGGATCTTGCTGATGCTGAAGCCGCAGCCTTCGGTCGCACCGGGTTTGCCGCTGCAGGCAAAGCGGCGGTAGTTTTCCTTCACGACACCGCCGCAGTTCGGGCACGGCGTCTTCAGGGTCGCGTAGTCGCCGGGGATGGTGTCGCGGTCGTACTCCTTCGCCTTCTTGACGATGCGCTCGGCCATCTGTGCGATCTCGGCCATGAAGGCCTCGCGCTCGAGCTTGCCCTTCTCCATCTCCGACAGCTGGAACTCCCAGTTGCCGGTGAGCTCGGGCTTGGTCAGGTCTTCGACGCCCAGGCCGCGCAGCAAGGTCATCAGCTGGAAGGCCTTGGCGCCGGGCACGAGCTCGCGGCCCTCGCGGTGGATGTACTTCTCGTAGATCAGCCCTTCGATGATCGCGGCGCGCGTCGCCGGCGTGCCCAGGCCTTTCTCCTGCATCGCTTCGCGCAGCTCGTCGTCGTCGATCAGCTTGCCGGCGCCTTCCATCGCGCTCAGCAGCGTGGCCTCGGTGTAGCGCGCGGGCGGCTTGGTCTTCAGCGCGTTCACGACCACGTCCTCGGTGCGCACGATCTCGCCCGGCGCGACCGCAACCAAGTTCGCATCGTCTTCCTGGGCTTCACGCCCGTAGATCGCGAGCCAGCCCGGCTTGACCATGACCTTGCCGTTGGTCTGGAACTTGTGCTCCGCATCCCCTGCCTTCACGGTCGAGATGCGCGTCGTCACCATGAACTCGGCCGGCGGGAAGAACACCGCGAGGAAGCGCTTCACGACCATGTCGTAGAGCTTGGCCTCGATCTCGCTCAGGCTCTTCGGCGCCTGCAAGGTCGGGATGATCGCGAAGTGGTCCGAGACCTTGGTGTTGTCGAAGATCTTCTTGTTCGGCTTCACCAGACCATCCTTGATCGCGGTCTTCGCGTGCACCGCGAGCGCGCGCCGCGGGCCCGGCAGATCCTCGGTCGAGATCATCTTCATCGTCTGCTTGACGACCTCGACGTAGTCCTCGGGCAGGTGCTTGCTGTCGGTTCGCGGGTAGGTCAGCACCTTGTGCTTCTCGTACAGCGCCTGCGCGATCGACAGCGTCGTCTTCGCGCTGAAGCCGAGGCGCGAGTTGGCCTCGCGCTGCAAGGTCGTCAGGTCGTACAGGCCGGGCGAACTCTGGCTGCTCGGCTTGGCCTCTTCGGTCACGCTGGCGGGTTGGCCGAGCGCGGCCTGGCGGATCGCCTGCGCGTCGCGTTCGTTCCAGACACGATCGGCACGCGCTTCGGCGTCGTCCGGGTTCTTCTTCCACTTCGGGTCGAACCACTTGCCGTCGTACTCGCCGGCCTGCGCGGCAAAGGTCGCCTTGATCTCCCAGTAGTCGCGCGCCACGTGCTTGCGGATCTTCTCCTCGCGCTCGACCATGATCGACAAGGTCGGCGTCTGCACGCGGCCGACGGTGGTCAGGAAGAAGCCGCCGTCGCGCGAGTTGAACGCCGTCATCGCGCGCGTGCCGTTGATGCCGACCAGCCAGTCGGCCTCGCTGCGACAGCGCGCCGCGTTCGCCAGCGGCAGCATCTGCGCGTCCGTTCGCAGGTGCTCGAAGCCGTCGCGAATCGCCGCCGGCGTCATGCTCTGCAGCCACAGCCGCCGCACCGGGTGCTTGCTCTTGCTGTGCTGCTGGATCAGCCGGAAGATCAGCTCGCCCTCGCGGCCCGCATCGCAGGCGTTGATCAGTTCGCTGACGTCCTTGCGCTTGACGAGCTTCATGATCGCGCCCAGCCGGCCCTTGCTCTTGTCGATCGGGTTCAGGTCGAAGTGCGGCGGGATCACCGGCAGGTTCGCGAAGCTCCACTTGCCGCGCTTCACGTCGAACTCTTCCGGCGCCTTGATCTCGAGCAGGTGGCCGACGGCCGAGGTGACGACGTAGGTGTCGCTCTCGAAGTATTCGTCGTGCTTGTCGAACTTGCCGGCCGTGGGCGTGAGCGCGCGCACGATGTCCTGTGCGACGGAGGGCTTCTCGGCAATGATGAGTGACTTGGTCATGTGTCTTTTCAGGTTGGCGCGTGGTTGCCCACGCCGCATCAATACAATCCGGGCTTCTCGCGCGCACGTGTACACGCGCGCGCACCCATGAATTCAATGTACATAAAGAATCCGATGACGCAAGACAGTGTCGCCAGCACCCCTGCCGCCCCCACCGGCGGGCGCCGCATCCAGGTGCGCAAGTCAGGGGTCCACGGCAAGGGCGTGTTCAGTGTCGCGCCGCTCAAGAAGGGCGAGATGATCATCGAGTACAAGGGTGAGATCATCGACTGGCAAGAGGCGCTGCGCCGCCACCCGCACGACCCCAGCGACCCGGACCACACCTTCTACTTCCACATCGACGAGCACAACGTGATCGATGCGAAGTTCGGCGGCAACGCCGCGCGCTGGATCAACCACGCCTGCACGCCCAACTGCGAGGCCGACGAAGTCGACGGCCGCATCTTCATCAAGGCGCTGCGCGCGATCAAGCCCGGCACCGAGCTGTTCTACGACTACGGCCTGATCATCGACGAGCCGTACACCAAGAAGCTGAAGAAGCAGTTCGAGTGCCGCTGCGGCACCAAGGATTGCCGCGGCACGATGCTGGCCCCGAAGAGAAGGCGCTGAGCCGTGGCCGACCCGACTCCTCCGACGATGCACTGGGGCGCCGAAGCCCTGTGGCAACAACTGGTGCCGCTGCTGCCAGGCCTGAGCGTCGAGGTCGTGCACACGACGCGTTCGACCAACACCACGCTGCTCGAACGCGCCCGCGCCGCGCCCGACACCTCGCCCGGCGGCCTGGACACGATCGTGCGCCCCAGCGTCGAGAGCGGCGCCTTCGGCCGCCGCGCGGTCGATCTGCAGCCCTGCCTGCTGGTCGCCGAGCACCAGACCGCCGGCCGCGGCCGCCAGGGGCGCGCCTGGCACTCCGCGCTCGGTGCTTCGCTGACGTTTTCGCTCGCACTGCCGCTGGCGATCGCCGACTGGTCGGGCCTGTCGCTGGCGATCGGCGTGGCGCTCGCCGAGGCGCTGGACGACGCACCCGGCGGCGCACCGCGCATCGGCCTGAAGTGGCCCAACGACTTGTGGCTGCTTGGCGCACCGAGCGCCACGCGCAAGCTCGGCGGCATCCTGATCGAGACCGTGGCTGCCGGCGCGCAGCGCCTCGCGGTCATCGGCATCGGGCTGAACGTGCAGCCCTTCGAGCCGGTCGAGGCGAACACCGGCTTCGCGCCGCTGCACGAGCTCGACACCGCGGCCACCGCACCGGCCGTGCTGGCGCGCATCGCGCTGCCGCTGGTGCGCGCGCTGAAGCAATTCGAGCGCGAAGGCTTCGCGCCGTTTGCAGCGCGCTTCGCCGCGCGCGACGCGCTGGTCGGGCGCAGCGTCACGACCACGCTGCCCGAGGTGACGCAAGGCATCGCGCGCGGCGTGTCGGCCAAGGGCGAGCTGCTGGTGCAGACCGACAGCGGCATCGTCAGCGTCGCCAGCGGCGAGGTCAGCGTGCGCCTGGGGCGGCCCGCCCCCTGAGGACGGACGCTCACATGCTCCGGGCCCTCGTCGCCGCACTGCTCATCGCCAACCTCGTTTTTTTTGCATGGACCGAGGGCTGGCTCGACGGCGTCGTCGGCGTTCGCTCCATCGGCGACCGCGAGCCCGAGCGCATGGCGCGCCAGGTGCGGCCGGAGCTGGTTCGGGTGCTGTCGGCCGGTGATGCCGCGTCGGCCACCTTGGCCGGGGCCGCCGCGCAGTCGGCGCCAGCCTGCCTCGAGGCTGGGCCGTTCGGCGATGCCGAGGTCACCATCGCGCAGGCCGCCGCACAGGCCGCACTGCCCGGCGCCAGCGTGACCGACGTGAAGACCGACCAACCCGGCACCTGGATCGTCTACATGGGCCGCTATGCCAACCGCGAAGCGCTGACGAAGAAGCAAGACGAACTCAAGCGCCGCAAGCTCGAGTACGACGAGGTGCGCGACAACGCGGCACTCGCACCGGGGCTGTCGCTCGGCCGCTACGACACCCGCGCCGCCGCCGCCAGCGCGCTCGAGCAGTTTGCGCAGCAAGGCATCCACACGGCGCGCGTCGTCGAACTCACGCCGGCATCGAACAGCCACATGCTGCACATCGAGACGGCCGACACGGCGCTCGCCGCGCAAGCCACCGCCCTCAAGCTCGCCGCACTCGGGAAAGGCTTCGTGGCCTGCGTGAAGCCCTGAGCTTGGTCAGCGACGCCGCTGACGCGGCGTCACGGCCCACACGCCGATCACCGACGCGAGCCAGCCCAGCAGCCAGCCGAGTTGCATCGCGCCGCCGCCACCCGACGATGAGGTCGGCGTCGCCGCGGCGGCCACCGCCAATCCGGCATCGAGCATGCCGGCGCCACAGGTCGTGGTCGTGCAATAGCACTCCGAGGACTGCGCGACGCTGGTCGGCGCGGTACACGCACTGACACCGGTGGCAGCGCCGGTGCTCGGGAATGCCCGCGCGGTGCTCTTCAGAGCACTGATCACCTGCGCCGGTGTGAGCGCCGCGTTCGCCGACAGCATCAGCGCGACCGCGCCCGAAACCAACGGTGCCGAGAAGCTGGTGCCCAGCGAGGCATCGCTGCCGCCGCCGGTGTACTTGGCGCCGGCTGCCCCTGCAACCGGCGTCGAGGTGCCGGTGTTGCTGGTGGTCAGAATCGGATAGAGGCAGGTGCCGGTGAGGTTGACGCAGTTGCCTGCGGGCGCGCTGATCGTCACCGCAGTCCCCAGGTCCGAGTAGCCGACCTTGGTGCCGCTGTGGCGCACGCCTGCCACTGCAATCACGCCGCTGCAATTGGCCGGCGTGCCCACGGTGAGACCATCGTTGCCGGCCGAAACGACGACGACGACACTGGCGGCGGTCAGCTGATTGACCGCATCCTGGTAAGCCGCGCTGCACGTGCCCGCGGAACCCAGGCTCATGTTGATGACACGAGCCGTGTTCGGGTTGGTCGGCAAGCCACTCGTGTAGGTGGCGTTGGTGAGGCCGCCCGCGTAGTACATCGCCGCGAGGATGTCGGAGTCGTAACCGCCGCACCTGCCGAGCACGCGCAACGGCAGCACCATCACGTCGCGGCCGATGCTGGCCATGCCGACGCCGTTGTTGGTCGCCGCGCCGATCACACCGGCCGTCTCGGTGCCGTGCCAGCTGCTGTTGGCGATGTCGCTGCTGGTGCAGCCGGCCACCACGCCGACGTCCGCCGAGGTGACGTAATCGCCCGGGTCGGACGCATCAGCGTCGCGCGCGTCGCCATCGTTGGCGGTGCCGGCATCGTGGATGAAGTCATAGCCGGTCAGCAGCTTCGAGGTCAGATCGGGGTGGTCGAAGCGCACGCCGGTGTCCAGGTCCGCAACCACGATGCTGCTCACGCCTGTGGTGACGGTCCAGGCCGCCTCGGCGTTGATCGCCGACACCAGCGTGGTCCCCGGCGTCTGCAAGTACCACTGCCCGGCTGCGGGCGTGACAGCGCCGGTCTGCGTGCCGTACAGCGGATCGTTGGGAGCGACCAGTGCGCGCTGGCGCCCGTCGACCACCGCGTATTCGACATCGCTTTGCGCGGCCAGGCGATTGGCCAGTTCCTGCGAGCTGAGCCCGGTGCCCTTCACCAGCTGCAGGCGCGACGCGATCGCGCGGCCATCGGTCAGGCTCAGGCCGAGCCGGGCTGAGAGAGCCTGCGCGTGCTGCGGTGCGCTTTGAACGCCGCTCGCCGACTGCGCACGCATCAGCGTCGAGTCGGCCTTGAACTTGACGATCACCCGCGCTTCGGCCTCGGCCGCATTGGCAGGCGAGGCGACCACCCCACACCAGGCCAGCGCAACGAGCACAGAGGCCGCCCAGACGGGACGACGGTGGCGGGGTGAAATCTGCTTCAGCATGGCGCGGCTCGCGAAGAGGTTCTGTCTGGAGCCGCAGGCCGGACGCGCCCACGGCCACTGCAAGTGGCGGGTAGCGGAGGCACGGCACCGACGATGCCGCGCCCCACGGTATCGAGTGTAGGCGTCGATACCGGCGGGCACCCCGCGCAATAAGGCACGGAACGCCCGCTGTTTTCGACCGGTTACCGAATGATGAACTGCGGCGCCCCGACGTCGCCGCCGGCCAGGATCGTGTAGACGGTATTGGCGCTGAGGGGATCGTTGACATCGGTCAGCAAGGCACCCGCGACGGACGAGGTGAGCTTCAAGGTGGTGGTGGTTGTGTTGGCGGTCACCGCCACGTAGCCCGACGCAGTGCCGGCGGCGAGGCCGCTGGCCACCAGCGAGCTGTTGGCTGTCAGCGTCAAGCTGCCGACATTGCCGGTCACACCGTGGATCAACCGCAGCTTCACCGAGGTGCCGTCGGTCGGCGGGCGGTTGTCGTCGGTCAGCAGCGTGGCCACGGGGGCGGTGGTGCCGTAGACCAGCAGCGTGTAGTCGCCGCCGGCGGCCAGCCCCGTGGGTGCCGCAACGGAGCCGCTGAACGAACTGCCGACAGACGTGATGCTCAGCGTCTGGCTGGCCGCGTTAGGCACCAGCACGTAGTAGCCGAACGCTGGCGCGACGCTGGCGCTGTCGATGGTGGTGGTCACGCCGCTCGCGGTCGCAGTGGCCGAGACCGTGGCGTTGCCCGACACGGCCGAAGCCAGCCGCACGCGGGCGTTGGTGTTGCGCGTCGCGACGTTGCTGCCCTGCTGGGTCAGCACCGAGCCGTTGATCAGCGCGCCGCCGGTGGTCGGCGTCATCACCACGAAGGCGATTTGCTGGCTGACCAGCGTGACGGACAGCTCCATGCGCAGGTCGGCACTGTTGCCGGCGCCGGTCACGCAGACGCGGTAGGTGCCCGGGCTGTAAGTTGCCAAGGTCGTGGCCGTCACCGTCGTGGTGCTGGTAAAGGTGGTCAATGGGCTCAAGGTCGACAGCGTGGTGCTGGTGCAATTGGCCACGTTGGCGACGTAGGCGTCGAGCTTGCCGGCATTGACAACCGTGTTGTACAGGCGCATCTGCGCTGTGCCCGAGGTCGGCGTGGTGTTGTCTTCCGACACGATCGCGGTCTTGACCGTGCTGCCCACCTCGTACGCCACCACGGTGTAGTGGTTGCCGCCCGACAGCGTCGGCACGGTTGTCGCCAGCGCGGTGGTGACGCCAGCATCGGTGATCTGCAGCGTGTTGCTGCCGCTGGCGGGCCCCGCATAGGCGCTCACCGCATCGGTCGCGGTCCCGGGCTCAACGACGACGGCGTTGACCTGCAGGTCGATCGACGGATGGCTGTTCGTGGCATTCAAGACCCGCAACGAGGTCGAGCTCGACGAATCACTGCTGCCGCAACCCGACAGTGCGACGCCCGTCGCCACCAGTCCGACCATGCACCACCACTTGAGCTTCTTCACGTCTTCAGTCCTTGCCTTGAGTTCACGAGCGCCAGCCCGCGATTGTGCATGACAGCTTCGTCGCCCGGATTCGGGCCGGCAGGTCTTCACGCAAAGTAATGTCAACGCGATGTAACGCCGGTATGCACGCTGCAGGCGCGGCGTATGCTGGCGCCGGCTCGATCACCTGAAAGAAGCGCAGCATGCGTCAAACCGCTCATCGCACCGCCACCTTGGCCGCCGCCCTGGCCACGACATTCGGTGCCGCACTGGTGTCCTCCACCGCCCTGGCGGCGGACTTCGCCACGGTCGTCTCGTCGACGCCGGTGACGGTCGCGGTACCGGTCCCGCGCCAGCAATGCAGCGACGGCCAGCAACTCGTTCAGCAGCGCCCCAGCGGAGCCGGGGCCTTGATCGGCGCGATCGCAGGCGGGGTGATCGGGCACAACCTGGGCAACGGCTTCGGCCGCGCGGCGGCGACCGGTGTCGGCGCCGTGGCCGGCGCCGTCGTCGGCGATCAGGTCGAGGCGGCGAACAGCCCGGTCAGCGAAGTGCCGGTGCGGCGCTGCCAGACCGTGAGCAGCTACGAGACTCGCATCGTCGGCTACGACGTGATCTACGACTACGCCGGCCAGCGCTACAGCACGCGCATGGCGCGCGACCCGGGCCGGCAGCTGGCCGTGAACGTGCAGCCGGCCGAGGGCAGCGTTGCACCTGCACCCGCAGACTACGGCCGCGAAGGCACGCCGGTGCCGTTGAACCAGGCGCCGCAGCCGGTCTATTACGCGCCCTTGCAACCGGTCTACTACGAGCCGTCACCGGTCTATGTCACTCCGGCAATCGGATTCGGGTTCGGCTATTACGGGGGCGGCTATCGGTACCGCTGGCGTTGATCGGTCGCCGCCGCACCAACAAAAACCGCGCCCTCGAGCGCGGTTTTTTTCTGTAGTCGGCCGCAGCGCTTACTTGGCGATCACGCGAACCATCTCGAGCACCTTGTTCGAGTAGCCCCATTCGTTGTCGTACCAGGACACGAGCTTCACGAAGGTGCTGTCGAGCGCGATGCCCGCGTCGGCGTCGAACACCGAGGTCATCGCCTCGCCGCGGAAGTCGGTCGAGACGACCTTGTCCTCGGTGTAGCCGAGCACGCCCTTCATCGCGCCTTCCGACTGCGCCTTCATCTCGGCGCAGATCTCCTTGTAGCTCGCTTCCTTCAGCAACTCGACGGTCAGGTCGATCACAGACACGTCAGAGGTCGGCACGCGGAACGACATGCCGGTGAGCTTCTTGTTCAGCTCGGGGATCACGACGCCCACGGCCTTGGCCGCGCCGGTGCTCGACGGGATGATGTTCTCGAGGATGCCGCGGCCGCCGCGCCAGTCCTTGTTGCTCGGGCCGTCGACGGTCTTCTGCGTCGCGGTGGTCGCGTGCACCGTCGTCATCAGGCCGCGCTTGATGCCCCACTTGTCGTGCAGCACCTTGGCCACGGGCGCCAGGCAGTTGGTCGTGCACGAGGCGTTCGAGATGATGGTCTCGCCCTTGTAGCTCTTGTCGTTGACGCCGTAGACGAACATCGGCGTGTCGTCCTTCGACGGCGCCGACATGATGACTTTCTTCGCGCCGGCGTCGATGTGCTTCTGCCCGGTCTCCTTGGTGAGGAACAGGCCGGTCGCTTCGACCACGATGTCGGCGCCGACATCGGCCCACTTCAGGTTCGCCGGGTCGCGCTCCTGCGTCAGGCGGATCTTCTTGCCATTGACGATCAGCGTGTTGCCGTCGACCGCGATGCTGCCCTTGAAGCGGCCGTGCACCGAGTCGTACTGCAGCATGTACGCGAGGTAGTCGGGCTCGAGCAGGTCGTTGATGCCGACGACCTCGATCTCCGCGAAGTTCTGGATCGCGGCACGGAACACCATGCGCCCGATGCGGCCGAAGCCGTTGATGCCGATCTTGATGGTCATGAGAATTGCTCCAGAAGTAATGAAAACCTTGTCGATCCGGACGACTACTTGCCCAACACCGTGCGCACCGTCGCCACCACATTCTCCGGCGTGAACCCGAAATACTTGAACAGCGCCGGCGCCGGTGCCGATTCGCCGTAGGTGTCGATGCCGACGACCGCGGCGCAGCCGTACTTCCACCAGCCGTCGGTCGCGCCCATCTCGACCGCGATGCGCGGCAGGCCCTTGGGCAGCACCTCGTTCTTGTACGCGACGCTCTGCCGGTCGAACACGCTGGTCGACGGCATCGAGACGACGCGCACCGCGATGCCGAGCTTGCCCAGGTCCTGCTGCGCGTGCAGCGCGAGCTGCACTTCGGAGCCGGTCGCGATGATCACCGCCTGGGCCTTTTTCTTCAGGCCGACTTCGCTCGGCTCGGCCAACACGTAGGCGCCCTTCGAGATGCCGTCGAGCGAGCGCTTCGGCGCATACGGCAGGTTCTGGCGCGACAGCAACAGCGCGCTCGGGCGCGCCTTGCTCTCGATCGCGCAGACCCAGGCGATCACGGTCTCGGCGGTGTCGCAGGGGCGCCAGACGTCGAGCCCGGGGATCAGCCGCAGCGACGCGGCGTGCTCGATGCTCTGGTGCGTCGGCCCGTCTTCGCCGAGGCCGATGCTGTCGTGCGTGAAGACGTGGATCACGCGCTGCTTCATCAGCGCGGCCATGCGGATCGCGTTGCGGCTGTAGTCGCTGAAGGTCAGGAAGGTGCCGCCGTACGGCAGCAGCCCGCCGTGCAGCGCGACACCGCTCATCACCGCGGCCATGCCGAACTCGCGCACGCCGTAGTTGATGTGGCGGCCGCCGTTCGGGCTGCCGTCGGCCTCGAGCCGCAAGGGCGCGGTGCTGCCGGTGTTGGTGAGGTTCGAGCCGGTCAGGTCGGCGCTGCCGCCGAGCATCTCGGGCAAGGCCTTCGTGAAGACCTCGAGCGCGAGCTGGCTGGCCTTGCGGGTGGCCACGGTCTCGGCCTTGGTGTGCGCGGCGACCGCGGCGTCGACGGCGGTCTGCGCCCAGTTCTTCGGCAGCTCGTTGTCGAGGCGGCGCGCGAGTTCGACCGCGAGCGCCGGGTAGGCCTTGGCATACGCCGCGAACGCATCGACCCACGCGCTCTCTTGGGCCAACCCTTGACGGCGCGCGTCCCACAGCGTGTACGCCTCTTCGGGGATCACGAAGGGCTCGCTGGTCCAGCCGAGCGCGGCGCGCGTCAGCTTGATCTCGTCGGCGCCGAGCGCTTCGCCGTGCGCCTTTGCGGTGCCGGCCCGGTTCGGCGAGCCCTGGCCGATCGTGGTCTTGCAGCAGATCAGCGTCGGCTTGCCGCCGCCGGGCGCGCTGCCGCTGCCCTGCGCGATGGCCTGCTGGATCGCCGCGTCGACCGCATCGGCATCGTGGCCATCGACATCGGCGATCACGTTCCAGCCGTAGGCGCGGAAGCGCTCCGGCGTGTTGTCGACGAACCAGGGCGTGACCTTGCCGTCGATCGAGATGCCGTTGTCGTCGTACAGCGCGATCAGCTTGCCGAGCTTCCAGGCCGCGGCAAGCGCACTGGCTTCGTGGCTGATGCCTTCCATCATGCAGCCGTCGCCGAGGAACACATAGGTGTGGTGGTCGACGATCGCATGGCCGTCGCGATTGAACTCCTTGGCCAGCAGCTTCTCGGCCAGCGCCATGCCGACCGCATTCGCGAGACCCTGGCCGAGCGGGCCGGTCGTGGTTTCGACGCCCGGCGTCAGGCCGTGCTCCGGGTGGCCCGGCGTCTTGCTGTGCAGCTGGCGGAAGTTGCGCAGCTCGCTCATCGGCAGGTCGTAGCCCGTCAGGTGCAAGAGCGCGTACAGCGTCATCGACGCGTGGCCGTTGCTCAGCACGAAGCGGTCGCGATTGGCCCAGTGCGGGTTGCCGGGGTTGTGGCGCAGGTGCCGGCCCCACAGCGCGACGGCCATGTCGGCCATGCCCATCGGCGCGCCGGGGTGGCCGGAGTTGGCCTGCTGCACCGCGTCCATCGCGAGTGCGCGGATCGAGTTGGCCATCAGGGTCGCGTTCGAGGAAGAGGTGGTCGTGGCCATGCGGGTCCGGTTGCGGTGGGCAGAAAAGCCGGCCATTTTAGGGGCGGCCGGCCGCAGCACCGTTGGCCCGGATAATTCACGCGATGCACGGATTGCACCTGACCGCCGACCTGCGCGACTGCCCCGTAGCTCGCGCCGTGATGACCGAGCCCGATGCGCTGCGTGCAAGCTGCATCGAGGCAGTACTCGGCGCCGGGCTGCACCCGGTCGGCGAGCTGTTCCACCGCTTCGCGCCGGCACCCGGCGCACGCGCCGATGCGCCGGTCGGCATCACCGGTGTCGTGCTGCTCGCCGAGTCGCACCTCGCGGTGCACACCTGGCCCGAGATCGCATCGGTCACGCTCGACGTGTACGTCTGCAACCTCGGCGTCGACAACTCGGCGCGCGCGCATGCGCTGCTCGCGTCGCTGATCGAGGCGTTCGCGCCGGGGGCGATCGAGCGCCACGCATTGGTCCGCGGTGAGGTGCCTCAATGAAAGCAATGATTCTTGCGGCGGGCCGTGGCGAACGCATGCGCCCGTTGACCGACCACACGCCCAAGCCGCTGCTCACGGTGAACGGCAAGCCCTTGATCGAATGGCACATCGAGGCGCTGGTGCGCGGCGGCGTGCGCGAGATCGTCGTCAACACCGCGTGGCTCGAGGACCAGGTCGTCGCGGCGCTGGGCGATGGTGCGCGCTGGGGCGCCACGATCCGCTACTCGATGGAAGGCCGCGACCACGGCGGGGCACTCGAGACCGCCGGCGGCATCGCGAAGGCCCTGCCGCTGCTCGCAGCGCACGCCGACGACGCGTTCTGGCTCGTCTCGGGCGACATCTACGCGCCACAGTTCCAGTTCGACGCCGGTGCCGCCGAGCGCTTCGCGCGCAGCACGGCGCAGGCCCATCTGTGGCTGGTGCCGAACCCGTCGTTCCACACCAAGGGCGACTTCGGCCTCGATGCCGACGGCCACGGCCTGGCCGACGCGCCCGGCCCCGACGGGCAGCGCTGGACCTACGCCAACCTCGCCCTCTGCCGCGCCTCGCTGTGCGCCCACATCGTGCCCGGCACCCGTGTCGCGCTCGGCCCCTTGCTGTACGAAGGCATGCGCCGGCGTGCGATCACCGCCGAGCTCTACCGGAGCACCTGGGAAAACGTGGGCACGCCCGCGCAGCTCGCGGCATTGAACGCGCCGCTGAGCGCACTATGATGGGCTGTCAAGCAGAGCCGCCGGGAGGCCATGCAGAGACGGTTCGCCTTGATCACGCTTTTCGACTCAGGAGCTCTCATCACCATGAACGCAAAATCCACCGCCACCACCGCCGACGATGCGCAGTCCGATGTCAGTGATGCCATCAGCGGCGCCGAGGACATGCTCGCGCAAGCCGCCCATTCCACCGGCGAAAAGGCCGCCGAGTTGCGCGCCCGCGCGCTGCAGCAGCTGAAGGCCTTGCGCGAACGCCTGGACGAGGCGAGCCAGGCCGCCCTGCACCGCAGCAAGCTCGCGGCGCGCGCCACCGACGAGTACGTGCACGACCACCCGTGGCGCTCGATCCTCGCCGCGGCGAGCGTGGGCGTCGTCATCGGTCTGTTGATCAGCCGACGCTGATCGCTCACCGGTGACGACCGCCGAGCGGGCCGCCGCGCCGGGCCGCCCCAAGCAAGGCCCGACCCTCTCGGAGGGTCGCTCGCCGTACCCGGCGGGCGGGGTGCCATGGTGACTGACCCGACCCTGATCGACGCGCTGCGGCGCGTCGCTGCGAGCCTGTTCGCGACGCTCCAGCACCGGCTCGAACTCGCCAGCATCGAGGTCGGCGAAGCCGGCGGCAGGCTCGTCTTCACGCTCGTCGCCAGCATCGCGGCGCTGAGCCTGTTCGGCGGCGCGGTCTTCGCGCTCTCCGCCTGGGTCGCGCTCGCGCTGTGGCCGACGCTCGGCGCCGCGGTGCTCGGCTGGATCGCGCTGGCCTACGCGCTCGCAGGCGCCGGCCTGGTGTGGTGGCTGCTGGCGCGTCTGCGCGCCTACCCGCCGCTGATGGCCGATACCTTGGCCGAGCTGCGCAACGACACCGCGTTCATGCGCGGTCGGGACTCCAAATGAGCCCCGTGGAGCGGCACGCGCGCAAGCAGGTGTTGCTGACGCGCATTGCGTTTCAGCGCAACGAGCTGCGGCGCGAACTCGCGCAGGTGCGGCACGCCACCGAACCGCGGCAGCTGCTGCGCGCGCTGATCGGCGATTCGCTCGGCGGCACGATCGGCCGCACGCTGTTCGGCAGCCCCGGCTCGACCGCACCCGGCGACCTGCTCGGCCAAGCCCTGGCGTGGCTGCGCCGCTACCGTGTCGCCGCGGCGCTGATCGGCGGCATCGCGCCGGTGTTGCGCGGCGGCGGCCGCTGGCGCCGCGTGCTGCGCGTCGGCGTCATCGCAGGCGCCGCATGGCTGGGCTGGCGCGTCAGGCGCAACCGCAAGCCCTGATCGCGTGACAGGGTGATCGCTTCGGCGCTTGCCCGTCGAGGCGAGGCCGGCGCCGGGCCGCTCCCAAGCGGCCGCGCATCCGCCCGGCGGGTGGCGGTGTACCCACCGCGGGGTGCTCCACTACTGTGCCAGCGGCGTACTGATCGCGTCGATCTTCGCCATCACCTCGGGCGCCAGCTTCGCGATCACGTCGACCGCGCCAAGGTTGCTGCGCAGCTGCGACAGCTTCGATGCGCCAGTGATCACCGTGCTGACGTGCGGGTTCTTCGCGACCCACGCGATCGCGAGCTGCGCGACGCTGCAGCCGAGCTCGGCGGCCACGCCTTCGAGCTGCGTCACCGCGGCGCGCTTGGCGTCGTCGTTCAGGCTGCTGGCGAGAAAGCCCATGCTCTCCATCGCGCCGCGGCTGTCGGGCGGGATGCCGTTCTTGTACTTGCCGGTGAGCAGGCCGCTGGCCAGCGGGCTCCAGGTCGTCAGGCCCAGGCCGATGTCTTCATAGAGCCGCGCGTACTCCTGCTCGACGCGTTGGCGATGAAACAGGTGGTACTGCGGCTGCTCCATCACCGGCTTGTGCAGGTGGTGCTTGTCGGCGATGTCCCAGGCCGCGCGGATCTCGGCCGCCGACCACTCGCTCGTGCCCCAGTACAAGGCCTTGCCCTGCGTGATCATGTCGCTCATCGCGCGCACGGTTTCCTCGACCGGCGTGTGCGGGTCGGGGCGGTGGCAGTAGACGAGGTCGATGAAATCGAGCCCCATGCGCGCGAGCGAGCCGTCGATCGCCTGCATCAGGTACTTGCGGTTCAGCGTGTCGCGGCGGTTCACCGCTTTGCCCTCGCGCGCATCGCTGCGCGGCGACAGGCCCCAAAAGAATTTGGTCGAGACGATGTAGTTCAGCCGCGGCCACTTCAGCGCCTTGAAGGCCTGGCCCATCACGACCTCGCTTTGGCCGCCGGCATAGGCCTCGGCGTTGTCGAAGAAGTTCACGCCGGCGTCCATCGCCACAGCGAGCATCTCGGTGGCCGCGCCCGCGTCGACCTGGTTGTGGTACGTGACCCAGGAGCCCAGCGAAAGCTCGCTGACCTGCAGGCCGCTGCGGCCCAGTCGTCGGTATTGCATGGTGATCTTGGTGTGGGTTGAGGAGCGGGCGACGTTAGCGCAAGCCCGCACCCGCCGCATCGGCGTGGGGCAGAAGGCTACAGTTCGGGCATGGATTCGACCGTCTTCATCGAACGCCGTGCGCGGCTGGCCCTGCAATTGCGCGAGGCCGGCGGCGGCGTCGCGCTGATCGCGACCGCGCCCGAGCGACAGCGCAACAGCGATAGCGACCACCCGTACCGGCACGACAGCTCGTTCCACTACCTGACCGGCTTCGACGAGCCGGGCGCGTGGCTGGTGCTGCAGGCCAGCGGCGCGAGCGCGCTGCTGTGCCGCGAGCGCGACCCCGAGCGCGAGATCTGGGACGGCTTGCGACTCGGCGTCGAAGCCGCGCCGGCAGCACTCGGTGTCGACCGCGCTTTCGACGTGGCCGAGATCGACGCGGTGATGCTGGACCAGCTTGCGAATCAGCCCGCGGTCTGGTTCCCATCCGGTGTGGGCGACACCGTGCCGCGCCGGCTCGAAGGCTGGCTGGACACGCTGCGTGGCCGTGCCCGCAGCGGCGTCGAATGCCCAGCCTCGCAGCGCGACCTGGCGCCGCTGCTGGCCGAGATGCGGCTGCACAAGGACGCGAGCGAGATCGCGACGATGCGCCGCGCCGCGCAGATCAGCGCCGGTGCGCATGCGCGCGCGATGCGCTTTTGCGGCGCGCGCTTTCGCGCCGCCCCGCAGGGCAGCGTGCGCGAGTACGAGATCGAGGCCGAGCTGCTGCACGAGTTCCGACGCCACGGTGCGCAGAGCCCGGCCTACACCAGCATCGTCGCGGCCGGCGCGAACGCCTGCGTGCTGCACTACGCCGCGGCCGATGCCGAGCTGCATGCCGGCGAGCTGTGCCTGATCGACGCCGGCTGCGAGCTCGACGGCTACGCCAGCGACGTCACGCGCACCTTCCCGGCCGACGGCCGTTTCACGCCGGCGCAGCGCACGCTCTACGACATCGTGCACGCGGCGCAAGAAGCCGCGATCGCGGCCACCCGCCCTGGCGCGCGCCAGCGCGACGCGCACCACGCCGCGGTGCGCGTGCTCGCGCAAGGCATGCTCGACGTCGGCCTGCTAGCCCGCAATAGCGTGGGCGACGTGGACGCGGTGATCGCATCCGCCGCCTACCGCCAGTTCTACATGCACGGCACCGGCCACTGGCTCGGGCGCGACGTGCACGACGTGGGCGAGTACCTGTCGCTGGCCGAGGCGCCATGCGAGCAGCTCAACGCGATGGGCCAGCCGGTCGTGATGAAGCCCTCGCGCGTGCTCGCCCCGGGCATGGTCGTGACGATCGAGCCCGGCCTCTACGTACGGCCCGCGGCCGGCGTGCCCGAGCGCTTCTGGAACATCGGCATCCGCATAGAAGACGACGCGCTCGTCACCGCCAGCGGCTGCGAGCTGATGAGCCGCGACGTGCCGGTGGCGGCGGCCGAGATCGAGGCGTTGATGCGCGACAGCGGCGGGGCCACATGAGCACCGACTTCGAAGCGATGTTCGAGCGCGCGCCGGTGTCGCTCTGGCTCGAGGACTACACCGGCCTGCATGCGCTGTTCGAGCGCTGGCGCGCCGAGGGCGTGACCGAGCTGCGTGCGTTTCTGAACGCCGACCACGATCGCGTCAGCGCGTGCAGCCAGCAGATCAAGATCGTGCGCGTGAACCGCCGCACGCTCGAACTCTATGGCGCAACCGACGTGCAGCACCTGACCGACAACCTGCATCGCGTGTTTCGCGACGCGATGATCGAGCCGCACGTCAACGAGCTGGTCGCGCTGTGGGACGGCCAGCTTCGCTTCTCGAGCCAGACCGTGAACTACTCGCTGAGTGATGACCGGCTCGACATCCTGATCAACGGCAGCGTGCTGCCCGGCCACGAGGCCGACTGGAGCCGCGTGCTCGTCGCGATCGAAGACATCACCCAACGCACCCGCGCCGAGCAGAGCCTGGCTGTGGCCGAGCGCTACGCGCGCGGGCTGTTCGCCGACTCGCCGGTGTCGCTGTGGGTCGAAGACTTCAGTGCGATCAAGCAGCTGATCGACGAGGTGCGCGAGCAAGGCATCGACGACTTCCGCGTGTTCACGCAAGTGCACCCGGAGTTCGTCGAGCGCTGCATGCAGGAGATCCGCGTCATCGACGTCAACCAGCGCACGCTCGACATGTTCCATGCGCCGGACAAGGCAACTCTGCTGAAGAACCTCGACCTGATCTTTCGCGACGAGATGACGCCGCCGTTCACCGAGCAGCTGATCGACCTGTGGAACGGCAAGCTGTTCCAGCACCGCGAGGTCATCAACTACGGGCTCGACGGCGCACTCATCAACGTGCTGCTGCAGTTTTCGGTGCTGCCCGGCGCCGAAGCCGACTGGAGCCTGGTGCAGGTCGCGCTGATCGACATCACCGCGCGCAAGAAGGCCGAGGCCTACCTCGAGTACCTGGGCAAGCACGACGTGTTGACCAAGCTGCGCAACCGCGCGTATTTCGAGGATGAACTCAATCGCCTCGAGCGCCGCGGCCCGTGGCCGGTGACGGTGGTGGCGATCGACCTGAACCGCCTCAAGGCAATCAACGACCAGAGCGGCCACGCCGCGGGCGACGCACTGCTGCGCCGCGTCGGCGAGGTGCTGGCCAAGGCGATCGACAAGCCCGCCTGCGCGGCGCGCATCGGCGGCGACGAATTCGTGCTGCTGCTGCCGGCCGGCGACGAGCAAGCCGGGCAGCTCGCGATGGAGCGCGTGCAGTCGCTGGTCGAGCTGAACAACAGCTTCTACCCCGGCGCGGCGCTCAGCCTGGCGATGGGCTGCGCCACCGCAAAGAAGGGCGAGCGCCTGGAAGCCACGGTGTCGCAGGCCGACGACCGCATGATGTCCGCCAAACGTGAGTTTTATGCCGGTTCAGGCCTCGATCGACGCGCGACGCTGCCGGGCGCGCTGATTTGAACCGGCGGGCGTCTCAAGCTTGATCGGGCCGCGTCGATAAGCAGGCGAACTACCGCCTCGACGCCATGCTCACCAAACTCAGTTTCAACCAGAAGCTCGCCCTGCTGATGGGCAGCGCCCTCGTTGGTGTTGCCCTCGTCGCGGGCATGTCGGTGTGGCAGGCGCGCAGCGAGATCATTCAGGGCAAGCAGGCGGCGCTGCGCACCGCCGTGCAGTCGGCGCGCTCGATCGCGCTCGCCTACCAGGCGCGCGCGGCCAGCGGCGCGATGAGCGAGGCCGATGCGAAGAAAGCCGCCGTCGACGCGATCCGGCCCGCACGCTACGGCGGCGACGAAGGCAAGTCGGACTACTTCTACATCTTCGCAACCGACGGGACCAGCGTGATGCACCCGTTCAAGCCCGAGTGGGAAGGCCAGCCGATGTTCGGCAAGATCAAGGACACGCAAGGCATGGACCTCGTCAAGGCGCTCGCCGACGGTGTCGCCGCCAGCAAGGACGGCACGGCCTTCGTCGACGCCTTCTTCCCGCGCCCCGGCAAGACCGAGGCCGTACCCAAGCTGCAATACGTGATCGTGGTGCCGGGCTGGAACTGGATGGTCGGCTCGGGCCTCTACATGGACGATGTGGACGCGCAGGTGCGCGCCACCGCCCTGCAGCAACTGCTGATCGGGCTGGCCGTGCTCGCTGCGATCGGCGGCGTCTCGATCCTGGTCAAGCGCAGCGTGTTCGCGCAGCTCGGCGGCGACCCGCAGCGCGCCATGAACGTGATGGCCGAAGTGGCCAACGGCAACCTCGAGACAGAGCTCGCAGACGCGCCCCCGGGCAGCCTGCTCGCCGGCTTGCAGCGCATGATCACCTCGGTGCGCTCGACGCTGGTTCAGGTGCGCAACTCGACCGACAGCATCGGCACCGCGAGCGCCGAGATCGCGACCGGCAATCAGGATCTGTCGTCGCGCACCGAGCAGACCGCATCCAATCTTCAGCAAGCGGCGTCGTCGATGGAGCAGCTCACCGGCACCGTCAAGCAGTCGGCCGACTCGGCGCGACAGGCGAACCAACTCGCGAGCTCGGCGGCCGAGGTCGCGGCGCGTGGCGGCGTCGTCGTGTCGCAAGTCGTCGCGACGATGGACGACATCAATGCCTCGTCGAAGAAGATCGCCGACATCATCGGCGTGATCGACGGCATCGCGTTCCAGACCAACATCCTTGCGCTCAACGCCGCAGTCGAAGCGGCGCGTGCCGGCGAACAAGGCCGCGGTTTCGCGGTCGTCGCCAGCGAGGTGCGTTCGCTCGCGCAGCGCAGCGCCGAGGCCGCCAAAGAGATCAAGGGCCTGATCGGCGCGTCGGTCGACAAGGTCGAGGGCGGCGCCAAGCTCGTTGCCGACGCCGGCAAGACCATGAGCGAGATCGTCGGCTCGGTCAAGCGCGTCTCCGACATCATCGGCGAGATCACCGCCGCGTCGGCCGAGCAGAGCCAGGGCATCGGCGAGGTCAATGCCTCGGTCACGCAGCTCGACCAGATGACGCAGCAGAATGCCGCGCTCGTCGAGCAGTCCGCGGCGGCGGCCGAGAGCTTGAAGGAACAGGCGGTCCGGCTCGCGCAGGTCGTCGGCACGTTCCGGCTCGGCCACGCGCGCGCGATCGCTGCGTAGCCAGCGCAGGTCGCCGCCTACGCGCCGAGCACCAGCCGCACGACCTCGGCGCGGCGGCTCTCGCTGAGCGGCGCGACCTGGCCGCTGCTGAGCCGCACACCGAGCTCGCCGAGTTCGGGCGGGATGATCGCCCGCATGCGCTGGCGGTTGACCAGCGCGCGGCGGTGGGTGCGGATGAAGCCGTGGCTCTTCAGCCGGGCTTCCATCTCGGCCAGCGTCTGGCGCAGCAGGCGCACCTCGCCGCCCACATGCAGCGCGACATAATTGCCCTGCGCCTCGACCCAGTCCACCTCGTCGGCGCGCACCAGCAGATCACCTTGTGTCGCAGTCCGCACCATGAAGGTCGGCGCCGAGGCGCTGGACGCCACGGCTGGCACCGGGCCTATGGCCGCGGCGACCTCGGGCGCGGCGCGCGTCGAGAGCAGGCGCCACACGGCGGCGATGGCGAGGATCGCGACGAAGGTCAGCGCGTCCTTGCGGTACTCGTAGAGCAGGCCGTCGAGCCACGGGCCGAAGTCGTAGTGCCAGCCGGCGAATCGGTAGACGAGTTGGCGCAAGCCCACCATGGTCGCGACGTGGCCGACTGAAAACACCACGCTGGCGGCCGCGTAGGCCACGAGGCGCAGCGGCACGCTGCGCACGCGCCGCCGCAAGCGCTCGTCGAAGGCCAGCACCGGCAGCAGCCAGAGGAACAGGCTCAGCGCACTGCTGTATTCCCAGATCCACGGCTGAATCGCGTCGAATGCGACACCGCGCCGCGCCAGGTCGGCCGCAACCGACGCGCTGTTGACGGCGGCCTGCACCAGCAGCCACACCGCGGTGATCGCAAACAGCACGCGCCGAGCCCGGCGTGCGGCGGCCACGGCGTTGTCGGCCGGCTTCGTCCCGGAATCGGCTGGGTTGGTCACTTTCCGCTGCCCTGGCTGGCTGATCGCGGCGATTCTAGGAGCCTGCCTGATTCGACCGGAGACCCTGTTGTGAAACGCATCTGCGCGCTGATCGCGGCGCTCGTCAGCACCACCGCCGTCGCTGATCCCGCCGCCTGGAGTGCCTATGGTGGCGGCCCCGGCGGGGGTCAGTACTCGCCGTTGCGCCGCATCGACGCCGGCAATGTCGCCGGGCTCAAGCTGCTGTGGTCCTTTCGCACCGGCGAGCTCGGCGCCGGCACGCAGCGGCCGGGCAAGCTGACCTTCGAGGCCAACCCGATCGTCGCCGAAGGGCGGCTCTACCTGACGACCGCGCTGAACACCGTGTTCGCACTCGACCCGGCGAGCGGCCAGGAGCTCTGGCGCTTCGATGCCCAACCAGGCCGCGGCCGCTTCTCCGAGATGGCGGCGCGCGGCGTCTCGAGCTGGGTCGACGCGGCGGCCGAGCCCGGCAGCACGTGCCGGCAGCGCATCTTCTTCGGCACGCTCGATGCGCGCCTGATCGCGCTCGACGGCGCTACCGGCCGGCCCTGCGCCGGCTTCGGCGAGGCCGGCGCGGTGAACCTGCGCCACGGCGTCCACATCCGCGATGCCGGCGACTACCTCGTGACCTCGCCGCCAGCGATCGCGGGCGACGTGGTCGTCGTCGGCTCGGCCATCGGCGACAACCGCGCGACCGATCTGGAAGAAGGCGTGGTGCGCGGCTACGACGCCCGCAGCGGCCGGCAGCTGTGGGCGTGGGACCCGATCCCGCGCGGCCAGGCCGGCGCGACCGGCTGGCAGGCCACGCAGGCCGCACACACCGGCGCGGCCAACGCGTGGGCGCCGATGTCGGTCGATGTCGAACGCGGCCTGGTGTTCGTGCCTACCGGCTCGGCCAGCCCGGACTTCTTCGGCGGCACCCGGCTCGGCGCGAACCGCGACGCCAATTCGCTGGTCGCGATCCGCGCGGCCACCGGCGAGGTCGTCTGGCGCCAGCAGCTCGTGCACCACGACCTGTGGGACTACGACCTCGCCTCGCAGCCGGTGCTGGCCGAGCTGACGATCGCCGGCCGCCCACGCGCCGCGGTGCTGCAGGCGACGAAGACAGGCATGCTGTTCGTGTTCGACCGCACCACAGGCGAAGCGCTGTTCCCGCTCGAGGAGCGCGCGGTGCCGGCGTCCGACGTGCCCGGCGAGCAGGCCGCGGCCACGCAGCCGTTCCCGCCGGCGGCGCTGATCTTCACGCGCCAGAGCCCGGTCACCGAAAACGATGCCTGGGGCTTCACGCCGCTCGACCGCTACGCCTGCCGGCGCAAGATCGCCGCGTTGCGCTCCGAAGGCCTCTACACGCCACCGAGCCTGAAGGGCACGCTGGTGTACCCGGGCTGGTCGGGCGGCGTGAACTGGGGCGGCCTCGCGTTCGACCCGCAGCGCCAGCGGGTGATCGTCGCGACGATGCAGCTGCCGATGAGCGTGACACTGCTGCCACGCGCACCCGAGGACGCGTATGCGGCGATGGCCGGCTCGGGCCAGTTCAAGGACTCAGAGTTCGCGAAGATGAACGGCGCGCCCTATGGCCTGCGGCGCGAGGCGCTGCTGTCGCCGATCGGCGTGCCCTGCACGGCGCCGCCCTGGGGCAAGCTGGTCGCGATCGACCTGGCCGGCGCGCCGCGCCAGGCGTGGGCGCGGCCGATCGGCACGACCGCGAAGAAGGCGCCGATCGCACTGGCGCTCGGTATGCCGTTCATGGGCGGGCCGGTCGCGACCGCCGGCGGCCTGGTGTTCATGGCCGGCACGACCGACGACATGTTCCGCGCCTACGACACCGACACCGGCCGCACGCTCTGGGAAACCCAGCTGCCGGCCGGCGGCAACGCGACCCCGGCGGTGATCGACGCGGGCGGCCGCCAGATCGTCGTGATCGCGGCCGGCGGCCACGGCCCGCTCGGCACGACGCGCGGCGACTACGTCCTCGCGTTCGCGCTCGACGACGCACCGGCCGGCGCGCGGCGCTGACGTGCGCTGACGGCCGTGGCGGCGCGAACGCCCTGGTACATCGCCTCTTCGAACACCGAGTACGCCGACAGATCGGTGTGCGCGAAGTGCACGCGCGGCTGTGGCTCGGCGAGCGCGCGCAGCGCCGCACTGCTGCGCAGCCCCGGCACCGGGATACTCATCGCATGGCCGTAGCGCATCAGGTCGACCTGCCTCAGCTTGAACGGCAGATCGGGGTGCACGCGCGTCAGTGTCTGCACCACGGCTTGCGACCACGCCGACCATGGCTCGCTCAGCAGCCGTGCGCGCTGCTGCGTGAGCTGCGCCGGCGTGTTGCCGCCGAGCGCCCAGTACGTGGTCAGCACCGTCGGGCCGGGGACGCTGCGCGTGCTCTGGTGCATCGCGTCCACATAGCCAAGCGTCGGCAGCGCGGCGCCGGGGTCGTAGATCACGTTGTCCCACGAAGGCGGCGCGCCAGGGTGATCGTCCAGCGCATCGGCGAGGTGCAGGTTGCCGACCAGCCAGGGCGCATGCCGCATCGCCGCCGCGGCCTGCGTCAGCGCCGCGGGTGGCGTGGCCAGCAGCCGCGCGGCGATGAAGAGCGGCACGGCGAGGACGACGCTGGCGGCGCTCCAGCGCTCGGCGCGCTGCGCGTGGGCATTCCACACATCGACGCTCACGTCGGCGCGGTTCTCGGTCACGCGCAGCGCCACCATGCCGGTGTGCAGCCGCTCGCGCAGCGGCTCGGCGAGGCGCCGGCTCAGCCACGCATTGCCCTCGGGCCAGGTCAGCACGCCATCACGCTCGGGCGCGCCCTCACCCGGCGCGTGAAAGCCGTGGCGGCTCGCGAAGTAGTGCAGCCCGGCCCAGGCCGAGACCTGTGCCGCACCGGCGCCGTAGTCGTCGCGGCAGCAGTAGTCCAGGTACCAGCGCAGCGCCGGCGCGTTCAGGCCTTGCGCATCGAGCCAGGGCGCGAACGCGACGGCGTCGAGCGCGTCCAGCGCCGGCGACCAGCGGCTGCGCGCGGTCGGGATGCTGAACGCGCCGCCCGCGCCCGCGCGGTCGACCGCGGCGCCGAACTGGCGGTACTGCGCGAGCGTGGCGGCGCGCTGGTCCGCGGGCAGCGCCTCGATCGGCGGCAGCAGGCCTTCGAACCAGTGGCCGTCGATGTTCAGCCGCTCCTGCGGGCTGTGGCACAGGTGGCGTTCGTCGTAGACCGCCTGACCGCCCTCGGTGCGGCGCAGGCCCCAGTCGTCGAGCAGCTCGATGACTTCGGTCGCGTGCGCGCCGGGCACCGGCAGATAGTGCGCGCCGAGCGGGCAGTCCATGCCGGCGATGCGGTGGCCGCGGCTGTTGCCGCCGGCGATGTCTTCGAGCTCGAGCACGTGCACGTCGTCGATGCCGCTGCGCATCAGCGCGCGGGCCGCGGCCAGGCCGGACACGCCGGCACCGACGACGAGCACCGACGCGCGCTGCTGCACGGCCGGCGTAGGCAGGCTGCCGGACTTCGCATCGCGCAGACGATGGCCGCGTTCGACATCGGCGCCGACCCAACCGCCGGTGTAGGCCGCGGGCGTGCTGCGCGTGCAACCCGCGAACGGCAGCGCCGCCGCGGCAGCGAGCAGGCTGCGCCGTTGCACATCGACGCGGCTCGTTGATGCAGGCTCACCGGATGCAGGCATCACTGATGCACCTTGCCCCATTCGTCCTCGAAGGTCTGCACCAGCACCTGGTTCGACAAGCGGTTGACCTCGGTCGGCACGCGCGCCATGTCGAGCGGGAAGTTGAACAGCGTGGGCAGATCGGCCACGCTCAAGAAGCGCAGGCCGGCGGGCAGTGCGGTCGGCAGGCGATACGGCCGCCGGCTCGCGAGGATGAAGCCCCATTCGCCGAAGCTCGGCACATGCGCGTGGTACGGCGTGGTCGTGAGGCCGGCGGCCTCGATCGTGGTCGCGACGGTCCAGAAGCTCTTGCGCGCGATCAGCGGCGAGGTCGTCTGCACGACCGCGAAGCCGCTCGCGTTCAGATGCTGGTCGATCAGGCGATAAAAGCTCGCGGTGTAGAGCTTGCCGATAGCGAAGTTGGTCGGGTCGGGAAAGTCGACCACGATCACATCAAAGCTGTCGGCGGCCTGCTCGAGCCACGCGAATGCATCGGCGTTGACGATCTTGAGTTGGGGTGAGTGCAGCGAGTCGGCATTCAGCCCCCGCAGCAGCGGCTGGGTCGCGAACAGCTGCGTCATGTGCGGGTCGAGCTCGACCAGCGTGACGTGCTCGACACTCGCGTACTTGAGGATCTCGCGCGCCGCCATGCCATCGCCGCCGCCCAGCACCAGCACGTTTTTCGGCGCGCCGTGCGCGGCCATCGCCGGGTGCACGAGTGCCTCGTGGTAGCGGTACTCGTCGCGCGAATGGAACTGCAGGTTGCCGTTCAGGAACAGCCGCACGCCTTGCTTGCTCGCGGTGACGACGACGCGCTGGTAGGCGCTGGTCTCGCTGTACAGCACGTGGTCGGCATAGAAGCGGTCCTCGGCCCAGGTGGTCACAACATCAGCGGCGACGAACGTGGCCAGCAGCGCAGCAATCGTCAACGCACACGCGGTCGCGTGCGCCGCAAAGCGCCGCAGCTCGCCGCGAAACAGCAGCAGCGCCCACACCGCCACGGCCGCGTTCATCAAGCCGAAGAACGCGCCGGTGCGGATCAAGCCGAGCTGCGGCACCAGCAGCAGCGGGAACGCGATCGCGACCGCGAGCGCGCCGAGGTAGTCGAAGGTCAGCACCTGCGACACCAGATGCCCGAGACCCTTGCTCTGGCGCTTGAGCAGCCGCATCACGAGCGGGATCTCGAGCCCGACCAGGATGCCGACCATCAACACCAGCAGGTACAGCGCGAAGCGGAACGAGCTGCTCGCCAGCGACTGCAGCGCGAACAACGCGGCCGGCATCAGCCCGCCGACCAGGCCCACCAGCAGCTCGATGCGCAGAAAGTGCGCGACCAGCTGGCGTTCGAAGAAGCGCGACAGGTACGAGCCCACGCCCATCGCGAACAGGTAGGTGCCGATGACGGTCGAGAACTGCAGGATCGAGTCGCCCAGCAGATAGCTCGCTAGCGTGCCGGCGGCGAGCTCGTACACCAGCCCGCAGGCCGCGACGACGAAGACCGACGCGAGCAGCGCGACTTCGGCGGGCCGGACCGCCGTGCGCGCTGGCGCGGGGCTCAGAACCTCGGCCACGCCAACACGCCGATCACCCGTGCACCGCGGCCGCGACGATCATGCCGATCGCGATGCACATCGCGCCAACGACGATCGCCAGCGCAACGTTCTTCTTCTCGATGATCTCGCCCCACAGGTCATACGGCGTGAGCTTGTCGACGACGACGAAGCAGATCCAGAAGATCGCCACGCCGATCAGCGCGAACAAGATCGAGCCGACGATGACGCCGGGCTTCATCCATTCAATTCCCATCATGGCGAACCTCCAGTCTGTGCATTCAAAAAATGAGTGGCGGTCACTTGTGGCCGCCTCCGCTCGAAAACCCGCCGAACGAACCACCGCCGGTTCGATAGCCACTGCCGCCGCTGCGGTTGCTGTCGAGGCAGTTCTGATATTCCTGCGACGCCGCGCCGAAGGTCGCGCGCGTGTCGTCGCAGTTGCCGGACCCGCTGCCGCTGCCGCAGCGGAACAGCAGCAGCATCACGATGATGATCGCGCCCCAGACCAGGATCTTCACCAGCGTCGACGAGGCGCTCAAGGCCGTCGGCAGCGCGTCGCGGCGCAGCGCCGCGGTCTTGTCGGGCGCGAGCTTGAAGGCCTTCATGACCTGGTCCGCGCTCAGCGTGTCGCCGCCGGACCAGACGATCTCGGCGCTGTCGCCGGCGCCGGTGGCCTCGCGGTTCAAGCGCTTCGATGCCGCGGCGCCGGTGCCTTGGTAGTCGGAGTTGAACGTGCGCTGGTTCTTCGTGACCTGCCAGTAGAACTCGCCGAGCACGTAGGTGACCATGCCGGTGTAGTCGTAGAGCTTGCGGTAGGCCACGCCCTGGTACTTGACGCTGTTGCCGGCGCCTTCGGGCACGCCGGTGATAGTCGCCGTCCAGCTCCAGCCGTCTTGCGCGTCGACGATGAACGCGAAGCCTTCGCTGCGGTTGTAGAGCAGGTACTCGCGCCAAAACGTTTGCTCGTCGTCGGGCGCCTGGTCGACCTCGCAGCGCTCGACATAACCGACCACTTGCCACGGCAGCGCCGCGCCGCGCGTCAGCGCCAGCGTGCCGGTGCTGCCCAGCGGGATCAGCGGCTCGGCGCCATGCTCTTGCGGGTTTTGTTGCGCGTAGTAGGCCAGGTCGCCGCCCACGCCTTGCGACACATCGACGACCGAAGCGCACTGGTGGCAGACGATGGCTTGCGTCGTCGACAGCTTGATCTCCAGCGCCGCGCCGCAGTTCGGGCACTCGACGCCGCGCGCCTTCAGCGTCTTCTCGGCGGCCTCTGCGAGCCCGGTCATCGCGAGCTCGCTGATCGCGACCGATCGGCCGACCGACCAGCGTGGCTGGCCCGGCTCGCCGTAGTCCAGCGTGCCGACTTCGCCGCGCGCGTTGCGCAGGTCCGAGATGACGAAGCCGCGCGTCAAATTGGGCGCGTACGGCAGCTCGCCCTGCGCCGCGATCAGCTTCGCGGCGCTGACCGATGCGACCGTCCAAGCCTGCCCCGCGACTGTCAGCTGCACGCCCGGCTTCAAGCTGGTGGCCGATGGGGCGGCGCCATCGAGCGGCGCACCCACCGCCAGCACGTAGCGGCCGTTGTCCTCGCTCAGCCAGCCCGACTTGCCGTTCTCGAACAGCGCGTGCCACTCGTTCCACGTGCCCTCGGTGTAGCGGTATTGCAGCCGGCCGACGAGCGTGAACGCGGCGCCCTGGAACCTGCCCGACGCACCGAGCTGCAAGGGCGAGTGGTCGTCGAACAGCTCGGCGCTCTCGCCGATCTTGCGCAGCGCGTCGCCCTCGCGCACGACCGTGCTCTTGCAAAAGCTGCAGACGGCAAACGCCGACGCGGTCGACCGAAACTCGATCGGCGCGCCGCAGTTCGGACACGCCGCGCGGTAGGCGCGCTGCGGTGAGGGTTCGGTGGCCAAACCTCAGCCCTCGCCGGGCCGCCCCAAAAGGGCTGAGCGCCCCTCGGGGGCCGACGCCGCCAGGCGTCTCGGGGTCGTCATTCCTTACACGAGCTTCTTCAGCAGCTCAGCCTTTTTCGCGTCGAACTCTTCCTGCGTCAGGATGCCCTTGGTCTTGAGCTCGCCGAGCTTCTCGAGCGTGGCCATCACGTCGTCGGGCTTGACGGTCGCTGCCGCAGCTGCGGCAGCTGCGGCATTCTGGCCCTGCAAACCCTGGTTCAGCTGCTGCGCCATCACCTGGCCGAGCGCGACGCCGGCGCCCAGGCCCATCGCATCGCCGACCACGCCGCCCTGGCCCGCGCCTTCGGCGAACTTCGGGATCGACTGCGCGGTCTGGTACTGCATGAACTTGCCCATGTCGCCGACCATGCCCATGCCGATCTTCTGGTCGAGGATCTTCTGCAGCTCCTCGGGCAGCGAGACGTTCTGCATCGTCACCGCCTCGAGCTTGAGCCCGAGCGCAGCAAACGATGGCGCGGTCGCTGCCATCAGCGCCTTCGCGAACTCGACCTGGTTCGCCGCGAGGTCGAGGAACGCGACGCCGCTGGACGCGACCGCGTCCGAGATGTGCTGCAGCATCAGCCCGCGCAGCTGGCCGTCGAGGTCGGCCACGCTGTAGCTGTCGCGCGTGCCCGAGATCTCGGTGTGGAACAGCCGCGGGTCGGCGATGCGGTAGGCGTAGTTGCCGAACGCGCGCAGGCGCACCGCGCCGAAGTCCTTGTCGCGGATCGTCACCGGCTGGGTCGTGCCCCAGCGCTGGTCGACCTGCTGGCGCGTGCTGAAGAAATACACGTCGCTCTTGAACGGGCTCTTGAAGAGCTTGTCCCAGTTCTTCAGGTAGGTCAGGATCGGCAGCGTGGCCGTCGTCAACGTGTAGCGGCCGGGGCCGAACACGTCGGCGATCTTGCCTTCGTTGACGAACACCGCCATCTGCGATTCGCGCACCGTCAGCGAGCCGCCGTTCTGGATCTCGCGGTCTTCCATCGGGTAGCGCCAGGCGAGCGTGCCGTCGCCGGCTTCCATCCACTCGATGATGTCGATGAACTGTTTCTTGATGAAATCCATCAGCGCCATGACAGCCAACTCCTCAGAGGTGCCCCGTGAATCCGGGTGCGGCGAATAATACGCCGGACGTTTGCTTTTCAACCCCGCCAAAAGGGTGTGCCTCATGACCGATACCGCGCCTTTGCAGATAGCCGTGATCGGCGCCGGACCAGTCGGCCTCGCGCTCGCATTGCAGGCCGCACGCACGCTGCCCGATGCCTGCATCACCGTGTTCGACACGCGCCCCGCCGACAAGGACGTGTCGTCCGACCCGCGCACGCTCGCACTCTCGCTCGGCAGCGTGCAACTGCTCGAGCGCCTGGGCGCGTGGCGGCCCGAGCTCGCCCAGCCGATTCTCGAAGTGCATGTGTCGCAGCAGCCGCCGTCGATGCTGCTGCTGCCGGGTCGCCTCGGCGCTGCGCTCGGCGAGCCCGAACTGCGCATCCGCGCGGTCGACGAAGCCGTGCCGCTGCTCGGCGCGGTGCTGAACTACGGCAGCATCGTCGCACCCTTGCAGCAGGTCTGGATGGCCGCGGTGGCGGCCGAGCCGGCGCGCTTGCACAGCCGCTTCGGGCAGGCCGTGGCCGCGTTGAAGAACGTGGCGGGTGGGGTCGAGGTCGATGCCGGCATCGCCGAGCGCTTCGACCTCGCGATCGTCGCCGAAGGCGGCGTGTTCGCCGAGCAGGCGCGCAAGGCCGTCACACACGACTACCAGCAGACCGCGTGGGTCGGCACGGTGCAGTTCGACGCCGCGTCGTCGCGCGAGCGGCCGAACGGCGTCGCGTTCGAGCGCTTCACGCGCCACGGCCCGGCCGCGCTGCTGCCCTTGAAGAGCGGCGGCGCCGGCCTGGTGTGGTGCGTGCCCAGCGACGACGACCCGGTGCGCGAGCTGAACGACGCGCAGCGCGTGACGGTGCTCAACAGCATCTTCCACCCTGCCGTCGGCCGCATCGAATCGATCTCGCCGCTGAAGCAGTTCCCGCTCGGGCTGAACGCCGAACGCACGCTGACCGACGGCCGCAGCGTGCGCATCGGCAACGCCGCGCAAACGCTGCACCCGGTCGCCGGCCAAGGCCTGAACCTGGGCCTGCGCGACGCGTTCGAATTGGTGCAATCGCTGTCGCGCAATGGCGATGTCGACGCCGTGCTGCGCCGGCTCGAATGGCAGCGCGGGCCGGACCGCTGGGCCATGATCGCCGCGACCGACTTCCTCGCGCGCAGCTTCACCTGGACGCTGCCCGGGGCCGGCGCGGCGCGCGGGCTGGGAATCGCGGCGCTGCAGCTGCTGTCGCCGATCAAGTCGGCGCTGGCGCGGCAGATGATGTTCGGCTCGCGCTGAACCTCAGGTCACCGGCGCGGGGTTGAACAGCACCAGCGCGTTGTGCAGCTGCCAGTGCTCGGCCCAGGTTTTCTTGCGGCCGCTGGCGACCTCGAGCATCAGCCGGAAGAGCTCCCATCCCACGGCTTCGATCGTCGCCGTGCCGTCGGCGATCGTGCCGGCGTTGACGTCCATCAGGTCGTGCCAGCGCCGCGCCAGGTCGCTGCGCGTGGCCACCTTGATCACCGGCACCTGTGCCAGGCCGTACGGCGTGCCGCGGCCGGTGGTGAACACGTGCAGGTTCATGCCGGCGGCGAGCTGCAAGGTGCCGCAGATGAAGTCGCTGGCCGGCGTGGCCGCATAGGTGAGGCCTTTGCGCTTGAGCTTGTCGCCCGGCGCAAGCACGCCGGAGATCGGCGCCGTGCCGGACTTGACGATCGAGCCCATCGCCTTCTCGACGATGTTCGACAGGCCGCCTTTCTTGTTGCCCGGCGTGGTGTTGGCGCTGCGGTCGACGCTGCCGCGCGTCAGGTAGGCGTCGTACCAGGCCATCTCGCGGATCATCGCCTCGGCCACGTCGGGCGTCGTCGCGCGCGAGGTGAGTTGATCGATGCCGTCGCGGACCTCGGTCGTCTCGGAGAACATCACGCTCGCGCCGGCGCGCACCAGCAGGTCGGTACAGAAGCCGACCGCCGGGTTCGCGGTCACGCCCGAGAACGCATCGCTGCCGCCGCACTGCACGCCAACGACGAGCTCACTCGCCGGCACCGTCTCGCGCACGCGCGCATTGAGGCGCTCGAGGTGCAGCTGCGCGGTCGACATCACCGAGTCGATCATCGACATGAAGCCGACGTGGCCCTCGTCCTGCAAGCAGACGACGTCGAGCGGCTGCTCGGCGGTGGCGCCGACATCGGCGACGCTGCGCTCATCGACGATCGCGAACGAGCCCGGCGGCAGCAGGCGCTCGGGCTGCAGCTTCTCGCAGCCCAGGCTGACCACCATCACCTCACCGCCGAAGTTCGGGTTCAGGCTGATGTTGCGCAGCGTGCGGATCGGGATCTCGGCGCCCGGCGCGTCGATCGCGACACCGCAGCCGTAGGTGTGCTCGAGGCCGACCACGTCGTCGACGTTCGGGTAGCGCGGCAGCAGCTCGGCCTTGATGCGCCGCACCGCGAAGTCGACGACACCGGCCACGCATTGCACGGTCGTCGTGATCGCGAGGATGTTGCGCGTGCCGACCGAGCCGTCGGCATTGCGAAAGCCCTCGAAGGTGTAGCCCTCGAGCGGCGGCAGCGGCGCGGGCTTGACGGTCGCGATCGGCAAGTTGTCGAGCTCGCGCGCCTCGGGCATCTTGAGCAGGCGCTCGTGCACCCAGCTGCCGGCCGGGATGTCCTTCAGCGCATAGCCGATAGCAATGCCGTAGCGCAGCACCGGCGCATCGGCCGCGAGATCGACCAGCGCGACCTTGTGGCCTTGCGGCACGCGGTCGCGCAGCACCAGGCCGGACGCCAGCACCGTACCCGCCGCGAGGCCGCCATCATTCGCGACGATCGCGACGTTGTCGCGCTCGTGCATGCTGATCGTCAGCGGGGGCTTGTTCTCTGAGGACATGCGATGACGCTCCTTCAGCGGTCGAGCGCTGAGCGCTTGGCCGCGGCGGTGCTGTCGCCGCGACGCGTCCGCCGCACCGGGATTGCTTGCTTGTTCATGCCTCATTCTAGGCAGGTGATAGCGCTACCTTCATGCAGGCGCTGCGGTGCCGACAGGTGACCGCCAACAAGTCTTCTGCGACTTGCGTCAGAAATTCCACGGAAGCTCGTGGCGGGCGCATGCCGCCGTGCGCACGCGCGGCGCGTTGGCGCTTACGCTGCCACGAGAACACGACCAACAAACCACCCGGGAGCTTCTTCGATGATTCGCCAGCTCATGATCGGCGTCGCAGCCGTCGCCACGCTCTGGCTCACCGGCTGTGCCTCGGTGGTCAACGGACACAACCAGAGCGTCTCGGTTGTCGCCAAGAACAAGGGCGATGACGTCAAGGGTGCCAACTGTTCGCTGACCAACGACAAGGGTGTGTGGTACGTCACCACGCCCGGTTCGGTGAGCGTGCACCGCAGTTATGGCGACCTGACCGTGAGCTGCAAGCTGGCGGGTCTGCCCGACGGGGCGGTCGCCGTCAAATCATCGACCACCGGTGCGGTGTTCGGCAACATCCTCCTCGGTGGCGGCATCGGTGCCGGCATCGACATCGCCACCGGCGCCGCCTACAACTACCCGAACGCGATCCCGGTCGACATGGGTCGAACGACACGGTTGGACACGCCCCAGAGCGCCACTACCAGCGCGAGCAAGAGCGCCAGCCCGGCCAGCCCCAGCGCCGCGGCGTCAGCATCGCCGGTCCCTTACCTCAACGACGCTCAGCAGGCCCAGTACCGGACCTTCCTGACCCGGCCGCTGCCGCGCGCCTTCGCGATCTCGGTCAGCGGTCATTACGCCGCGACGTGGTCGACCTCGCCGCTCGACAAGAAGCTGCCGACCGACCCCGCCACGCGAGCGCTATTGCTCTGCAGTCGTCTGGCCGGTGTGGGCTGCGAGCTCTATTCGGTCGACAACGCCGTCGTCTTCCAGGCCCTGCCACCCCAGCCGCAGCCCGCAGGCGTGCGTTCCAGCCCGGGCGCGACCACGCCCGACCCCGTGCTTGCCGCAGCGAAGGTGCCGTATCTCAACGAAGGCCAGCAAGCCGAATATCAGGTTTTCTTGACCCACACGTTGCCGCGCGCGTTTGCCATTTCAGAGAACGGCCACTACGCCACGGCATGGTCGAACGTGCCGCTGGACAAGAGCCTGCCGACCGACCCATCGGCGCGTGCACTCGCCGGATGCAAGCGCCAGTCGGGACAGGACTGCCAGCTCTACGTCGTCGACAACCAGATCGTCTTCGATGCCCGTTCACCGACAGCCAGCGTGCTGCCGCAACAGGCGAACGCAGTCAGGTGATCACCGTCGGGCGCTCGCGCCCGGTGCGTTCGCGGATGCCGGCGAGTTGGTCGGCCAGCGCGATCAGCGGCGCGAGCGCTGCTTGCGTCTCGACCGCATGTTGCGCGGCGTCGGGCTCGAAGCGCTCGAGGTAGACACGCAAGGTTGCGCCCTCGGTTCCGGTGCCGGACAGGCGGAACACGATGCGTGAGCCGTCCTTCAGCCCGATGCGTATGCCTTGGGCCGTGCTCACCGAACCATCGACCGGGTCGGTGTACGCGAAGTCGTCGGCGGTCGCGATGGTCGCGCCGTCGATGGTCTGGCCGGGCAGCGTCGCGAGCGATGCGCGCAAGTGCGCCATCAACCCGTTCGCGGCCGCGCTGTCGACGCCTTCGTAGTCGTGGCGCGAGTAGTAGTTGCGGCCGAAGCGCTGCCAGTGGCCGCGCAGGATCTGCTCGACCGACTCGCGCCGCACCGCGAGGATGTTGAGCCAGAACAGCACGGCCCAGACGCCGTCCTTCTCGCGCACGTGGTCGCTGCCGGTGCCGGCGCTCTCTTCGCCGCACAGCGTGACCTCGCCGGCGTCGAGCAGGTTGCCGAAGAACTTCCAGCCGGTCGGCGTTTCGAAGCACTGGATGCCGAGCTTCTCGGCGACGCGGTCGACCGCGGCGCTGGTCGGCATCGAGCGCGCCACGCCCTTCAGGCCGCTCGCATAACCGGGCACGAGCTGCGCGTTCGCGGCCAGCACCGCGAGGCTGTCGCTCGGCGTGACGATGAAGTGCTTGCCGACGATCATGTTGCGGTCGCCGTCGCCGTCGCTCGCGGCGCCGAAATCAGGCGCATCGTTCGAGAACATGACCTTGATCAGGTCTTCGGCATAGGTCGGGTTCGGGTCCGGGTGGCCGCCGCCGAAGTCGGGCAGCGGCACACCGTTCATCACGCTGGCCGCGGGCGCGCCGAGGCGCTTGATGAAGATCTCGTGCGCATACGGACCGGTGACGGCGTGCATCGCATCGAAGCACATGCGGAAGCTGCCGGAGCGCAGCAGCGCGCCGATGCGGTCGAAGTCGAACAGCGTCGCGAGCAGGTCGGCGTGATCGGCGACCGAGTCGATGACTTCGACCGCCATGCCGGCAACCATCGTCTTGCCCTGCAGCGCAAGGTTCACATCGGCCGCATCCGTCGTCAGATAGCGCGTGATCGTCTGCGTGTTCGCATAGATCGCTTCGGTGATCTTCTCGGGCGCCGGGCCACCGTTGCCGGCGTTGTACTTGATGCCGAAGTCGCCGTCCGGCCCACCCGGGTTGTGACTGGCCGACAGGATGATGCCGCCGAAGGCCTGGTGCTTGCGGATCACGCAGCTCGCCGCGGGCGTCGACAGGATGCCGTGCTGGCCGACCAGCACGCGCCCGAAGCCGTTGGCCGCGGCCATGCGCACGATGGTCTGGATCGCCGCATCGTTGTGGAAGCGGCCATCGCCGCCGAGCACCAGCGTCTCGCCGGCAAACCCGTCGAGCGAATCGAAGATCGCCTGGACGAAGTTCTCGAGGTAGCCGGGCTGCTGGAACACCGTGACCTTCTTGCGCAGGCCGGAGGTGCCGGGGCGCTGGCCGGCGATGGGTTGCGTGGTGACCGAGGTGACGTTCATGCGGGCTCCTGTGTCAGGCCATTGTGCCGCCGCCAGTGCCCCGATGCATCAGGTGCCGAGCTTGAGGAACAGCTCCCGATCCGGCGCGAAGTTGGCGTACAGCGGCAGCAGCGCGCCGCCCATCGCGCGCGCGTCCGAGCCTATCGTGCCCTCGAACACGGCCGGGCGCGACACGCCTTCCCAGCTGTATTGATCGAGCGCGTGGTTCACCGCGGTGAGCGTGGCGCGCAGCAGCTCGCGGCTGAACGAGCCGTCGATGATGACACCGTCGAGGTCGAGCAGGCAGGCCGCACTGTTGGCCGCGAAGGCCACCGCGGGCGCGGCCTCGCGCAGCCATTGCTCGGTGTGCGGCCACCACGGCTTCTGCATCGCGCGCACATCGGTCGCGGCGGCCGTGTCGAGATCGGCGGCCTGGAAGCGGGCCTCCAGGTTGACGAGCGAGGCGTGGCTCAGCAGCTGGTCCGGCGCGTGCGCGCTGCCGGCGCGCGCCAGCCCGAGCGGCAGCGAGCCGACCGCCCCGGCGTTGCCGCTCAGGCCCGAGCGCAGCTGGCTGTCGATCACCAGGCCGCCGCCGATGAAGGTGTCGAAGAACACGTACAAGAAGCTGCCGATGCTGCGGCCGCGCCCGGCCACCAACTCGGCCACGCACGCGGCCGCGGTGTCCTTGACGAACTCGACCGGCAGATCGGTCATCGCGACGACGCGCTCGCGGATGTCGATGCCGGCCCACTTCGCGGCCTGCTTGCGGCCGATGCCGAGCACCGCATGCCAGCCTTCGAGCGACAGCGGCGCGGCGATGCCGACGCCGTGCAGCCGCGTGCGCAGCTTGAACGGCAGGCTCTGCATGAGCTGCTGCAGCCGCGCCTCGATCTCGGGGAACAAGGTGTCGGGGTCGGGGAAGACATAGGCCAGCGACACGCGCTCGCGCACCGCGCCGGTGAAGTCGAGCAGCAGCATGTCCATGCTGCGCCGGCCGATCTTGATGCCGATCGAGAACGCGCCGTCCGGGTTCAGCGCCATCGGCACCGAGGGCTGGCCGACCTTGCCGCGCACCGGCTCGAGCTTGGTCACGAGCGCGTCGGCCTCGAGCCGCGCGATGATGACCTGCACGGTCTGCGCGGTCAGCCGCGTGAGCCGCGCGATCTCGGCCTTCGGCACGCTGCCGTGCAGGCGGATCGCCTGCAGCACGACGCGCTCGTTGAACTGCCGCATGCCGACATGGTTCGAGCCCCTCGGCCGCAGCTTGCTCTCGGCGCCGGCAGGGCTCACCGCTGCACCCTGCACGTGCGCATCAGGCCAGGCACTCCGCCGGCAGTTCGTCGGGCCGCTTGGCGCCGGTCATCACCGCGACGGTGTCGCTCATGCTGATGGTCTTCGGGTTGACGACGCAGCAGCGCTTGCCGAGACGGGCGACGTGGATGCGGTCGGCGATCTCGAACACATGCGGCATGTTGTGGCTGATCAGGATCACCGGCAGGCCCTTGTCGCGCACGCGGCGGATCAGCTCGAGCACCATGTTGCCTTCCTTGACGCCGAGCGCTGCGGTCGGCTCGTCGAGGATCACGACGTGCTGTGCGAACGCCGCGGCGCGCGACACCGCCACGCACTGGCGCTGCCCGCCCGACAGCGTCTCGACCGCCTGCGTCATCGAGCGGATGCCGACCTTCAGGTCGTTCATGCGCGCGACGCTCTGCTCGAGCATCTGCTTCTTGTCGATGATGCGCAGCAGCTTCGAGACGAAGCCGCTCTTGATGATCTCGCGGCCCAGAAACAGGTTCTCCGAGATCGACATCGCCGGCGCGACCGCGAGGTCTTGATAGACCGTCTCGATGCCTTCGCGGCGCGCGTCGGCCGGGGTCTTGAAGTGGATCACCTTGCCGTCGAGTTTGATCTCGCCTTCATCGGGGATGGTCGCACCCGACAGCGCCTTGATCAGCGAGGACTTGCCGGCGCCGTTGTCGCCGATCACCGCGAGGATCTCGCCGGCGCGCAGCTCGAAGTCGGTGCCGTCGAGCGCCGTCACCTGGCCGTAGCGCTTCACGAGGCCGCGGGCCTCCATCACCAGAGGTTGGGTGCTCATCAACGGGCTCCTTTGCGCGACAGTTGGTCGGTCGCCACCGCAAGAATCACCAGCACGCCGGTGATCAGCACCTGGTACACCGAGGGCACGCCCATCAGCGTGAGGCCGTTGCGGAACACGCCGACGATGACCGCCCCGAGCAGCGAGCCGAGCACGATGCCGCGGCCGCCGAACAGGCTGGTGCCGCCGAGCACGACCGCGGTGATCGCATCGAGGTTCTCGGTCTGCCCCGCGTTCGGGTCGCCGACGCCGGTGCGCGCCACCGAGAGCCACGCCGCCAGGCCGTAGAACGCACCGGCGAGCACGTACACGCCGAGCAGCACGCGGTCGGTCGCGATACCGGTCAGGCGCGTCGCCTCCGGATTGTTGCCGACGGCATAGACATGGCGGCCCGGCTGCGTGTCGCGCAGGCCCCACCAGACGAGCGCGTACATCAGCAGCATGAACACGGTGCCGTAGTTGACGGCCGCGCTGCCGATCGCCACGGTGTTGCCGAAGAAGGTCATCTCGGCCGGCAGGTCGGTGATGGTCTGCGCGCCCGAATAAAGCTGCGTGATCGCGAACGCGATGTTCATCGTGCCCAGCGTGACGATGAACGGCGGCAGCTTGATGCGCGTCACGAGCAGGCCGTTGACCAGGCCGAAGGCCATGCACGCGAGCAGCCCGCAGACGATCGCGAGGCTCGCGTTCATGCCGTTGCCGACCGCGAGCTTGGTCATCACGATGCCGCCCAGCGCCATCACCATGCCGCAGCTCAGGTCGATGCCCGCGGTCAGGATGATCAGCGTCTGGCCGATCGCAATCGTCCCCACCACCATCACCTGCTGCAGGATCAGCGAGAAGTTCTGCACCGACAGGAAGCGGTCGCTCTGCGTGGCGAAGAAGGCCACCGCCAGCACCAGCGCGATCAGGGGCCCCAGCGTGGCGATGGGCGGCAACTTCGAGGTCGTCGTGGACATGACTCGTTCCCGTTGTATGGATCTTGGTGGCGCGACGCGTCGTTCGCGCAGAAACCGTCGCGAGCGGGTCGCGGTGGCGGCGAGGAGCGGAGCCGTACTACCGTACGGCGAGCACCGCAGCCGTCACCCCGGCCCGCGCAGCAGGTTGATGCGTGAACGACTACTTGTTGCCCCAGCAGAGATCGGTGCCGACCTTGGTGTCCTTGCTGTCGACGCCGGCCATCGGCTTGTCGGTGATCAGCGTGACGCCGGTGTCGGTGTAGCCCTTCGCCTTCTTGCCACCCTTGGCGAATTCGACGCCGGCCTCGACGCCCATCGAGGCCATCTTCAGCGGGTACTGCTGCGAGGTCGCGGCGATCACGCCGGCCTTCACGTTCTTGATGCCGGCACAGCCGCCGTCGACCGACACGATCACCACGCCCTTCTCTTTGCCCGCGGCCTTCAGCGCCTGGTACGCGCCCGCAGCGGCCGGCTCGTTGATGGTGTAGACGAGGTTGATGTCGGGGTTCTTCTGGAGGCAGTTCTCCATTGCGGTCTGGCCCTTGGCCTGGTCGCCGAAGCTGTCGGCCATGCAGACGATCTCGGCGCTCTTCGAGAGCTCGTTGCTCTTCGCGTCCGACGCCTTCAGGCCGAAGCCGGACATGAAGCCGTTGTGGCGCTGCGCGCCGACCGGGTGGCCGGGGAACAGGTCGAGCGTCGCGATCTTCGCGGGCTTGCCGGCCATCGCGGCCTTCGCGTACTTGCCGATCAACTCGCCGGCGGTGTAGTTGTTGGTCGCGAACAGCGCGTCGGTCGCCTCCATCGGGTCGGTCGGGCTGTCGAGGGCGATGAACATCACGCCCTGCGCCTGCGCCTTCTTGATCGCCGGCACGATCGCTTTCGAGTCGTTCGGCGTGATCATGATGGTCTTCGCGCCGCCGGCGATCATGTTCTCGATCGCGGTGACCTGGCCGGCGTTGTCGCCGTCGGCCTTGCCCGCAGCGGTCAGCAGCTTCGCGCCCTTGGCGGTGGCCGCGGCCTGCGCGCCCTCTTTCATCTTCACGAAGAAGGGGTTGGTCTCGGTCTTCGTGATCAGGCCGATCACGGGCTGGTCGGCAGCCGCGGCGACACCGGTCAGCGCCGCGAGCGTCAGCACAGACAGGGCAAGGCGCGAGGTGGATTGCGTACGGGTCATGTCTCGTCTCCGGTTTGTCGTTGGGGGTTGGTGTGGGCAAATTATCGGTACTGAATTTTAATAAATCAACTTGATTTATTAATGGAAAACCCGGATATTCGCCGCCGCCCGATGGCGCGAAGCTGCCGCCATCATTCGCGTGTGGCGCGCGCAGGAACTGTGGAGACCGAGATGCTGATGATCTGTGGGGAAGCCTTGCTGGACGTGTTTCAGGGCGTTGAAACGCGCACCGGCATGGCGCTGGATGCCAACGTCGGCGGTTCGCCGTTCAACCTCGCGGTCGGGCTGGCGCGGCTGGGCCAGCCGGCGGCGTTCTTCAGCGCCATTTCGACCGGCTTTGCCGGCGAGCGCCTGATGCGCGTGCTGGTCGACGAAGGCGTCGACACGCAGGCAGTCGCCCGCCTCGAGGCGCCGACGACACTGAGCCTGATCGGGCTCGATGCGCACGGCGTGCCCTCGTACGCGTTCTATGGCGAGGGCTGCGCGGATCGGCTGGTGCGCGCCGACGACCTGCAGCGCGTGCCGACCGAGCTCACGCTCGTGAACCTGGGCTCGTATGCCACCGTCGTCGAGCCGGTGGCGTCGACGCAGCGCGCGCTGGTCGAGCGCGAACGCGCGCGCGGGCCGCGCGGTGCACTGATCGCCTACGACCCGAACATCCGCCTCAACGTCGAGCCCGACCTCGCGCGTTGGCGTGCCCAGCTCGACTGGATGCTGCCGCGCACCGACCTGCTCAAGGTCAGCGACGAAGACCTGGGCCTGCTGCTGCCGGGCACTGCATTGGCCGATTTCGCAGCGCACGCGCTGGCGCAGGGCGTCAAGCTCGTGGTCGTGACGCGCGGTGCGCAGGGCGCGAGCGGCTGGACGACGAGCGCAAGCGTCACCGTGCCGCCGGTGCCGGTGCAGGTGATCGACACGGTGGGCGCAGGCGACACCTTCCAGGCCGCGTTGATCACCTGGCTGGCCGAGCACGGCGCATTGGCGGCGCCTGCGCTGGGCGCGCTCACGGCCGACGCGCTGCATGCGGCACTCGCGTTCGCCGCGCGCGCCGCGGCGATCACCTGTTCCCGGCGCGGCGCAGACATGCCGCGACGGCATGAATTGAACTGAGAAGGCAGCGAATCGCTGCAGACCTTCGGTAGCACTCTCGCTTTTCCCGGTACGCAACTTGCGGCGTATAAAGTGCCGTCAAGATTCTGAGGAAAGATTGAATGAAGGTCACCGTCATCGGTAGTGGCTACGTCGGCCTTGTGAGCGGCGCCTGCCTGTCGGAAATGGGCAACGATGTGGTCTGCGTCGATGTGGACGAACGCAAGATCGCGATGCTCAAGGACGGCAAGATTCCGATCCACGAGCCCGGCCTGCAAGAAATGGTGTTACGCAATGTGACGGCAGGCCGCCTGCATTTCACCACCGACATCGCCGCGTCGGTGCAGCATGGCACGATGCAGTTCATCGGCGTCGGCACGCCGCCCGACGAAGACGGTTCGGCCGACTTGCAGTACGTGCTGGCCGCCGCACGCAATATCGGCCGCCACATGACCGATTACAAGGTCATCGTCGACAAGAGCACGGTGCCGGTGGGCACCGGCGACAAGGTTCACGAGGCCGTGCGCGCCGAGCTCGCGGAGCGCGGTGTCGAGGTCGGCTACGCGGTGGTGTCGAACCCCGAGTTCCTCAAGGAAGGCGCGGCGGTCGAAGACTTCATGCGACCCGACCGCGTGATCGTCGGCGCCGACGACGAACGCGCGGTGCTGCTGATGCGCGCGCTCTATGCGCCGTTCATCCGCAACCGCGACCGCCTGCTGGTGATGGACCGCCGCAGCGCCGAGTTCACGAAGTACGCGGCCAATGCGATGCTGGCCACGCGCATCAGCTTCATGAACGAGCTCGCGCTGCTGGCCGAGCGCATCGGCGCCGACATCGAGCTCGTGCGCCAGGGCATCGGCAGCGATCCGCGCATCGGCACGCAGTTTCTCTATGCCGGCGCGGGCTACGGCGGCTCGTGCTTCCCGAAGGACGTGAAGGCGCTGGTGCGCGCCGCCGAAGACACGGGCATCGGCCTGAAGGTGCTGAATGCGGTCGAGGCCGCCAACGAGCGGCAAAAAACGGTGCTGGTCGACAAGGTCGTCGCGCGCTTCGGCGAAGACCTCACCGGCCGGCAGTTCGCGATCTGGGGCCTCGCGTTCAAGCCCAACACCGACGACATGCGCGAGGCGCCGAGCCGCGCCCTGATCCATGAGTTGAGCCGGCGCGGCGCGACCATCCTGGCCTACGACCCGGTCGCGATGGGCGAGGCCAAGCGCGTCCTCGGCGACGTGCCGCGCCTGCAGTTCGTCGACAGCCCGGCGAGCGCGCTGACGCGGTCCGACGCCCTGCTCATCGTCACCGAATGGCGGCAATTCAAGAGCCCGGACTTCGACAGCATCAAGCAAAAGCTGAAGCAGCCCATCATCATCGACGGCCGCAACCTCTACGACCTGGCGCTGATGGACAGCATGGGCATCGAATACAGCAGCATCGGCAGGCCGACCGGGATCAAGGTCCCGCTGGCAGACTGAGGCACGGCCATGGACCCCGACATGATGGCCGTCGATCACGTCATGGTCCGGGGCCGGCGACTCGACCTGAGCAGCCACGTCCACCCGAAGCTGTTCGACCGCGAATACGTGAACGGGCTGCGCCGCGACCTGCGAGAGGCGCGCCCATTTGCGCACCTGGTGGTCGACGACTGGTTCAACCCGGTGCTGCTCGAACTCGTCGCGGAAGAGTTCGATATGCTCGACGAGTCGAACTGGAAGCTGATCCGCGGCGACCACGAACTGACGCGGCGCTCGGTCGCGCACAGCCGCCTCGGGCCGGCGTCCGAGATCTACTTCGGCATCGTCAACTCGGGCTGGTTCATCGATCTGCTGTCAGAGGTGACCGGCATCGAAGACCTGCTGCCCGACCCGAAGCTCTTCGGCGGTGGCCTGCATGAGACGCCGACCGGCGGCGCCTTCGGCGTGCACCGCGATTTCGACGTGCACATCCGCAACGGCCTGGCCAACAAGATGGTGTTCCTCACCTACCTGAACAAGGATTGGGACCCGGCCTGGGGCTCGGCGCTCGAGCTGTGGGACGTCAATCCGCCGGTGTGCGCCAAGGTCATCCAGCCGCAGTTCGGCACCTCGGTGCTGATGGTCCATGGGCCGGCCAGTTTCCACGGCCACCCGACACCGATGACGGCACCGGCCGGGAAGACGCGCCGCTCGGTCGCCACCTACTACTATCACAACCCGCACGGCGTGCAGCAACGATTCAGGCGCGTGACCTCGGTGTTCCTGTTCGCGCATCGGTCGAAACGGCTGCGTCATGTGTTCGGCCGCTTGATGCCGCCGATCCTCGTGGACGCGATCAGAAAGTTCGTCTCGCGGTAGCTGGGGCTAGCGCGGTGGCCACTGGTAGATCTGCAGGTTCCACGACTGCACGCGCAGGCTCAGGTCCGGGTGCGTCGGCAGGTGCAGGCCGTCTGCGGACAGCGCTTGCGATGAGTCCTGCTGGTCGGGCTCGGTGACGATGGCAGCCGGGTTGAACCGGGCCACGATGTTGCGGTCGTTGTAGGCGCCGTGCCAGATCGGTTTCGTGACCGCGCCCGTGCCCCAGAACAGGGTCGGCGCCCACGGGCCCATCGCGAGCTTGCCGCGCCAGCGGCCCTCGGCTGCCAGGGCCGTCTGGACGCCATCGATCACGTAGCGCCGATCGCGCAGCGCCTTGACATAGAACACCGCATTGAGCGCCACCGCCATCGCCAGCACCGCCAGGCCCGCCGCATGCCGCAGGTTGGCGGGGCGCTTGAACAGCGGGCGCTGCCGGGTGCAGATCGCGGCCGCACCGAACAGCGACAGCGCGACCAGCAGCGAGACGACGTAGCGGCTCGGCAGGTAGTTCAGGCTGAGCTTGTGCATCTCGACGATCGCCCAGGCAAACGGCGGCGCCATCAGGCCGATCCACGCCAGCCTGGCCTGTGGATCGTTCGCTGAGTCGCGCCATTCGCGCGCGGCCCAGACCATGCCGAGCCCGACCAGCAGCAGCAAGGGCCAGACGCCGGGTTCGCGCAGGATCTCGTGAACGTTGGCTATCGCCGTGCGCGGGATGTCGGCCAAGCTCGACGAATGCCCGCTCACCTGGCCGCTCACGGCGGCAAACAGATCGCGGTTGGGCAGCACCCACACGACGGCAAACAACGCAGCGAACGCCGCGGCAATGGCGGTCGATGCCAGCACGTCGATCCATGCGCGCCGAGGCACGGCCATGCCCGACAGCCAACGCAAGGCGATGACCGCCGCGAAGGCCACCGCCGGGATCACCGCCGCATAGACGAACTGGACCTTCAGCGCATACGCCACGAACGCGAGCAGCCCGCTCGCCGCCAGCGCCCATGCGCCGGCGCCTTGCAAGCGCAGGTGAACGACGAACAGCGCCGCGACGATCGCGATGCAACTGGGCATCTCGGCCAGCGCCAGGTGACCGTAGTGAAACGGAAAGTAAGACAAGAACCCGAGCGGGATCGCCAGCCGCAGCATCCGCGAGAACGCACCGTTGCCCGAGGCCATCAGCGCGAGAAACAGGCCGCAGCACAGCACCACGGCGGCACGGAGCGTCCCCATCGAATCGCCGAAGCCCTCGAGCGCGAGCCACGCGCCCACCGCGAACAACGGCGTCTTCAACACAGCATCTGATTCGGCCAGGTCGAGGTGGCCGGTGACCATCGCGTTGCGCACCTGCGCCGAGTAGAGTCCTTCGTCGGTGTACGGCCCGCGGCTGAAGCCGAGGCCGCCGTCCGCGTCGGCATGCAGGAACGGAAGCTGCAGCAGCACCAGGCCGACGAACAAGGCGGCGAAGCGAAGCAGGAACAGCTGGCGTGCGCGCGACAAGGGCGACTCCTTCGGGTGCTGACGGGCCGGCCGCCGATGTCGCGTTTATAGACCGGTCACATGCTCTGCGGGAAAAAACCGATTGCAACGCCCGTAATAAACATTCATGTGTCAAGGCGATGGTAGACTTTTTGCGTGAAAAAGATCACGCCCGCACTCCCAATCTTGAGGGCTGAATGGCTGCCGACGCCCCCGCGCTGACCATCGCCATTCCGACCTACCGCGGCGCCGCGTTCATCGGTGCGGCCATTCAATCGGTATTGGCGCAGACCTTCGGCGATTTCGAGCTGGTGGTCATCGACGACAACTCGCCGGACGACACCGAGCGCGTGGTTCGCAGCTTCAGCGACCCACGCATTCGCTACCTTCGAAACGCCCACAACCTTGGCCCGCAAGGCAACTGGAACCGCTGCCTCGCCGAGGCCCGCGGCCGCTACTTCAAGCTCCTGCCGCACGACGACCTGTTGATGCCGCACTGCCTCGAGCGCCAGGTCGGCGTGCTGCAAGCCGACGCCGATGAGCGCATCGCGCTGGTATCAGGCGCGCGCAACGTGCTCGGCCCCGATGGCCGCGTCCTGATGCGCCGCAGCTACCCGGGCGCCGGCGACAGCCGCGTTGCCGGCGCTGCGGTGATGCGATCGTGCGTGCGGCGCGGCACCAACCTGCTCGGCGAGCCGGGGGCCGTGATGTTCCGCAAGTCGCTGGCCGATCGGGTCGGCCCATTCGATGCCACCGACGCGTACGTGATCGACCTCGACTACTGGTTCCGCTTGCTGGCCCACGGCGACGCCTTCATCTGCGCCGACGTGCAGTCGGCGTTCCGCGTCTCGGGCGGCTCGTGGAGCGTGGCGATCGGCAACGCGCAGGACCGCGATTTTCTCGACTTCGTGCGGCGCATCGCTGCGGGCATCCGGCCGCCGCTGTCGGCCATCGACCTGCTCGCCGCGCGCGTCTCCGCCAAGCTGAACATGTGGCTGCGCCTGGCCTTCTATGCGGTCCATCTTCGATAGGCAATGCGATGCCTGACAGCCCGAAACCCATGGACCCGATGCCGGCATTCGCCGATGGGCCGCTGCTGCGCGTGACGCGCGGCCTGCATGGTGTTTTCTTGCGCCATCAATTCGTCCGCTATGTGCTGGTGGGCATCGGCAACACGGCCTTCGGCTACGGCATCTTCGCGCTGCTCTTCTATGTCGGGCTCGACTACCGATTGGCCAGCCTGCTGGCGCTGCTGCTGGGCATCGTCTTCAGCTTCACGACGCAGGGCACGATCGTCTTTCGCGGCGCGACGCGCATCACCTTCGTCAAGTTCGTGGCCGCGTGGGCGTGCATGTACCTGTTCAACATCGCGCTCATCGCGATGATGCGGCGGGCGTCGATAGACACCTACCTGGCCGGCGCGATCGCGACCGTGCCGGTGACGCTGGTGTCTTACGTCGTCCTGAAGTTCGCGGTGTTCGGCCGCCCGCCATCGGCCGTGCACGAGAACACTTCCGGCTGAACCCACCATGACCATCCGACTCGCCATCGTCGTGCCTTGCTACAACGAAGAAGAGGTGCTGCCCGAGACCCACCGGCGGCTGATGGCGCTGCTCGCGCAACTGCAGGCAGCGGCCGTCGTCTCGCCCGACAGCAGCGTCTACTTCGTCGACGACGGCAGCAAGGACGGCACATGGTCGCTGATCGAATCGCTGGCGAAGAGCGACGCGCGCGTTCACGGCATCAAGCTCGCGCACAACCGCGGGCACCAGAACGCGCTGATGGCAGGCTTGATGTCCGCCGAGGGCGACGCGCTGGTCAGCATCGATGCCGACCTGCAGGACGACCTCGGCGTCATTGAATCGATGATTCAGGCCTTTCGCGACGACGGCACCGAGATCGTCTACGGCGTGCGCGACTCGCGCGCCACCGACACCTTCTTCAAGCGCGAGACCGCGCACCTGTACTACCGGCTGATGCGCCGCATGGGCGTCGACCTGATCTACAACCATGCCGACTTCCGCCTGATGAGCCGCCGCAGCGTCGACGCGCTGCGCCAGTACGACGAGGTCAACCTGTTCCTGCGCGGCATCGTCCCGCTGATCGGCTTCAAGACCGGCTGCGTCAAGTACGACCGCGCCGAGCGCTTCGCGGGCGAGTCGAAGTACCCGCTGCGCAAGATGCTCGCGTTCGCGATCAACGGCATCACCTCGTTCAGCGTGGTGCCGCTGCGGCTCATCACGTTCGGCGGCATCGTGGTGTCGCTGCTGAGCTTTCTGATGATCCTCTATGTGCTGTACGGCCGCCTCGTGATGGGCACGGTGATCCCGGGCTGGGCGTCGTCGGTGATCCCGGTGTACCTGCTCGGCGGCATCCAGCTGCTGAGCATCGGCGTGCTCGGCGAATACGTCTCGAAGATCTACATGGAGACGAAACGCCGGCCGCGCTACTTCATCGAGCGCTCGCTGTAAGCGCAGGCGCCTCGCTCGCGGGCGCGAAGCCCAGGCGCTGCACGGCGATCGGCAAGCTCGCCATCGGCGCGCCCTCGACATCAAGCACCCACCGCGTGCTGCCATCGACCTGCCGCTCAAGCAGCGTGAAGCCGAGCTTCGCGTAGTGGTCCTCGACCAGCTTGTTCTTCTCGGTCGGCAGGTAGTTGCCGATCAGGCGCCGGATGCCGCGCTGGCCCGCCTGCTCGACCAGCTCCTGCAGTACCGCGGTCTCGACCTTGCGGCCGAGCACGCGGCAGCTCATCAGCCAGGTGTCGATCGCCCACTCTTCTTGCTCGCGGCGGCAGATGATCACGCTGATCATGCCGTTGTCGCCGAAGGCATCGGCCAGCCGCACCTGCAGCGTGAACACATCGGGGTCGTCCTGCGCGGCCGCGACCTCGGCCTCGGTGTAGCGGCGGGTCGTCAGGTTGAACTGGTTGGACTTGTTGATCAGCTGCGCGATGCGCGCGCGCCCGGTGTCGTCGAAGGGCTGCAGCGTCATCTGCATGTTCAGCGACACGAGGTAGGCATCGACATCGCCGGCCTGCTTCTGCAAGGTCACGCGGCGCGCGTTGTCTTGATAGAACTCGGCGCGCTGGCGGTCTTCGCCTGAGTACGCGATCGCCTCGAAGTAGCCTGCCGCCAGCAGCGTGCGCACATAGAGCGCCGGGTCGGACGGCAGCTCGGGCACCGCGACCTGCGGCAGCATCTGCCGCACCAGGCCGCGCTCGACCGGGTTGTCGTCGAGGAACACCATCGAGTCCAGCCCGAGCGAAAGCTCTTCGGCGATGGCCTTGATGTTGGTCGCCTTGTCGTTCCAGTTGGCCTGGAACACCGCGATGTGGTCTTCGCGCAGCAGCATCTCGGGGTGCGCGCGAAACGGCTCGCGCGCGATCTCGTCGGTGTTCTTCGACGACACGGCCAGCACCACGCCGCGCTCGCGCAGCGCCAGTGCGGTGGCCTGCACATGCAGGTGGGCCTCGCCGGTCGCGTCGCCCTGGCCGATGACGATGCCTTCGAGGCCGTCGTCGCCGATCACGCCGCCCCAGACGGTGTTGTCCAGGTCCAGGATCAGGCACTTGCGGCTCTTGCCGCGCACCGCCGCGATCAAGCGGCACACGTGGTCGGCGTAGAGCGGCAGAAAGTCGCTGGCGAACGGCAGCTTGGCCATGTTCCAGAGCGTCGCGTCGTGCCAGTCGGCGAGACCCACAGTCTCGGCCAGATGAGCCACGTCGAGCAGCAGGTCTTCGGTGCCGGCGACGCTGCGCGCGATGCCGCGGTTGAGCTCGTCGATCAGCTGGCGCGCGGTGCCGGGCAGCACCATGTCGAAGCTGCCGAAGGCCGATTCGACCGGCCGCGCCAGCGTTTGCAATATGCAGATCGCCTTGCCGTGGCTGCGCAGCCCGTTGCGGATCATCTCGAGGTGGCCGAGCGCGGCCTCGACGGTCTGTTGCGCGGCCTGCGCGTCGCCCGGCGTGGCCTTCAGCGGCAGGCCGCGGTGATCGACCGCGACCAGCACCGCGTCGCAGCGCGCCTGGTTGATCGGCGAATCGGCGGACAGCGCGGCCTGCATCACCTGGTCGTAGTCGGCCTCGATGCATTCGAGCGCGATGCCATGGCGCGCGGCGCTGGCCACCAGCGGCGGCACGATGAAATGCGAGGTCGCGTTGCTGATGATGCCGAGCCGGAACGGCGTCAGCGGCGCGAATGAATGGCCGGCATCGCGCGCCTTCTGGATCGCCTTGGCGAGTCGATTCAGCTGGTTCTCGTCGAGCGCGTGGTTGGCCAGGCGCTGCACGCGCTTGCCGAGTTCGCTGGCGTCGGCCGGCAACTGACGGCACTGGGCACTGAAGTCGTCGGGCGCCGCGGGCAGCCAGGCCAGCTGCGAGAAGAGAGAGTTGCTCATGGGCCGATGGCCTCCTCAACGATGAGCGACGCCACTTGCGCGGGCGTCTGGAACGGAGCCTTGTCGCGCTGCATGGCCAGAAAGCGCTCGTCGAACGCCTCGAGCATGCGCGTCTCGGTATAGCCCGGCTTCACGGCGCGCACGCGCAGCCACGGATAGTCGGCAGCCAGCACCGCGAGCACACCGGCCATGCCGTGCTTCGCGATCACGTACGCGCCCATGCCGGACGCAGCACCGTTGATGCCGTCGCCCATCGCCTGCGTCAGCACGCCCACCACTGCCCCATGCTTGTGCCGCCGGAAGCAGCGGCGCACCAACTCGGCGAGCAGCCGCTGCGGGCCGAGCACATTGACCTGCCACTGCTGCTGCATCTCGTCGGCGGTGATCTTGCCGAACGGCACCGGCGACAAGGGCGGGGAGCCCGCGAGCACGGCGCCGGCCAAGGTCGGCAGCGCCTCGAGCTGCGTGACCGCGGCGAGGATGGAGGCCTCGTCGCTCAGGTCGAGCGCGAGGCTGATCCCGCCGCAGCGCTGCGCCACGGTTTCGGCCGCGGCACCGTTGCGGTGATAGGCAACCACCGGCGCGAAGCCTCGCTCTGCAAGCTGCTCGCACACGGCTGCGCCGATGCCACCCGAGCCGCCCGACACCAGGTACCAGCTCGGCGCGGGGGCACCCGCAGGTACGCGGTCATTGTCCAAGGACCACCTCCGCTGTGCCCTTGGCCAGCACCTTGCCTTCGGCACGCACCGTGAGCTTCAGTTCAATCATGCCGGTCGACGCCGACACCGCGGTGACGAGACCTTCGACCTGCGCCGCCTGGCCCACGTACAGCGGCTTGCGGAAGTCCAGCGACACGCTGGCCCACACGCTGTTGCGCCCCGGCAGGCGCATGCCGATCAGCTGCGAGACCTTGGCGATCATCAGCGCGCCGTACACGACGGCGCCGTCGAAGCCCTTGGCACGCGCGAATGCATCGTCGGTGTGCAAGGGGTTGAAGTCGCCCGAGATCTCGGCGAACTGCAGCATCTGCTGCGGCGTGACGCTGAAGTCGACAACGGCTTGCAGGCCTTCGGTGAGCTCGGCCAGCGTCAGCAGCTGCGCCTGCGGCATCGACATGGCCGTCACGCCGTCTTGGACTGGATCAATGCGACGAATTCGCCGACATTCTTCAAGCGCCCGACTTCGGCGGCCGAGAACTTGACACCGAACTTCTTCTCGATGGCGAGCACCAGGCGGATGTGGCTGAGGCTGTCCCACTCGTCGACGTCGGCGGCGGTGAGCTGTGGCGCAACGACGATGCTGTCGTCGTCGAACACGTCGTGGAAGATGTCGGTCAGCTTGGCGTAGATGGCGTCGGTGCTCATGGTGGGCTGGCAGGAAGTGAGGATGGGGGTGATTCTCGGCGTGTGCCGACGGCCAGCGTGCGCGTCGGCAGCTCGGGCGCGTTGTTCAGCGACGCGGCCAGGCGCTTCGCCCAGCCCTCGGTCACGCGCGGCTTGGGGTGCACTTCGTCGCTGAAGTCGTCGTCGGTGTCGGCCTCGTTCATAGCCAGCACGGTCACGCCCGGGCGCCCACGCAATGCGGCGAACACGGCCCCCGCGCGCTGCCGGTAGTCGATCGACAGCACGGCGCCCTGCGCATGCCAGTGCGGGATCGGCATGTCGACGAGCACGACGCGCCCGCCGTCGGCCAGGATGCCGTCGACCATGTGCTGCAGCGTGTGAAACGGCGCGTCGCCCAGCGTCGTGACCGAGCCCATGTACTCGCGCCAAAACTCGAGGTACTTGAGCTTCTCGGCGTCGCTCAGCACGACGGCGTTGCGCTGCGCATCGGTGATGGCCGCGGGCTTGGCGGCCATGAACCCGCGCAGCGAGCGGGTCAGGTCGCGGGCCACGCTGTCGAGCACCAGGTACGGGTGGATCAGCAGCACGCCGATGTCCATGTCCTGCGGCGGCAGGTTGGGCACGGGGCCGGCGTCGGTGCGCCGGTAGAAGCCGTAGCGATAACGCTCGATGTCGATGTCGGTGTCGCCCGGATGCCGATCGGCCGTGTACCAGCGCGCCTTGTCGTCGGCAAAGAGGCCGTACCAGAGGCCGATCACATAGACGTTGTGGCGCCGCGCCTCGGGCGTCTGCACCTCGCGTACCAGCTCGGTGATCTGCTCGAGCTGCGTGATGTTGGAGCCGCCCACCGAGAGGTTGTGCACTTCGGCCCCGGGCACCAAGGTCTGCACCTGGGTTTGCTTGAAGCCGACCAGCATGTTGGAGGCGCCGAGCAGGATCACCTTGTCGGCGTTGGTGTTCAGCTGGTTGCGCGTCATGAACACGTATTTCGGCTCGGTCAGGAACAGCGACGTCGACGCGCGGCTCGCATCCAGCCGCTGCGCAACGCCTGTGCGCGGCACCAGCGCCAGGCTGACCGCGAGCAGCACGCCGTAGATGGCGATCAGGCCGCCCAGCAGCCGCGCGATCTGGATCAGGATCAGTTTCATCAGAAGGCCCGGTAGACGAACTCAGGCGCCTTGTGAAAGAACGACGTGATCATCAGGATCAGCAGGATTTGCAGCGACAGCACCATGTTGCGCGCCACCACGCCACCCGCCGCGCGAACCGCGCCGGCACGCAGCGGGGCCAGCAACGCGATGAGCGTGTCCCAGGCCAGAAACGCAAGCCCGGCCGCGAGCGCCAGCACCCCGTAGCCCAGCACGCCGCCCCAGATGCCGAGCCGCCCCGCGAGCCACAGGGCCTGCGGGAGCTCGAGCCACAGGCAAGTCAGCGCCAACGCGAAATACGCGAAGGTCAGGCCCCGCGACACGTAGATGACGGCCGTCTTCTCGGTCAGCGATTTGTAGCCCTTCTTGCCGAACCGCTTCGTCATCGCGACCTGCCACAGCTTGTTGACGCTCGCGCCGGCGCCCATCAGCAGGCCGTAGACAACGAACACCGGCGTCGTGCCATGCCAGACGCCCATCACCAGGAAGGTGACGAAGAACGCCACCACGCCGAGATAGGGCCCGACCTTTGGCGACGTGACCCTTCGGGACAAGGCCGTGAGCAAGGGGTTGAACAAATAGGTCTTGAACCAGTCCGACAGCGTCATGTGCCAGCGCGACCAGAAGTCGAGAAAGCTGCGCGCCAGGAAGGGCTGGTTGAAGTTCTCGGGCAGTTGCTGCCCCATCAGTTCGGCGACGCCGATGACGATGTCCATGTAGCCGGCGAAGTTGGCGTAGAGGTAGACCGTGTAGAACACAGCCGCCGCCAGGTAGAGGCCGATGAACATCGGCAGCGAGGGTGTCAGCGCGGTCTCGAGCAAGCGGGCCGACATGTTGTCGAACAGGTACTTGAAGATCGCCGAGGCCACGCCGACTTTCAGGAAGCCGGCGATCACGCGCGCGAAGGCACGGAAGACCTTGTCTTCGTTGAGCGCGAGTGGCTGGTTTGCGTGCGCGGCGTAGTCCTGGTAGCGCTGGATCGGGCCCGCGATGAAGGACAGAAAGTTGCACGTGTAGTTGAAGAAATGCAACGGCGACACCGGCCGCGCCAACTCGCCTTGGCGCGCGTCGATCATCAGGTGCAAAACGCGGAACAGCACATACGACAGACCGATGATCAGGTACGGGAACGGCAAGGTCAGCGACGGGCCGAGGAAGCTGAATTTCTTCAGGACGACGAAGCAGCCGATCACGATCGCGAGCCCGACCGCCAGGCTGGTCGACGACGGACGGCGCCGGACGCCTTCGATGATCGCGTAGCACAGCACCAGGAAGCCGGCCAGCGGCAAGACCTGGATGACGCTGTCGACATAGCTGCCGATGAACACCAGGTTGGCGCCGAGCAGCACGCCGCTGCGGCCGCCGGGCGTCGGCAGCGCGCTCGTGAGCAGCACCGCGGCGAGAACGAAGGCGATGAAGGTCGGTGAGGTGAAGGACACGTCTGCGCCTCGTCAGCCGACATTGAACTGCTTCAGCAGCGGCAGCAGCGCGTCGCGAAACCGCCGGTAACCGGCCGCGGAAAAGTGCAGCTTGTCGGGCGCGAAATACTCGGCGTGCTGCGACCCGTCGGCGTCGACGAGCAAGGGGTACAGGTCCAGCACGGCGACATGTGCATTCGTGCGATCCAATGAAGCGATCAGCTTGTTCAACTCGATCAGGCGCTTCGGATCGACCGGCGCCTGCGGGTGATTGCGCGGCGGCAGCGTGCACACGACGATCGGCACGCCCGGCGACGCGCGCTCAGCCAGGTCGATCATCTCGACGATGTTGCTGCGTGTCTGCTGGATGTCTTGCTGCGCGCTCAGGTCGTTGGTGCCCGTCAGCAGCACGATGGCCTTGGGGTGCAGATCGAGCACGTCCTCGTTGAAGCGGAACAGCAGGCCGCGCGAGACCTCGCCACCGATGCCGCGGTTGGCCACCGGGATGTTCGGCAGGTCTTTGGCCATGGTGCTCCAGCCGCCGACCAATGAGTCGCCCGCGAACACGACCCGGCCTTGCTGGCGGCCGCGGTCGAGCCAGAAGCTCTTGCGGTTGTCGTTCATCCAGCCGAACACGCGAATGGCGCCTTTGCCTGGCCAGTCCTTGGCGTCTTTGGGGTATGGCGTCGGGCCCGAGGCGGCAGCCGACGCCGCCTCGGGCGCTGCCGCTGGATTCGTGTCAGCCTGGGCCGCGCCGGCGAACAGAAGCGATGTCAGCACAAGACAAAGCAATGCGGTTGTGCGTGGCAGTTTCATTGAGCAACATTCAAGGTGTCATGGTGGCGATCGCCTGCATGATGTGGGCCAGCATGATCGATCTCGCGCGCGCCGATGGGCCCGTGCGACACATGGTGTTGAGTGGGAATGGGTCGAAATGTTCAACCCGACCGGCAGCCTGGAGAATTTGCCATCTCTTGGCACCGAAGTTGCCATTTGTTCGCTACCAAATGTTGCACGCGCTGGACAATGCGAGTTCGGCTCCGATGTCGGCCGAACATTGCGACACAGTCTCGGCACCGAATCAGCTGGGCGCAAGTGTCCAGCGACGACGCCCACCCCTACACTGACGTGATGAATCTTTTCTTCGATCGAGGCCTGAACACCTGATGCCCGCCGAACCCGCCAGCGCGGCCGTTTCAAGCAGTGCAGCAGCGGCCGTGCTGCGCCCGGCGATCTTGGTGCTGACCTACATTTCGCCGCTGCAGCGGTGGGGCTCTGCGAAGCGCTCCGGCTTCTTGATCGACGCGCTGAAGCGCCACGGCACAGTCGAGGTGCTCGTGCTCAGCTTCGTCGACGGCCCGTTGGCCGGCGGGCCGATGACTGTCGTCGAGTGGCACGGTGTCAAGGTGATGGAGTTACAGATCGTTCAGCGCGGCTTGCGCGGGCGGCCGCGCTTCGACCTGACATCGACTCACGTGACCGACGAGGTCGCACGGCACATCGACCTCGCCCGCTACGACTTGCTGGTCAGCCGCTACGTGAAGCCGGCGCTGAAGCTGAAGCTGCCGCCACACGTCCCGATGCTCGTGGACTTCGACGACGCGGTCTACGAGCCGCCTTGGCGTGCGCTGCGCAGCGTGAAGAACTGGGTCGGCGTGTTCCTGCGCTTGTTCAACGACCGCATCATCGTTCGCGGGCGGCTCCGGCTCGAAGCACGCAACGACAGGCACTACCTCTTCTGCCGCGATGCGGAACGCGATGCATTCGCCGCGTTTCCCGGCTCGGTGCTGCCGAACTTGCCGCCGACGCCCGCCCGCACCGGGCCGCCAGACTTCACGCCGCCGGCGACGCCGGCGCTGATGTTCATCGGGCTGCTCGACTACATGCCCAACCACGACGCTGTCGACTGGTTCTTGAGTTCGATCTGGCCGCTGGTGCTGCGCGAGGTGCCGGAGGCGCGGTTCCTGATCGTCGGCAGTGGCGACGGCGACCGCCTCGAGCGCTGGCGCCAAGCGCCGCATGTCGAGACACTCGGTTTTGTCGACTCGCTCGCCGATGCCTACGCGCAAGCCACGGCCTGCGTCGTGCCAATGCGATCGGGCGCCGGCACGAACATCAAGGCGCTGGAGCCTTATCTGTACGGCCGCATGGTCATCGCAACGCCTCTCGTGGTCGACGGTCACAAGCCGCTGTTCACGGCCGGCGAAGACGTGCTCGTTGCCGAAGACGCGCGCGCGCTCGCGCAGCATTGCATCGATGTGTTGCGCGATCCGGAGCGCGCGAGCGAGATGGCGCGCCGCGGGCATCGGCGCATCACGACCACGCTGACCGAGGAGCGGTTTCGCGCGGTGGTGGATGCGGCCGTCGGCAAGCTCTTGCACGGTCGCCATCATTCGAGCTCAAGCGGCTTGGCGACGACTTGACGCGGGCACGTGACGATCGCGATCCGCGGCGCGTGACAGCATCGACATGCTTGCGCCGAAAGGTATGCATGAATCTTGCCTCTGCCGGCGAGGCCTCGCTGCATACGGTTACGAAAACAGCGCCACTCGGGACAGACTTTCGGTCGTGCGGGCCAGCGCATCATCCGTCCCGTGTGGCCGCGAGACGCTGAACGCTGGCTCTCGCGCCGGACGCCGAACAACAACTCTTCCTCAGAGCAACGCACTCACCACGATGTCGGCACTTTCCAATGCACGCTGGTTGATCCTCATACAGGGCTACAAGATCGCTCTGCAGCTGGTCAGCATGAGCGTGCTGACACGCCTGCTGCCGCCGAGCGACTACGGCCTGATGGCGATGGCCTGGACCGCCGCCAATCTGGCATCGCTGCTTCGCGACCTCGGCACGTCCTCCGCGATCATCCAGAAACAGGAGCTGAACGAGGAGACGAAGTCGACCGTGTTCTGGCTGCACATGTCCTTGGGTTGCCTGCTGGCGATCGCCTTGATCGCGATGTCCGGCGTCATTTCTGCCGCGTTCAAGCAACCCGCGCTCGCGGCCATTCTGTGCTGGCTGGCGCTCACCTTCCCGCTCGGGAGTCTGTCGGCCATCCACCAGGCGCTTCTCGAACGACAGTCCAAATTCCAGACGCTCGCGCGGGTCGAGATCGTCGCGTCGACGGCCTCGTTGCTGGTGGCCGTCGTCGCGGCGCTGAACGGTGCCGGCGTCTACAGCTTCCTGTGGCAATCGTTCACGTTGACGCTTCTCTATGTCATTCAGCCCTGGTTCGCCGTCAAATGGTTCCCGCGCTTTGTCTGGGACCGGGCGGCCATCAGGTCGATCTTCGGCTTCAGCGGCAATCTGAGCGCCTTCAATCTGATCAACTTCATCTCCAGGAACGCCGACAGCATGATCATCGGCCGGTTCTTGGGTGCCAGCGCACTCGGGACCTATTCGATGGCCTACAAGTTGATGCTGTTCCCGCTGCAGAACCTGACCTTCGTCGCGTCCCGCGCGTTGTTCCCGGTCATGAGCCGGGAACAAGATTCGAACGCAGCCGTTGCCGGGCTGTATGTGCGCGCGGTTGCGATGGTGTCTGCGATATCGACACCGCTGATGGCCGGCCTCTACATATTGCGCGAGCCGCTCGTGTCGCTGGCATTTGGCGGGCAATGGGGCGATGTCGCGCCGGTCATCGCCTGGCTCGCTCCCGTCGGGGCGATCCAGTCGATCGTGAGCACCACCGGGTCGATCTACATGGCCAAGGGGCGCACGGACTTGCTGTTCCGGATCGGCGTGCTCGCCACGATTCTGACGATTTCCGCCTTTGTTGCGGGGCTGCCGCGGGGGGTCATCGGGGTCGCGTCGCTCTATTTCTTCGCCAACGTCCTCACGTTCTTTCCTCAGACTTATCTCGCCAGCCGAATCATCGATCTGCCTTATCGCGACTTTCTGAAGAGCCTCGGCCCGTCGCTGCTGTGCACTTGCCTCATGGCGCCGGTCGTTCTGTTCGCCCTTCACGAGACCAAAGCATATGGCGATCTTTTTTCTCTCATCCTTGGTTCCGGCGCCGGGGCACTGACCTATTCATTCTTCTATTGGCTGATATTCCGCAATCGGATGATGGAGTTGCTGCAGGCCGTTTTTGGCTCAAAACTCATTGGCCGCAATCGAGTACAAAACTCGAAAGAGAGCGCTACCACGACCCGAACCTGGATCTTCGTGGACCTCGCGGCAGATTTCGGCGGCCATGAAGTCATGCTGTTGCGCTGGATCTCTGAGTTGCGCAAAGACCCAACCATCAAACCTATTCTGGTGTGTCTCGAGAGCACGCGACTGGCGCGCGAAGCCGGTGATTACTGTCAGCTCGTTCAAATCCGCGGGATTGATGAAGGGCAAGGGTTCTTCGCCAAGCTGGGACTCCTGGCGCGCTTGTGCCTCCTGTTCATTCAAACCAAGAGAGCCATGCGCCCTGAGTTGGCGATCATTGCCGAAGGCTGCCTGTTTGCTCAGCGCTACGGGCTTTACGCGGCAAGACTGACGCGCTTGTACAGCGTCTTGTACACGCCACTGGTCGCGAGATTTTCGTCGATGAGTTTCCAGAACGCAGCAGCACTCGAAAAGAGGGTCAAGAATTTCTATGGAAAGCTGCCAAATGCCTGGCTGACCATCACCAGCGATCAGGCGGAAGAGTTCCGCGCATGGTCGCTGGTGAAACAACCCATATTCACGCTGCCCAACACCATCAAGCCAAATATAGAGGGCGAATGTGCATCGGTGTCGACGGCAAGAGAACGGCAAGCAGACGAGCACACGCATGTGCTGGTGCTGGGTCGGCTCGATCATCATCAAAAAGGACTCGATTTACTGCTCGAGTACCTCAAGAGCCATCCAGAACTCAGCGAAGAATTCGTGATTCATTTTGTCGGAGAAGGTCCTTTCGCCGATATTCTTTTAAATGAGAAGCGAAACGACAGCCGGCTGGATCGGCTGATCAAGATTGAGCCCTGGGCAGACCCGCTGGAGGTATTCGCCAAGTCTGATGCCTTGCTGCTCCCATCCAGGTACGAGGGCGTCCCTCTCGTCATGCTTGAAGCGATGGCCTGCGGGCTGCCGATACTGGCGAGTGACCTTGCCGGAACCCGGGCGTATCTTCCGATGACCTGCCTGTTTCCCGTGGGCCGGATCGACAAAGCGTTCGAACACCTGTCCGCCATGCGGCGCTCGAAAACACGCGCGGCGCGAATTGCCGCGCGCAACCTCGTCGCATTCAAGATGCGGGCCTCAGGAGCAGCTTTTGCTTCGGCCGTTCAAGCCTTGACCGTCAATCTGCGCAGCGCGGTACACATGCGATGACAGCTGCCACGCCGATACCTTCGATTGGGTCACAAGAAATGCTCGTTTCCATCTACATGCCGACCAAGAATCGACCGGATCTGCTCAGAAGAGCTGTCGCGTCGGTATTGAATCAAACGCACCGCGAGCTCGAATTGTTGATAGTGGATGACGGGTCGACGGATGACACACCCGCAGTGCTGAAAGCGTTGGCCGAGCAAGATCAGAGGATTCGTTTTTTCCGCAATGAGCGCTCGAAGGGTGCGCCATTCTCGCGAAATATAGCGATTTCGGCAGCACGCGGGCAATGGATTACCGGCCTCGATGATGACGACACCTTCATGCCCGAACGGGTTGCGGCCCTGTTGGCCTATTGGCAGTTGCTGGAAACGATAGGCGTCGAATTCTCCTGCATCTTCACGCAGGATATATATGACGATGGCAAGAAAATTTCATACTCCAATAAACACGGAACCGTGGCATGGAAGGACCTGCTCGAATACAACGTCGTCGGGAATCAGATTTTTACCCTGACCGATCGACTCAAGTCGTGCGGCATGTTCGATGTCGACATGCCGGCATGGCAGGATTTTGATTTGTTCATGCGAGTGCTGAAGAAATTCGGCCCCGCCAAGCTTCTCGATTCTGCACTCTACAGATTGAGCATCGACGAGCGGCCGGATCGAATATCCAGATCCAAGAAAGAGAGAATAATATCAGCTTTTGAGCGACTTTCAGCAAAACACCCCGAAATTGAAAATTGGCAGCGGCAGCTGCTATTTCTGCAGGTCTTTGGCAGTTTATATTCTCACCGGCCCGGCCCAGCGGATATCGCAAAATTTCTTACCTACGGTTGGAACTACGCCAACGCCAAACGATTGTTGCGATCTCTGGTGGGAAGATATTGAGCGATGCGGACATGAAAAAGGTCTTGCTCTACAAGTCGGAGTTGTTGCATATCTCCGAAACCTTCATTCGCGAACAGATACTGGCATATAGGGATTGGACTGCGACGCTCGTGGGCACGCGCCGGGTACCCGGCCTGTCACTCGACGGGTTGGACATCCGAATCCTCGATGACCCGAACCCAGGCAGAGCGGCACGCATCTATGCGCGCTTGCTGCGCCGACTCGACGCCGCGAATCCACGGGCAGTACGGCTGCTCAGAAAAGAGGCCGCAACACTCGTCCACGTCCATTTCGGAACGGAGGCAGTCGACTTCTGGCCGATTGTTCGCCAGCTGCAGCTGCCGATGGTGGTCACCCTGCATGGCTACGACATCACGACGCACCGGGCCTATTGGGAAGGAGGCGCGGGCGGTCCGGCGAGAGCGCTGTATCCGGGGCGCCTGATCAGAATGGCGCAGTCCCCGTGGGTCCATTTCATCGCCGTCAGCGAAGCGATAAAACAGCGTGCCATTGACTATGGAATCCCGGCAGACCGTATTCGGGTCGAATACATCGGCATAGATCCATCGCTGTTTCGCGCCAACGGGCCACCCCTGCTTGAACGCCGCCCCAGGATTCTTTATGTCGGGCGGCTGGTGGAAAAAAAGGGCGTGGCATATCTGATCGAGGCCTTTGCACAAGTGCGTGCCCAGGTTCCGAATGCCGAACTGGTCATCGTCGGCGACGGCCCGCTGCGGCAGCAGCTCGAGACGCTCGCCTCCCGGGTCGCCGTGCCTGTGCAGTTTGCCGGCTCCATGGACAGAGACGGCATCAGCCGCCAGTTCGACGAGGCTCGCGTATTTTGTCTTCCCAGCGTGACGGCGCAAAACGGTGACGCGGAGGGTTTCGGCCTGGTTCTGCTCGAAGCGCAGGCCAGTGGCATACCGGTCGTCACCTCGGCCCAGGGCGGGGCGCAAGAAGGAATCATTGAAGGCCTCACCGGGCTGTCCTTTGCTGAGCGGGATACCAATACCTTGGCGCAGCACTTGACGACCTTGCTGACCGACGATGAACGCGTCGCTCGAATGTCGACGGCGGCCCGCAAATTCGTGAGACGCAAGTTTGACTTGCACGCTTGCACGCGCTCTCTCGAGCGAACATACGACGGTATTTGCGAAATATCGGCGTCGTCGACCGCAGCGGCGCGTTGAGTCTTGCCGGAAGAGGGGCGCGATCATGCACCGATAGAAATCAACAGAGATTGGAATTCAAACACCTGAATTGCTCGCGGAGGGCGGATGAAAAGAATCAAAGGGTTTGATGGACTTCGCGCCATCGCGGTGACCAGCGTCTTCGTCGGTCACATGCGGCCACTGGGAGTACCGCTTTCTGCGGTCGCCGTATATTTCTTCTTCGTGCTGAGCGGGTTTCTGATCACCGGAATACTGACAGATCAGCGACAATCGATCGAAGAGAACCGAACGGGAGCCATACCAGAAATCAGATCTTTCTACTTCAGGCGATCGCTTCGAATATTTCCGATCTACTACCTGACCTTGTTTTTATATGCATCGTGGATTGCAGTCGACAGCGGCCAATGGCCAGCCGGAATGCTGTCGTATGTCTTCTACTACTCCAACATCTGGATGCTGTACCAGAATGACTGCAATTTCTTGCTCTGTCATTTTTGGAGCCTGGCGGTAGAAGAGCAGTTCTACGTATTTCTTGCGCCATTGCTCATATTCTTGGCACTCGCCCTGCACCTCCGGATCATGGCAGGTGTATTTATCTTCGGAACATTGAGCCTGCTGTTAGCCCCTCTGCTCGGCTTGACCCCGCACGCACAATATTGGCTGTCCACGACAAACTTTGCCATGCTGGCCGCTGGCGGGTTTGTGTCGGTGCTGTCTCGAAGGCAGCCAACGCTGAAGATCTCAACGGGCATCGCGATAGCCGCGACCATCGTGGTCGTGGCTTTCATTGGCGGCAGCGAACCTCTGCGGTCGCACGTGCCGATACTGTATTACCCGTTCTTCTGGATCACGATCATTGGCATTACCACGATGGTGACCTGGCTCACTCATCACCAGGAGAGCAGCCTTGTCAGATTGTTGGAATGGCGCCCGATTCGCTATCTCGGAGTCGTCAGCTACGGGTTTTATTTGATTCACCCGGCGACGATTCATATCTATCGCGCCTGGGTCACGTGGCCGACCATCGTTTCTTCCACCTTACCCAAAGACGGGCTCGCGGCGATCAATGCCTTGGCATGCTTCGGCCTCACCTTCCTGATAAGCCATTTGAGCTGGAAGTTTTTCGAGAAACCAATCTTGAGTTTGCGTGATTCGGGACTGCCGCCGGCTCCCCTCGAACCCATCAATCTCGAAGGGCGTGGGGCGCTGTAAATCCTAGAGACTTGCGCTGGTGCGGACTCGGAGAGTCAACGCATCGCAGCGAGTGAATACTTCGCTCCGGCACCCGACAGATGCTGCTGATCGACGTAGAACGATCGCGACCCTTGCGCGAACTGGCATCCGGCTGTGCCGCAGAATTGGTCGCGAAGACTGTAGAGATCGACGCTGCCAGCAGATCCTGCGCTATTCGGCACGGTGGCTGCGGACGAGACGGCATCCTCCACGCCTTCATCGACCCCTTCCACAAGGTGGGTGCGTTCGTCGTCCGGCGCAAGATTCCCAAAGAACTCCTGCGCCACCACTCTGCGGGTCGCGATTGACGCGGTGGCGACGTGTTTGATCGGATTGAACTTCAGGAGCGGCACGTCTTCCACGATGACGACACGCTTGCCAGCGTGTCTCAACGACTCGACTGCATTCCTCAGGCCGATATTCAGCAAGTGCAGCGAATTGATTCGCGTGAATTCGAGCGACTCGGTCGTCGACTGATACCCTTGATCCGCCGTCATTTCTTTGATTGCAGCAGACCAATATCCCGCCAGAACCACCGTCTTGATCTGCGGTGATTTCAGCACGTAGTCCAGTACCGCTTGATTGAACTGAGCGCACTCCTGAAAATGCCTGGGGTGATCCTTCATGACACGCGAGACACCAATGAGCATCGGGCACGACGATTTTGTCAGCTGTATCAGGCCGACACCATTTCGACGCGCATAGTCGTCCATTCCGGAACGCAACGCAGATGCGTGGCTGTCGCCGAGCAGTGCAACCGAAGCGCTGGCCCCTGCCGACACGACACAATCCGCCGACAGATTCATCTTGACCGAGCCATACCCGGACAGGCATGAATTGCTCCGATCTGAAACCGCTTGGCGCTCGGTGGAGGCAATTCGATCCATCACGCGTGATGGCACGCCATCCGATCGGTAGATTCCCACCAGCAGAAGTGTGATCGCCAGTATGGCCAAGAGATAACCGCCGATCCACGTCGAGTACGGCGAGCTTCGCCAGTCAGTTCTGAATGGCGTTTCGATATATCGATACGAAAAATACGAGATCACGAATGACGCTGCAGACACGGCGACGGCCTGCTGCCATGTCAGCGGCATGTCAGAAGCGATTCTCGAGAAGCTCAACAAGGGCCAGTGCCACAGATACCAGGAATAAGAAAGCAACCCGATGAATACCAAGGGCCGGCTTCCCAGCAGGACGCGATTGATCGAACCCTGATTGGCGATGATCAGCACCGTGCCGATCACCGGCAGGAGCGCAGCCCAGCCCGGGAACTGCATGCGGTTGTCGAAGCAGACCGCCGCGGCAAATATCATCCCGACCCCGCAAATGGGTGCGAGTTCGCGCATCGCCCAGGTCATCTTGGGCGGCAATGCAAACGAGGATTCTTGCCGTGTCGACTGCCAGATGGCGAGCAGAACGCCGGCACCCAGCTCCCAGGCTCTTGGTGGCAGCGCAAAGAAGGCAATCGGCGGGTGTTTCGCCGTCAGCCAGATATTCATCGCGAAAGACAAAATCGCAATGACGAGCAGGGATGGGACGAGCTTCCAGCGCCATCGCATCAGGCCGATGAGAATCATCGGAAAGATGATGTAGAACTGCTCTTCGACGCCAAGCGACCAAGTCATCAGCAAAGGGTTGAGGTCGGAGTTGCCGGCGAAATAATTCATCGTCTGCAGAAATACGATGTTCGGCACCGACAGCGCTGTTCCGATGGCGAAAAGCGAGAAGCTCTTCAGCTCCAGCGGGGACAAAAAAAGCAGCGCAAACGCCGTCGTCGCGACCATGACGACGATGAGCGCGGGGGCGATCCGCCGGATCCGGCGTGCATAGAAGTTGGCGTAGCTGAACCGCTTCTTGACGGCGTCTTCGTAGATGATGCCGCCGATCAAGTAGCCCGAGATCACAAAGAAGACGTCGACGCCGACGAACCCACCGCTGAGCCACGGCAGCCCGCAATGAAACGCCACCACGATGGCGACGGCGATGGCGCGCAGGCCGTCGATGTCCGGCCGGTGCGTTGCACGTGCCGACGGGACAGTGGCCACTGTGTCGTCGCGCGGCGCGACGAGACCGGGTTGGATGCCAGTCGTCTGGCTCATCGGATCAGCCCCAGCTTCACCAGCGTGGTCCGCAGCGCCCGCGGCCGTTCCGCAGGCACGAAGCGCCACAGAATCAGCCGGTTGCCGGCCCGCGTGGGCAGCATCGCGACCAGCACTGCCCAGACGCCGATGGCGGCCTTTCCTTTCGGCGACATGCCCTGCGGCTTGGGCAGCGCGCGCAGCACGTCGAGCATGACCGCGAAGGCGCTGTCTCCGGCGATCGGGTGAGTGGCCGGCGCGAGCCGCAGCGAGGCGAGCCGGTAGGGCAGGTACGACAGGCTGCGGTCGATCGCGCGATCGGCCACCGCGATGCCGACGCGCCGGGCGATGCGCTGCGCGTAGACATGGCGCTGGCGCGCGCGCACGACGTGCAGATTGAATTGCGCCGCATCGAGCCGCGACGCGGCACCGTCGTTGCGCCCATGCACGCGGTAGCTGCCGAGCGGCTTCGGGATGGTCACCACATCGCCCAGGAACGGCGCCGCCGCCAGGCAGCTCGCGTCCCCCGGCCGGCCGCAGGAGTCGTCGAGCGGGAAGATCTGCGAGAGGTAGTCGCGGGCGTAGGCATTGCCCGAGCCCGGCGGCGTCGGGTAGGCCGTGGTCGTCGCGGCCCACTGGCGGATCTGCTGCGGTTCGGGCACGCCGTGGTACTGCGGGATCACATTGCCCAGCATGCGCCCGAGCGCGTCGATGGTGCGCATCCGGAACTGCACCTTGCTGATGCCGGGTCGCCAGACCGAGCCAACTTCGCGCATGACATTCGCGTCGAGCAAGTCGTCGGAATCGAGGAACAGCACCACTGCCTCGGTGGCGAGCCGGAAGCCCACGTTGTAGGCCTCGAGCTGCCCGGCGTTGGCCTGGTGCACGATCGTCACGCGGTCGCGGTAGGCCTCGATCACGTCGCGCGAGTTGTCGGTGGAGCCGTCGTCGACGACGATGACCTGGACGCGATGCCACTCGATCGCGAGCGCGCTGGCGATGGCCTGGCCGACGAACTCCCCGTAGTTGTAGTTCGGGATGACGACGCTCAGGCCGGGCGCCATGGCTGCGGTGCTGCGCATGGCGTGGCTCACCCGGTTCGTTGCCGAAGCCAACGCAGCGCGGCACCCGCCTGGCGCATCGGGTTGAGCGTCATGCTGCTGCGGTTGAAGCGCAGCAGGATCAGCCGCCGCGCGAGCCAGGCCGGCGCCAGGGCCAGCACCGTCAGCCACACGGCGTTCTGAACGCGGAAGCGCCATGCGAGCGGGCGCTCGGCCAGAAACGCGAGGCCGCGGCGCCAGAGGCCGGCGACGCTGTCGGCATCGCTGCGCTCGTAGGACGCGCGCAGCTTCTTCGCCATCAGCCGGTAGTTGATGAAGACCAGTTCATGGTCCAGCAAGTCGACCGGCGCCAACGCGGCACCGCGCTGTGCCGCCACCGATTGCAGCGCCTGCTCCTCAGACCGCCGCAGTGCGATCTGCTTGACGAAGCGCTGCTCCACGCCCTGCGTGCCGGCGCCGTGATAGCTCTGGTTAGCCTGGTGCAGGCGGTAGCAGCCGTACACACGCGCGATCGTGACGACGTCGCCGAAGAGCGGCGCCAAGGTGTTGAGCATGCCGTCGGGCGCGATGCGGGCGGTCAGCGGCATCAATTGCTCGAGGAAGGCTCGCGCATACGCGTTGCCGCTGCTGACCGGCCACAGGTAGGTGTTGCAGCGCCGGAACTCGGCACGAACCGCGGCCGCGTCGTAGCCGGCCGGGAAGCTGCAGCATTGCCGACCGTTGAGCCGCTCGCCGTCGCTGCCGATCACGTCCAGGTTGTACTGGACCTTGGCGCATCCGGGCCGCCAGGCTTCGGCGGCGCAGCGGGCCGCGTCGACGTGCAGCAGGTCGTCGGCATCGAGGAAGATGACGAGCGCGCCGCTGGCCAAGGCAAAGCCGTGGTTGAACGCAGCCACATGCCCTTGATTCGCCTGGCGCACGCTGCGGATGCGGTCGCCGTAGCTCGCGATGACGGCGGCCGAGCCATCGGTCGAGCCGTCGTCGACGACGACGATTTCGACCTGCGGCCAGCTCTGCGCGAGCGCACTGTCGATCGCCAGGCCGACGTACTTCGCGTAGTTGAAGCAGGTGATGACGACGCTCACGGTGTTCATGCCAGTCGCCTTTCTTCTTCAGGATCGGCCGCGACCGCCCGGCCCCACACCGCCATCACCACGAACATGAAGCCGACGTTCTCGGGGCTCAGCAAGTGCCCGCCCATGACCAGCCAGCTCGCGAACAAGACGGCCCGGAACTGGAATGGCGCCGCAAACGCCGCCAGCTTGTAGGCGATGAAGGCGAGGAAGACCAGGAGCCCGCCGATGCCGTATTCGTAGAGCAGCTTGGCCCAGGTCGGGTCGTGCGACTCGAACGCCGTCGCGCCCTTGGTGATGAGGCCAGGCCCATGCCCCAGCCAGATCGACCATGGCGTGGCATCGATCCCCGCGTCGATCAGGTGCCACGGCGCGACGTAGCGACTGTAGGCACTGCTGCCCTGCGAGCTGAACTCGCCGACCCGGGAGAACGTGAACGCGAGGTTCAACGGGTCACCCACCAGCAGATTGCCGCCGACCACCAGCACCGCACCGATACCCAAGCGCACCAGCATCTTGGCGCGCACCGGCAGCAGGACGCCGATCGCGAGCGCGAGCAGCCCGGTGCCCGAATAGGACAGCAGCAGCGCCAACGCGAAACAGGCCATGCGCTTGCGGCGCTTGAACAGGGCGAGTTCGGTCACCAGGCCAAAGGCCATCAGGTACGAGAAGCCCGAGGGCTCGCGCAGCGCAAAGCCGTTGGCCTTGAACAGCGACCCGATCGGGATCGCGCTGTTGTAGACGCCCTGCCCGCGGATCGGCGTCGGGATCAGCTCCGAGATGTCGAACAGCCAGGTCGGGCGGAACACGAACTGCACATAGAACTGCAGGATGCCGGCGATCGCGACGACCAGCAGCACGGTGCTGAGCATGCGCATCATCCAGCGCCAGTGCGCGCGGTTCTCGGGCCGCGGCGCCAGCACGAACACCATCGGAAGGTAGAGCGCGAGCAGCAGGTACATCGAGGTGATCGAGGTGCCGTTGCCGCCGTCGATGTTGGCGTTGAGCAGAAAGCTCGTCACCGCCACGCCGACGACACCGCTGTAGAGCAGCAGCGACACCGCATCGACGGCGAGATGGCCGGTCAGCAGCAACACCGTCAGCAGCACGTACATCATCGGCAAGCTGACGCCAAGATAGAACGTGCCGATGGCGACGGCAAACCGCTCCGTCAGCACCAGGCCGACGACCATCGCCGTCAACGCGCAGCGAATGGCCAGCCGCGGGCGCAGCGCAGCGTCGCGCAGCTCGACGGCCGGCGCCATCGGCTCGGTTTCGCGCAGATGGTCAGGGGTGCGGGCAGGCGCCAATGCGAACATCGTCGGTCCTCGTCACGTCACTTCTTCTGCCAGACGCGGATGTAGTCGATCTCGAGCCGCGCCGGGAAGTCCTCGGCGCGCAGCGGCGGCCCGGGCCATTGGCCGCCGACCGCGAGATTGACGAGCACGTGGGCCGGGCCCGCATCGCTGCCGTTCTTGTGCACCCAGTCGAACGGCCGATCGACCACCAGCGCGTCGTCGACATAGTGGCGCACGCGGCCGGGCTCCCACAACACCGCGAAGGTATGGAAGCCTGCCGCGTAGTCCACGCCAGGGCGGAAGGAGCCGAACTTGTCGAGGCGCGAGGAGGTCGTCGGCTTGCCTTTGCCGTCGCCGCTGTGCAGGTAGTGAAAGCTGTTGTTGGTGCTGTCGCGGCCGTTGTTGACGATCTCGAGGATGTCGATCTCGGGCGGCCAGACCTGGTCCTCCGGGTTCAGCCACAGCGCCGACCACATGCCGCGACCGGGCGGCACTTTCACGCGGCCTTCGACATAGCCGTACTCGCCGCTCCATTTCGAGCGCAGCATGCCGCTTTCGATCTGGCCGTTCTTGAGTTCCTTCGGCACGCGCGCGACCAGCGCGAGGTGCCCGTTCGTGAACTCGTGGTTCTGGTTGTCGCGGTAGCGTTGCCACTCGTCGTTGAGCGTGTCGAGCTTGCCGCCGTTGTAGATGAAGCGGGTATGGAACTGCTCGCGCAATTGCGCGTCGTCGTTGATGCCGCCGGAGCCGAAGGTCCAGTCTTTCACGAGGCGGTAGCCCTGCGCGGCGATCGGCGCCGGCGCTTGAGGATCGGCGGCGCTGGCGCAGGCGCTGCAGGCGAGCACCGCGGCCCCCAGCACCAGCAGCCAGAGCCGCTGCGCCAGACGCGACGCGTTTGTACTGATGCTCATGGCTGCACCTGCGCCTGGCCGACGCGGCCTCGAACCTCGAGCACCGACTCGTACACGCGGCGGGTCGCGGCGCCGATCGCGGCCCACTCGTCGCGCACGCCGACGCGCTCGGCGATCGGCCGCTCGCGCACCGCATGCTCGATCGCGTGCGCCAGCGCGAACGCATCGCCGGGCGGGATCAGCACGCCCTGGCGGCCTTCGACCAGCTCGGCGGCGAAGATCCCGACCCGGCTCGCGATCGCCCATTTGCCGAATGACTTGGTCAAGAACCAGACCCCGCTGGCGTCGATCTGCCGGTACGGGAACAGGAAGCAGTCGGCCTCGACGAAGAGCGCGGCCATCTCCTCTTCGCTTTGCCGCTGCGGCCGCAATTCGATGGCGTCGCCCAAGCCGAGCGACGCGATGCGCACCTCGATCGGTGCGAGGTCCATGCGCGGGCGGCCGGCGACGACGACGCGCGTTTGCCGCCTGATCTCGTCGGGCAGCAGGCGCAGGGCTTCGACCAGAACGTCGAGGCCCTTGTACGGTTTGATCTCACCGAACAACACGAAGCTGCGCCGCTGGTCCGCCCGCTCGGCTCGCGCCGGCAACGGCACCTGCAGGCTCAGCGCGCCGTGCGGCACGGTGGCGATCTTCTCGGCCGGCACGCCGCGCCCGATCAAGGTCTGGCGCGCGCTCTCGGTGTGGACGATGACGCGGTTCGCGATGCGCATCGGCAGGTCGAAGCCGGCGTTCTGCAGAAGCGACAGGCGCTCACCGTTGAACGGCACCGAGTCGTGCACCGTCAGGACCACCGGGCACCAGCGGCGGATCAGCCACATCGCGAGCACATCGAGCGGCGGCAGGACGATCCACTGGAAGTGCACCACATCGGGCCGGCGCGCCCTGATCCGGCGCATCAGTGTGATCAGCCCGCCGAGGTGTGCAACGCCCTTCGCCAAGGACTTGAGCCGGCCGGGCAACCACGCCGCCTGGTCGACGCGTCGATAGAAGAACGCATCGGTCCGCTCGGCCGGCAGCACCTGGCGATCGCCCGCGCGCGTCGGCCGCGTCATCCAGGTCGGGGCGACGCCGGCCGCCACCAGCCCATCGGTCAGCGCGGCGTCGTAGGGCTCGGTGAACAGCGACGGGTCCACCAGCATCACATGGAGCATCTGCCTTTCGCTCATCGGACGATCACCTCGTCGGCTCGGCACCCGCCGGCATCGCGCCGCCCGCACGCCATGCGGACTCGCGCACGAACGCGAGCCCCGAGAGAAAGCCTGCCGCCCAGCTGACATGCATCACGGCCGCCGCCGCGCCGGCCAGCAGGCCGCACGGCGACTGTTGGCGCCACGCGATCCCGAGCGAGGTGGCCATCAGCACGAGCGCATACGCCAGCGGCCAGAGCAGCAGCCACGGCAGCCAGGGCGCCAGCACCAGCGCCAGCACCGACATCACCAGATGCACCGGCAGCGCCAGCTGGCGCGCACGCATCGACCCGGGGTGCCGGCGCACCGTGCGCGAGCGCCCGCGCCCGTAGGCGAAGTACTGCCGCGCCAGCCCCGCGAACGTGGCGCGCGGCTGGTAGCCCAGGCGGATGTCGGCATCGAGGTAGACGGTCGCGCCGAGCTGGCGCTGCCGGCAGTCGAACTCGGCGTCTTCGTTGTGCGTGAAGCTCTCGTCGTAGCCGCCCGCGCGCCGAAACGTGGCCATGCGGAAGGCCGCGTGGTGGCCGTGATCGACGAAGCCGCTGCGCTGCCCGCCGCGATGCGCCGACCCGCCGGTGCCGGCCCAGGTGTTGGATGTCCAGGCCACGGCCTTCTGAACGCAGGTGTTGCCGGTCGAGTCCATCGGCACGACCACCGAATCGGCCTGCGTACGGTCGAGCGTGTCGAGCAAACGCCGCACGAAGCCTTGCGGATAGTGCGCGTGCGCGTCGCAGCGCACCAGCACGTCGGCCTCGTCGCCGAACTGCCGCACCGCGAGGTTCACGGCCGCGCTCTGGATGCGGCGCGGATTGGCGACGACGCGAAGCGATGCATCCGCCGCGGCCATGCGCTGCGCGAGCTCGACAGTGCCGTCGCCGCTGCCGCCGTCGGCGATGACCGTGACGACACGCGCACCGCTCGGCGGATCGCTGCGCAGCGACCGCACGACGGCCTCGACGGTGCGGACTTCGTTGAGGGTGGGGATCACCACCAGCACGGTCCGCTCCGGGTCAGTGGTCATTGATGACGACCCCCGCGAACGTGGCCGGCCCGCGGGTCAGCTCGTGGACCATGCTGTTGACCGCCTGCACCTGGGTCTTGCCACGGCGCGCGATGACCATCGAGACGCCGGCCTTCGCGGCGATGACGCGTGAATCGGAGCCGAGCGTGTGCGCGGGCGTGTCGAGGACGATGTGGTCGAACTTGCTGAGCAGCTCCTGCAGCAGCAGGCTGAACGACGGGCGCTGCAGCAGCTCGAGCGGGTTCGGCGGCAAGGTGCCGACTGGCAGCACGAACAAGCTGGGCAGGTCTTGCACCAGGTGGATGGCGCTGGTCTCGGTGCGGCCCGCGAGGATGCTGCTCAGCCCGCTCTCGTTCGGCACGCCGAACAGCAGATGCTGGCGCGGCGTGCGCATGTCGGCATCGATGAGCAGAGTGCGCCCGCCCACCTGGCTGAAGGCGATCGCCAGGTTCGCGGCGAAGAAGCTCTTGCCATCGCCGACGTTCGGGCTCACGACCGCGAGCGCGCGGCGCGGCTGATCGGGCCCCATGACGCCCAGCATCAGCTGGCTTCGGATGCCGCGGATGGCCTCGGTCTGGACATTGAACGGGTCGACCGCCGCGACCAGTTCCGGGTTGAACCCAGCGCCGTCGCTCGGCGCATACGGGTAGTGGAACTGCTGCGACAAGGCCCACAGCACGTCGTCGCGCGACGCCAGTTTCAGGGCGATCGCGGCCTCGCCGAAGCGCAGGCCATGCTCGCGCTGATACGACAGCACAGAGTCGATCTGCTCTTCATTGAGCTGGCGCGCCTGCCGGATGATGTCGCCGATCGAGCGGTCGAGCACCGGCGAGTCGTTGGTGGTCGCCGCGTCGGTGGCCCCGGTGGTCGGGGTCACGGACTTGAGTCCAAAGCTGCTGAGTACGCGCATGGTTTTCTTCTTTTTGTTTTATTGGCCAATCATTCGCGGCGGCCGGCCGAGGACGCGTTCCGCGACCGAGCGCAGCGAGCGCGACCCGCTCGTCAGCTGCGCCCTGCGGCCGTCGGGCAACACCCCCAGCAGCGGCTGCTTCATCACCTCGAACACATCGGTGTCGTTGCGCAGACGCCAGTCGCGGCGCTCGCGGATGATCGCGGTCGCCAAGGCCAGCGCGATGCCGAGCAGCAAGGCCACCGTGACGTTGAGCTTGATGCGCGGCGACGACGGGAACGGCGGTGCACTGGCTGTCTTCAGCACCGACACATTGGTCTGCGTCGCCTGGCTCTCGAGCGTGCTCTGCTTGAGCTTGGCGAACCCGTTGTCGTAGACGCGCTGCGCGTTCTCGACATCGCGCAGCAACACGGCCGCCTCGTCGCGCAGGCTCTTCATCTGCAGCACCTTGGTGCGCTGCGTCGCAAGCGCATCGCGAACCGACTGCAGCCGGCTTTCGTTCACGGTGTTGTTGACCGTCAGGCTGCCGGTGATGCGGCTTCTTTCGGCATTCAGCCGCGACCGCAACTCCTTGATGTTGGCCTTCAGCTCCACGACCTGCGGATGCTGGTCGCCGTAGCGCTGGCCCAGCTCGTGGAGCTTGGCTTCCTGGCGCGCCAGGTCAGAGCTGAGCGTCGTGACCATCGGGTTGCTCAGCACCTCTTGCATCTGGTCGCCGCGCACACCCGCCTCGCGCTGGCGGCCGCTGGACTCGGTGGCCGCGGCCTGCATCGCGACGAGCTGGGTCGACAGCTCGGCCAGGCGCGCGTTCTCGATGTCGAGCCTTTCGTCCGTCGCGACGATTCCCTTGCTCTGCTGGAACGCGGAGAGCTTCGCCTGCGCCGTCTCCATCTGTTCGCGCAAGGCCTTCGTGCTTTCGTCGAACAGGCCGTTGAACTGCTTGGCGGGCTCGGTGCGCAGCTGCAGCGTGGTATCGATGTAGGCCTTGACGACGGCGTTGGCGGTCTTCGCAGCCGCGATCGGGTCGCGCGAGGTGTACGACACCATCATCACGTTGGAGTCCTTGCCCGGCTTCACGGTCAGCCACCTCATGACGTCTTCGGCCAGCCATGACTCGAAGTCGCCGCGGCCGTCGGTCTGCTCCTGCCAGGCGGCGCGCAGGCTCGGGCTCTTGTCGGACTGCAAGGCACGGATCGCTTGCAGAACGACGCGCTCGCTTTGCAGCACGTCGACCTGCGTGCCCATGTAGCTGGACACCGTCATGCCCGGCAGCACCACACCGGCGATCGGGTCGGGCGACTTCACGTCGAGCACGACGGCGGCCGTGGCGGTGTACTGGCTCGGCAGCCAGAGCGTGAAGGCGATCGCGAGCCCCATCACGATCGCGAACGCAGCGAAGGCCGAACGCCATCGCGCGCGAAGAATCGAGAGAACTTGAGAAAGGCTCATGACCTAAGACACCCCAAAAAATGATGTTTAGCGTTGCGCGTCAATGAGACGCTTCTTCTGCAAGTTTCGGGCGCAGTGTGGACGCTGGACACGGCGCAAGCAATGCCCGCGAATGTCCGGCTGCCAGTGCAAACAACGAGCTTGATGCAATACGCAAACTCTGTGAGTCCTTGAAACAAAACACTTGACCTGTCACGACGCCCTGGCACCTTGCGGCCCAGATCGCCGTGCGTTGAACTGGCCCCGCGCACTCATGCCGACGCCGACTCTGGCCGCGGCACGAAGCATGCTCCGGTCGCCTGCCAACCGCTGCCTGCCGCGGCCGGCGTTCGAATACGAAGCGGCCCCGGCAATGCATTTTGAAGCCGCCGACACCTCATCAATTGGTTACTTTCACTCGTCGCCATTTCAGGCATTGTGCACTGCACAATGAACAAATCAGCTTCTCAAAATGGGACCAAATGTCACAGGCACGCAGGTGGACACGCACTGCTTTTGTAAAGACAAAGTCCGCTCGCGGACGATGCCACGGAGTATCCCGGCAGTGCATGCTGCACGCCATTCGTGCAGGCCGCGCGTTTGCGTAGGACAGCGCCTGTATGGAAGACGACAGCCACTCGCGCTGTCGTCCTACGCATCGACGTAGCGGCATTCGCGAAGATTGAACACGCGGCGATCGCCACATCCAGTTAGTCCCCCACTTCTGATTTTGGAGGCCCTATGCAGGCACAGAATGCATCCTCGAGCGCGATGCACGCGCTGGCTCACCGTGACCAGCGCAAGGCTCTTGCAGACACGCTCCAACTGCGTGCCAGCCAGCTGGCCGCGCTGATCATGCTCTTGCTGCTCGCGCCGCTGATGCTGATCATCGCGGCGCTGATCGCGCAGCGCGATGGCACGCCGGTCCTGTTCGGCCACTACCGCGTGGGCCTGCGCGGCCGCCTGTTCTGCTGCTACAAGTTCCGCAGCATGTACCGCAACTCCGAGGAGCTGCTGGCCACGCTGCTGCGCGACGACCCCGCCGCGCGTGCCGAATGGGCACGCGATCAGAAGCTCACGAACGACCCGCGCATCACGCCGATCGGCCATTTCCTGCGTCGCACCAGCCTCGACGAACTGCCGCAGCTGCTCAATGTGCTGCGCGGCGAAATGTGCCTGGTCGGCCCGCGCCCCATCACCGTTTCGGAGCTGACGCGCTACGGTCGGGTGCGCTGGGACTACCTCAGCGTGCGGCCGGGCCTGACCGGCTTGTGGCAGGTGAGCGGGCGCAACAACACCACCTACGAGCAACGCGTGGCCTTCGACCGCGAGTACGTCGACACGCGCTCACCCTGGCTCGACCTGAAGATCCTCCTGAAGACCGTGAAGGTCGTTGTGGCACGCGACGGCGCGCGCTGATCCCGGCCATGGATCGGTTGGCCTCTCAAGTCCTGACGAACACCGCCGCACAGTCGGCCGGTGACCACGTGGTCCACCTGGTCGGGCGCGTGACCGACGCCGTGTTCAGTTTTCTCGGGCCCGTCACCGCGGTCCACGCCGAACGCGGCGTCCGGCAGACGGTGATCCTGATCGACGAGCCCTCGTATCGCCACCTGCTGCCGCGCTTTCACCCGTCGATCCGGCTCGTGCTGACGTCGGCCCATGCCGGCCCGCTGCGGCGCCTGATGGATTCGTTCGACGCACTGCTGACGGCGGTGAATGCGCCGGACACGGTCGCGGTCCACCTGCATGGCGTGATCCCGGGCTTGCTCGGCGTGTGCGCGGCGCGCTTCCGAGGGATGCCGCAGGGGCTTATTTTTTCGCCCCACGGCTCGCGTTCGCTGGTGGCGCTCGCGCCGGTCCGCAACGTGGCCACCTGGCTGCTGCGGCCACCGTCGGGGCCTGCACCGAAACTGGTCATCGCCAATTCGGCCTCGGACGCAAAAGCACTCGAGCGCTTGACGGACGAACCGGTGCAGCTCATCGAGAGCCGCGTCGACACCGAGTTCTTCTACGCGCCGCGCCGCGAAGCGCGCCGCCCCTTGCTGCTGACCGGCAGCCGCGCACGCGACTCCACCGCGGCGGCGCTGTACGCGCAGCTGGCGGTGCTGCTCAGCGAAGAATCCTTGCGCGTCAGCTGCAACTGGCATGGCACGGCCGACGCCAATTCGCTCGCACGGCTGGCCGCCGCCCACGTGGCCGTCTACGACGCGACCGAAACCTCCGAGCGGGCCTCGCGCATGTCCTCGGCCTGGATCTACCTGGCGTTGCAAGGCGAGCACGGCTTCCCGGTGTTTCTCGCCGAGGCCATGGCGGCCGGCCTGGCCTGCGTCGTCTGGGACACGCCGACGCATCGCGAGCTGATCCGGCATGGCGAGACTGGGCTGTTCTGCAACTCGCTCCAGAGCTTGCTCGCCTGCGTCGCCGAACTCATCGATTCGCGCGACAAGCGTGCGCAACTCGGCGCGGCGGCCCGCGCCGAGGCCCGCCAGCGCTTCGACGACCGGACCTTCCGCGACTCGATCAATTCGGCCTACGCTCCGCTGCTGCCCGAGATCTGAACCCATCGCGCCGGAGCCGTCGGCGCCTGCGCGCCGACGGAGCTGCCGAGCGGCTCGCCGATACTCGGTGCCCATGTCCACCCTGGTCCTGTTCAAGCTGCTGACGATCTTCGTCGTCGTCGCGATCGGCTGGGTCGTCGGCAAGCTCAAGTGGCTGGGCCCGGCCGGCGACAAGAGCGACCCGGCGCGCACGCTGGCCAACGCGGCGTACTACATCTTCGTGCCGGCGCTGCTGTTCCGCACCACCGCGCGCATCGATTTCAAGACCATGCCGTGGGGCACGCTGGTCGCGATCTTCGTGCCGATGCTGGCGATGCAGCTCGCGGTCTATGCCTGGCAACGCCGCGGCATCGCGGGCGGCACGCTGCCGCCCGCGGGGCCGAGCGTGCGCGCGATCACTGCGGTGTTCGGCAACTCGGTGCAGGTCGGCATCCCGATGGCGGCGGCGTTGTTCGGCGAGACGGGCCTCGCGATCCACCTCGCCATCGTCAGCCTGCACGCGCTGGTGCTGCTGTCGCTCGCGACCACGCTGGTCGAGCTCGACATCGCGCGCCACGCGCATGCCGACACCCACCTCGCGGCAACCTTGCTGACGACCGCGCGCAACACCCTCGTGCACCCGGTCGTGCTGCCGGTGCTGGCCGGCATGGCGTGGAACGCGCTCGGCCTGCCGCTGCCCGCGGTCGCCGACGAGATCCTGCAGACGCTCGGCCAGGCCGTCGTGCCGCTGTGCCTGGTGCTGATCGGCATGTCGCTCGCGTACTACGGCGTGCAAGGCGCAGCGAAGAGCGCGGTGGGCTTGTCGGTGCTGAAGCTGCTGGTGTTGCCGTCGCTGGTGCTGGGCGTCGCGCACTGGGGCTTTCGCCTGAATGGCGTGCCGCTCGCGGTGGTCGTGATGATGGCGGCGATGCCGATCGGCAGCAACGCGCTGATCTTCGCGCAGCGCTACCGCGCGCTCGAGGCCGAGACGACGGCCGCGACGGTGTTCTCGACTCTGGCGTTCGTGCTCACCGCGCCGCTCTGGCTGACCGTGCTGCATGCGCTGGCCTGACGTTGGCAGAGAGATTGCTAGGGGGAACCCCGGCGCGCGGCGCCTGACACGCCGCCTATCATTCAGCCCG